>Ga0182200_1000035_pt1 | contig 13550 bp, 13 predicted proteins | sample G5R1MG_15_FD_128389 | JGI IMG/M metagenome (GOLD analysis project Ga0182200, IMG submission 128389) | Switchgrass phyllosphere microbial communities from Michigan, USA - G5R3_NF_12SEP2016_LD1 MG | ecosystem: Host-associated > Plants > Phyllosphere > Phylloplane/Leaf | place: USA: Michigan... | reverse complement strand
CGTCCCGGCGACGCCTCCGTGCTCGACGATGGCGAGCCGCCGCTCGGCCGCTATGATGAGGCAGGCCGCTTCGTTCCCTACTACGACCGCACCGAGATCGAGAACGGCGCGCTGGCGGGCCGGGGGCTCGAGCTCGCCTGGGTGCGGGATCCAGTCGAGTTCTTCTTCCTTCAGGTTCAGGGCTCGGGCCGTCTGCGGCTACCCGATGGCGAGATCATGCGCATCGGCTATGCCGGTCAGAACGGCCTGCCCTATACCGGGATCGGCGGTGTTCTGAACGCCTATGGTCTGATCGGCGATGCGCCCGGTCAGTATCCGGGATCGATGCAGGGCATCATGAGCTACATACGCGAGCATCCTGTCGAGGGTGCCGCGTTGATGCGACAGAACCGCAGTTGGGTGTTCTTTCGAGAGGTCCAGGGCGATGGTCCGATCGGCGCATTGGGCGTGCCGGTGCGGGCGCAGAGCTCGATCGCGGCGGATCCGGCCTTCGTTCCGTTGGGCGCGCCGGTCTGGCTCGATCTCGATCGCAGCGAAGCCGATGGGTTGTGGATCGCGCAGGACACGGGCGGTGCGATCAAGGGCGCCAATCGCTTCGACACCTTCTGGGGTTCGGGCGACGAGGCCCGCCTGATCGCCGGCGGCATGAGCGGGCGGGGGCGTGCACTGATCCTGCTTCCCAAAGGCACGCTGGCGCGCCTGGGCGTGCGATGAGGCCGCCAAGACGCCTGTCCGCCGAAGAGGCGGCGATATGGCGCCAGGTGGCGGCGACGGTGACCCCGCTGGAGCGCCGTCGCCCCGTGGCAAGCGTGGCGGCCAAAACGCCAGAGCCCCTCACCCCCGAGCCGACGGTGCGAACACCGTCAGCACTTAGACAGGCTCCACCGCCTCCGCCCGTCACTCAGGCGCCGAGACCGATCACCGACAAGGCCGGGCTCGATGCCTCGTGGGAACGCCGGATCGTGCGGGGCGGACTGGAGCCGGACTTCAGCCTCGATCTCCATGGTTCCGGCCTGGACCAGGCCTACAGCCGGCTGATGCATGGCCTGGCGCAAGCGCGAGCGATGGGCGCGCGGGTGGTGCTGATCGTCACCGGTAAGCCGCGCCCGACCGAAGCCGCAGACCGGGGCCATGCTCGCGGCGCGATCCGCGCCAAGATCGTCGACTGGCTCGGAGCCAGCGAACATGCCAGCGCCATCGCCGCCATTCGCGGCGCCCATCGCCGCCATGGCGGGCAGGGCGCGCTCTATGTGGTGTTGAAGAGAAAGCGCTGACGGCGACGGGCTTGCGCAAGAAAAAGGGGCGACGGCCTTGCGACCACCGCCCCCCGGCGCCTTCGCTCAGCGACCCGAAGGCTTACTCGGCGGCAACGGCCTCGCGCTGGAACTCCTGCGCGATCTCGTCGACCGGCTCGTTGCGGATCAGGTAGTCGAACGCGGAGAGCGCCGCCTTCGAGCCTTCGCCCATGGCGATGATGATCTGCTTGAACGGCACCGTCGTCACGTCGCCAGCGGCGAACACGCCGGGCAGGTTGGTGGCGCAATGGCTGTCGATCACGATCTCGCCCCGGTTCAGTTCCAGACCCGAGTCCTTGAGGAACTCAGTGTTCGGGACCAGGCCGATCTGCACGAACACGCCTTCGAGCTCGACCTTGTGCTCCTGACCGGTTTCGCGATTCTTGTAGACCAGTGCGTTGACCTTGGCGCCGTCGCCCTCAATCTCGGTGGTCTGCGCGGAGACGAGGATGTCGACGTTCGGCATCGAGCGCAGCTTGTCGACCAGGACCTGATCGGCGCGCAGCTTGCTGTCGAACTCGACCAAGGTGACATGGCCGACGATATTCGCAAGGTCGATCGCCGCCTCGACGCCGGAGTTGCCGCCGCCGATCACTGCCACGCGCTTGCCCTTGTAGAGCGGGCCGTCACAGTGCGGGCAGTAGGCGACGCCCTTGTTGCGGTACTCGGCCTCGCCCGGCACGCCCAGGTTGCGCCAGCGTGCGCCGGTGGTGAGGATCACCGATCGCGCCTTCAGCGATGCGCCGTTGCTGAACACCACTTCGTGCATGCCGCCGACGCGGCTGGCCGGGATCAGCGTCTCGGCGCGCAGCAGGTTCATGGAGTCGATCTCGTACTCCTTGATGTGCTGCTCCAGTGAGGCGGCCAGCTTGGGCCCTTCGGTGTAGGGGACCGAGATGAAGTTCTCGATGCCCATGGTGTCCTGCACCTGGCCACCCAGGCGCTCGGCGGCGATGCCGGTGCGAAAGCCCTTGCGCGCGGTGTAGATCGCCGAGGCGACGCCGGCGGGACCGCCGCCGATCACCAAGACCTCGTAGGGTGCCTTGTCGGCGAGCTTGGCGGCGGCGCGAGCCTCGGCACCGGTGTCGAGCTTGGCGAGGATTTCCTCCACGCTCATCTTGCCCGAACCCCACATCGCGTCGTTCAGGAACACGGCGGGCACCGCCATGACGCCGCGCGTCTCGACTTCCTGCTTGAAGGTGCCGCCCTCGATCAGAGTGGCGTTCACGCGGGGGTTGAACAGCGAGAGCAGAGTCAGTGCCTGCACGACGTCGGGGCAGTTGTGGCAAGACAGCGAGAAGTACATCTCGAACTCGAAATCGCCTTCCAGCGCGCGGATGGCGTCAAGCGTCTCGTCCGAGACCTTCGGCGGGTGGCCGCCTGTCCACAGCAGCGCAAGCACCAGCGAGGTGAATTCATGGCCCAGCGGCACGCCGGCGAAGCGCACCCACACGCTCGCGTCGGAGGCCCGGCGGATGATGAAGCTGGGGCGGCGAGCATCGTCGCCGTCGTAGGTTGCAGTAACCTTGTCGGAAAGGCCGGCGATCGCTTCGAGCAGCTCGCGAGTCTCGGTCGACTTCGCATCGGCGCCCAGCGTGGCGACGAGCTCAATCGGCTCGCGAAGCATGCCGAGGTATTGCGAGAGCTGTTGCTTCAGGGCGGCGTCGAGCATGGTCGATAAAATCCTGTGTGCGGGTGCCAAGAGGCGAGTGAAGAGGAGGGTGGCGGCCCCGGAGCAAGAGGGGGCAGTGCTCCGGGGCCGCGCCTCACGCAGCGGTCACGCTGCGCGGGTAAGGCTTAGATCTTGCCAACGAGGTCGAGCGAAGGTGCGAGAGTGTCGCTGCCTTCTTCCCACTTGGCCGGGCAGACCTGGCCGGGGTGCTCGCGCCAGTACTTGGCGGCCTTGATCTTGCGGACGAGTTCGGTGGCATTGCGGCCCACGCCCTCGGGGGTGATCTCGACAAGCTGGATCACGCCGTCCGGATCGACCACGAAGGTCGCGCGGTCGGCCAAGCCGGCGCCTTCACGCAGCACGCCGAAATTGTTGGTCAGTTGGTGGTTCTGGTCACCCAGGAACGCGTAGTTCAGCTTGCCGATGGTCTCGGACGTATCGTGCCAGGCCTTGTGGCTGAAGTGCGTGTCGGTCGAGACGCCGAACACTTCGACACCAAGGCCCTGCAGCGTTTCGTACTGCTCACCAAGGTCTTCCAGTTCGGTCGGGCAAACGAAGGTGAAGTCTGCGGGATAGAAGAAGAATACGGCCCACTTGCCTTCGATGTCCTTTTCGGTGACGTCGAAGAAGTCCTTACCGGCCTGGAAGGCGGTGTTCTTGAACGGCTTGATGGTGCTGCCGACGATACCCATGGGTCTTGATCTCCTGCTTGGTTGGACTGTCCGAGGCAGGAGATAGGAGGGGTGGGCCGCGGTTGGTAGCCGAAAGGTTCGATGGAGCTGATCGCCTTAGCCGATCACAGTGCGTCGGGGTGAGTGGCTAGAGCGATAAGTCGATGGTCACCGTCGCCGAAGCGCAGGCCGTATAGCGCCTTCGGCGATCTACCTTAACATTTTAACCAAAGCGGCTAATAGGGGTGGCCGACGCTTTGCTCTTTCTCAACGTGAAATCATAGCTTCGGTCAGCCGCATTGGCCTCGCTGCAGCAGCTTGTGATCGGCCAGCACCAGCGCCATCATCGCTTCGACCACGGGTGCGCCGCGAATGCCGACGCATGGATCGTGGCGACCCTTGGTGAACAGTTCGGTGGCCTCGCCCTCGCGGGTCACGGTCGGCTGCGGCGTCAAAATCGAGCTGGTCGGCTTGAACGCGATCCGCACCACGACCGGCTGGCCCGTGGCGATACCCCCGGCGATGCCGCCTGCATGGTTGGCGTCGAAGGCGGGGCCGTTCTCGCCCGGTCGCATCGGATCGGCGTTCTGCTCACCGGTGAGGCGGGCAGCGGCGAAGCCGTCGCCGATCTCCACGCCCTTGACCGCGTTGATGCTCATCATCGCGGCGGCGAGGTCGGCATCGAGCTTGGCGTAGAGCGGCGCGCCCCAGCCGGCCGGAACGCCGGTGGCGACGCACTCGACCACCGCGCCGACCGAGGAGCCCGCCTTGCGCACGGCATCGACTTGCTCGGCCCAGCGCGCGGCGGCCCTGGCGTCGGGGCAGAAGAAGGGGTTGTTCGTGATTTCCGCCGGATCGAAGTTCGCGCGGTCGATCGCGTCGCCGCCGATCTCGGAGACATAGGCGAGGATCGTGACTTCCGGAATGACCAGCCGCGCCACGCCGCCGGCCGCGACCCGCGCCGCCGTCTCGCGCGCCGAACTGCGCCCGCCGCCCCGGTAGTCGCGAAAGCCGTACTTCGCGTCGTAAGCGTAGTCGGCATGGCCAGGACGGTAGGCACGCGCGACATCGGAATAGTCCTTGGACCGCTGGTCGACGTTCTCGATCATCAGCGAGATCGGCGTGCCGGTCGTGCGCCCCTCGAACGTGCCCGAAAGGATACGAACCTGATCGGGCTCCTGGCGCTGCGTGGTGTACTTCGATTGGCCGGGCCGACGCGCGTCGAGGAACGGCTGCAGCATGCCCTCGTCGATCGCCAGCCCCGGCGGACACCCGTCGACCACGGCGCCCCAGGCTGGCCCATGGCTCTCGCCCCAGGTGGTGAAACGCAAGCTGCGGCCGAAGCTGTTGATGCTCATGGTGGGCAGCGCTTTGTCGCGGGATTGGCGATTTGTCCAGCCGAGGCTAGGCCGGCGCACTTCATCCTGGCGAGAGAGCAGACCAATGACCGTGACCGTCTATGGCATTCCGAACTGCGATACCGTGAAGAAGTCGCGCAACTGGCTGGACCAGCATGGTATCGCCTACACGTTCCACGACTACAAGAAGCAGGGCACCGATGCGGACCAGATCACCCGCTGGGTTGAGCAAACCGGCTGGGAGCCGCTGTTGAACCGGCGGGGCACGACGTTCCGCGCGCTTCCCGAGAGCGAAAAGTCGGATATCGACGCCGCCAAGGCTGTCGAGATCATGACGGCCCACCCCAGCTGCATCAAGCGGCCGGTGGTTGAGCATGCCGGCGGGCTGCTGGTCGGCTTTGACGGCAAGGCCTGGGAGCAGACGCTCGGGTAACCTGGCTTAGCGAGTGGCGGTCACGATGTAGTTGAGCGCCAGGTCGTCGCTGAGATGCAGGCCCTTCACTGGCGACCAGCCGATCCCGCGCGGGACGCTCATCGTCAGGCCGGAGGCAGCCAGCAGTTCGCGCAGCTCGTCAGGGGTGATGAAGTTATCCCAGTGGTGGGTGCCGCGGGGCACTTTGCCCATGCGCTCGGCCGCTTCTATCAGCAGCAGGCGAGAGCGGCTGGTGCGATTGGGCGTGGAGAGGACCAGCATGCCGCCGGGTGCGAGCGCGTCGGCCAGGGCCGCTACGAAGGCGCCCTTGTGCGCCACATGCTCGATCACTTCCATCGCGCAGACAAGATCGAAACCGGTCGGGGCGATGGTCGCGATCTCTCCGGCGCGGTAATCGATATCCAGGTGCATCGCCGCCGCGTGGGCCTTTGCGATCGCGATGTTCTCCGCGGCGGCGTCGATGCCGGTGACCGCGCCGCCCAGACGCGCCAGCGGTTCGGCCAGCAGACCCGCGCCGCAACCCACATCGAGCGCGCGTCGGCCTGCCAGCGGCTTCAACGCCCGGCTGTCAGTGCCGAAATGCGCGTCGATCGCATCGCGGATGAAGCGCAGGCGCACCGGGTTCAGCCGGTGCAGCATGGCCGATGATCCCTTTGCATCCCACCAGTCCGCCGCCAGCGCGCCGAAGTGGGCGGCTTCCTCGGGGCGGATGGTGAAGGGCGTCGCCGCGTCCAGCGTGGTTGCATTGTTCATGGCCACCCCCTAACAGCGCGCCCGACTCTAATCCACCTGCCTAAATCCATCTGCTTCTTGGGCAGGTTGCGGCGATTGAAGGAGCATCGGCGACGTGGCGCGCATCGTGATGAAATTCGGCGGCACTTCGATGGCCGGCACCGAGCGCATTCGTCGCGTGGCGGGCATCGTCAAACGCCAGCAGGCGGCGGGGCACGAAGTGGCCGTGGTCGTCTCGGCCATGGCTGGCGAGACCGATCGCCTCGTGAACTTCTGCCGCGAGGCGAACACCCTCTACGATCCGGCCGAGTACGACGTCGTGGTCGCCAGTGGTGAGCAGGTCACGTCCGGCCTTCTGGCGCTCACCCTTCAGGCGATGGGCTGCAAGGCGCGGTCGTGGCAGGGCTGGCAAGTGCCGATCAAGACCGACGATGCCCATGCCAAGGCGCGGATCGAAGAGATCGACGCCGACGCGCTGCTCGCCTCGATGGCGGCGGGCGAGATCGCGGTGATCCCGGGCTTCCAGGGCGTGTCGCCGCATGGCCGCGTGACCACGCTGGGCCGGGGCGGCTCGGACACCTCGGCAGTCGCTGTGGCGGCGGCGGTGAAGGCCGACCGCTGCGACATCTACACCGACGTCGACGGCGTCTACACCACCGACCCGCGCATCGTCGCCAAGGCGCGCAAGCTGCCGCTGGTGACTTACGAGGAAATGCTGGAACTGGCCTCGGTCGGGTCCAAGGTGCTGCAGACGCGCTCGGTCAGCCTGGCGATGAAGGAGAAGGTGCGCGTGCAGGTGCTCTCCTCGTTCATCGACGAGGATGCGCCGGCTGCCGACACTCTGCCGGGCACGATGATCGTCAGCGACGAAGAACTAGAAGGACGCGATATGGAACGCCAGTTGATCACCGGCATCGCTGCCGACAAGAACGAAGCCAAGATCACCCTGACCCGAGTGGCCGATCGACCCGGTGCGGTGGCGGCGATCTTCGCCCCGCTCGCCGATTCGAACATCAACGTCGACATGATCATCCAGAACGTGGCGAAGGAGAAGGGCGAGACCGACGTCACCTTCACCGTGCCGCTTTCCGATCTGGCGCGCGCGCAGGCCCTGCTGGAAGAGCGCCAGGAAGCCATCGGCTACTACCGCCTGATCGCCGACGATCAGGTCGCCAAGATCAGCGTCGTCGGTGTCGGCATGCGCAGCCACGCCGGTGTCGCCGCGACCATGTTCAGCACGCTGGCCGAGCGCGGCATCAACATCGAGGCGATCTCCACCAGCGAGATCAAGGTCTCGGTGCTGATCGACTCGGATGAGACCGAGCTGGCCGTGCGCGTCCTACACACCGCCTACGGCATGGACGCCGTCTCCTGACTTAGCCGCCGAAGCGCCTCACGCGAGTGAGGCGTTGTGGTATCGTTCCAGGATCACGCGGATCTGCTGTGTCGCTTGGGCGAGGCTGCGGAGGTCGTCGTCCACTGCTGCCGCATAGGCGGTCTTGAACGCGTCGCTCACTTGTCCGCTCAGGTCGGATGGGAAGCGGCCTTCCCAGCGGGCGAGATCGTCGGCGATGCCGGAAAGTTGCTGGCGCGCTTCGCGGGCGTTCACATCCTCGACGTCGATCTGCCAGGCCAGCCATGCGGCGCGGCCGGCGATCTCGATGGCGGCTTTGGCAGCGGCTGACCTGATGCCGGTACGCTCGGTGGCGCCGCCCATCACATCATCGGTGGGCACGTCCTGACCCAGGGCATGTTGGTAGTCGCGAGCGCGCGTCGCCATCGGTATTCCTCTCGTCGCCGATCTGCCGCCGGCACCCATAAGTGCGCGAAAGCGCTTTCGGTTCCCGCGCCTGCGTACCCCGCGCCTCTTAGGCGATGTATATGGCAGTCGCGCGTCGCTGCCGGTCTTGTGCGCCGCGCCGTGCCAGCCTAAGGCGCGCTTCCCACTTACGGGACCCCAGGAGCATCGATGGCGGCCTATCGCAAAAGCGCAGCGCTGATGGAACGCGGCGCCCAATTCCTCGGTAGCGAGCACGCGATCCTGTGCGGCGCGATGTCCTGGGTGTCAGAGCGCAAGCTGGTGTCGGCGATCAGCAATGCCGGCGGCTTCGGCGTGATCGCCTGCGGGGCGATGACGCCCGAGTTGCTCGATGCAGAGATTACGGGCACCAAGGCGCTGACCGACAAGCCTTTCGGCGTCAACCTCATCACCATGCACCCGCAATTGTTCGAGCTGATCGAGGTCTGCGGCCGCCATCGCGTCGGCCACGTCGTCCTCGCCGGTGGCATCCCACCCAAGGGCAGCGTCGAGGCAATCAAGGCGCATGCTGATGCCAAGGTCATCTGTTTCGCTCCCACGCTAGCGCTGGGCAAGAAGCTGCTGCGCTCGGGCGCGGACGCGCTGGTGATCGAAGGCATGGAAGCGGGCGGCCACATCGGCCCCGTCTCCACCTCAGTCCTGGCGCAGGAGATCCTGCCGAGCCTCGCCGCCGAGCATCTGGTGTTCGTCGCCGGCGGCATCGGTCGTGGCGAGGCGATCGCCGGCTATCTCGAGATGGGCGCGGCCGGCGTGCAGCTGGGCACGCGTTTTGCCTGTGCCAGCGAGTCGATCGCGCACCCGGCGTTCAAGAAGGCGTTCTTCCGCGCCTCTGCGCGCGATGCCATCGCCTCGGTCCAGGTCGACGGCCGCTTGCCGGTGATCCCGGTCCGCGCGCTCAAGAACAAGGGCACCGAGGCCTTCACCACCAAGCAGATCGAAGTGGCCAAGCTGCTCGACGACGACAAGGTGGCGATGATGGAAGCCCAGCTGCAGATCGAGCATTACTGGGCCGGCGCGCTGCGCCGCGCGGTGATCGACGGCGATGTCGAGAACGGCTCGCTGATGGCCGGCCAGTCGGTGGGCATGGTCACCAAGGAGGAGCCGGTGGCCGAGATCATCGCCGCCTTGATGAGCGAATGCGAGGCCGCGCTCACCACCCGCAAAGTGGCGGCCTGAGACGATGGCGGCGCCGCTGATCCTCGCGCTGTCCTGCGTCGACCGGCCGGGCATCGTCGCGCGCGTCACCGGCTATCTGGCGCAAGCCGGCGGCAACATCATCGAGGCGCAGCAGTTCAACGACATTGCCGAAAACAAGTTCTTTATGCGAGTCGCCTTCGATCCCGGCAGCGCCGATCGCGAGGACATCCGCGAAGGCTTCGGTCCGATCGCGCACGAGTACGGCATGGCCTGGTCGATGCTGCGCCGCGACCGGCCCCGGCGGGTGCTGCTGATGGTCAGCAAGTTCGACCATTGCCTGGCCGACTTGCTCTATCGCCACCGCACCGGCGAACTCGCGATGGACGTGGTCGGCATCGTCAGCAACCACCCGCGCGAGGCGATCAACACGCAGTTGATCGGCGACATCCCGTTCCATCACTTGCCGGTGAGCAAGGACAACAAGGCTGCACAGGAAGCGCAAGTGCAGGCCATCGTGCAGGACAGCCGCGCCGAGCTGGTCGTGCTCGCCCGCTACATGCAGATCCTGTCGGACGAGATGGCGGCGTTCCTGTCGGGGCGGTGCATCAACATCCACCACTCGTTCCTGCCCGGGTTCAAGGGCGCCAAGCCCTACCACCAGGCGCATGCGCGCGGGGTGAAGATGATCGGCGCCACCGCGCACTACGTGACGGCGGACCTCGACGAAGGCCCGATCATCCACCAGGACGTCGAGCCGGTGACCCATGCCGACACGCCCGACGACATGGTGCGCAAGGGCCGCGACATCGAGCGTCGGGTCCTGGCCGAAGCGGTGCGGCTGCACCTGGAGGACCGGGTGCTGCTCAACGGCGCGCGCACGGTGGTGTTCCGGAGCTGATTGGCGTCATGGCGTCGACCCGGGCTTGACCCGGGTCCGGATGGCGTCGACCCGGGCTTGACCCGGGTCCGGTTCCGGCAGCGACGAACCTCGCCGCGCACGCCGGCAAACTCGCGACATGGCGAAACCGGACCCAGTCAAGCCCGGGTCGACGATCATCTTGTCGCATCAGCCCGCGTAGATGCGGTCCAGCACTTTCGCTACATCCACCAGCCGCTCGGCCGAGGCATCGAAGCTGCGGTCCTGCGCCAGTTGTTCCGCCCAGGCGGCGACGGCACGGCCGCCCCAAGCGTCGGGGGGGCTGACCAGCGTCTCGCTAGACGTGCCGGCGAGGCGCTTGGCCTCGAAGTCGTAGAAGCTACCGCCCACGTTGCGCAGCGAAGCGCCGCCGCCAGTGCCGTAGACGCTGGCCTCGATCACGGCCTCTTGCCCCGCCTGCAGCCGCCACGAACAGGCCAGCCGCGCGACCAGGCCACTGGCGAGCGTGAGTTGCGCCACGGCGTAGTCCTCCACGCCATCGGCTGGCACCGGTGCGCCGCCAGCCAGCAGCGTCGAGGAGACATTGGTCACCTCGGGAAAGTCCAGCAGCCAAAGCAGTAGGTCGACCAGATGGACGCCAAGGTCCATCACGCAGCCGCCACCCGATTGGGCGCGGTCGTAGAACCACGGTTTATCGGGACCGTAGGCGTTGTGGAACACCAGGTCGGCGGCGAAGAGCTGGCCCAGTTCGCCACCGCGCACCCTCTCAGCGATCGCCTGGGCAGCGGCGGTGTAGCGATACGAGAAATCGACCGAGAGCAGCCGGTCGGCCTGTTTCGCCGCAGCGACGACGGCCTGCGCCTCGGCGGCGTCACGACCCAGCGGCTTTTGGCAGAACACCGCGATGCCGCGTTCCAGCGCGGCGATCGACTGCGCGGCGTGAAGCGCACTCGGCGTGGCGATCACCAGACCGTCGAGCGGCTCGTCCAGCAGCGCCTCGAACGAGGGCAGCAGCTTGGCATCGGGCGCAAGCTTCGCCGCCTCCTCGGCGCACTCGGGCGAGGGATCGCAGACCGCCACCGCCTCGATCGCGCCGGTCGCCAGCGCGGCTTCCATACGGTGGCGACCGATCCAGCCGGTGCCGAGAAATCCGACGCGGGCCTTGCTCATGACAGCGTCACCACTGCCTTGACGAAGCCGTCCGGCTTGTCGCGCGTCGCCTCCAGCGCTTCACCGAGCCGTTCGAGCGGGTAGCTGTGGGTATAGAGCGGCGAGGGATCGAAGCGTCCGCTGGCGACCGCATCGACCGCTTCGCTCAGGCCCCGCAAGTTGACGGCCGGGTCGCGTTCATGCGCGTTGATGACGTCAATTCCTTTCCAGTTCCACATCTGCATGTTCACCTGGCGCGGGCCGTCCTGGTGGTAGCCGGCGACGACCAGCTTGCCGCCGAAGCCGACGAGTTCGCCGGCGAGGTCCAGCGGCCACTGATAACCGACGCATTCAATGACCCGCTCGCACAAGGCCTCGCCGGTAATCGCTTTTACGCTTTCGATGATGCGCCAGTGGTCGTCCATCGGCACGGTCTCGGCCGCGCCATAATGCCGCGCGAGGTCGAGCGAGGAGGACCGACGCGAAATCGCGATCACCTTGGCACCCGCATCGGTGGCGAGCCTGGTCAGCACCGCCCCGAGAAAGCCGATCCCGATGATGGCGACGATCTGGCCCGGCTGGATGTCGGCGCGGCGAAAGATGTTGAACGCGCAGCCGAGCGGCTCGCCGGGGAAAGGCTGGCCGGCAAGTTCCGGCGGCAGCTTCACCACGCCGCCAGCCGGCGCGACGTCGTATTCGGCGAAGCTGTGCCCCGCCAGGAACACCACGCGATCGCCAACGGCCAGGTCCGCGACGTCCGGCCCGACCGTATCGATCACGCCCCAGCCTTCGTGTCCAAGCCCGCCCACGTCGCCGGGATAGCTGCTCCACGGCTGGCCCTGGTACGGCTCGACGTTAGACGCACAGACGCCGCAGCCTTCCAGCTTGATCCGCACTTCGCCGGCGCCGGGCTGGGGCAGGGCGGCCTCGACGATATCGAGCGAGTTGGGTCCGGTCAGCACGGCGGCGCGCATCGTGTCGCTGTGGAAACTTGTATTGGCGTTCATGCGCTATGCCTCTGAGAATTCATTGATTGTCCCGCTCGCGACAAGGTTCATCTTATGCCCGATACGTCGCCTGCCCTGAGCATGACCAGCGCCTTGCGCGACAATATCGAAACGCTGAGTGCGCGCGAACGGGACGCGGCGGCGAACGCACCGCTGTCGCAGCGGATCGCCGACCGGATCACGCGGTTCACTGGCTCGATGACGTTCGTCCTGATCCACCTGGCGCTGTTCAGCTTCTGGATCCTGGCGAATACCGTCGGTCTGCCCGGTGTGCCCAAGTTCGACGAGAGCCTGGTGGTGCTGGCCATGGAAGCATCGGTCGAGGCGATCTTCCTGTCGACCTTCGTGCTGATCAGCCAGAACCGCATGGCTGAGCGGCAGAACCGCAGCGCCGATCTCGACATGCATATCAATCTGCTGGCGGAGCATGAGCTGACTCGCGTGGCCATGCTGCTGGACCGGATCGCCCGCAAGCTGGACGTCTCAATTGAAGACCTGGAACTGGCCGAGATCGAGAAAGACGTACAACCCCAGGACGTGTTGGACGCGCTGGAAGAGCAGCAGAAGGAGTGACCCTGGTCGTCAGCCGGCAATGAACGCCTCGAGCTGGTCGTAGGCGTGATCGTCGGTCATCTGCTTGGGTGGATGCTTGCAGAAATAGGCCGCTGCCGGGTCGATCGGACCCGCCAGCCCGCGCTCCTTCGCGATCTTGGCGCAGCGGATCATGTCGATGGCGACCCCGGCCGAGTTGGGGCTGTCTTCCACCGAGAGGCGCAGTTCCAGGTTCACCGGCACGCCGCCGAACATGCGGCCTTCCATGCGCAGGAAGCAGACCTTGTTGTCGTTCTGCCAGGCGACATAGTCGGACGGCCCGACATGGATGTTCTCGTCCTCGATCCGCTCGGCGGCAACGGACTGTACCGCTTCGGTCTTCGATTCCTTCTTGGATGCCAACCGCTTGCGCTCCAGCATGTTGAGGAAGTCGGTGTTGCCGCCGGTGTTGAGCTGGTACGTGCGGTCGAGCTTCACGCCGCGCTTGGCGAACAAGTCGGTCAGCACGCGGTGGGTGATGGTGGCGCCGAGCTGCGCCTTGATGTCGTCGCCGATGATCGGGATGCCCGCCTCGGTGAAGCGCCGCGCCCAATCGGGGTCGCTGGCGATGAAGACCGGAATGTTGTTCACGAAGGCGACACCGGCCTTCAGCGCGCATTCGGCGTAGAACTCCGTGGCCTTTTGCGAGCCGACCGGCAGGTAGTTCATCAGCACGTCGACCTTGCTGTCGCGCAAGGTGGCGATGACCTCCTCTTCGGTCGCTTCCGGCTCGTCGGCGACGAGGAAGGTGCGTTCGTCGGGGTAATCGGCCATGTGGTCGGCGACGCCGTCCAGCTTGCGGCCCATCT
>Ga0182200_1000034_pt1 | contig 13787 bp, 9 predicted proteins | sample G5R1MG_15_FD_128389 | JGI IMG/M metagenome (GOLD analysis project Ga0182200, IMG submission 128389) | Switchgrass phyllosphere microbial communities from Michigan, USA - G5R3_NF_12SEP2016_LD1 MG | ecosystem: Host-associated > Plants > Phyllosphere > Phylloplane/Leaf | place: USA: Michigan... | reverse complement strand
GGACGAAATGTACGTGAAGCTGAACGGCGAGATGGTCTACCTCTGGCGAGCGGTCGACCATGAAGGTGAGGTGCTCGAGAGCTACGTCACCAGAGCCCGCGACAAGGCAGCAGCGCTCAGCTTCATGAAGAAGGCGCTCAAGCGCCACGGCTCACCGGAGGCGATCACCACCGACGGCCTGCGCAGCTACGGCGCTGCCATGGACGAGCTCGGCTGCCGTGATCGTCAGGAGATCGGCCGCTGGGCCAACAACCGGGTGGAGAACAGCCACCTGCCGTTCCGACGACGGGAGCGAGCCATGCTCCGGTTCAGGCAGATGAAGACGCTGCAGAAGTTCGCCTCCGTCCACGCCGACTTCCACAACCACTTCAGCCTGGAGCGCCACATCATCGATCGACAGACCTACCGGAAACGCAGCTCCGCCACGCTGGCGGAGTGGCAGAGCTTCGCCAGCTAGGCTGCGACCCTCAAAGACCCAGGTGCATCCGGTGGAGACTGGTTCGCATTAGACTGACAGCACCGTTTCTCGTCCTCCACGCGATTCCGCAGACGCTGGCCCGGCAGCGGCAGATCGGCTGCGATAGCGTGGCGTCCTATCTCGGGCAGGTGGCGCCACTGCTCGCCGGTGCGATCCTGATCGTCGGCATCATCGGCTTGATGGTTTTTCATCAGGAAACCAGCGGCGTTCGTAGCCTGTTCGCGGCCGTCGCAGCACTGGCGGCGCCGCACCTGCTGATCACGCCACTGTTCGAGCGAATGCCAAGCGGACCGGCCTGTTCTCGCCGCTCCGATCGTGCCGCTATTCCACCGATCAGGTCGATATCATGACGGGCAGAAGCGTCCAAGTTCGGCGTCGTGCCGGGTCGATCCGCGTCGTGGCGAGGGCGATCGGGGCAGTTGCGCTAGTCTCCTTTTCACCAGTCGCGACGTCACCGATCGACGGTAGACGGCATGCTTGAGGGGCTAGCGCTGCCGCTGCTCCTGGCGATCTTCGCCGCCTGTGCCGGCGTGATCTGGATTGCCGGTGTCAAGCTCGCCGATACAACCGACATCTTGTCGTCCCGACTGCACCTCGGCAAGGCGCTGGGCGGTATCATCGTCCTGGCAATCGCAACCAACCTGCCTGAGATCGCCATCACCATCAGCGCGGCACTCGCGGGCGACCTGAGCGTCGCAGTCGGCAATATCCTCGGCGGTATCGCCATCCAGACGCTGGTTCTCGCCGCGATGGACGTGGCCATGAAGGAGCGGGTGCCGCTGACCTACCGCGCGGCCAGCCTCGCGCTCGTGATCGAGGCGATGCTGGTCGTGGCCGTGCTGATCGTTTCGATCATGGCGACCCAGTTGCCGAATACGCTGATCGCCGCCCGGCTCACGCCAGGCGCGGTGATGATCGCGCTGTTGTGGCTGGTCGGCCTGTGGCTGGCGAGCAGGGCCAGCAACGGGCTGCCGTGGCAGGACAGCGGCACCGCGCCTGACGGCCAGGTGGAGGCAAGGGGCCATTCGCAGGACAAGAAGGAGGCGACTTCCGATGGCCGAGGCGAGTCCACGGCGCGAGTGGCATGGGTGTTCGTCGGCGCAGCGGTTGCGACCTTGGCGGCGGGTGTGCTGCTGGAGCGAAGCGGCGATGCGATCGCGGGTCACATCGGCCTGAGCGGCGTGCTGTTTGGCGCCACGGTGTTGGCGGCGGCAACATCGCTTCCCGAGCTATCGACCGGGATCACGTCCGTGCGGATGAAGGACTATCAACTCGCCGTGAGCGACATCTTCGGCGGCAATGCCTTTCTGCCCGTCCTCTTCCTGCCCGCGGTCATCATCTCCGGCAAGGCCGTGCTGCCGGACGCCCAGGCTAGTGACATCTACCTAGCTGGCCTCGGCGTCCTCCTGACCTGCGTCTACGCGGCCGGGCTAATTTTCCGGCCCAGACGGCAGATCCTTCGCATGGGCGTAGACTCATTAGCGGTGTTGGTTCTCTACGCGCTTGGAATTGGAGGGTTGTTCGCGATCGCGGAAAGCTCCGTGTCATAGCTGAACGAATGGCCGGGGCTGGGAAGCCTGCATGGTGCGCTGAGCGTCGGCTCTGGCTTAGATGTTGTTTGCCGCTTCTGTAAACATCAAGCGCGGTGTCAGCTGAGGTTGCCTTCGAGCCTCCGCCCGCAAGACTGCGACATAGCCGGCGCAGCCATGCGGGCAAGCAAAGCTTGCTCTCCGGACTGCGAAAACCGCGCCACTGTACCAGTGGAAGCTAGCCGTTCTTCGACACTAACGATCAATGCCAAGTGGCAGCAAATGCAGGTGAGGCGATGAAGCTTGAAGGCTGCGGTGCAACAGGCGGAGGATCACAGACGCCCTCCTCGATGTAACGCATGGCCAACATCAGCCCATTGCGAGTGAACGGCTTCGGGATCACGCCGTGCGCGCCGCAGAAGTCATCCGGTATCTGAAGCGGATTGGCGGTGACGAAGACGATGACCGCTTTCGCCCAACGTTCCTGGATCACGCGGCAGGCGTCGAAGCCGTTGCTGCCTTCGGCAAGCTGGATGTCGACAAAAGCGATCGTCGGGGTTCGCTTAGGCACGAGCTCCACCAGCTCACGGACAGACGCGGTCTCCGCGACGACATGGTGGCCCGCGTCCTCGACCATCGCTTCGATGTCCATAGCGAGAAGCGCCTCATCCTCGACGATGAGTACTTCGAAGGGCACCTCGAGGCGTATCATGGCCGTTCCACCGGGAAGCTGATGACGACCTTGGCGCCAGGTGCAGCACCAGCCCACTCGACCGTTCCTCCTACCTGCTTTGCAAGCCGCTTGATCAGCACGCGGCCGAGCCCGTCTCGCTGAGCCAATTCATCGAAGCCTGGGCCATCGTCGCTGATCTCAATCGCCGCTGCGCTGCCGTTGTGCTCGGTACGCACCGTCAACTTGCCGCTGCGGCCATCGGCATAGGCATGCTTGACCGCGTTGGTCACGACCTCGTTGACGATAAGGCCCAAGGCCGAAGCCCAAGCGGACGGCACCTCGACCCGCTCGCAGTGCATGTCCAGCTTGATGTCGGTGCGCCCCGTCGATCCTATGACGTCCGGCACGAGATTGGCCGTGAACGCGCCCACGTCGAAGCGCGTGATATCGGCCGACTGGTAGAGCCGTCGGTGAACGGTGGAGAGTGCGTCGACCCGCTCGAGCATCGCGTCGAGCTTCGCAGTGATCGCGGGATCGGCGATGCTGCGCGCCTGCAGCCTCAGGAGCGAACCGATCATCGTCAGGTTGTTCTTCACACGGTGATCCACCTCGTGAAGGAGCAGCGTCTTGGCTTCAAGGGCCGCTTGCAGATCGGCCGTTCGCGCCTCGACCTCGCGATCCACCGCCGCCTTCTGTTCGGCGACGATACGATGTGCTTCGATGCGATCCGAAACATCGAGCTGAGAGGCGAAGAAGAACTGGATGACGCCGTCACTGTTGCGGACCGGGCTGAGATAAAGCGCGTTCCAGAAGGTAGAGCCGTCCTTGCGGTAGTTCAGCAGATCGATGCCGATGTCGTGTCCACCGTCGACTGCGGCGCGAACCTTTGCCACGTCCTCTATGCTGGTGTCCGGTCCTTGCAGGAAGCGACAGTTTCGACCGATGATCTCCTCACGCGTATATCCGGTCAGCTTCTGAAAAGACTCGTTGCAGAAGACGATCGGGTTATCCGACTGAGCCGGGTCTGTGATCACCATAGGCATGCGAGTGGCACGAACTGCCGCGGCGAAAGGATCTCCGCGTCCATGCTCATATTCGAGCAGGTCGGTAAGATGCCAATCGTCACGCTGTTTCATCGGCCGTCCTCAAGCGATGGCCGGTTCGTCCGTGCCGCGTCGTTGCGATAACCCGATTTGGTGGAGGGCGTTCCAAGCAAGTTGCATGGAGCAGGTGCTTAGATCCATGCGGGCATGTGCCAGCCGCGAGCATAAGTATGGCCGGCGTTGCGAGGATCGCCGAAACCTCCGCCTGAACTTGCACCGGCAACAGCCAGATCAAGGCCTTGGCACTTATCATGCGCGGATCGCTCGACACGTCCGTCTCGGAAGCGTGGATCGAGCGCCTGCCCCGTAGGTTTGACAGTGCCTCTGCGCAGTTACCGTGCCGCGATGAACGAGCTCGGCAATGCCGAGAAGCAGGAGGTCGGCCGCTGGGCGAACAATCGGGTGGAGAACAGCCACCTGCCGTTCCGACAACGCGAGCGGGCCATGCTCCGGTTCAGGCAGATGAAGACGCTACAGAAGTTCGCCTGCGTCCTTAATCATTTCAGCCTGGAGCGCCACGTCGTCGATCAACAGACCTACTGGGAACGCCGCTCCGCCGCGCTGGCGGAGCGGCAGGTGCTCGCTAGGCTGCGACCCTCAAAGACCGAGGTGCATCCGGTGGCGACGGGTTCGCGTTAGGCTGACAGCACCGTAACGATTGTACGCGCTGCTCATGCCGGCTTGAACGTGCGAACCCGTCAATGGCACGTACCTGCGCAGGTCATGCTTTACCCTTCCCAACGCGCGCATGAACCTCGTACTCGTGGGATCAGTACAGCGTCGCCGGATCCTCAGACGGGCGTGAGGTCCCCGGCTTCGACATGACGTAGCGGACTCGCTCCACGCACCCGCTTGCCCCGGCTTCCGATGGCTTGCGGGAGAGCCCTGCGAACATCGCGGTGGCGGCGTCGCCGAAGTCGCTGGTCGGTTCAGACGCGATGACGCGTACGTTGCCGAGCGCACCCCAAGGGGCGACATCGTAAGCCACGATTGCCCAGCCTTCGATGCCGCGGCGACGATAATTGTCCGGATAGCTCAGGCGCGGTGCGCGGACCCACTCGCCCAGGGCTTTGCATGCTTCCGACTGGGCGGCGGCGCTGTCGCGAGACGGCGGCTCCGGCGCCGCCATCGGATCGGCGATCTTCCAATAAGGATAGAGGCAGCCGTGCCGCGCGCCCTTGCCGAACCGTGATTGTTCGACCGCTCGACGCGCCGCTGCGTCCAGCAACGCCGACCGGGATCCGTCAACCGTGCGAACGTGCACGGGCCTGCCGCCAGCGTCGATGTCGTAGCCCGTCATACTCCACAAAGGGCGGCCTTGCTCGCCATCCATAGCCGTGAAGTCGGGATAGGCGCGGTTCAGCAGCGCAGGCGTGGGCTCGTAGCAGGTTGCATCGGCGGGGCGGATGCGCTGCCACAGCGCCGCGGGCGGACGACCGGCGGTCGGAAATACGGTATAGGCCATTGCCAGTCCGACCGGCACCTGGTCGAGCTGCATCCGCTCCGCGGTGAAGTCGATGGTGCAGCCCTCGCGCGGGCGGCCGGGGGCGAAGAGGGCGGATGCGAGCGCTGGTGCGACATCGCCTGCGCTCGCGACGTAGCGACGCTCCAGTTGACGGACTCCAAGCGGACGGCCGCGCTCGTCGATCCGAAAAGCAAAGCGCAGGGGCGCTTCGCTCGCTGTGCCCCAACTCAGCGAGGGCAGCGGATTGGGTGCGCGCATGGGTGGGACCGGTTCAGCTCCACAGGTTGCAGCGCCCGCGCGCCAGACCGTCATCGTTTGCTGCGGAGCGATCGGTGCCATGCCCGGTCGGGCGCCGAGAGCCTGCATCCGAACGGGATGCGGTCCCGGTGATACGACCGCCGGCTTAATGCCTTGCGCGTTGGCTGCCATCGAGGCTGCGATACCCAGCAGAAGCCAGGACCAGCGTATCATGCTCATCGGCGATCTCCTTGGACACCGCCAATAGCACGGCGGAGTTGGAACAGAGATCCTGTCTTATGCCACGGGTACATCGCGCGTGAAGGGTCTTGGGTCTGGCGGACGGCCGACTGGCCGGTGTCTCGGCACGGGCCCAAGCGGCGAATCTTTTGCCCGCGCTGGTGAGCGACCGGCAGGATTGCAGGCCAGCTGCCATTATCATGAGCCAAGATCTTTTGAGTCTGAACGAAAGGCGGAAGTTGATGTGAACATATTCGGCGACGAATGGCCGCTTGTAGGTCACCTCGCGGTGCTAAGCCGGTCGGCGCAGCATTCTGCGAGGTCAGTCATGCTGCCTTAGCTGCTGGGACGCGATTTGCTGCAGCCGCGCGGCATCCGCTGGCGAGAGTCCGAGCTCGTCGGCGGCCTTCTCGTCGCGGCCGAGCGTCGACGGATCGACCCCGGTGATCGCCCCGAAGACGACGAGCGCCTCTAGGTAATAGCCCGCGACGCTGGCATGGTACTGATCGTAGGTCCACAGATCGAGTTGGTCGAACGCGGTGCCGTCATAGGGATCGGGATCGGCGACGCCGCGCTCGAACGCTAGGTTCCACGCTGCGCCTACGGGAATGACCCCGCGTACCGACGGGTTGGCGGCGCGTGCGGTTCGAGCGGCCTTCTGCAGGTCGCTCGCCATGGTCGCGATCGGCTTGCCGGCCCATGGGCCCTTGCCACGGTACGTCGCGTCCGCCCGGCTCCAGGTCGCCATCAGCTCGATCCGTACGGCTGGATTGCGCGCCTGAAGCAGGCGACCGATCCGACCGACGTCGCGGACGTAGTCGGTCGGGTCACCCGGCCGCTCGCGGCTGAGCGTGCTGAACTCCTGCAGCACGACGACGTCCCAGGCGCGGTCGAAGCGCGCGCGTCGCTCGTCGTAGTGGAAGCCGAGAGACTTGCCGCCCTGAGTCTCCAGGCTGACCCGGTAGTTGAGGCCGGCCTGCTCGGCGAAGGCCTTGAACAAGGCCGGCACGCCGCCGTAGCCGTCGCCGTTCAGGTCGGTGACACTGCCGGCCTGCCAGTTGCGTACGGCCGAGTGCGCGCCCTGGGTGAAGCTGTTGCCGATGAACAGGATGGAGATCGGGCCGCCACGCTTCGCTGCGACCACGGGCGATCGCAAGGGAGCGGGCTGCGCGGGGGTGGCACGTTGCGCCTCGGCGCCACTGGCGGTGAGCAGCAGGCACGAGGCGAGCAGGGCTGGAGAGGGTCGCATCAGAAGCGCTTTCCGATCGTGAGGTACCAATAACGCGCATAGGGCACGTAGAGCGACCCGAGATAGCCGTCTGCGGTGATCGGCGGGTCCTTGTCGAACAGGTTGCGCACGCCGACGCGCAGCCGCGTGTCGTCCATGAAGCCGCCGCGCACCCGGTACTGGCCGTAGAGGTTGAAGGTCGTCGTACCGCCGATCGGATAAGGCGTGCCGTCGTTGCTGAGGAAGGCGGTGTCCTCGACCGGGCCGATGTAGTTGGCGAAGCCGCCGACCTGCCACTGATCGAGCGACCAGGTGAGCGTCCCCGTAACCCGCCACTTGGGGCGGCCGCGGTCCTGGAGGAGGTTGCGCGCGTCGGTGAGCGGCGTCGCGGCGTTGATCTGACCGGCCGAGCGTGCGTCGAACAGCGCCTGCACCGCCGGCGGCGTGTCACGGCTGAACTTGGTCAGGCGTGCGGCATTCACCGCAAGGTCGAACTTACCGACATCGGTCCGCACGTTGTAGAGGAGCGCCAGGTCGACGCCGCGCACCGTCTGCGGCAACAGGTTGGTGAACTGGTCGTTGATCTGCACTACCTGTCCGGCCGGCGAGATGTTGGTGCCGGCGAATAGCGGCGTGTCGTCCGCGGTCGGCGCCGCGCGCACGACGTTCGGATTGCTCGAGCCCTGCTGGCGGAGCAGATAATCGAGTACCAGCGCGTTCTGCGGGCCGAACTGGCCGACGATGCCGACCTGGCGGATCGTCCAATAATCGGCGGTTAGCGTCAGCCGGCCATATTCGCGGGGAATGAAGGCCGGCTGGATCACCGTGCCGACCGTCCAATTGGTGCTGTCCTCAGGCTTCAGGTCCTCGTTGCCCGACACCGCGATTTGGTAGCTGATCGCCCGTCCGCAGGTGGTGAAGTTGGCGATGCGCCCAGCGCGCAAGTCCGCCTCGCAGCGAATGAAGTCGGTGTTGGAGCCGAGGCGCGAGTAACGGACCGTATTGATCTGCTCGAGGTTGGGCGCCCGGAAGCCCTTGGACGCAGAAGCGCGCAGCCGGAGCCCCTCGATCAGGTCCCAGGCCGCCGCCACCTTGGGTTTGGCGACGGAGCCGAAATCGCTGTAATGCTCGTACCGGCCGGCAATTTGGATGTCGATGCGGTGGACAAGCGGGATGCTCATGTCCGGCGACACGACGGGCAGCGCGATCTCGCCGAACGCGGAGACCACGGTCCGCCGGCCGCGCGTGCTTGGCGTCGGGCTGACGGCGGCGACGTTGGACAGGTTACGCTCGCCGGTCACCAGGTCGGTGAAGGTGTTGGTACCGTTCAGGTTGTCGTCGCGTATGTCAGCCTGCGTCTCGCGGCGGCCCTCGATGCCAATTGCTACGCCGACGTCGCCCGCCGGCACCGCAACAAGCCGCGCGTTTGACAGCTTGAAGTCGCCGAGCGCCAGCGTTGTCTTGCTTCGGCGGGTGAGGCGGAACTGGACGGCATCGACCGTCGCCTGACTGGCCGGCGAGCAATCGCCGACCGACGGCGTCGCTGAGCATCCGCCGGAGAAGGGATTGTACGCGTCGGGCGTCGACAGTGCGAGATTCTGCTGAAGCAGCGTCATGTTGATCGCGTTCGACCGGTCGGTTGACTTGGCCTCCGAGTAGAGCAGCGCGCTGTCGAAGTCGAAGCTGCCGATCTTGCCGCGGGCGCCGCCTAGGAAACGCGACTGCCAGTTATCCACGTCCACGACCTGTTGGCCGGTATCGACGTAGCGATAGGTCGATAGCCGCACCGGCAGGCCGGCCGCGGGCACGTTCGTCAGCCCGAGGATGCGATTGGGATTGAGCGTGCCGTCGGCAAAGCGCACGGGGCCGAACGGGTTCCAGTAGTTGGAAGCTGGGATGACGATGGTGTTGAGGTTGATCGTGGGCGGCTGGATGCGCTGCGTGTCGGCGCGATAGTAGCCGACTTCGCCATAAAGGGTGAAGGCGTCCGACACGTCGAAGTGCGCGGAGGCAAACGCGTTGTAGCGGTTGAACTCGGGCGTGGTCGTCGTGCCAGGGCGGGTATCGAAACGCTCGTTGCGTAACGCCGTGCCGGTCGCACGGGTGCCGGTGCCGTAACAGACGTCTCCGTTGACGACGAAGGCGCATCCGGGATTGGCGGACGACTGGGTGTGGAACGCGCCCGCCGCGGAGGTGAGCGCCGTGGTGCCGCGGCGGATGGTGCCAGGGCCGCCGACGACGGCCAGGTTGGCCCATGGCGACTGGGTCGCGCGCCCGTCGGGTGTCAGGCTAGCCGAGAAGTCCGGATTGTCGGCGAAGAAGGAGCGAAGGTCGTCCGTGGCCGTATAGTCGTTGTCGGACGAGCGCTGTGCCGTACGCCGCGTATAGTCGAGGAACACCGACACGTTGCCGCGCGCCTCGGCGAAGTTGATCCCGTAAGTGCCGGTGAACTGCAGCTCCTTGCGGCTGGTGCCTTCGGCGAAGCCGAAACGATAGTCTAGGCTGGCGCCGTCGAAGTCGGTCTTGGTGACCGTATTGACGACGCCCGCAACCGCGTCGGCACCGTAGATCGCCGCGGCCCCGTCCCGCAGGATCTCCAACCGTTGCAGCCCCGCGATCGGCAGCGAGTTCGAATTGTAGCCGAGCACGGGCACGTTGCCGTCGCCGGCCTGACTGGTAGGATGCTGGACGAGGCGCCGGCCGTTGAGCAGCACCAGGGTGTTGCCCACGCCCAAATTTCGCAGGTTGATAGAGTTGACGTCGCCCCGCGCGGCGTTGCTCGTCTGCGCATTGTTGGCCTCGTTGAAGGTGACGTCGCCTGCCTGCGGGATGGCGCGAAACAGCTCGTCGCCGGACAGTGCACCGCTAGCGGCGATCTGATCCTGATCGACGACGGTGACGGGCAGCGCGGCGGTAGAACTGGCACCCCGGATCTGCGTGCCGACGACCGTGATCTCCGCAGGAGCCTCCGGCTCCTGCGGCGCGGTGACGCCCGTGGTATCTGCCTGCGGCGTACCTTGCGCAAGGCCGGGCACTGTCTCCGTCGCTGGTTGCGGCGGCGGCGTGGCGGCGGGTGGAACCGGCGCGACCTGCGCGGCGGCGCTCTGGGCCGCCAGAATAGAGGCCAGCGCAGTGCCGGCCGCGAGCAGCGGACGAATACGGATCATGGTCACTCTCCCTGTATCGTGGTGGCGGGGGCCAGATCAGCAGCGCGCGCCGCCCGCCCCTCGTTGTTGAGCGTGTTATGCAGGCGCTGGCGGTCGAGTTTGCCCTCCCACCGGGCGACGACGATTGCGGCGACGGCGTTGCCGATGAAGTTGGTAAGGCTGCGGCACTCGCTCATGAAGCGATCGACGCCCAGGATCAGCGCCATGCCCGCGACCGGTACTGTCGGCACAATCGACAGCGTTGCGGCGAGCGTGATGAAGCCCGCGCCGGTTACCCCTGCCGCGCCCTTCGAAGACAGCATCGCGACGACGAGCAGCAGCAGTTGCTGTCCGAGCGTCAGGTCGACGCCCGTGGCCTGCGCGATGAATAGCGCCGCCAACGTCATGTAGATGTTTGTGCCGTCGAGGTTGAAAGAGTAGCCGGTCGGCACGACGAGCCCAACGACGCCGCGGTCGCAGCCCGCCTCCTCCAGCTTAACGATGAGGTTGGGGAGCGCCGCCTCCGACGAGGAGGTGCCCAGCACCAGCAGCAGCTCTGCCTTCAAATAGGCGATCAGGCGCAGGATTGAGAAGCCGTGCGCTCGCGCGACGGTGCCGAGTACGACCAGTACGAACAGCGCCGAAGTCAGATAGAAGGTCGCGACCAGCCCTCCCAGGTTGACGAGGCTGCCGACGCCGTACTTGCCGACGGTGAAGGCGATCGCGCCGAACGCACCGATCGGTGCAGCGCGCATCAGGATACCGACCAGTCGAAAGACGACCTCGCCGAGCCGCTCGACCATCGCCAGTATCGGCGCACCCCGCTCGCCGGTGAGGCTGAGCGCGACGCCGAATAGGATGGCGACGAGCAGCACCTGCAGGATGTTGCCCTGCGTCAGCGCGGAGACGAGCGTGTCGGGGATGATGGCGAGGAGGAAACCGGTCAGCGTCGTCTCATGCGCCTTGTGCGCATAGTCGGCGATCGCGTCGGTATCGAGTGTGCTAGGGTCGATGTTCATGCCCGCGCCGGGCTGGACGACGTTCGCGACGACAAGGCCCACGACGAGTGCCAGCGTCGAGAAGAACAGGAAATAGCCGAACGCCTTGGTAGCGACGCGGCCGACCGTGCGCAGCTCGCGCAGACCCGCGATGCCGCTGACCAGCGTGAGGAAGATTACCGGTGCGATCACCATCTTAACGAGCTTGATGAACCCGTCGCCCAGCGGCTTCAGAGCCTCGCCAGTCGCCGGCCAGACATGGCCGACCACGGCCCCCAGCACGATGGCGGCCAGCACCTGTGCGTAGAGGTGGCTCCAGAACGGCCTGTGCGGCACGATCGTGGGAATGGCGTCCCCCCGCATATCCTCTCCCCGTGGCGCGTTCCCATGGCGGAACGTCGAGGGCAATGTAACAACGATGCAGGCGCGGACCAGCGCGACGGGTGGGAGCCGTCAAGTGATTGATTGGGTTGATATTATGGAGCGGATCGGATGACGGGAACGATGGCGCCATTGCCGGCCGACAGGCCGCTGCGGGCCTCGGCTGTGCGGAAAACCACACACCGCTCCGCGCCGCGTCGCCTGTTCGCGGCGGTCGCGGGTGCGGCGATCGTCGTCGCCGTCCTCGTCTGGGCTGGACTGCGATGGGCGGACAACCGGGCCGTGGCGGTCGGCGACGACCTCGCCTCGGCCGCGGCCACAGGCCACGCCAACCTGCTTGCGAGCGAGCTCGAGAAATTCCGGCTGCTGCCGCTGGTGCTTGCCGAATATCCCGAGCTCGCTGCCGCCTTTCGCGGCGCCCCAGCCGCGCGGCGGCTCGACCGCGATCTCGAATTGCTCGCCAACCGCACCGGTGCGGCCGTCATCTACGCAGTGGATGCGAGCGGCCGGACGGTGTCGGCGAGCAACTGGCAGCGACCGACCAGTTTCGTTGGGCAGCGCTACGGTTTTCGCCCCTATTTCGTCGATGCCATGCGGCGCGGCGCGGCGGAGCTTTTCGCGCTGGGTACGGTAAGCGGCCGTCCGGGCCTCTATCTTGCGCGACGTATCGAGAGGCAGGGTCGCGCGCTCGGCGTTATCGTCGTCAAGGTCGAGTTCGACCGATTGGAGGCTTCGTGGCGGCGCACGCCGGGGTTTACGCTCGCAGTGGATTCGGACGGGATCGTGCTCGCGACCAGCCGGCCCGGCTGGCGCTTCGCGGCGCTGGCCCCGCTGAGCACGCGGCGCCTCGCCGATACGCGGCGCACACTGCAGTTCGGACCCGCGCCGCCCCGGCGGGCACCGGTGACGATCGCGGGCCGGTCCGCACGGGTGCAGGAACCGGCGGCGATTACCACGACCGTCTACCGCATCGCGCGGATCGAATCCCCGCTCGCCGGTGGCATGGTGCTGCACTTCACGCCTCTGGCTCCCGCTGTTCTCGCTGCGAGGAGCCAGGCGCTGCTCGTTGGCTTGGCGGCGTTGCTGGTGTTGGCGATAGCGGGCGCATTGGCGCTGCGATCGGTGGAGCGGCGCCGGCTGCAGATCGCCGCGCGCGAGGAACTTGAGCGGACGGTAGCCGAGCGGACCGGCGAACTCCGCGAGAGCAACAACCGGCTCGGTCGCGAATCTGAGGAACGGCTTGCAGCCGACCGCCGCTACCGTGCGGCGCGCGAGGAGCTGGCGCAGGCGAGCCGACTCGGGTCGCTCGGCCAAATTACCGCTGGCGTCGCGCACGAGATCAGCCAGCCGATCGCCGCAATCCGCGCCTATGCGGAAAATGGCCTCGCCTTCCTCAACCGCGCCTCGACCGATCGGGCTCGGGACAATTTCGACCGCATTGTCGGGCTGACCGAGCGAGTCGGTGTCATCACGGGCGAGTTGCGGGCCTTCGCACGCCGCCGGCCGGGGGAGGATACGACAACCACGGTGGGCCGGGTGCTCGACGGCATGCTGCTGCTGATGCCGGAACGTACGCGCGCCTTGTTGCGCCTGCGTGTCGACGATGCCTTTAGGGACGTGCCGGTTGTCGGTGACCGGATCCGGTTGGAGCAGGTGCTCGTCAATCTGCTTGCCAACGCGGCGGATGCGGCGGCGGATATTACGTCGCCGGTGATCGCGGTCGATGTCGATGACTTCGTGGATCAGGTAACCATTCGGGTTCGCGACAATGGGCCCGGCGTTGCTCCGGCGCTGCGTGAATCGCTGTTCGAACCGTTCGTCACGGGTCGGGCCGACGGCTTAGGACTGGGTCTTCCAATCGCGCGTGAAATCGCACGCGATTATGGCGGAGATCTCGTCATGGTCGACGTGCCCGAAGGAGCGGAATTCGTATTGATGCTGAGGCGCGCGTGAGCAGCGTCGTGATCCTGGTGGAGGACGACACGGCCCTGCGCGAGGCGACCGTTCAGACTTTGGAGCTGGCGGACTTGGCGGTGCTCTCCTTCTCGCGGGCGGAGCCTGCGCTAGCGGAACTCGGCCGGGGCTTTGCGGGCGCGGTCGTGACCGATGTCCGCATGCCCGGCCTGGACGGCTTCAGCATGCTGGCGCGGGCGCGGGACATCGATCCTGACGTGCCCGTGATCCTCGTCACCGGCCATGGCGACGTGCCCATGGCCGTGGCCGCGCTGAAGCAGGGGGCGTTCGACTTCCTGACCAAGCCGTTCGCCGCGGACCATCTGGTCGCCGCCACACGGCGGGCGTTGGAACGG
>Ga0182200_1000030_pt1 | contig 14409 bp, 10 predicted proteins | sample G5R1MG_15_FD_128389 | JGI IMG/M metagenome (GOLD analysis project Ga0182200, IMG submission 128389) | Switchgrass phyllosphere microbial communities from Michigan, USA - G5R3_NF_12SEP2016_LD1 MG | ecosystem: Host-associated > Plants > Phyllosphere > Phylloplane/Leaf | place: USA: Michigan... | reverse complement strand
CCACCGCCACTGCCGCCGCCCCCGGGTGCGCCAGGACCGCCGGGTGTGCCAGGACCGCCGGTGCCGCCAGGGCCACCCGGATCGGTGATGACGACACCGCCGGAACCAGGACCGCCGGCGTCGATCGGTCCGGTCGTGACTTGCGTCACGCAGTCGGTCCGCCCGAGCGCAAGGCACAGCGTCGGGTCGATAATCACGGTTACGCCATCGGAGTTGGAACCGCCGGTGGTAATCGGGCCGGTGGTGATGGTCGTCGGACCCGTCACGCCCACGGTCACGCCTGGCGAATCCACGCCGCCGGTGTCGATCGGGCCGGTGACGATGTTGGCGGTGCACAGCGCCGCGCCCACGGCGAGGCAGGCGGCGGGATCAGTGGTCACGGTCAAGCCGGGCGACTGGCCGCCGATGGTGGTGATCGGACCGGTGCTGACCGTGGTCGGACCGCCGGCCAGAATGCCGATCCCCGGCGAGCCGTCGCCGCTGGTCGCCACCGAACCGGTGTTGACCGTAGTGGAGCAGGCGCCGGTGCCGATGATGGCGCAGGCTTGCGGATCTGTCGCGACCACCAGGCCAGGCGCATTGTTGCCCAGGGTCGTGATGTTGCCGGTGTCGAGCCGCACCGGTCCGGCCGCCGCCACCCCGATGCCGGTCGAACCGTCACCACCCGTGGTCACTGGACCAAGCAAGCCGGTCGTGCCGCACGATGCGGCTCCCGCGATCACGCAGGCGGTCGGATCGGTGACGAGCGAGATGCCGTCCGCGTTGGTCCCCAAGGTCGAGATCGGGCCAGTCGTCACGTTGATCGGGCCGCTGGCAAGCACACCCAGGCCGGTAGAGCCATTACCGCCGGTTGTGACCGATCCGGTGTTGATGATCGTGCTGCATTGACCGGTGCCGATGACCGCGCAGACCTCCGGCGCGGTTTCCACGACGATGCCCGGCGCATCCACGCCGAGCGTCGAGACATTGCCGGTATCGAGCCGGATCGGCCCTGCGCCGACCAGGCCGATGCCGGTCGAGCCGTCGCCGCCGGTGCTGACCGGACCGGTGACCGCGGTGGTCGAGCAAGCGGCGACGCCAGCGATCAGGCAGGCGGTCGGATCGGTCACCAGCGTGATGCCGTCCGCGTCGGTGCCGAGGGTCGAGATTGGCCCGGTGCTCACCGTGATCGGCCCGCTGGCGAGCACGCCCAGGCCCGTGGAGCCATTACCGCCGGTGGTGATCGATCCGGCGCTGACGTCGGTGGTGCACTCGCCCGCGCCGAGCACCGCGCAGGCGGTCGGGTCGGTCACGATCGACACGGCGGGGGAGTTGATCCCGTCGGTGGTCACGCTGCCGAGGTTGAGCGAGATCGGGCCCACGGCGGCAATGCCGATACCCGGCGAGTTGGCGCCTCCGGTGATTACTTGCGTGGCGTTGAGGTCGACCCCGCAGGCACCCACGCCCAGCGTCGCGCAAGCTTGCGGATCGGCATTGAGGATCACGCCGGGGGCATCATCGCCCTGCGTGATGACCGAGCCCAGATCGGCGGTGATCAGCGCCGGTACGTCTACTGCAAGGCCACCTGAACGATCGCCGGTGGTCAACAGGTTGCCCACGCTCACCCCGGTGTCACAAGCGCCCGAGCCGAGCAGCGCGCAAGCGGATGGATCACCGACGATCGACAGGCCAGGCGAATCCGCGCCTTGAGTCTCCAACAGGTCGACGTTCGCCGTCGTCGGCCCGACGATGGTGGCAAGGATGCCGGGTGAGCGGTCGCCCAGAGTCAGCAGGTTGCCCACCGTAAAGTCGGTGCCGCAATTGCCGGCGCCGATGACGAGGCACGCGGCGGGAGCAGTGGCGAGGTCGATGCCGGCGGCGTCGTTGCCATTGGTCTGGAGCACGTCGACGGACAGCGTGGTCGCGGCGGCGGCGTTGACCAGCGCGCCGATGCTGCCGGGACCTTGCGTGGTAAGAGTGCCGACCACGCCGTTGATGTCGCAGCTGGCGGCACCCAATGCCGCGCAGGCGGTCGGGTCGGTGGAAAGGTCGAGGCCGAGGGCTTGTCCGCCCGAGGTGCGAAGGACACCGACGTTGAGGTCGACATTGCCGATCGCGTTCAGGATGGCACCGTCGGCGCCGTCGCCGGAGGTGTCGATCAGGTCGGCGTTCAACGTGATCGGACCATCGAGCGTGACCAACTCGAGTCCGTCGGCGTCGGCCGCCAACGTGTTCACCGCGTCGGCGGTCAAGTCAAGCGAGCCCGAGATCACGTTTATCCCGTCAGACCCGCTGCCGCTGGTCGCGATAGGCCCGCCCGCCACGAGCACCGCATCGGCGCCAGCGCGCAGCAAGGTTCCCGTGGCGTTGGCGCCTGAAGTGGTGAGGTTCTGAACCGTTGCGTTGATCGCATCGTCGCTGACGATGGACAGCGCCGGTGCGTTGTCGCCCGCAGAGAGGATGTTCGTGTTCGCGGCCAATGTGACGATGCCACTCGCGTCCGCCGCGACAGAGCCAAGCAGGTCTGTAGTTCCGGACACGGCAACGTCGAGGGTGCCAGTTACCGGCGCAAGTGGCGAGGCGAGCGTATCAGTGGTGACATCGCAAACCGACCCACCAAGCAGCGATGAACAGATGTTCTGTGCTTGCGCCTGTGTCGTGAACGCCGTGGACCCGAGTGCAACCAGGCAAGTTGTCATTGCGACTTTACTTGCCGTTCCCATGAAAGACCTGGACATCGATGTTTCCTCTCTGCCCCCCTTGGAAAACATGCTGCCCCGTCACTTTTTAATAAGATCCTAAACTCGGCGATTAACGCGACTTAAACCATGACGAAAAGGCTTATTGGATTCAGCAACTTGATAGCGGGTACTGGGCGCCTAGGCTCTGACGCTTTGCAGCAAACCGATAACCAAAGTGCTCCCGAAATGTGGGCGTGCCACATGGGGAATGAGTGCTGCACCGCAAGATAACGCTGCCAAGCCAGCTACAGGCCTACCGACTTCAGGCAGCGCCAACGCTTTTGAAAAAAATTCAAAGGCCGTCGATCTCCTCTTGCCAGCTTCCATCGGCAGCCCTCCGATGCGCCAGTAGCTCAGCTGGATAGAGCATCAGACTACGAATTTGAGTGTCGGACGTTCGAATCGTTACGGGCGCGCCATTTCGGTTCAAAGGCACGAACGCCTAGCACCGCCGCCTCTACGCCAGAGGCGGCGGTTAGCGTTCGGAGCAGTTCGCTCCGCAGTCCACGGATACGAACCTCTTTCCGGCGGACCACTTCCACCCGCTGGGCGACAGCCCGCACCTGATCGCGGGCGAACGTGAGAGCGGATGACAGTTCTGAGAGATAAATGGGGTGGCCACTATCCATTTTGTTGTTGCCTTTGATTTGCATATTCTCCTGTGCGGCCATCGAAACAACCCAATCAACGATCCGTAAATCCAGCGACGGTAACATTATACGCTCTCATGTCATTGCGGGTGATCGCCCTCATATCTTTCCATACCGCATCCGCCATCTCGGCATTCATTTTCGGTGACGATGCTCGGATCCGTGCCTCTTCAAGCCACAACCCAGCTACTATCAGGCGCATTTCCGCTTCCTGTTGTCGTTGCGCATTGCTTTGGCGGATGAGCGGAGACGATTTCAGACCGTTGTTCGCCTGGCGATAAATAGCTGCGTTCTGTGCGGGCGTGAGCCGACGGCCGTTTGCAAGTTCCCAGCCAACCGAGAGGAACAGTGCCGTGGCACCGCTGACGGAATTTTCCGGCAACCCGCGACTTTGTAACTCTCGTCGGTAGATTGCCCTCGTTCCTGCCGTTCTGACGAAACGGGAAGGGTCATCCATCCGGAAGCGCAGCGACACCAACTGCGGAAGACGGCCCGCGACAGCTTGTTCTATTTGGCTACTCAGATCACCGGAACGCACGTAAGCAAGGTCGCTAGCGACTTTTTTGTCTCCTGGAGCCAGATGTCCCGGCTTCGCCGCGGCGGCCCTGACCGCTTTGCCGCGTTGCCTCTTCCGCATGACGAAGTGCTGTCTGACCCAAGATGCCGTTGCCCCAGATGTCGATATTGACCCAGTCTTGAGCCGAGGCAGGGGCGACGCCAATGGCGAGCATCATGGCGGCAAGATATGGACGCATCTCTATCTCCTTTCTCAGCGCAAACCGCTCAGTAAATATCGATCTGGCGCGTCTCAGCCGGACATTGAATCACTTCTATTTATACGGGGGCCTCATTCTGTTTGTCCCCGTCCGTATGAAAGCCAAGGCCATCTAATACATTTGGTGAAGCAGCTATCCTGCCTGATCCGATCAGTCTGCTCCTCACAGGTTGCTTTCAGTTCTTGTCGGCGCGGAAGCCGCTAACCCAGTGGCCGCCACCCGCTAAAATGATCTCCCCATTCGGCCCGCTCGCGACCGTTGGCGAGGATGCGAAGACTGAGTTAACGGCTTGTCTGATGTGCTCATCGTCAATTTTGCAACGGCGTCTTTCGAGGACGATCTGACTTGTCTCCAGCGTCGTCCCCTGCTGGCTCCATTTGCCGGTCAACGTCGCACAAGCAGTTTGAACTAGCCAATTCGCTCGGCCAAATGCCAAAGACAGGCTCTCGCTTTTGTCTGATGATCGCACCGAAGCGCCGTCGACCGCGTCAATCTGGAATTGGGTATCCGGCTCGATGGGTGCGGTCGCAGGTTTAGCGACCCGAGATGCCGCACCAGCATCACGTTGCAATCTGACTTCGTGGCCTCCGCCGGTCATCGTGATCTCGCCCTGCTGATCAATGGCAATCTGTGGGGCGGCGTGCAGCAGCGCGACCAACGTCGCTTCCTGCTTCAGAAGCGGGCCCTGGCAGCCGATCTCTGTCTGCAGACCGGGCATTGTGTAGAGCCGCGTCCCGTTCAGCGCCGCGAGGCCGCTGAGCGCATTGCATCCGCTGTCCGCGCTATAAGTGGCGCCTATAAAACTGATGGAAGGTCCACGAGGCTTGTCGCCGGTGTTTTCGGGGGTCACGCCATCAAAGGTAGTGATCCTCCACCGTCCTTGAAGCGTGTCGATGTTGATTGCCGCCGCTTGCCCAATCTGCGCCGACTCACTTATTTGGGTTGATTGGGGCAGCGTTCTTGCGCCACCGCAGCCAGCAAGCAGCATCGCGGATGCCGTAGCAAAACCAGCGACGCGGGCGAGCGGTGATACGGCTGATAAACCGCCATCTGCAGTGTTCAAGCGTATTCTAGCCATGGATGACATACTCGCGCTTTGACTATACTCGGCAGCCATCGAGTGCATTTGCTTGCCTACTCTAGCGGCACACCTTTTGCCGCTTCAGGCGCTCAGACCAGGTGGCGGCTTGCGCCCGAGACCATTGATCCGCCTGATGCTTTCCCTCCGCCTGCAGCTTGCGTTGATATTCTGCCTTCATGCGTCGATATGCCGGCCTGGGGACATGATCTTCATTGCAAGCTTGAAGGACTTGCCGTCGGGCAGAAGGCCTGCCTTTGCGAGCAGGCATCGTGCGTGACTGGTTTTGGTGATCTTGAAGGCGCTGCCATTGCTGCTGCTCGAGGTGTCGATCGAGTGTGTTCAGGTCTTGGGCACGCGCGGTAGCTGCCACGACGGAAGCACTCACCGAAAGCGATATAACAAGGATTCCTCGCACCATGTCCTCCTCTCTCGACAAGCCACGTACGTGGCCTAACTGAACCGGCAATGACCAAGCGCTTGTTCAAAGCAGCCCGCGCCCAGCCATTTCCAGACCGAGCAGCAGCAGGAAAAGCAGGAAAAGCCGCCGGAATGTTTGGGAACTGATCCGAGTGCGGATCACCTGCCCGGCGGCCATGCCGAGCAGCGCGGGAATGACCGCAAGTGTGGAGGTCAACAGACTTCCAGCCGGGGCTGCGCCATGCCAGAACAACCCGGTTGCGAGGGCTACTGTCGATACCGTGAAGGACAGGCCGAGCGCCTGCCCCAGATCGTCCCGCTTCAGGTCGAGCGACTGGATGTATGGCACGGCCGGAATGACGAACACACCCGTCGCACCCGTCACCAAGCCGGTGACGAGCCCGATCACTGGCGACAGCCAAGGCTCCCATCGTGGCGAGACATGCAGCGGTTTGGCGAGAAGCGTGTAGGCCGCGTAGATAATCAGGGCGATGCCGAGGGCCGCGGTCGTAAGTTCGGCGCGCCCGCCCGTCAGCAGCAACGAGCCGAAAACGGTGCCAAGGATGATCGTCAGCATCATCGGCCAGAGGCGCCGGATCAACCTTCCGAGCTGAGGGCCTGCCACAAGCTGCCAGACGTTGGTCACGAACGAGGGCACCAACAGCAGCGCAGCGGCAGCGAGTGGCGAGAGAAGCGATCCCAACACGCCCATAGCCACCGTGGGCAAACCCATGCCCGTCACGCCTTTCACGATACCCGCGGCAAAGAAGGTGGCGACGATGGCGGCAATGAGGGGAAGGGAATAATTGAACATGCCACAGGTCTAGCGGTCAGAACCGCGCCCACAATGCGGGAAGCCCGATCGCTGGCTTCGGCTGTACCGAAGGCAGGGGATGTATTACATCGTCTTGGTGCGCTTCGACCTTACAGATCTCGGCTGTTCCTGGCGGTAGTCGAAGCCGGTAGCATCACCCACGGCGCGGCCGACGTCGGCTTATCACTTCCGGCGGCCAGCGAACGCCTCCGCAATATGGAGGCCACTGGAGAAGTCACGCTTCTAAATTGGGGGCGTCGCGGCATATCACCAACCGAAGCCGGAGAAACGCTGGCGCATCATGCCCGCACGATCCTGCAACAGATGGCGCAGATGCGAGGCGACATCGGGCAATATGCCAAGGGATTGCGCGCCTCGGTGCGTATCTTCGCGAACACCGCCGCCATTACAGAGTTTCTACCCGAGCGGCTTGCTCCCTGGATGGCTGCACATCCTCAGATCGACGTCGATATGAAGGAGCGCGAGAGCATCGAGATCGCCAGAAGTGTCGGAGCTGGTCTTACCGAAATTGGCATACTGTCGAGTGCGGTCGAGACAGGCAATCTGATCCTGCGGCCGTTCGCGATCGACCGCCTCGTTGTCGTGTCGTCCAGGGAGCATCCGCTGATAGGGAACAGGGATGTAAGGTTTGCGAACCTTCTTGGCGAACGTTCATCGGGATGGCGGACGGCGCATTGCAAGATCATATCGAAGGGCAGGCATCTCGCCTGGGTACAAAAATGAAAGTGCGTGTTCGTCTTCGCAGCTTCCAGGGCATTTGCCGCATGGCGGGAGCTGGTGCGGGTGTCGGCATCATTCCCGAATCTGCTGCAAGACGATGCCAGCGATCGACGCAAATCGCGATCGTACAGCTACGGGACGAATGGGCCACCCGCCGCCTATCCCTGTGTGTGCGTGATGAAAGCGACCTTACACCGCCCGCCAAGGCACTCTTCGATCACCTCTCTCAAGCGACTAGATAGCGCGCGAAGCTCGGGCCCCTGTAAGACGGCGCTCGAGCTTCGGGGGGCTCGTTGTCGGGGAAGGGGGGGAGCGCTATAGGCAACCGATGGTATTCAGCCCGGACCTAATTGAGTCATTGCATGCGATCAGCAGCGTCATGGGCGAGGCGCGGGATCCTTGGTGGATCATTACGAGCGCCGCCGTGGCCCTTCACGGAGCGGATGCCGGCCATATCGCTGATGTGGATGTGCTGTTGAGCAAGGCCGATGCACGGCATATCCTGCCGGTGATTGGCATCGAACCTCGGAAAGGAGCGAAAAGCGCGGCGTTTCGGTCGAGCATTTTCGGGACCTGGACCGCGGCAGCATTGCCGGTTGAGTTCATGGCAGACTTCCATCGCCGATCGAACGAGGCATGGATCCCGGTTCTACCCGCGACGCGACAGCGTATCGAGGTCGGAGGCGCAATCGTCTATGTCCCCGAAAGAACTGAGTTACAGGAAATACTCATTGCCTTCGGCCGCCCTAAGGATTTGGAACGTGCGCGAAGCCTAGCGGGAGGGGCATAAAGGCTAACCGAAATCCGCGATTGAACGACACAGAAGCTGCGGGCCCATCGCGCATCTAATTGAGAGGATGGGTAAGGTCGCTAAGCACCGGCCAGCGCAATCACACTCACGATCAGAACACCACATCCGGCCAACCGCCAGAAGGCCACGGCTTCCCGAAGGATTGCCAACTCCAACAGGGCACCGACCATCATTGACATCTCGCGCATCGGAGCCACGAGGCTAAGAGGGGCGCCGGTCTGCAATGCAGCTAGAACCAGAATATAGGACAGCGGCGACAGCAACCCTACGCCAATTTCCCATTCACCATTTGCCCTCCATTCCCATCGCCGCCTTGCGCGGTTGTCCGGGCGACGACCTGGTTTTGTAGGGCAACCCTGCGCGACGATAGCGCCGCGCTGGCGGAGCTGAAGAGCCTGGAGCGATCCTGCTGGCAGGCGATCGGTTTGAACACCGTTGATCGAAGTGCTGTTTTGCTAGAGGCAAACCATCCCGACTTCTCACCATTCGCGTAGCATCTGCCGCAGCGCACGACATCTCCAGCGGACCATCGGTGGTTCTTCGCGCTTCTAAGGTAGTGTAAACGGCGATATATATTCGTTATATTTGTCCGGCGCGGGGCACCATTGAAAGCCCTGCTAGGTTGAAGACTTAGCAGGGCTTTTATGATTCTGTAACAATGTGGCGCTCTTTTCTGTAGGCATCGTGTCACCACCCGCCTGAACATGAGCAGGAGCGCAAGTCCAAAAAATCGTCAAGCCAAACGCAGGCAGAACCCGCTTCAACGTCGATCCGTTTGACGCGTCAATGCTCTGCGGGCAGCCCGCAATCCTTCGCCAGCTAGTTCGGCTTCGCGTTAGCGCTATCCGCCGGTAAGCCTTTGCATATCGTGGCCGCCCGATGATGGGTACCGATGCTCGGTTGGAAGCTGTGATCGGCCGTAAACACGATTAGCGTGTCCTTGCCGGCGATCGCGCTAACCTGCCGAAACATGTCGTTCATCTCCATCACATGGCGCAAGCCAGCTTGCGGATCGTCATAGTGCATGTCCCACTCTACCATCAGGAAAGAGCGCTTGGGATCGCGCGCGAGCTGCCGCACCGTGGCTTCACGGCTGGGACCGGCGGATAGTCCGCGTCGCGCAGCACGACCGCGCGGGGCGGCGATCCCCGCGGAATCGTCTTCGAAGCGATAGCCGGCTGGAGCAAAGGTCTTCCCGGGGGGCGTGCCGCAGTTCGCGTAGCAGGCGAGAGCGTCGGCTTCACCCTTGCCGAGCAGGATATCGACACCGTTGCGCGAAGCGCGATGGCATCATCTGGGCGAAGATGTCGTCCTTTCCCTTGCCCGACGGGACCTGGGCGCAGCAGGCGGCTGGCGTCGCATTTCAGATCTTCATCTTAGTTACCACGCAGGTCGTCGGCCCGCGCTCTTCGGCATGTTCCAGTAGCGTCTTGTTAGGCGTGCCACCGGCGCCCGGCGCCATCAAAATCACGCCGTTGCCGGTCTTGAGCCCGGTCATGATTGCGGTCATACCGGCAGTGGTATCGGTCACCCAGCGGTCTGTTGACGAGGTGTCCGACAAGCCGATGTGCGGCATGGACTGGATCTACAGCGACTACGGCTTGTCGGGCGGCAGGATACCGGCGGCGTTCAGCGTCGGTAGCCCGCCCGCATCGCCCAAGAACATGAGACGTTGCGCGCTTGCTGCGGCACCGGCTTGGCGGTGGCCGAAGTACCCCCGGCAGCGGCCCACCCGAGCAGTGCTGTGGTCGTGCGCTTCAAGAGCTATCTTTGAGACTATCATTGTATTGCCAATCACTTGAGGGAGAGCGCCCTGACAATGTCGCCCCAAGCCACGAGCTTGAAGTTCTGCATGGCGGGCGCGTTGTCGCCGTCCTGCGCCATCATCAGACCTTTTGGAAAAGCGGGCCCAAAGTTGCCCAGCGCGATCTCGATGCCGTCAGTCTCAGACGTCGCGCCCACCTGGCCCTCGGTTATACGAAACCGGCCCACGGGTTTGAGGTCGGGCAGGCTCCAGACTGCGTAAGCATTGTCGCCCTGGCTCGAGCCGATCAGCCACCCGCCGTTGCGCCCCTTGGGAGCGATTGCGAGACCCTCCACGTCAGCGACGAGGAAGCGGCCGTCCACCTTGGGTCCGGGGATCGGCGTCGCCGATGCGGACGGGTCCGCGGCGAAGCGCCAGATCCCGACATCCTCCTCGGCGACGTAGAGCTGACCGGTCCGATCATCCGCGACGCAGCCTTCGGATTGACTGCCGAGTTGCAGCTGTCGCACCATCTGCACGGTAGGCTGCGCCTCGTTGCCGATGCGGAACTGGTCGATGCGCCCGTCCTTCATGACAACGAAGGCGAACAGCGCCTTGTCCGCCGCCCGATGCCACAGGCACATGCCGTAGGCCTCGCCCGCGCCGGCGGCGGGGTTTCCCAGCGACACGAGCGTGCGCGCGACGGGATCGAGACGGAACAGGGCGATGCGCGCCTGCGCCACGTTGGCGCGATCACTTGCCGCCACGAGGATGCCGCGTTCGTTCCCGAGTACGACATCGCCCCGCAAGTCGACGTTGTTAAGGCGCGGCGACGGCGCGAAGTCGAGATGCCGGCCGCTCAGGTTGTATAAGTGCAGCCCAGCCCGCTTGTCGGTGGCGACGATCAGGCTGTCTGCAGGCCGGCGCGGGTTGCGCCAGATAGCCGGATCGTCGGCGGCGTCCTCGCCCGTGCCCACCGGCGCCGTCTCTCCTCGCGCGGTGACCGATACCGTTGGAGTGTCGCTCACCGGCGTCGAGACTGGCGAAGCGGCACACCCCGCGAGCAGCGCCAGTGCGGATGTAATGACAACGCGCATCAGAAGTTGAACCTCACGCCGCCGGTGTAGCGCCGGCCGAAGGTTTCACGCTCAAGCGTGCGAGCGCTGACGCCGGCGAAGCGGCGGCCCGGACCGTTCAGCAGGTTGGAGAAGTCGGCGTAGACTTCCAGGTTCGGCGTAATCGCATAGCGCAGCGACGCGTCGAGCTCATCGTCACGCGCCCAGTACTGATCGCCGCCGTTCAGGCCCTGGAACACGCCGTTAACGGTGTCGTACTCGTCGATGGAGTCGATCCACTTGGTGCGGTTTTGGTACGAGACCCGCGCCGAGAAGCCATACTTTTCGTAGAACAGGCTGGCATTCATCACCCACTTCGAGGTGCCGGGAAACATGATCTTGCGTCCGTCTGGCGTCTTGGCTTGGCTCTTGTTGTAGGTGCCGTTGAGCAGCACGCCAAAGCCGCCCATCCAGTCCGGCAGGCCGAGGTCCGCCTGGTAGCCTTCGAGCTGCTGCTGCAGCGCGGCTTCAAAGCCCCAGATGTAGCCGTCGCCGCCATTGGCAATGCCGCTGAAGGTGTACTGCGAGCGGTCGATGCCGTTGAGGTTCAGCGAGGTCGAGCCGAACGTGCGGCTGGTGTCGAACAACGTGTCCTTTACGTCCTTGTAGAACGCGCCAACCGAGAAGAAGCCTTGCGGCTGCATGTACCACTCGAAATAGAGGTCGACGCCCTTGGCGCGCTCGGGTTCGGCATCCGGATTGCCGCCCGAGATCGTCTGATTGGCATCGCTGATGGTTAGGTTGGGACGCAGCTGGTCGTAGTCCGGACGGGAGGCGCCCGTGTTGAACGACAAGCGCAGCTTTTTGGACTGGTCGAGGTCCCAATTGAAGTGCAGGCTGGGATAGACCAGCGTCTGGGCGTTCGGGATCGTCACAAGATTGGAGACGCCGGCGATCGTGGCGAAAGCCGTGCTCTTGTTCTTGATGTGCTCCACACGAGCGCCGCCGACGATCGAGCCCCATTCCATCTTGGTCTCGAACATGCCGTAGCCTGAGAACACCTCCTCGCGTACGTCGTAGAAGTTGGCGCTGACCGGAAGGTACTGAGCGCCACCCGCTTCCGCCTGGTCGACGATGGCGATGCTCTGCTTCTTGCCGTGATAGCGAAATAGGTACCCAAGCGGGTACTCGCCCTTGAACGCCGGGTCGCTCGCCAAAGCGGCTGCCGAGTAGTTAAGCGGCAGGTTGCGCGGATTGTTGGTTGAGCTGACAGTGATATCCAGCAGGCGCTCGTTCGACTCCTTCTTGCGGTTGTCGTACTGCCCGCCGAACATCAGTTTGGTGCCGCCGAGCCAGTCGGCGTCGTAGCTGAAGTCAAGCTTAGCGGTATAAGCGTCGGTGATGTCCTTCGCCTTAAGTCCTCGAACGCGCGAAAGGGTCGCGCCAAAGTCCTCGATCTGGTTCACCCTCGCACCACGGCTGAGCACGCCGGTGGAGCTGCGCAGCGTGCGGTAGAGTTCCACGAGCGGGTGCTGCTTGTCGGTTAGATCGTACGCGACGGTCAGGCGGTTGGGCGCGCCAGCACCGTTCGTGCCGAAGCTCGGGCTGTCGTAGTTGAGCTGGGCCGGCGCCGAACGGTCGTCGATCGAGCGGGTGTAGTTGCCGCGCCAGCGCACCTGCAGGCGGCCCAGGTCGTGATCGCCGCCCACGGTGTTGGTGAAGACTGACTGGCGATACTCGCGCACCAGCACGTTGGAGTTCAGGTCGATGCCGTAGACGGTACCTTGATACGGCGTGTTGCCGGAGCAGACGTCGGCATAGCCGGTCGTGTTGGCGGCGAGCGTGGCGGTCGTTGGGCAAGCGGCGGTGCTGGTCGGCACGCGCGACTGCTGATCGTCCAGGTCGAAAATGTAGTTGTTGCGCAGTTCGTTGTCAGCAAACGCAGTGTAGATCGACGATACGAACAGCCGGTGATCGGGCGTCGGCTTCCATTCCAGCTTGCCCGAAAGCGAGTAGTTCTTCCGGGTCAGGCGGTAGAGCTTGTTCTCGGTCTCGCGCGCCCAGACGCGGTCGCCTTCGCCCGGTCGATTGTCTTCGTTCACGACCTCCCAGTCGGTCTCGGCGTTGTCCGTCACCATGTCGCGCTGGTAATAGCTCCCCGAAATGAGCGCGCCGAACTCGCCGATGCCAGTGTCCCAACGGTTGGAGAGCACCAGCTGGCCTTCATATTCCTGCCGCTTGCCAAGCTCGACATAACCCCCGCCCAGTTTGCCGGCGATATGCGCGCCGGTGTAGTCGAACGCCGAGCGGGTGATGACGTCGACGTTGCCGGCGATGGTCTCACCGGTCATGTTCGCGGTCACTGCTTTGCGCACCACGAGCTGCGAGGCAATGGCAGAGGGGATCGAGTCAAAGCGCGCATCGCGCCCTTCCGGACTGATGATGTTGATCCCGTCGATCGACAGCGTGGTCCAGTTGATCGGCGCGCCGCGCAAGTTGATGTAGCGCGCTTGGCCTTGGTCGCGCTGCACGGCGACGCCGGGTAGACGGCTGACCGCCTGCGCCACGTTCTGGTCGGGCAGCCGACCGGCAGCATCGGCCGAAACGACGCTCACCAGCGCGGGGGATTCCTTCTGGATGCGCAGGGCGGCTGCAATCGATTCCGCAATCGGTCGCGATCCGTTGACGACGATGTCTTCGCCCGGGCTGGGTGTCGCCGGAGCGATGGTGGTGGTTGCGGCGCTACCCGCAGCGCTGGGCGTGGTCTGTTCCGGCACCGGAGTGGCGCTCGATCCCACTGGCACAGTCCCGACATCCTGCGCCATCGCCGTGGTGGCGCTCAGCAGGGTCCAGGCGGAAGTGGCAATCAACAGCGCGCGCTTCGACATCGGCGCGGCGCAAGGCCGCACGGGTAGCTTGATCATGTTCGGTGCCCCAAAGTGTCGAGAGCGTCTGCCCGCTCTCGTTGGCGCCGCCGCTAGCTGATGTCGGTGACAGTTATGCTACAGGCGTGTGGTTTGACGCTGCAGCGATGCCTTGCGCACGCGATCACATGTGTCGTCTGGCTTGCTCGCCGTATATCTTCTCCAAATCTTCAAGCTTGAGCGATAGATCAAAAAGAATTGCTACAGCGCCATCAATGCTTCGCCCATGCAGATCCGTCGGTCTTCGGCGACGCCGGCAATCAAGCGGCACTGTGGCGGAGCGAGCACGATAATAGTGCAGCCGTGCTCGAAATAACCCATCCCCGCAACCATTCACCAAACACCCACAACCGCTCGGGGCAGCCCAGAGCGTTTTCTATGCCTGTTTACCGCAGCTTAACTCCGATTCGCGACTCTCCACGATGTCCCAAGGCATGGCTTCAAATGCCAGGACGTCGATCTGCATCAGGGGGTCTTTTTTGAGGGGCACTGCTCAGCAGCACCGCAGGAGTAGCCCCACATGGCTCTCAAGGAACTCGCAGTCCGCTACGCCACCAAGTGCCAGAAGGATTACAAGCTGGCAGACGGCGAGGGGCTGTATGTGCTCGTGCGCCCGAATGGCTCCAAGCTGTGGCGGCTCACGTACCGCTTCGGCGGCAAATCGCCGACCTCCTAT
>Ga0182200_1000028_pt1 | contig 14858 bp, 19 predicted proteins | sample G5R1MG_15_FD_128389 | JGI IMG/M metagenome (GOLD analysis project Ga0182200, IMG submission 128389) | Switchgrass phyllosphere microbial communities from Michigan, USA - G5R3_NF_12SEP2016_LD1 MG | ecosystem: Host-associated > Plants > Phyllosphere > Phylloplane/Leaf | place: USA: Michigan... | reverse complement strand
GTAAGATGAGGTAAATCGTAGTATTTTAAAACGATTTCCCAAACTTCAACTTTTGTTTTTTGAATCATTTTTTTATTTTTAAATCATTTGTTCCGCAAAACCCATTGCATTCTATCAACGATTCTATTTTTTGGGGCTTAAAGTCTAACAAAGATTTATTATTAGGATATTTTGGATTATAAACTAAAAAAACTAATCTATCATTTAATTGTTTTTTTTTAGCTTCCTTGCTTTGGTCTTTATTTATTGTTATAGGTCGTCCGGCTAAATCTGAAAGCCACCTTTCAATCACTGCCATTCTTAAAAATTTTATTTTAAAGTCTTTAAACATCTTTTGCCAATACCCTATACCGCCCTGAACACATCCAGTTACAAAGCAATTATTATTATGAAAGCCTAGCATATACATAACCGGAATATCTATAAAATTATATCTTAATTCTTCTATACATTTTCTTTTACTAAGGCCATGCATTAATAATGGAAACATAGGTCTTGAATTTGGATAATTTAATTTCATAGATAAGGCCCTGTTAGCCTCCGAAATATCAAAACCAAAAACCTGAAAATTATATTTGTTTTCACGCTCAAAATTTTCTCTAACGGCACGTTTTAGCTCTGTAGAACATATTGCGCCATTAGCAACATTTAAAGACAAAAAGGCGAACCATACATCCTGTATTTTTTTGTACTTTTCTCCTATTGCTGTTATTTCTTCTATTTGTTTCCCATACCATTTTTCACAATCTTTTTTAAATCTATATGTATCCTCGTGCTCATTGAAAGTATTTATAAATACAATTCTACATCTATCTATCCCATAAATTTGGATAGTAATCCAAATGGCTACAGCTGAGGTTACTCCCCCAGACCACCAGCATATAATATCATTTTTCATAATTTAAAAGGGTGCTATATTATTGTAATCATCGTTTTTTGAATCTGAGAACAAATTAGGTTCTAAACTTTTTTCGTCACTGTATTCCCTGGATGAGTTTTTATAATTATTTTCCGTTGCAATATCTGCCAGTCTCATCTTATCTCCCCAAAACCTCATCCTTTTTGTAAAGGGGTTACCGTTCCGATATTTAGCAAACTGTAATTCTATGAGTCCGGCTGTAGGTTCCTGGTTGTCGTCCCATTCTTTTATATGGTAAAATTCAGGCCTATAAAGCAAAATTACTATATCGGCGTCCTGCTCAATCGCGGCACTTTCCCGCAAATCGGCCGCAAGGGGCCTTTTTACTGGCCTTGCATCTACCCTCTTGTCAACCTGGGCCAGTGCAATAATTACCACTTTTAAATCTAATGCAGTGGCTTTTAGCATTCTACTTATAAATGAAACTTCTTGTTCCCGCGTCCCAAACTTCATCCCAGTTGTCCCAATAATTTGCAGATAGTCAATTATAAATAATTTAACGCCGGCTTTCGCTTTGATTCTTATTTTTGAAATAATATCAAATAGATTCCGTACATTACTATAATCTATCGGTAAGCTTTCCAGATAACCTCCTTTTTTTCCGTACAGATTTTCAACCTCTTCAGGAAAAAGCATTTTTCTACTGAGCCTCCAGTATGATACATCACAGACATTTGCGGCTACCCTACTATGGATGTTGACCTCTGACATTTCCAGGCTAAAAAAAGCACATGATATTCCCTGCGCAGCTGCTCTGTAAAGAAAATTTAAAGCAATTGCAGTTTTACCCTGTGAAGGCCTGGCGCCAATTATAATAAAATCTCCTTCATCAAATCCATCTATATCCTGCTTTAGATCTTCATAATCAATCGGAACCAATTTAGGCGCGTTATCGTTAAGACGCTGAATCATTTCCGCATGTAACTCTTTTGCGGTTTTATCAGGCTTTGTTTTATTAATGCTATCTTCAATATCATTAAGCACCTCCCGCATTTCGTCAACTTTTTTAAACACGTCCGTAGACTCAGCATATAGGCTTGCCCCAGTTTCAAAGGATTTGTTTTGCATAACACGCGCGTAATACTTTTGTAAAATTATTCTGGCGTGATATTCAATATGAGCCGATGAGCTTACGCGCATTGTCAAAGAAATAATATATTCGTCTCCTCCTGCTGCATTTAAATTATTTTCCCTTAAAAGCTCCTGAATGAGCGTTAGCATGCTTACAGGAATATTCCTTGAGTTCATGGAATGTAACGCTTTCCAAATTACAACGTTTTTAGGATCGTAAAAAATCTGCTCATTATCCCCAAAAAAGAAAATAATTTTATTAAGCGCTTCTTTTTCAACAATGCATTGCCCCAAAACAATTTTCTCAAACTCTACCGCATGCGGCGGCATCTTTCCCGCTGTTAATAAATTAATTTCCATTTTTCTTATTGTTGTCGTTTGACTGCCACGTTACAAGCCTCTGCATAGTTCCCCATTTTTCCTGAATTTGAAAAAACATTTTTCCTGCATGCTTTGAGTCTGCAATCCAGTAATTAAAAAAAGAATTGAGCATATCAATTGTGAAATTAGCTTTTTCCGGATCGGCCCGCCTTTTTTCGGCCGCGTCCTTAATACTTTGCAAAAAGTCGTCTTTTGTCCATTTAGTGTAATTTTTTCCTTTATAATTTAAAATTACAGGCGGCTTCTCGCTACTACTATTACTATTATTATTTAAATTATTATTATTGTGTAAAGAATCTTTACACCCCCCCTGTAAAGATTCTTTACTACCCTGTAAAGAATCTTTACAGGGTGTAAAATCCAAATCAACCGCTCTATAAGTTGGTAGATTTTGCCCTCCTATAACTCTATCCGTTTTTATCAAAAGCCCCCTATCTGTAAGAGATTTTAAACACTTGCTGACTGTTGGCCTAGTCGAATTTATAAAATCTGCCAAATAATTCATACTTCCGGTAAACTCGCTGCTACCGTCTTGAGAAAATCCATAAATAATGGCATAAGTCAAAAGCTCATTACTCGACAATCCTAGTTCGTTAATCATCCAGCCGTGAACGGTGTAATAATTAGTGTTTTTTATTTTGCCCATTGGAATAAAAAAAACCATCCCCTCAGAAAATGCCGTTTCTTCGGGAATGGTTTTATAATTTAGTTAGTTATAACTTTGCAATATTATGAAATCCGGCATGATCTCACAATATTTTTTGCGAATATATGAAAAAATTATACTGCTATTTTATTAATAAACCTCCTGGATCCGCTGGCGTCTTTCTTCCAGTAAAGCCGGCCTCCTTCTCCAAAAGTTAAACATTCTACATTTTTCATACTGTTTTTTAAAGTATTTTCCGAAAGCGTAAGACGCTCTTTTAGCTCCTTGTTTTTACTTTTCAGTATTAGGTGCCGTTTGGCCTCTTCAAACTCATGTAATGTGCCTTGCCGTTCGCTTACCGGCTCCGGATTGAGATATTTTTCTTTTAAAAAGTTTGCTAGTGCTTCGCTTCCGTCAGGATCCGGCTCTAATCGCATTAAGGCAGCCTCTATTTCCTGGACTTTTTTCATATTAAAGTTTTTCTCAAATTCAAATTTTTGAGTCATTAAAATCCGAGCACTTGCAACCCTAGCCCAAAAGTCAGTCGTTTGTTTTACAATTTCTTTTCTAAAGCCAGCGTGAGGTTTAAATGGGTAAACCTCCAAATACCTCCCATCTTTAAAAGCGGCAATCTCTCCGTAGTTCCAGCCTGTAACCATCATCTGAGTATGAATTTGCGCCACATGGTATGCCGGTATTCCGCCCTCCCATTTTCGCGCCTCATATTCTGCAATAGTTTTTATTTCCAGGCATCCGTTTTGTTTGCCGTTATGCTTGTTGATGCGACGATCCAAGGAAACAAACAAGTGAGGATATTTGGGATTTTGTATGTACGCGTTTACCCTTTGCATTGTACGAACCTTATTCTTTAACCGGTAGTTATCCTGCATATCCATCTGCGTGCCTCCCTCCTTCCAGTACTGCCACATTGTGGCGATATGTTCTTCCATGAATTTACCCATGAATGCTGGAATGCTTTCGACATCATGGAAAATATTTGGCGATATCTTTTCATAGAAAAGTTCTAATTTACTTTTATAGGGGCTAAGTCCGAGGATGTACCCAACTTCCGAGGCTCCTATACCTTGCTTTCTAAACCTCAACCAATCATCATTTGTCATGCCATCAGTTGAGGTATAAATTAATTTACTTGCCGCCATTTTTTAGCTTTTCAAAAGTAGCGTTTTCAGCTGCAGCAGCTTTCTTGTCAGCGTCTACGATTTCAAATTCAGCCTCACTGTCATTATCTGGATATTGAACTCCTGAATTAAAATCGTTAAAGTCATTAATTACCGCCTGGTCGGCCCGAATAGCTCTTACAAGGTTTTGTGTTGCCTTATCCTCTACTGATAGAGGAGCATTTTTACTAAGATTCATTTTTGTGACGGTTTTTTCACTCATTCCCTTTTTATCATCTTTCCATAAACCCGTTTTGCTCTTTGCGTAAACTTTTGAATACTTCAATGCGTGAGCTTCTATTTCCTCAACACTCATATAAAAAGTGCTACTGAATCCGTTATGAAGTTGAAAGAAAGATACATATCCGACAATAGGCGTATCTAACCTTTTCTGCTCATCCTCCATCCATTCAAACTCAATAACGCCGGTTAATCTGTCACGCTTTTTAATTTCGCCAAGCCTGACATCTGTTTGATTGATATTTAAAAATTGGCCGGTCCTCATTGCTAATTGCTTAAATCCTTTGTACCCTAACTGAAACTGTGCAACCTGAGCCCAACCAGTAGCATTTTTTTGGCTATAAGGGATTACGTAAGCAAAACCTAAACTACTATTCAGGGGAAGTTCCAAAGTAGCGGCCACCATTGCTGCATTTACTACAGAATTAGGATCGCATTTCGAAAGCTCTGTACTTTGATTTACCAACTGTATTACTGATGTTGTAAAAGTAGCGGCATTTTTGCCCAAAATCTCCTGAAGCCTGCTTTTCATCGCCTCGTTTTCAAATAACGATTTTACAGTTACTTTTTTAGTTTCTAATTGATTGTCTGACATACTATTTTTTTTTGTGCATTAATAAATCATTAATTTCTTTTTCAGCTTTATTGTGATATTCTGCCCGAGCCACATAAAATGAAATAATAGCTTTTTCCAAAACCACGTCTTTAATGTGGCCAAAGTTTAGCGCTTTATCTATTGGCGGCTTGCTAAATCCTGTTATTTTCGCTATTTCCTCAGAATCCCCGTACCTCTTCAAATATTGGATTTGTTTAAAAAGAATTTCACTAATCGTGCATTCAAATACTTTTTTTACTTTTGTCATAATGTTTAAATTATATTTAAGCGAATATAATATTTTTTCACTTTCTTGTACTTAAAAAATTGCGTTTTATTACGATTTGATTTTAAATTCTAATTGAATGTCAACATCTACTCCTTTCTCTACAATACGCGTTATATTATTTGATAATGTTTCAGTTTCCGTAAAATGATCTATTTCAATAATCGGAATAATGTCCGGGTTATTTTTCATAAAGTAGCCAATTAAATTTTTAATACTTTCTTTTAAACCCTGAACTTCGCTGTTAAGCTCTCTTACTGTCTTGTTACTTTCCATCGTCATGCTGGTTTATCATAGTTCTTTGTTTTCATTAAAAAACTCATCAAATCCCCTTCAACGTCATATCTTTCATCCGGTGGAAGCTTTGGCAAAATAGAAGAAATGGCGTCAAAAATATCAGCTGATGTATGATTAAGATTTTCCATGTATTTGCCTAAAATCTCAATTCTTAATTTCTCAGGAATATTAAATGCTTTGAAAGTGTTTTGTAAAGAATCAATGTTATATTTTAATTTTATACCCTTCAAACTTTCATAAAAGGCAACTGTATTTTTTAAATGATTATTATTTAAAAAATCATTAATTGCCTGATCTATTTGAGCCTCTAAAAGTACAGATGTATTATCCCCTCCGGTAACTTTGCCGATTTTTAATTTTCGGCCTAAATGTATTTTCCGAAATTTAGAATCGTTTATTGTGATACTTTGGCCTGTTTCCATAAAAACAGCCCGCGGCCGGATTTCAAACGCTCCCTGTCCGGTCTCACTGTTTGAGACAGAAAAGCCCGCCACTACATCGTTATGAAAATCCGTACCGCTCAGGATGTTTAAATATAGCCTGTTTTCGCTTATCTCGTAGTTTTGAACATATACCTCACGGTTTGATTTTTCGATCGAATTTTGAACCGCTTGTAAAACCCGCAAATCATCTATTATATTATAACTGTCAGAAAGAAAAGCTCTGGCGGTATCTGCCGTAGTTCCCTCGCCAACCAATCCGCGAATAAGATATTTTTTTTTCGGATCGTTTTGTAACCATCCATTTACATTACTTCTCAAAAGATCCTGGTTCGTTTCTTTCATTCTGCGGAAGTAAGGCAAAGGAATTCCCAGTTTTTCTGCTAATTGAATTTCAAAAAGTTTTGACATTATAAAATAAATATCCTCTATTCCTGGAATAGTTACAACGAAGTCCATTTCGGGGTCTAAATACATATTATCAGCTAAGCTTACAATATCTGTTTTTAAATGGTTCCTTCTCCTAAGCGTCTTATTCAACGCGTCCAAATCTTTGTTTTGTGTGCTCATAATTAAAGGGCTTTTTTGTTATTTTTTCTATGTGGTGGTTTGGCTTAATGCCCATACTTACAAGTTGTCCCGCCTTGGTCTTTCCCGTAATTCGATAAACATAATCTCCTGCAGCAGATATGTAAATATGTCGTATTACAACTTTTGCTCGGTATTCGTCCCATTCTCGAACTAAAAAAACCTCTTCTCCTATCGAGAACGGGCATTTGTTGAGAATTTCTTTTATAATCATGTTTCTTAATTTCTCCTGCTGTGCAATATTACTATTTACCGCTTCCAGCGTTAATTTTAAATCCTTATTCATAATATTCATTATATACATTTAACCAATAGTCTAATCCTTGTAAACTTGTATACCAATCAAACGAAAGAACTACAAAACCCGACATTCTAAAATGCTTATCGTTCATTATTTCTAAAAAACAAAATCTCTGTTTTTTAGCTTCCTTCCTAAACTCTTTACGCTGGTTCCTGCTCAGCTTTCTAAAAAAGTAATACCCTTTTTTCATTTTATTTTATTTGTATTAATTATTTTACGTAAAAATCTATAGTTCCTGTCTCTCTGAATTTGAATCGTTTTTTATCCGTCGTCATTTCGTCGGCCTTCCGGAAGCATACCGCCGCGTTGCTTTCTCCAATGTAATAAGCCAGGCGACCTGCTCCCACAGCAAACCTCCTGTTGTTATTAAAATCGTTTACATACTTTGGTTGAAAAACGATCCGGAAGTTTTTATTATAATACGATATGTCAATTTGCATAAGGTAGCTGTTTTGTTTTACTCTACAAATGTATAAAAATATTTAATACCAACAAATATTTTTTAAACATTTTGATAAAAAAAATACCGGCCTGAAAAGGTCGGTATTTATTAATATGTAAATTAAGATTAAGGCAAATCATGAAAATGAGAACATGGAGAGCCGGGATTTTGCCATACCGACATAGAGCCATTTGCATGCTCGTAAACGATCCAATATGTTGAAGGCTGCCCGTCACCATACACCTGTACTAGATAAATAGTAGCGTTGTTTGTTGCGTCGGTGAAAGAGCATTGAATATGCCCTTGTCTCCTATCTGTTTCAGAGCCCTTAATTACACCGGAAACCTGTTTAACAATTTCTCCAGTTTCTTCCTTTAAAAGCACATCCCCATAGTATAGCTCATAAGGTGACGCAAATCTAATTCTTGGCTGATCTTCCGCCTCTCTACCTGCGGATTTGTTGATTTTTTCAGATTTGCTTGGCTGTTTTGCTGTTACTTCATCAATAGAGTCGTTTGAGCATGAAACAAAAGAAAGTACGCTTGCAAGTGCTAAAATCATTAGCTTTTTCATAAATAAATATTTTTTTAATATGCCTACTGTTCAGGGGTTCGGCTTTCCCTTTGTGGGGACAAATATATAAAAAAAAGCCATTCTAAAATAGAATGGCCCTTTTTTTCGTGGATAAAACTTTGTTACTCGCCTTCACAAAGATTTATTTATTCCCACTATCCGTGTTGAAGAGATAGGCAAATATAAGAATTTAGTTTAAAACAACATATCCGTTTTTTATAGGCATTTTTTGTAATTTCTGCCATGTAAATCCTTTCTTTTCAAAATGTGGAAGGTCTTTAAAGCTTTTCCAATTGCCGCCCCAATCCCATCCATTTTTGGCAAAAATTTTAACACACTCGTACCAATCAGCCACCCCGTCATTATCCCAGTCTTTCGCTGTATCCCAGCTTGCCTCTTTGCCGTCAATTATTAAAACAATATCAACCGCAAGTCCATAATTGTGAATAGACTGACCCGCTTTTGCATTTGTCACTTTCTTACCTTTTAAGGTTCTGCCTATTGCATAAAGTGCAGCCTGTTCTGCATTGGTTCTCAAACCCTGGGAAATTCTCACGCGCGCTCTGCCTGTCAATGCCTGGTCGCATTCTTTTACAATTTGTTCAACTTCTGCCCGTACTGCCGGGTGGAGTTTTAAAATCCTTTCTTGTGTTACTTTGTCCATAAATTTGCTTTAAAGTTATTTTTAGTAAAAAGGCCTCAAAAAAGACCTATAATTATTTTTTAGTATAATACCATTGCAAAGGGATAAATATTAAAAATTAGCTATATTATAACTAACTCCTACGCCTATGTACATCGACGGCTTTAAATCCTGAGTTATTCCGTAGCCTGCTTGAAATCCTAAACCAAATCTTTTTGGCTTTACTATAGTTTCCTTTCTCCAGGTTTGAGCGCCGTTAACCTTGATGTTTTGGTCCGGACTGTACCAATCAGTATAATATCTATCTTTCCCAAAGATGCCGCCTTTGTCTACGTAGTCTGTTGTATTTAGTTTTAAGTCTATCTCCGGGTGTAATATAGAATCTTTTTCATTCATTGTTGCTTTTACCACACTTCCGCTGGATGTAGTTTTTTCCCAGGTCCAAACTTTATTATTTGCCTCGTCTCTTTCCATTCGTGCCAGACTCACACTGTCTTTTAGTTTGGCATTTATGTTGGTTATTGCCATGATTTCATTATCCTTTAGTTTTAAAGCTTTCTTTAAACTATCGTAATCACTTTGATTTATTCCAGTTGCCAGGGGCGCTCTGGTTGTTTCTTGCTGTTGCCGAACTTGGCCTAAATTATCCTTAACGGTTTTAACAGCATTGTTTACCAACCGAGTTGCCGGATCTATAGGATCATCAACATATCGCGTCATAATATACACGATAAGCACGCCCAACACTAATAAAACTCCTCCGATTTGGAAAAGCGACATTCTTTTAATTTTCTGAATTATTTTTTTCATGTTCTGAATTTAAATTATTCTTTATTTCTTCAGGGTCACTCTCTAACATATTAAAGGAATTTTTCGCCTTTAATATTATACCTCTCTGGGCTACATTTAAAAGCTTTTCGATAAGAGAGAAAAACGGGGGTTTTCCTCCGGTTCTTTTCTCTATGTTTTCTCCAATACTATGGAATTCAAAACAAGAGGCCATAAGCCATACAGTCACCAATATCCATACCGTCAAGTAATAACTATACTCTCCTCCCATGATAGCAGCAAAAAGACAAACCCACATGACCATAAAAGCAAAAACTGTTATCCCCAAGCCTTTCCACATTGTACGCCAAAGCTTGTACGATTTTATAAAGTTTTTCTCTGGAACGGGAAGCATAGAGTTTTGATATTTGGCATTTTGAAGACCTGTAAAAAGATCGATTAAGGAAAAAAGAAAGAAAATTAAAAACCCAAAAACATATACTGCAATAGGAAGGACCAATTTTTTAAGCTCAACCCCCTGGACAAGTTCAGAAAGGTAAAACGTAAGAGCTGCAGAAAAGCTCCCATTAACTAATAATAAAGCTCCGTTTTTATAATACAAAAGCTTTAAAAGCGTCGATTTTGCTATGCTAAAAACCATCTGATTACTTTTATTAGGGTTAAACTCAAGATTCCATATAAAATGCACGGATAAGCTATTAATTCATACATATCTAAACCAAATCCAAAAACGAACGCTGATAAAGCAATACTCTGTAAAACAAAGTAAGAAACTGAGACTATTATAGTATATACGCAAACATTAAACCGGAAAGACTTTATTATAAAATAAAGAGAAAACAGCCATATTGTAATCGTGCTTAAAAGTGGGTAATACCATACTAGATAATTATCTCCGGGATCTATTATTATAGCCTGCTTAACCCCCTGGAGTTTCCAGCTTATCAATTCTACCAAAGCGGCAAAAAAAATTATACTGGCTGTTAAAAAATCCATTTCATGTACTTTGTTTTTAAAAAGTCGTTTGCTTTTCATTTTGTTGTGATATTTCGACAAATGTACGTAAAATAAAAAACCGTTCTCAAAAGAACGGTTTTTGTTTAATTTTAAGGTGATGGAATTGTGCTTGTAATTCGGTTTTCGTTACCAAACCTTTTTACCACAATATTTGAACCGCCGTTCATCCTGAATGTTGTTACGGCCCCCAGGGCTCCTTTTACATTTGCATAATGAATGTTTGCTACACCTGCATTATTAGGGTCGTACAGTTCCCACTGTGTCGCCTGCCATGCATTTTCTGGAGTAGTTTGGTTAACGCCGGCATACTCCATATTTAACTGTGTAATATTGAATATATGCTCTTCTACAACATTGACCTGTACGGTATTTCTTTGGAAATTACAACGGTTGAAGTTGGATGAATGACTCGCAAAATATAGCGATAAAGCATTCTTACAACTTTGAATGTTTAAATTATCAGCGTTCGTATGTTCGTACGCCTTTAGGCCGTGCATATAACCCTGTAAACTCACTTTATTTAATGATGTTTCTGCACAATTTGAATTTTTCGGCGTTACAATGCCGGACCGGTCAAACATTGGTTCAATGGCATTCACATTATACACGCCCGTATCTACGACAACATTTTCAACGACCAATTGAAACATGAAGTAGGCGTTTATTCCGCTAATTTGCGGGTTCTGATAAGTACGAACGGTTAAATTCCTTACGGTTAATTTTCCCATGTTAAAGCTTTGGTATGAAGAGCCCGCCGCCCCATCAATAACACCCCCGGAAGATGTATTGTTGCTTATCAATGTAGTTCCATTAAGTAATAATACATTCGGATCGTAAACAGGAGGCACAACGATGGTTCCAAACCTTTGAGCCGGCGCGAACTCTCCTTCTATTTCGATGTTTACCCATTTTTGAACATCTGGGATTACGATCTGGTTTACACAATAATCCCCGGTAGGAATCAATATTTTACCGCCGCCTCTTGAAATTAACGTAACAATAAGATTGTTAATAATATTAGTGTTTAAAGCCCTTACCGAGTCTGATACCGTGGCCCCGCTTATCAATCCATTATTAACGGCATTAATGACATTTAAAGAGCCTGCAGAAATTGTTTCAATTTTATCTTTTACAAACCCATTTTCGTCATATAGAAAAGCTAAATCTAAAAGGGATCTATTAAACACGGATTTATTTCCATCTACATTTAAATGTAAATAAATTCCGTTTTCCGAAATAAAAAGAGAATTGTTTTTTGTAACTCCGTCATAATTCACTGAGGTTGCAAAATTCATCTTAACGCTCAATAAATTACGCTGAGTTACTACATTCTGAATCATTGTATTTCTCGTAACGCTCTCTGAGTCCGTTAAAGGTATTAGATTTAAAATAACCTTTATTCCCAACGATTCGCAATAATCTACTAATTGATTTAATTTAGCCTCTGTGTTGCCTCCGTTAGTACCAATTGTTACAAAAACATATTTAGGCTTCAAAACCGGAAGTTCATTTTGAACCCTGGCTAAAACCCCATCTATATTACCCCCTGATCTGGCACTAACAAAATATTCTTTGCCGATTTTATCGCCAATCATATTTGCAAATCTATCTTTGTAATATGGTATTTTTGACGAATCAGAAACGTTGTTACCTTCAGTATTGCTATCCCCATAAAATCCAATAAAAGGACGTTCTTTGTACATAGAATATACTTTTATAGATTTTACAGTTACATTTGTCGCTTCATCTACACCAAATCGATATTTATCAAAATGCCCTAACTGAGATAATTCTACGCTTACTGATTCAGCCGTAACACCGTCAATCAATTCAAGTTTTGTAATATTATCTATCTTATAAAACCTGACAATATAAGATCGTCCTGAAACAATCGCGAAAGGAATGTTTTTTTCGACCGTCCCGGAATTAAATAAATCGTTAATTCTTATTTTGCCGGTTTGGCAATTTATAAAACCTGTATTCTGACCTACAGAAACCTCTGCGTTTTTGGTACCCACATAAAAAATCGAATTGGTTTGTAGTGTTAAATTTAATTCTAAAAATCTTCGATTTAAATTTGTCTGAAAATTCAAAACAATACCTTTGTTTTGAAAGCTCAATCCGTTTGAATCAATCGCCATACCGACCACAGGCCAATCAGGATCTGCCGAAATACCTGTAATTTCTGAACCTGATTTATTATATAATACGTTATCAAATTCATCTTCAACGACAATAGGAATTTCCGGTTTAAAATCAGTCGCTAAATCTTTATTGTTTGTGTACCCGCCTGATGCCGCATAATATTTACCTATATTATCAGATAATTCCGAAGGCATAACCCCCACGCCTCCTACATAATTAGTAATCTTGCGTATAACTTTATCATTATAATTTTCGAAATTACCGATTTCAGTCCATCCCTTGCCATATTGATCCTCTGGGCTGTAGTTGCTAATTTTGTACCCCTCAATCAATAATTTTAACTGATCGCAGGAAGGCTGGCGACCACAATTAAACCAGGCCAAAAATTCCGCCTTTGTCAAAACGGCGTCACTTTCAAGAGTTCCGGAATTAACCAGCACTTTCCATGCGTCAATAGAAATGCAGCCATCCTGATAAATGTGATTCAGAATAAATTCTCGATCCGATGGGCTATTTAAAGTTAAATTTGTTACCCACCAGTAGACGGTAGAAAATGGAAGTTTACAACAAGGTGTAATTTGATTTGTAATGTTTGGTTTTTTCATTTTTTAAAAAAAAGTTTAAGTATTAATAATAAAAAAACCGCCCCTTTAGGCGGCTTTATTTTTCTTATGAAGCTTCTTCATATATAGGGCTCAATGTTCTATCCGGCGTGAACTTATTTCGCCAAGTGGCTACGCCGTTGATAGTTTCTATTTCATCAGCTCCACGGTTCAACACGTCGTCCATTACCACGTTAACAAGAATACCGTCGTTTCCTCCGAACATATATCCGCCGTGGGTCTCATACCACATTCTAAACTTACCTCCGCATTCTGTCATTCTCATAAACTCATAGTTTTCATCTGAAACCTCATCGACCGTAAAGTTAATAGTATGGTCTTTGCCTACAATCCACTTTCTTTTATTAGAAATATCTTTTGTCACAGCAGATGGCGCCGGCTTATCTCCGATTACCGTTAACGCTCTGATTGCGTCAGGCTCAGTCAGATCAGTATTAGAAATTCTTTCTGTCCATTCAGCGGCCAGTTTCCAATCGTTAAAAGGAGCGGCGTTAGGCCTGGCCAAAAAGACTCTTTTAATTTCTGACGCCACAATAGCGGGCGCGCATTCGTTGAATTCAACCGCGGCCAGAGCTCCTGCGGCGCAATCGGTTGGGCATATTGGATTAGCCATAAATTTTAATTTTTAAATTGTTTAACATTTTATTTATTTTTGGGTACGCTTTTGGGTACGCTTACCAGGTTGTAACATTATTTTCTATTTTCTGAACTACACAAATTCCCTTATATATAATATCATCTTCAAAAACTACTTCTACATCATTCATACCGCCCTCATCGTGTGGGGTTGCTGTCACTAAAACCCGGTTAATATAACCTTTCCGAGATTCACTTATATACAAATAAACATTGTCGTGCATTTGCAAAGATACTAAACCGATTTTAACAAAATCAGGCACCACCCCAACAAATTTATATTTCAACATTAATTTTTGAAAAACAGGAATACCGTTATTATACCCATCTTTATCTACCTCCTCCTCAACTTCAGGATTGAACTGATTTATAAAAGTATCTAAATATAAAACCTGCTTAAATCCATTCCGATATAATATAGGCTCCATATCGCTTGTATTCCAGAAATCTATTTTAACAAAATCTGACGAAAATTCACCAGCTTCAAAACTATTTTCAGGAATATGAAAAAATTCACTTACATACTGTGACTCATCAGCAAAAACAAAACGCGTGTAATATTCCCCAGGCGGCAAGCTTAATGGTTGCGTTATCGATTCATAATGAAAAATTAATGCATCGCCCTTGTATACTGCCTGTTTTTTATCAGCAAATTCATAGACTGTTATGAGGTTTAAATTATTACTAACATCAATTACACGACCATCCGGAGTGCATATCTCCCATTTTATGGCCGCTTCCTTATCGGGTGGCATTTCTATTTGAAACGGAAGCAAGGCGTTTTTCGGTGAAATCAAATTAAATTGATTAAGTCCATACGTATTTTCTCGCCATCTATTTTGGTCCTTTTTAGATTCGTAAAAAGGAAAAACAATAGGTAATTCTTTAAATATTCTCATTATGTTAATATTATATAGGCGCCGGCGTATATGCTCATTGCCATGTTAAAAGTATTATTATTTCCTTGACCGTCGCTAAAACTATCATACCACTGTCTATCCTCATATATTTTTGTGCTAACTCCGGACAAAATGCCAGACCTGTAAAT
>Ga0182200_1000024_pt1 | contig 15782 bp, 27 predicted proteins | sample G5R1MG_15_FD_128389 | JGI IMG/M metagenome (GOLD analysis project Ga0182200, IMG submission 128389) | Switchgrass phyllosphere microbial communities from Michigan, USA - G5R3_NF_12SEP2016_LD1 MG | ecosystem: Host-associated > Plants > Phyllosphere > Phylloplane/Leaf | place: USA: Michigan... | reverse complement strand
GTGGTGTGGAAAATTTTATGGTATGGATAGATGCGGAAAGCTGATCAGGCCCGCCCTGTGCCCGTTTTATTCTGCTTTTTCGGCTGTTTTTGGCTTGCCCCGGTTAGCCCGTTCGTTCAGCATGTTCTGGCGTTCAACCTCTTCGTCATCGACCTCCTCGGCCGTATTGACCGCCTTGACGACACCTTTCGGATTCGGTACAGCGAGATCCGGAGAAACTCTTGAGCCCAATAGAGTACGCAGTTGCGCGGTAACGGCCGTGGTATTCGTTTCAAGCGTCGTGACCCGGGCCGTCAGCTGATCACGTTCCGCGATAGCCGCATCCCGTTCAGCGATTACCGTGTCCAGATCAGGCGTATCGGTCGTCGTATCGGCGGAGGCCGTCACTGCAGGCGTTTTATCATCAGCGACTTTCGTATCATCTGAAGCCGTTACATCTTTCGAGGTATCTCCGGCATCGATGCTATCGACAATGCCGCCTTTGACTACGACTTTCACGCCGTCGATGGTGTAGGTACCATCTGGAGCGGCTTCACCATCTTTGGTAACCGGATCACCTTCAGCGATCGAATCACCGGCGTACGCGATGTCCAGTTCTTCACCGGTTTCGGTTGTTACTTTCTTGGCAACGATTGTCGGCGTGGCAAGGCGGGCGTTGAACGACGCAGTAATGCGGTCCCACCCATTGCGAATAATCTTCATTACGTCTGTATTTGGGGATTGATTTGAACTTGCAGTTGGTGCAGCAGGCAGGGGACGCGTGCAGGCATACTTGGCGGTGACGGGCTTCTGGATCGCGGTCGCAAATCCGTTGTCGAGGGCTTCCTGAGCCGTCATGAACGAATCTTTCGACATCCATTCGGCCACGACCTCCGCCGTTTTACCCGTTTTCTCGATGTAGATGGCCGTCATGCGCTCGTTGTACGAGTCGATGAAGTCGGCCACGGTCCGCATCTGATCAGCGGTAGCGTTCTCGATACCACCAGCAGCCTGGTGAACCATAAAGGCCACGACGTTTTCGTAGATCAGCCGTTCGGAACCGGCCAGAAAGATGATCGTGGCGGCCGAGCAGCACTGGCCGATGACCACGGTTTTGATGGGGACACCGTAGGAACCTAATAGGTCGTAAATGGCGAAGCCTTCCGCGATATCACCGCCACAACTGTTGATTGTGACCAGGATGTCGTCAAACTGACCCGAGTAACTAAGCGTGTCCCGAACGCCCTGGAGGGAGGCTGAGTAAGACCAGTTGTTTACCTCGCCGTCAATGTAAATGCTTGCTGTTTTGCCCACTGTAAACTTGTAGAAGTTCGTTGGGACAAAGCTGGCACTCTTGTTTATAATCCGTACTATTCTTACTTTTAAACGTCTAGACGTATATAATGCAAGTTTTTGCCGCCCCGACACTACCCAGCCCGTACTTCTCTTTTCAAATGGCCGAATCTGTTAGTACCAAGTGCCATCCGTGTCGCGCCAAAGGCATGGAACAGATCAATTACTTCATCACTCCGGAGCGTAAGAGCAAATTCAAAAAGTACTGCACCATGAAAGGGGTGTCGATGACGACGATGCTCAATTCGCTGGCGGCTAAAGAACTGGAACTGAACTACGATCGGGCCGTCGTACTCGACAAACGGAAGCAGTTGCACCGTAGGGGTAAAGCATACCGGATCATCGCTACTCGTAAGCCTTTTACGTGGTTCTGGCCTGACCAATCCAACTTCTACCCAACTAAAGACTAGACTTAAGGCGGCTTGCCAGCCTGCTCCCCTGCCCGTTGACTTTACTTTCGTGCATCCACATCGATGATCATGGAAGATAAAGAGACACTACTTTTTGAAGTCAAACTTGATATACCTGGTATCAAGGAAAAAGCGGAGCTAGCCCGGGCAGCCATTGCCACACTGCGGGCCGAGAAGAAAGCCACCGATAAGGAATTCGCTGACAAGACGATCGGCGCTACCGAGTACGCCAAATCGATGCAGGCGCTCGACACCCATTTAGCCCGGGCCCAGGGCCAGCTCAAAAGCTACACCAAAACGTTAGCCGACAACGAAAAAGCGACGAAAGCCGCCGACGGGTCGAATGACCAGCTTCGGGCTAAGTTGGCCTTACTCGTCCCTCAGCTGAATGCCATGGGCAAGGCCCAGCGGGAAACCAGTACCGAGGGGGTCGCTCTGGCAGCCCAGGTAAAGGCGCTATCCGATGAGATAAAATCCAACATGGAAGCCGTTGGCGATCACCGGATGTCAGTCGGCGATTATGCGAAGGCTAACCGGGAACTCGTTGTCAGCATCACCAGCCTAAAAAAAGAGCTATCGGATCTGGAGACCGAATACAATAACCTCTCGGTCGAAGAACAGAAAGCGGCCGACGTCGGCGGGGTGATGGCCAAGGCCATAAAAAAGCTGAAAGACGAACTGCAGGATAGTCAGGACACGCTGAATAACCAGCAAAAATCCACCGGTGACTACATCAAGCAAATCAAGATCGCCGGCACGACGGTTGGCGAGATGGAGGAAAATGTAAAAAGCGGGTACCAGGCCTTCAAAGTATTTACCAGTGGCATTTCGCTGGCCCGTGGCGGCCTGATCGCCCTGGGAGCCGTGCCGATCCTGATCTTTCTGACGGGTCTGGTCCTTCTGTTCCAGCGCAGTCAGGGAGCCATGGACAAACTGGCCCAGTACTTCAAAGCGGGCGAGCTGGCCTTGTCGGCCCTCAGCAATGGACTGATCAAGAATACCAAGATCATCATTGAGGCTTTTACCAGCTGGGATAAATTCAAGAATCTGTTTTCGGATCTGCGCGCCAATGCGGCCGCTACGACCTCGGCGATCGGCGATGCGGCCCGGGCCGGTATGCAGATTGCCGCAGCCAACCAGCGGATCGAGGAATCCGAGATTGCGTTGAGCGTCGTTCGGGCCAAGAACCGGGCCGATATCGAACGTAATAAAAAACTGGCCGAAGACACCAGTAAGAGCAACACCGTGCGATCGGCCGCGGCCAAAAGAGCCTACGAGTTGGAAAACTCGACCCTGCAGGAGAGTCTCAAATTGCAAAAACAACGTATCGCCAACGCTGAACTGGAATACAGCTTCAGCAAAAAAGGCCGTGAGGATCGCCAAAAAGTAGCCGAGGAGCAGATCAAATACTCTGAACTCGAGGAGGACAGCCTGGGCAAACAGACGGAACTCAACAACAACCTGAACAGCATCCGTCAGGATGGTATCACCAAAGCGAAGGAAGCGGCTGCACTGGCCGCGCAGGAGGAGATTGCCCACTACGAAGCGATGATCATCCTGGCTAAACAGAAAGGGCAGGATACCTTACTGCTGGAGGAAGCACTGATCAAGAAAAAGGGAGCCGCTGAAGCGCTGGAGACCAAAAAGGGTTCGCAGCAACGCAAACTTATAGAGGTGCAGACCAACGCCGAAATACTGGCCCTTCGCGTGAGCCATGCCCAGACGATGTGGGAAAACGTATCGGCGATCGAAAGGGCCCAGATATCAGAAGCCAGGGCCGCAGCACTGGCGGGATCTGTCGAGTTGGAGAATCTGGAACTTCGGGAAGCGGCCCGTCAGGCGGAGGACAAGAAAAAGCAGCTGAAAGCGGATTACGATACGCAGAAAATTTCGAAAGCCCGGTACGAAGCGGAGCTGGCCGATGTGGAGCGGAACGCCGACCTGCAGAAGCAGAACACCCGGAATCAATTTGCCGCTGAGCGCATCAACAAGGATGCTGAATTAGCCAAACTGCTGATCGACATCGAACAGAATACGAACGAGAAATTTCTGGAGACCCGGCGCAACCAGGCGACGGCCGTCATCGATCTGGAGGAGAAACAGCAACTGGATCTGTTGGCCCTTCAGGAACTGGGCCGGAAGGAACGCCAAACCCGGGAGGATGCGATCACGGCCGAGGCCGCGGCCAAACGCAAGGAGGTATATCGGCAGATCCAGGCGGACCAGCGAGCCGATAAAAAAGCGGGTATAGAGATCGATCTGGCCGGATCGAAGGAAGGAAGCCGTCAGGAATTCGAAGCGCAGAAGCAGCTACTACGCCTGCAGCGCGATGAGGAACTGGCGAACACCGAACTGTCGGAAAAGCAGAAAGCGGCTATCCGGGCCAAGTATGCCCGCGAAGAAGCGGATATGGAAAAGGCTCGTCGGAACCAGATGGTCGATAAGATCGTGGATTACGCCAATCAATCGATCGGAGCCATTTCCAATATCTTCGAAGCGCAGGCCAACCTGCGAACCAAATTGCTGGAGGATCAGGAAAGTGGCGCCCTCAAATCCGCCGGGTTGAGCGCTGAAGCCCGGGAGAAGATCCAGCAGAAATTTGACATCAAGCGGGAAGAGGAGGAGCGCAAAGCAGCCGAACGCAGGCGGAAAATAGCACTCGTCGAAGCGGTCATCAATACGGCCGCTGCCGTCATCAAAGCATCACCTAACGTTTTCCTGATGGCTCTGGCTGGTTTAACCGGTCTTGCTCAGATATCCGTCATCGAATCGCAGAAGTTTGCGCGCGGGGGCGTCATCGATGATGACCAGGTGTTCGGCCGGGGTGGAGAAGTCGAAGGCCCCAGCCACGCTCAGGGCGGTGTCAAATTCCGCGTAGGCCGTCGTACTGTCGAACTGGAAGGTGGCGAGGGTGTGGTCAATAAACGGAGCATGGCCATGCCGGGTGTTCGGGAACGGGTATCAGCGCTTAACGTCATGGGCGGTGGCGTACCGTTTAAGGGAATAGCGGCAACCACCTATACCCCGATGAAAATGGAATTCGGCGGCATTGTGTCGGGGGCATCCGGTGGATCTACTGTCGACTATGTCCAGATGACGAACATGGTCGTGTCGGCCGTAGCCAGTCTGCCGGCACCGATCGTTCAGGTCGGGGCTATCCGATCCAGTATCGGCAAACAGGTACGGGTAGAAAATCGGGCCGACATCGGTGTATGATCAGTTAGGGGTGCAGGTGGTAATCAGGAACAGCCCGTTTTTGGAACCCTGATTATCTTTTTCGTACTGCTTCCGCTCAGCTTCATTGCAGATCTCTTTCTGATTCAGATCTTTCGGTACGCCGGAATTTGCTGTTGCCGTATACTGGGTCTTACAGGTCCAGCATTGTTTGCCGACACCTAAAACGGAGCAGCTGTCAAGGCCAATGGCTGACAGTAGAATGAGACCCGATAGAATTAATTTCCTTTGCATGGACTATTTTTTTTGCAAAGGAAATGCAAAGAAAAGCCCGGCCATCATGGTCGGGCTTTCTTGTTAGGAAATGGTCCGGGATCAGAAAGCGATCAGGGTGACGTTAGCCAGGTTGTCTGACTGGTAGTCGGCCACTTTGTTGAGGTAGTAATACCCATCCGATAATGTCAGAGCGCCCACCTGTACCCGCTGGAGCCGGATCGGTTTCTTGAAATCCAGCTTGGCGATATCGGAGGGTTTCAGCCGCATGGTTGCTGTCAGTACCCGCATGCGCCGGAGCACGCGCAGCAGGCCGGGATAGTAGCGGTCAATCGCCGTCACCTCTCCCCGACCGATGCCGATCGAACCGAACGACAGCGTAAACTGCGTATCAGGACCGTTGACAACTTCGGGTCGAACGCCAAACCAGCAGGGTCGTAGCTTGACTTTGATCTTTTCAACCGTGACACCGTCGTCTTTTATGCGTGAGCTGTCCACCTCGATCGGATCGTCCAGCGAAGCCAGCAGCAGGCGGGGGGCGGTATCCTGTTTGTTGATCGAGAGATTATCCCCCCGGCCCGACACCGTCCGGATCTTGACCAGGGGCGGGCTACCATAGCCGGGCAGCACTTCGGTACTGTCGGTACTGGCAGCGAAAGGCATTTCAAACAACGGCACTTCCGGCTCCAGCACCGGAGCGTTCACGTTGATAATGCCGTCCCCGTAGTTGAGCAGCTTCGTTCCGACCAGTTTGGCCGCTTTTTTGGTTTCGTCGATCTCTTTCCAGGTGAGCAGGTTCGTTTGCCCGAACGGTTCGATTCGGGGTACCCACTTGGGTTCAACGCCCGTATTCAGCCGGTTACTCCAGTCCACCGCATTATCGACGTTATCGACGACACTGTTGAAGTAGGCAAACTCGACCTGCTTTCGCTTTCGGTCAACCAGCCAGGTACCGCAGCACTCATAGGCGATCGCCACCATGAGCGACTTACCGGACATATCAGGCAGGTTCCGGGCTACTTTCCACATATCGCCAAGGGAGGTAGTCAATTCGGGCGTGAAGCTGACGGCCGCATTATCCGGATCATTGTAGATCAGGATGTGGAATGCCCCGAATGATGTTTGCCGACGGGCTTCCAGCCGGATTTTAATTTCATCTTTGGCCTTACACTTGACCGTCGACGCTAACGACAGCTTATCGGTCCGCGAAAACAGCATGTTGTAATACGACCCCGATTCAAACCGCGCATTCTCGATTTTCTGCCCGTTCTTTTCGATTGACAGAATGATCTCGACCGATCCATTGACGGCCAGGGCCTTGAATATCTGGAACGTTTCGACCTTCAAATTCATGGCCTGATCACATACGTATGTGTACGTTTTGGTATTGTAGTTCTTCAGGGCACCCTGGTAAAAGGTATCGATGTTATCCAGATTGAACTCCTGTACCCGGTCGATCCAGTACCCTTTTCCCAATGTACCCCTATCTACCTCGTCATTTCCCCGCTGAGTGGTCACCCGGGCGAAGCGGTCGGTCTGCCACTGCTCGTCGTAGTTGGTCGGCTCCGATTCGGAAAAGGGAATGAACAAGCGTTTATACACTTCATCGACGAGGATATCGCCAACAATGGTATAGCCCTCCTCCTCCAGCAGCTGAGCGATGATGTTCTTGACGAACACGGCCGGGAACATCGTGTCGTATGGCTGCACACCTTCTTTCAGCAAGCCGTAGTCGATAAACGGGTAAAAAACGCCCTCGGTCGCTGTGGACCGCGCGTTGATTTCCTCGATTGTCCACGGATGATCAAGTTCATCGAGTTTGAGTTTCTTGATCGTTCGGTCGATCCTGGTGAACAGATCCTTTTTTTCTTCGTACAGGGCAACCTCCCAGCCAGCCTGAAAGTCACTTAACTCGGCAATGCCGTCGAATATGGTTTCTCCCTGCTGGATGATCTTTGCCGACAACGGATTGTAAGGAAGCTTTGATCCGGAGTCCAGCTGCTCGGCGTTTCCGGTCAGTTTGCGAAAGGCCAGCGTGTCCGGTACCGAAAACGAATTGCTGTAATTCGTCTGCAGGGATGCCGGTTTGGTCAGATCGTTACCCTGGTAGGTCGTGGACACCTTGTCGGCCGAGGAGACGAGTATGTCATCGATGTAGAGTCCGTCTTTATCAGTCATGAGCGAGCACTTTTTCGTTGAGAGACTTCATCCGGCTGTACAGGGCTTTGCCGACCGGACCACGTTTACAGCCGTCGGACATGGCCGAGTAACGTTTGCAGAGCAACAGCAGCAGGCTAAACCTCGTTTCGTGAAGTTTCTGCATGATTTGGCTATCGTCCAAATGAATGGCGATGGTGTGGGTTGCGTTCATCTGATCAGGCTCGTTGCCCTTTACGTTTTGGGAAATTGATTTTAAACTCGATGTTGATCCGGTTGCCCGAATCCCGCCAGGTAGCGTATGAGCCTTCGTCGATGCGCACGAGCACGGCTTTGATCTTACCGGACAGGTCCGGCGCGATGGCGTAGACCCGCACACTCAGGTAAATGGATTTGATCACGTCGCTTTCGGCCCGTGTCAACCCACCGGCGCGAACGACGATCTGATCACGACCGATCCGCTGCGTGTCACGCTCGGCCCCCGCCTGTTCGAACTGACCGGCCGACTTGACATCGTAGTCCGTATCGGCATTGCCCCGAAACAGGTAGTACGCCCACCCTTTATGGGACTCCCAACCCAGATAAACGCCGGGTACCCGGCATGGATCGGCTGCGATCGGCGACGATGGCGCAACGGTCAGCCCCTGAAATGTGTGATCGAACGTTGCATCGAACGTCGTCAGATTGAGTACAGCATCCATAATTAGGGGGTAAACAGTGTGGATTTTAATTCTTTGAAGATGGCTTCCTTGAGCCGCGGTTTCAGGATCGCTTTGACCCGTTCGATCGCCAGCGGCTCCGACAGGACGCCTCCCGGGTTATTCGCGTTGGGGACCGTGATCCCGTATTTGGCGATGTTGGTCGCAATGCCCCAGGGTGAACCCGACATCCCCCGCCACTTCATCCAGGCCTCGATACCCTCGACCAGTGCCCGGCTCGGCTTTCCTGATTTGTTGGGTTTGCGTCCGTTCTGCTGCCAGGTGAAGGTAACCGAACCGTATAGCTTCCCGGATAGACTGTTGCCATCGGCCGTCGTCTCCGGGCGCAGCGAAGCGGCCGACGCACCGGAGGCCTTAAGTCCTTTCTTTGCCTGACTCTCGGCCACGTCGTTGGCCAGGTTGACCATGCCGTCCTGCAGGATGACCTGCGCCAGATCGAAGAACATCAGCCAGGCGGGTTTAAACGGGTGGAGGATTTGACAACGTCACTAGCGATGGCTGCCCAGAAGCCGGGGAGCGCCACCGGCACATCAAGAACTTTCACCCGTGCTTTCGGGCGTTGTTGTACTGGCTTTTTCATGTATGGATAGATTAACAGTAAGCGAGGGAAACCCTGGCCACGCAGTTGGCAACGAAACGAATGCCGTCGAGTGGCTTATCCGCAAGTTTAATATTGACGCCCTCCGAAAAGGTGACCGGTGATTTGACCTGGTAGTCTTTCTCCATGGCTGCCAGCAGCTGGTACATGAGCGGCTCCAGCTGGGCAAAGCGGGGCACCCGGTCGATGGGCTTGTCATTTGGTCCGCTATTGCGGATCAGCAGCCAGATCCGCACGCTGTAGCTGGAATCCCAGGCTCCCTGATCATCTTCGGTGGACGATCCGGACACGTAGCCTTCGTGATACATACAGATTGGATAGTTCTCCCAATCCAGTTTATCAGCCTTGAGATTGAAGGCAGTTACTTCGCCGTATTCGAAGTTGAGGCCGAACTGTTCGGCGATGTTTGTCAATGAGGATAGCATCATACCCCAAAGGTCCGGGCCCCTTCAGAGTTTGACTCAAACGCAGCGAAATAGGTCTTTACTTATTTTTCTGATTTGATAACCGGATTTGCGCTTCAGCGTATTCGTACTGCCATAGGCTTTGCAGGTGCAGATAGCATAACCGTTCCATGTACACGTCGTAGGGAAGCTGCTGCACCTGGTCGTCGGTGATGCGCATGTCGTGGGCTACTGCGCGGATCTGCGCCATTTCCTTGAACTCCACCAGTTCCGGCACTTCGTCATTAGCCTGCTTTTCAGCGACGGTTTCGGGTATTCGACGTTGAAAGATAGGGTCATAGTCCGCTTGAGACTGTGCAAGTTGAGCAAAAAAAAAGCGGCCAGTGGCAGGCCCTCGGTAACGGGTAAGGCTTCAATGATCGGTATGATCTCCTCGATCTGATCAGTATCGGTGAGCGGTTTCTTGGTGATCAGCGGATACAGGAAGATGGCGATCATGGGGATGGCCAGCACGATGTAGTCGACGGTATTCTGTTCCTCGATCATATCGCTGACGATCATCTTGGCACTTTCGACCTGAAGCTGAGTGCATGCCCCGATCTCGACCGGCGGGCGGACGCCGGCGATGGTGTACGGAGCCTCCTCCAGTAGCCAGTCTGGCATGGGGCCCAGTGTATTCAGCCACTCTTTGAGGAGGTATTCTATTTCGCTGGCATCAGCCTGATTGTATACGTTCAGATCAGATACGAGCGATTTGGCCGCATCGTTTTCATTAAACGATACTTTGCCCTCCTCGTCCGTTATTCGCTTTTCGTACAAGGCAGCAAACTGTTTCAGGGTGATTTCAAACCAGGCAGAGGGAAGGGTGAAGCTGCCCAGGTTAGTTGTTGCGGTGAGCATGGATCAGTAAAATTTTACTTGTTGACTATAAGAAATTATATCACTCCGATCTAATTTCAACAAGGGGGCATCGATGGAAAAAACGAGTTTCTCGTCTTTAGTACCATAATCCAGATATATCCGCTGTGGGTATGGTTTATTTTCAATAGACACGGTGGAAATCCTATCCTTGTACCGACCAATATTGACGATCGTTAAATCAGGTATATGCTTTTGTAATGCGGATATTATAAGCGCATCCAACTGTTTCGACAGGTCGTTGGCCGTCTGCTCGATTAGCCACTGGATAGGGTCTTGCATCATTAGTCAGCGAGTGTGAATTGGAGAAACATCCGTTGAGTTCTGCGATCGTACCATATTTCAAGCTGGTAAGCGTTCGATAGATCGACCATCTTGAACGCTTCGTCCATCGCCCATTCTTGCAGATCATTGAAGTTGGGCTGATCGAGTGTACGTCGGCTACCCAGATTGTGAAGAACAAACTTGTCCATCAACACCCTATACTGGTAGCTGAACCGGTGACGACGTGGCGAGCAGCTGGGCAATGTAGTGGGCTTCCTGATCAGGTTGAGGTCGGGGCCCGTATAAACAAACACGTGATCCATTAGGCGAAATAGGTTTTAATAACAGTAAGCCAGAGCAGGAATCGCCCGAACGTTTCGACGAGCCCAAAGATTATCGCAATAACGATCCAGATGACTACGAGAATAGCGGTCCAGTTTTGTTTAAGATCTTTCCAGAATCGTCTGATCATCCCCTTCTCAGTTTTTTACGTTCGTCAGTTAATAACGTTCTAACTTTCTTATAGACCGCATCTATATCTACATCCCCACTTTGGTAAGCGGTTAAACTCTGCATACCATAGTACAGAATCTCCAATTCCTTTTTATTGAAGGTTTCGATTTGGCGCAGCTCGATTAACTCGGCCAATACTTGTTGCTCCAGATATCGGATAGAATAGCAGATCGGCTCAACTTTAACAGCGGTTGGTACCGGTGTGCGACTGATAAATACCGGGCCGTGCTCGAACCATTCAACATAGTCACGATCAGGACGAAAGTGCTGTTTTGCTTCCTGATATAAGGCGAACCAACTCTTATAGCCCGAAGGCAGGTAGGTACATAAATTCATGTTCATAGTCAGTTAAAGAATAGATGACCCATCGTAACAAGGTAGGGTCGGCCGTCCACCTCCACCATGTGGTAACACTCGATGAATTTTTTGCCGATCGGGACGAACACGATCCTTTTGTAGATGGTCATCTGTATGGGGTTAGTTAATTGAACGAGATGGAACAGACTTCGATATGTACCGGCGTCAGTACACCATCAACCGTTTCGATTGTTGGTACCATGACACTGTAGCGATGCCACTCCAAGCCAACGATGTTGACAAATCGAAACCTGATGAATGCGTTATTCATCTTTCCGCATGTATTCATTTTCCGGATCTTTTTCCCGCAGGATTTGCTTTAGCCTTGGTTCGATCGTTTCCCACAGCTGAGCCATAGACTTAATTTCTTCACTCCAGTACTCGTCATCCTTGAAGTTGATTCTACCTTCCCAGACACCACGCCAGCAAAACATAAAGTCGAACAAGATCCGGGCCTGCTCCCGATCCTCGACTGCATCGGACGAGGTTGCCGAGTTGTAATAGAACCCTACACCATCTTCCAACTTTTTACGATCGTAGATGCTGATGGGGTAAACGCTGCCTTTTAGCCACATGCCATCTGGCTGATGGTACACGGCAACATCGTCACCACCCTCGTTTAGAACGATGATCAATTCTTCGTTTTCCTTCATGGCTTCTTACCTGTTCGGCTGACTGTTATACCGTTTTTGAAATAATCAGCGATCACCATTGCACATTTAACCTCTACTCTTGTAGCGTCGAACATCTTACCATAGATTATTAAAAACTGATAGTGCTGATCGCTGTGGATACGCTCTATGCCTTCAACCTGCCTAAGCTGCTCAATCAATCCGGGGTGCTTCTGCACATCGTAGTTGGTATGAATGGTTGTCATACCTAGTAAGATATCATCTCTCTCGAACTCAATTTTAGGCGAGAAACGATCATCATTACGAAGTCGTAAACTAAGGCTGGTATCATTATTACGTGGCCAGAACATGCCTTGACCCATGCATACAGAAGCGACTAGTAGGAGGTAACAGGTAAGTGTTTTCATTTTTATGGGAGATTATGATTGTTGATTCTTTAAAGCTTATCGAGTTGACGGGCAACTGACTGTTTCCTTTTGCTATCAGCGATCTGATAGGCTTTGAACGCTTTGAGGTAAATAAGCAATAGTCTGGAATGCTGTTGCGGTGTTAGGTCGAAGTAATCACCTTTCAACGACCAGCTATCGTTGATTTTAGTATACAAGGATACTTCCCGCGTTTTTGAGTTATAGTGAATCGAATAGATATCATGAGCATCTAGTATGATTCTCATGCCTTCGGGCGCATCGTTCATGATTTCAGCAGTGGCCTGTTTACGTACGAACAGGTTTGTGATCTTCTCCGCTACGACGGCATTGGATGGTGGCTGCGCAATAGTGGCCAGTGATGCCAGGCAGAGCAATAGGGTAATGATGTAAGTCTTTTTCATTTGCGGGATTGGGTAAACCGCCGACCGCGACGCGATGGCGTTGAGTTGGTAACTAGCTCGCTAGGGTCTACAATGCCTTGTGCCGCTCGCATGATCTGCTCATCAGTCATGCCGTAAATACCTTTCATTCGGGCAACCTGATCCGGGTCGAGGTCTCTTTTTTTAACTTTCATTTGCGGGATTTGGAATAACTAGCTTTCCTTGATTTGTCATCTTTGATGTTACGACCTCGACGGGAACCGTGCTGCTTATAGCCTAGATGGGCTTTTATATCATCAGCATGCCGCTTATTGTGGAAGGCGGAGGTAGCCTGATCAACTACATTGGCAAGCATTTCCTGTGACTTCAAGTGCTTACTTATTTCCGCAACTTCTGACTGGAGACTATGCAACGTCTCCAAGTATGGGGCATGCCGGGGCAATTGAGTTCGTTCGTATGCCTCGACACTGATGTAGTCGATTTCAATACCAAGCATCTCGGCTTGTTGCTCGAACCTCAACAAACTGGCATCCCCCCGATGGGCGCCAACGATCAGAATCCGCTGCTTACGTTGGTATTTGGCCGGTTCTGGATCAAGCTCAAACGATATGTTTGCGACCTCTATACCGTTTTGCTCGATACGAACACGTGAGACCTGACCCTCGACGATGTCAACGTTTCTTATAAAAATGTCGTTAGGTATCTCCTCTTCAAATTGCCTGGCTATATCGGCCAGCGTCTCGTCTGATAGCATAGCAGCTGCATACTCAGCTTTCAACTCCCTGATATCTTCAGGGCTTATCATCGAATTGTCATTCATGGTGTGACTTATTTTTGATCTTCTTACTGCGTGAATACCAGAAACAGGGATGGGCCTCCTCCCCTCGTACCCAGACCTGCGCGCCATTGTATCGACGAACGAATTCAGTGTACTGCTTTAGCTCAGGCATCGAGACCACCGTCAGGCCATACCGAACAAGATCCCGGATGACTTTCGACTTAATGATCCGGACTGACTTGATCAGGTAGACGGTACCGATCCCCTTGGCCCCGATGCTGACCAGGTACTCACCCTTGATCGGTGCGGTTGCTATTGGTTCGAGGTCGTAGGTCAGGTTTCGGGTTTCGGTCATAGCTGCTCGATCTTTTTTTTGGGCAGCCTAACATTCATATCGAACACCTCGTAGCCACTTCGGCAGTAGTAGCCAAAGATTTGCATCAATTCATTGAATTGCATTTCGACGTAACCCTCGGCGTTTGCCCGGCTGGTATAATGCTCCAGTGGGTGAGTAAGCTTTTCGCGCAATTCATCCGGAGCAAACTCACACCGTTCATCATCGTGCCGCTTCCAGATTCGGAAAGCTTTATCGTCAAGTTTGACGAGTACCGGGTTATTGAGGTTATAGCCGACGTACTTGGGCTCCTCTTTCATGACGTACTTTAGGCCAACTGGAGGTGGTGCTAAGTGCTCGCCGGTCCACCCAAATGAAAGATCATCGGGCGAATACCAGAAACTAGGTTCCCGGTTTCCGTCGCCGAAATTGACTCGTACTAAGTTGTCAGGTTCGCATACTTCCTGAATCTTGCCATTGTAGCGAGATCCGTCATGTGCGGCCGTCACTGGCCGATAGATGTTCGCTTTTGCTTCTTCGAGTGTCATAGGGTTACTTATTCTTTATTAGAATCTTATATATCTGATGGCACATTCCAAAAATGGGTACGATCAAGACTAGCTTATGCCATCCTTCCATATTGTCTAGCGAATGAAAAGAACCGAATACTCCGCCTATCCAGAACAGGAGCCGGGTAACTTTCCACAGGTAATCACCGATTGTCATAATGGTATCCGAGTAAGTGAAGGAGCGTTGCTACCGAGTTGGAACGCATGTACATGCCGTTGGGCAGGATGATCAGGAAGCTGTCTCGGTTATTCATTTGACCAGCTTTCCATAGTAATAAAATGTCGATGTGCTACGACTGGAGGTGTCACCATCGCTGTCAACGTACTGGACATAGCCATCCTGAATGTCAATTACCCGGCGCGTTCCATACCGATACGCATTGAATGGGTTATCATCACCATCGTATGTTACCCGCCATACCTGGCCCACCTCGATACCTGGATTAACGATGTCTGCCATAACCAGTACGAATATGAATATGCAGGCAATGCAGCACCCGATAATGAAGCCTACAGCGAATTTTATAGCGATTCGCATAACGTGGAAGAATGAATCAATGAACCTGTTCATCATTTGATTTAGGGGGTTTAGTATCGGGAAAAGTCAGCAGTACTTTCAGAAATAGTATGACGCATACGAAGGTCAGAAAGCCAGCTCCGTCGTGATCGACGCCAGCCAGCCACACGATGAGGAAAGCCAACACACCTAGTATGATCAGCTTATTGAATAACCAGACGAGTGCGGTCATCGGTACTCTTTTTTCAGTCGAGCGTAGTGCCGCTTGGAACTACCATCCCGGATGTGCTCTATTTCTGCCGTTGAGATAAATCGCTTGGATGTATGTTCGACAGTAGTATCGACAGTAATATCTAGAGTAGGCCATTGAATGATGTGCTTGTTATCAGCACATGGCAGGATCGTGAACCATTCTAGGTCATTTGAATCATACTCATGGAACTCATGCTGCGTCAGATAATCAGCTAGTGAGTGAAACGGAGCGGCCTTTTCATCTTCTGGCTTATGGTGCAGTTTTGCATAAAGCCAGTTTCTTAATACCACTTGAGGGTTTTTGCTGAACAAGTCGCTCTTTTCAGCGAAATAGTCAGCGAGTTCTTCCAGATCAGCGCGGGTATACGTCGGCTCGGCTACGACCTTATCGGCAAAAACAAAACGCATTGTTACGTCATGACCGCCCGCTATCTTAAAGTTGCGAGTAACGACGTTTTCATCGATCGACTTCTGATCAGTTTTGCTATTCGGTTTAGTGTCGTAACACCACCCTACGATACCTCCTCGATCAAATTCTGGGTCGATACGACCCTCATATTTGGGTTCAGGCAACGGATCGTACTCGGCGATCAACTCGCCAGCCTTAGTGAAGACCTGCGTTATCCGGCGATAAGGTGTTGTTACGCCATTGCCCCGCGATGCTAAGTCAGTGATGATAACCTCTTCGATTCGAACTGATTTGCTCATAAAAATTAGATGTTAAGTGATGACCGTTTGCCTGGTGCTCTGGTGGTCGTGCCGCCCGTCGGCTG
>Ga0182200_1000020_pt1 | contig 17501 bp, 16 predicted proteins | sample G5R1MG_15_FD_128389 | JGI IMG/M metagenome (GOLD analysis project Ga0182200, IMG submission 128389) | Switchgrass phyllosphere microbial communities from Michigan, USA - G5R3_NF_12SEP2016_LD1 MG | ecosystem: Host-associated > Plants > Phyllosphere > Phylloplane/Leaf | place: USA: Michigan... | reverse complement strand
GGCGCCCTGCCCTTGCTGCTGCGGCGCCGGACTTTGTCACCCGGATCGACTTCCAGGATCCCAAGTGGAACCGCGATACGTACGTCCGTCTGGACGCCGATCTCGACCCGACGCGCGAGAAGGTCGGGTGGGTGCGCGGCAAGGCCTTCGGCGTGCGCGATAACGAGAAGATCCGCACCCTGTTCGATCTCGATGGGTTCAGCGTGGTGCGCACGCAGCGCCTTCCGGATGGCAGCTGGCGCCGCCTGCTGCGCGAAGTGGTGTTCTACCGCGATCCGCAGACGCGTCAAATTCTCAAGAGCTGGCACAACCCCTATACCGAAGAGACGGTTCGCGTCGTGCCGATCGCGAACGATCCCTTCAACTACACGATCAGCGAGTTCGCGCCGGAGCCGCCCTCCTACGGCGGGCTGAACAAGGACAAGCCGGCGCGCAAGCCGCTGCTGCTGGGTTGGGAGCACGGCGCCAATGGCACCCTCGTGCTCCGCACTGGAGTCGACATGATGTACCCCAACGCGCTGCAGCCGGATAAGTGGCCGCGGGAATCGTCGGGTCCGATGAATCGTGTGTCTGAGCACTTCGTCTACGTGTTCAAGCGCGCCGACGCCGAGAACCCGCGTCTCACGCACATCCCGCATCAGGGCTCGTGGGCGCGTGTCACGCCCTGGCTGCCCTGGATGCTCATGGGCCAGGCACCCGGCCACGTGAACTACTTCTGCACCTTCTCCACGGTCTCCGACGGGATCGCCGGGCTACCCAATGATCTGGTCGAAGCGGCGCGGGCTATGGGGGAGAAATGGCTGCACGCTCCGACCGAGGACTACGGCCCCTCACTCTCCAGCCTGGAGAATTACGCGCGCCAGCAGAGGCCCGCAGCCGTCCCGGCAGGGTGGGCCCCGCCCCAGCCGCCCGCAGCGGCCAAGCCGTTCGGAGCCGCACCGAAGTGATGATGGTAGCGACTGCCGCTAGGGCGGCGGTCGCTACGTCGCGGGGAACTGGCGGTAGCGGTCCAACAGCAGCAGCGACATGGCGCTCGATATCAGCATCACCGAGCTGACGCCGAGCGACAGGCAATAGGTCCCGTGCAGGTCGAAGTCCCAGCCCATCAGCACCGGGCCGCGCCACGCTCCCACCGAAAAGGCGACGTAGAGCAGCGCATAGGTCGCCCCATTGGAGCGGATGCCGAAGTAGCGCGACACGAAGTAGGCCATCAGGTCGTACTTAATGCCCAGGCCGAAGCCGCGGTGAAACTCAACGGCGCCCGAGGTGTTCGACAGCGTCGCCTTGCGGGCGTGCGCCATAGCCCGATCCAGGGCGTCAGCGACGCGATGCCCTGAGCGTCGCAAGGTAGGCGATCATGTCGGCGCGGGCCTTCGGGGCAGCCATGCCGGCGAAAGCCATTTTGGTGCCCGGTACTGCAGCGCTCGGGCGTGTGAGGAAGCGGTCGAGCGTCGCGGCGTTCCACACCAGCCCCGCCGCAGCCATCGCCTGCGAGTAGTTGTACCCTTTTCGCGTACCCGCTCGCGCACCCACCACTCCGTTGAGATTGGGCCCGATGCTGTGCGGCGCGTTTGCAGCCACCGTATGGCAGGCGCGGCACTGGAGGAACATCTTCTGCCCGACCGCGGGGTTGCCTGCCGGCGCCTCGCCCGCCGAGGCCGAGCCGGGCGCGACCACCATGAGAGCCGAGATCACGATCCAGATAGTCTTCATCACCGTTGCTCCTGCTTGCTTGATCTCGAGGTGGCGCGGCCTAAGCGCGGCCGAACACCTCGAGGGCGGCGCGCTCGCCGCTCTCGAACGCGGACTCCATGCCGAAATCGAGCCGCCGCGTGTGCTCGCCCGCGAAGTGCATGACCTGCCAGGGCTCGACCATCCTGCGCGCGAAAGCATTTACCTGGCCGGGAGCCAGACTGAAGCCGCAGCCACGCTGCAGCGGATCGCGCAGCCAGTCCTTGTACGTCGCGATCTTGACCACGCCCTTCGAGGCGGGGCGCAGCCGCGCCAGCTCGTCCAGCAGGAACTGCTCTACGCCTGCCGCCGGACGTTGCGCGATCGCCTGCGCGACGTTGCCGACCATGACGATCATCGCCCGGTGCGCACCGGCCCCCTTGTGATTGTCGATCGCCCAGAACATGCCCATCGGACCGTCCGTCGAGAACGAGGCCGGGAGCCCATCCTCCAGCCAGAACGGCTTCTCTACCGTCACGTACATTCGGGCGGTATTGGCGTAAGGCATGCGCGTGATCGCCTGGCGCATCGCCGGATTCACCGCTGCCACGATCTCGACATGGCGCAGCATCGAAAACGGGACCGCCGACACGACGAAGTGTGCCTTGTAGCTGCTGCGCTCCGAGCAGGTGACGGTGGCCCCAGTGTCCGTCATCTCGATGCGCGCGACGGCCTTGTTCAAGCGCAGCCGATCGCCGAGCTTCGCCGCCATGGTGAGGGGCAGCAATTGACAGCCGCCCTCGATGTTCGAGATCTGCGCCAGTCCGTTCACCTGCTGTCGGTTGTTCGCCTCGCCAAAGGGATGGTCGCGGTGTGCTTCCTGCGCCACCGGACCGCCCAGCTTCTTGTCGAGCGCGGTACGCGTGTCCTCCTGCCACATACGGAGCATCGAGGTCTCGTCGATGCCGATTCCGGGTGCCGAGAGGCTGGCAAGCTTGATCGCCTGGGGGCTGTACCCCTTCTGCTGCATGAGCTGGCGCAGGCTGACGTCGTACTCGGCGAAGCGAGGGTCGAGCCAATCATCGAGCTCGCGCAGAGGGTTGTACTTTGCCGCGACAGCCTGGCCCATCAGCATAGGCGGAATGGCGCGCTCCTCGCCCACGCACTGGTTGAGCGGGTTGCTGCTCCAGGTCTTGGGATCGATCCAGGTGTCCATGTAGCGCGCGCCGAAACCGAGCAGGTCGCGGTCCTCGGGGACGAGCTTGAGCCCGAAGGTCGAACAGGCCTTGATCACCCTGGCATAGCTGCGGCCGATCTGGCTCGCACCGACGTCGATCGCGCCCTCGGCAGTGACCACCGTCTTCACTCGTCCGCCCGCATGCGCGCCGGCCTCGAGCACGATCGGGCGCATTCCGAGCTCGATCAGCGTCAGGGCTGCGTGGAGGCCGGCCAGGCCGCCACCAATGACGATGACGTCGGCCTTCTCTTGAGCCAGAGCGCTGCGTCCCAGCACGGGCAACGCAGCGGATGCGGCCACAAAGTGGCGGCGCGAAAGCTTGAAGGTCTTCAACTCAAGGCATCCTTCGATGACATGGAACTTCCCCCGAACAGGTTCCGCAGGTCTACTCCGGCGCCATCAAACGACCGAGGTATGGCTGAGCAAGGCTCTGCCGATGATGGAAAGCCACGTCCGGCCGAAGTTGAACCGGCCGGACGCAGCCTGCTTCGATCAGAAGTTGACGCCGAAGCGGACGCCAGCGGTACGCTTGTCGCGAAGCTGCGCGACCAAGGCTCCGTAAGCTCCGGTGTTGGCCGGGAGCACCGCAGTTGTCAGGCTCTGGCTGCTGACGTTGTAGTACGCCGTGTTGTTGAAAACGTTGGTGACCCAGAATTCGGCCAGGAACGTCTTGTCCTTGACGCCGAGCCTGACGTTCAACTGGTTCATGTCGGGCGCGCGGACCGAGTTGTTGATGTCGGACCAGCCACCCGTCTTGTACGAGAAGTCGGCGCGGCCGAATCCCTTCAGCTCGTCTCTGATCGACGCCTCGTATGACAGCGAGGCCGAGCCCGACCACTTCGACACGAACGGGTTCTCCTTCCCGCGGAAGTCGGCGTTGGGAATACCGTAGTAGAAGTTGCTGACGGTCGCATTGTTCGCCGAAAGGATGAACGTCTCGACATAGGCGCCACTCAGATCGAGGTTCAGGCCCTCGGCAAGATTGATGCCGAGAGTGGCTTCCGCACCGTAGACGCGCACTCTGCCCGAGTTGGTGTTGGCCGTCACCTGCAGCGGCGAACCGGCCGCGGCGTTGCCGCCGCACTGCGCAACCGTCTGCCCTGGTGCGCACTGCTTGATGATGGTGATCGACTGGTTCTGGATCTGGTCGCTCCACAAGGCGTAGAAGCCGGCCACCTCGTAAGTCATTCGGCCGAGCCTACCCTTCGCGCCCAGCTCGTAGTTGGTGATCTTCTCGGGATCGACCGCGACCTGGAAGCCCAGCCGCTCGGCTTCGGCGCGCACTTGCGGCTCGGGCGAGGAGGGGAACGTGGTGTTGAACGCGCCAGGGTTCACGCCCTTGGAGTAGGACGCATAGATCATGTTGCGCGAGTCCCAGTTGAACTGGCCGATCACGCGCGGAAGAAAGTTCTTGTAAGTGGCGCTGGTGATCAGTTCGTTGGGTGCGATGGTGACGTTGTTGATGCGATCGATGAAACCCGTCTGCCCAGCGAAGGCATAGAGCTTGTCGATCTGATAGCGGGCGTCGGCACTTAGCGAGAACTGGTCAGAGAAGTCGTAGCCCAAGCTGCCGAACACGCCGTAGGTGCGTGACTGTGCCGCACCGCCGTACGTGAAGCTGGTCAGAAAAGGGCTGCCGCTGTCAGACTGCGCGCGCGAATAGAGGTAGCTGCCGCCGAACGAGGCATGCAGCGGTCCTCCGTTTTCGAAGCTGGTGCGCAGCTCCTGCGAGAAGTCCTTGGAGTCCGCCTCGATCATGAAGGGGAAGTTGTAGTAGCCTTCGACCGGATAGGTGATACCCGGGCGCGCGCCAACCAGGCTGCTGCTGAGAGTGTTGTCGAGGTCAGCCAGTTCGGCTTTCTTCTCGGTGTTGTACGAGGTCAGCGAATGCAGCGAGAAGCCGCTGTCGCCCAAGTTCCAATCTGCGTTGAAGTGGACATGGCGGAAGTGATTGACGAGGCCATAGCCGTCGACGCTCTCGTCCGCATCCAACACCCGGCCAACGATACCCGCGCCATAGCGGTCGCCGGTCTGAAGGTTCAGGAAGTTGACGAGAGCCGGGGTTCTTATGGTGTTCGCTGAGGGCGTCATCCCCGACAACTTGGGTGCCACACCGCAGAACCATTTAAACGTGCGCACCATGCAGTTCGACTGGGCGGTGGTGATGCCGGGGATTGCACCCGCGGTGATCAGGCCAGTCGCGGCCGGACCGTCATCGAGCTCGGTGGCGAGGCCGAAGAGCTTGAAGGTCAGGTTCGAGGCCGGAGTGAACTCGATCGCCAGCGAGCCGGTCAGCGTGCTCTGATCTCCCAGCGTCTCGTTGGGGATGCCGTAGTTCTTGTACGATCCGTTCTTTCCGACATAGCGACCGCTAGCGCGGAAGCCCAGCACGTCCTCGATCAGCGGCGCGCTGATCTCGGCCTGGATGTCGTAGTTGCCGCGCGTGCCGATCGCGAAGGTGCCCGAGCCGGACAGACGGTCGCTCGGCGACTTGGTTACGACGTTGATCGCGCCAGCAAAGGTCTGACGGCCAAACAGCGCCGACTGCGGCCCCTTGATGACCTCAACCCGTTCCGGGTTGGTGAGCGCCTGGAGCGCGGTGGCGACCGAAACCGGTGCGCCGTCGATGAAGATCGAAGCGGTCTGCGCCGACGAGGTCGAAGGCACGAAACCACGCAGCTGGATGCTGGTGAACGAGCGGTCGGCGCGCGCGCCGGTGGTGGCGGCATTCTGGACGTTCATGCCCGGCACCGACTGCGCGATGTCTTGTAGAGTCGCCGAACCCTTAGCGACAAGCTCTTCGGAGGTCAGCGCGTTGAGCGTAATTGGCGTTCTAAGGATGTCTTCTGACTTGCGCCGTGCAGTGACGACGATCGTGCCGTCGCTTGACGCTCCGTCGCGCGATACGGCGTCCTGCGCCTGAGCAGGAGCGGCAAGCGCACCTATAGTAACGATGCTGGAGATGATCGCCGCGCGAGAACAACCAAAGTAACTAAGATAACGTGAAACAGATGTCATGATTATAAACCCCCTGAATTTCTGGTAAAGCATAACTTTTTCACGACGTTGCGAAAACGCCGGTGCTCACCTCAACTGCGAAGAGCGCCGCCGCTTTGATGCGTTCTGTCTTTCCAAGTCTGCCTACTTGCAACCGACTTGCGCGCTCTTGACCAGATGGATGCTGGGTCACAGACCCTGGGCTGTCCATGTGATCAAGCTGCGGTAACCGCGTGTTGATCAAAAACGGCGCGCTCGACCCACTTGGCGAATTGCATCAATACGCGGCGGCAGCGATCGCGAGCGCCTTAGCCAGGATCGTCCGGTACGCCGCCTCGGTCTCGGGCGCGAAGCTGATGCCGATGCCGCAGCCTGGCTCGCGGTAATGAGCTCGGTGGCCCTGGCCGGTGGTGTCCAGCATCAGCAGCGCGGAGCCAGCGCTCAGCAGCCGGCGCTCACCGCTGCCAACTTCGATTTCCCACGATCCACTCATCACCAACGACAGGCCCGCCATTTTAGAATTATGCCAGTCGATGAACTTGGGGCCGTTCTGCATTGGGGTGACCACCCCGAACGCGGTTGCCGGCATCACGCCCCCGAACTCGCTGGTGCCGTCCGGACGCACCTTGCGTGACATGCCAGGCAGGTCGACCTCGATCAGGTGCGATCCGCCTTGCTCGTCGGCATAGACACAAAGCACCGGGAAAGTCGCATCGACGGTGGCATCGGAGTAGTCGGACATACTCAGCGCTTCCGCTTGCGGGACTTGAGGTAGGCTGAGACGCGCAGCTTGGCGTTCTCCCGGATGTCCTCGTAGAACAGGCCGTAATCGTGATAGTGCATCACTCCACCCGGCAAGGGCTTGAGCGCCAGTGCAGCAGCGGGCTTGACCGAGAGCAAACCGTGGACGCATTCGGCCGCGACTGCGCCGCGGATCAGCGGACGCGGAGCGCCTTCGCCAGGATCGCCGGGCACTGCCCCTTTCGCTTGGGTTGCAGCCGCCGCGGCACGGTTCGTGTCAAAGGTGAGCGGATTGATGCAGATCGGCGCGGGATCGGCAGCAGGGCCGAACCGGTCGGTATAGTACTTGGCGTAACGCTTCGATGCGGTTGCCAGGTCGGCGTCCGACAGCATCGCGTTCCATTGCAGCAGGCAACCCGTCTCCGTCGGCATTCGGCACGGCTTCACGTCGGGAAACCGGGCCGCAATCTCGCTGCCCGCCACGCCGACGCCGATGGTGTAGGCAGCCACCATGCGATCACGCAGCGGCGTACCGGTGATCCGCTTCTGCAGCAGCTCCGCAATCAGGAACCCACCCTGGCTGTGGCCGGCGAGGATGAAGGGGCGGCCCTTGTTCTCATGTGCGATGTAGTAATCGAACGCGGCCTCGATATCCTTGTAGGCAAGCTCAAGCGCCTGCATCCGCCCACCTTCGCGATCGAGGAAAGAGGCTTGGCGGTATCGCGGCGCGAAAACCCGGCAGCACGCATTAAACACGCTGGCCTGTCGGGCGATCACGCTAGCGTCGGTCCAGGCGTTCGTGGTGGCGTCCGAGAGGTCCTGGTTCCACTGCACGGTACTGCGAAAGGTGGTGGGATGGATGTAGAACACGTCGGCGGGCACGTTCCTGGCAGCGGGACTCGCACCGCCTGGCACCGCGGCGCTGGCACCCGGGCCCGCCGGACCTGCGGCCCAGTTCCGCGCGTCCGCATAGTCAGGCGCGCTGGGCGGGGTCGCTTCGGCGAACAGCGGTGGTTCCGCATGCGCAATCATTGGGCTCGCTGAGGATGCCGCGAGGAGCAGTGCCAGACGAACCTTAATCCTTAGGGACACGAACTTCGCTCCTTCGTCATTGTTGCACCACGCCTCAGGTGCGCTGCCAAGCCCCCGATGGTCGCGCTGAATTCGCCGCTTGGCCACCCACCGGCTAAACCGCAGTGACGCGGGTCCCCGCAAGGAGCCGTCAGCTGCGCAGGTCGACGATGACCTTGCCCATCGAGCGTCCGGACAGCAGCCGCTCCACCGCATCGAAGATACCGTTGAGTCCGGTGAAGCGGACCTCGTCGAAGACCACCTTCAACTGGTCTTGGGCGTAGAGGTCGAACACCTTCTCGCGAACAGGCGGCCAGTGCTCGGCAAGCAGGCCATTCATAAACCCGCGCACCGAAGCGCCCTTGTAATAGAGCTTATGCGCGATGCGAGGCGCGGTGATGATCTCGGGGCGGCCTTCGAGATCAGCCGCTGCCCCGCCGACGACCACGCGTCCGTGCGTGGCGACGTTCTCCAGAAAGGCATCGAATATGCCGCCGCTCACCGTGTCGATCGCAACGTCGAGCTTGTCCGGGTACTCGGTGCGGAGGACATCGCCGACCGAAAGGGAGCGATAGTCGATCACCCTGTCGGCGCCCAGGGAGCGGACGAATTGCGACTTTGTCTCACCCCCGCAGACCGCGACGACGTGACAGCCGCGCAAGTGGACGAGTTGCACCAATAAGTGCCCTAGGCCGCCCGCTGCCGCTGATATGGCGACCGTTTCGCCGTTCTTCACCGCCCCGATGTGTTCTAGCGCCATGACGGCTGAGACTCCGGTGGAGGCGAGTGCCAGCCACTCGGGCCGCCCGTCCGGCACTTTCACGAAGTGCGAGACTGGCGCGATGTTGATCTCGCGGTAACTGCCGGGAAAACGGGTGGTGACCACTGCATCCCCAACGGCAAACTCGGTGACACCCTCACCTACACCTTCGACCACGCCCAGCGCTTCGACCCCGGTCAGCGTCGGCAGCCCGATCTTAACGTAGTCCACCGCGTTACGCGCGATCTGCGTGTCGAAGATGCCGTTGACGCCGCAGAACTGGTTGCGGATGCTGATCTCGCCCGGCGCAGGCGCGCGGTGCTCCAGCTCGACGATCCGTGCACCTTCGCGGAACGAACCGGCGAACTGCTGGAGCTGGATCGCGCGATAGGTCCCGCTCATGGTCGGGGCTCGGGCGGGAAGCCGAGCACACCGGGATTGAAGATTCCATGCGGGTCCATGACCAACTTTATCGCGTCCAGCAGCGACTTCGTCAGCGCATCGCGGCTCTCGCGGTACGGGCGGGTCCGACCAATATGGAAGTGCCCCGAGCCATACCGAGCGAAGATCGCCACCACTTCCTTGCGCAACTCGGTCACGAGCGCTGTTGCCGCCGGGTTCTCGGGCCGCTGCGTGAGGCGCGCCAGGTGCGCGGGCTCGACGGCGGATTCGTGAACGGGACGCCAGCCGGTGGGCCAGAAGAAGACCGGCTCGATAATGATCGCGTTGGTCGCCATCGTGGTGAACAAGTAGCCAGTGGAGATCTCGTGCGCCTCCATCTCGGTCTTGCGGGCGGCGTAGAGCGCCTCGATCTCGGCGAAGATGGCCGGTGCGGTCGACAACAGACGACGCCGTGCACCGGAACCCACGCTTCGCCCGTCGGCCCGAGCATGGAATTGAGCGCCGGAAACGGCATGGCGCGGATAACCTTGGCGATGCTGTTCTCGATCTCCAGGCCGGAGAACTGGGAAGCGATACGCCGCGCCTGTGCCATGTCGTGCTCGACCGCCGCCTTGGAGCGCCCTTCGCAGATGACGTGCAGCGGAGAGTCGGTCTGAGCGATGTAGTTGCGCCCGCCCACCGCGATCTTTGCCGCGGCGAGCAGCCCCTTGCCGAAGCTCTTCTCCTTAGCGACGACAGCGCCCAGCGTCTTGACGTCGGCAGCGAGCGAGGCGCGCTTCATGCGCACCGTGGTGAGCCCGGGATCGAACGCGCAGGTCTCGGCCGCGATGCCGGAGCGGGCGATTTCCGCCATGGCTTGCAGCAAAGCCGCGCCGCTCGGGAACGAGAAGGAGGCGTGGTCTTCGAAGGGTGGCAGTGCGATCAGTCGCATGGTGATTTCGGCCTTGATGCCAAGCGTGCCGCAATCGCCGCTGAACAGGCCGGTGAGGTCGGGTCCGAAGTGGCGGTAGTGCGGCGTGTCTCCGTCAGGCCCCCGCGCGCCGGTGCGGAGCGTGCTGCCGTCGGATGCCACCACCGTAAGCGCGACCACGGTTTCGCTCGAGGTGCCGTAGTGGCCGGCCCCAAACATCGCGTTCAGCCACGCGGATATGCCTGGTACATCGTTTCGCTGCTGACACTCGCCTATGCGCTGGCGATCCTCGACCGGGTCTCGATCGGCCTGCTGATCGTGCCCCTGCAAGCGGCCCTGAACATCGGCGACACCCAGTTTGGCTTGCTCCAGGGCATGGCCTTCAGCCTCTTCTTCAGCGTGCTCGGCCTGCCGCTGGGCCGATGGTGCGACCGATCCCGAAGGGTGCCGCTGCTGGTGACCGGAGTGTTCCTGTGGAGCGTGGCGACGATCGGCTGCGCCTTTGCCGACACGTACCGTGACTTGTTCATCGCGCGCATGCTGGTCGGCATCGGTGAGGCCGCACTCGTACCATGCGCCGCCTCTCTCATCGCCGACTACTTCAAGCCCGACGTGCGGCCCAAGGCCTATGGCGTGTTCGTCACGGGAAGCTCGCTTGGCACCGCTTCGGCTATGGCACTCTCCGGCGTGTTCCTGATCATCGCCGACAAGCTGATCGCCGGCCACGCGGTGTTCAGCGGTATGGCGGCCTGGCAGATCGTCTTCATCCAGTGCGGCGCGCCAGGCCTGATCCTTGCGCTCGTCATCCTGCTCACCGTGCGAGAACCCCAGCGCTACGGAGCTGGTACCACGGCTTCTGCGATCAGCCTCAAACCGATTCTCGCGCTTTTCCGCAGCCATCCGCGCGCGTTCGGCTCGCTGATGCTAGGCACCGTGCTGAACCTGGTGTGCGTCTATGCAATCGTCGGCTGGTTCCCGGCGCTGTTCATTCGTGCACACGGCTGGGATGCGGCCCAGACCGGTTGGGTGCTCGGCGCCGTCGGCATGCCCATCAGCATCTTCGCAGCGGTCAACAGCGGCTGGGTGATCGCCTGGCTGAACAGGCGCGGGCATCAGGATGCACCGATGATCGCCGCAACGTGCTGCGCATTGTCGATGGTGGTGTTCGGTACCTTCGCCTGCATCGTGCCGTCGGGACGGCTGGCGCTGCTCGGCTACGGTCTGAACGCACTGTTCCTGAACTGGAACATCTCAGGAGTTTACTCAGGCATCGCGCTGATCACGCCCAACGAGATGCGCGGCCAGGTCATGGCGTTTCACAATATCCTCTCCGGCCTGATCGCGCTCACCGCCGGCAACTTCATCGTCGGGTTTCTCTCCGACACCGTCTTCACCCAGCCGAACGGCATCGCCTGGTCGTTGGGCACCGTCTTCTTTGTCTTTGGCCTTGCCGCCACGCTCGTGCTGTTCGCGGGGCGTGCTGCGTTCCGGGCAGCGGCGGATGCCAACGCGGAAAGGAACGCAGCTTGACCGACATTGCCACATGCGACCACGAGGCCCTGAACGAACGGCTCGCCGGGATACTCGGTCCTGACGGCCTGCTGACCGACGAGGAAAGCCTTCTGTTGCATAGCGCCGACCTGCTCGGCCCAGGCGGTAGGGTGACGGCGGTGATCCGCCCGGCCACGATCGTGGAACTGAGCGCAGCGGTGGCCGAGATCGCCAGGGGCGGCCTTGCCCTTCTGCCGCGCGGCGGGGGCCTGACATACGTGCAAGGCTACGTCAGCCTGACTGGCGGGGCGGTGGCAATCGACATGCGCCGCATGAACCGCATCCTCGATATCAACGAGCAGGACTTGCTGATCACCGTCGAGGCTGGTGTCACCTGGATGCAGATCTACGACGCACTCAAGCCGCGTGGCCTGCGCCTGCCCTTCTTCGGCACCTTTTCGGGCCGCGGCGCAACGGTCGGCGGAGGCCTTTCCAATGGAGCGCTCTTCCTCGGCACGGCGCGTTACGGTACTTCAGCCGAGATCGTGCTGGGGATGCAGGTGGTGCTTGCGGATGGCGCGATCCTCCACACCGGGCAGACCGCCTTTGCCAATGCCAAACGCGCGTTCACCCGTACCTTCGGTCCCGACACGACGGGCCTGTTCACCCATGATGCTGGAGCGCTCGGCATCAAGGGAGTGGTCACGCTGCGGATGATGCGAGAGCCCGCGCATACGGACTATCTCTCTTTCGGCTTTCAGGACCGGGACGCTGCAGTCGAGGCACTCTGCGAGATCGGGCGGTCCGAACTGGCGGAGGACTGCTACATGATGGACCCGGATAAGACGCGCGCCGCGCTCTTAGCGCCAAGCGACTTCGTCAAGGATGCGAAGACGCTGATAAAGGTGGTCGCACAAGAAGAGGGCCTGCTCCGCAGCCTCAAGGCTGGCGCTGAGCTGGCGATGGCCGGCCGTGATTTCGTCGATGACGGCTGCTACTCCCTGCACATGGTGCTGGCCGGCCGACACGCATGGCGGTGGAGGGCGATATGGCGCTTGCTCGCGCCGTGGTCGCCCGCATGGGCGGAAAGGAACTACCTAACTCCATCCCCAAGGCCGGTCGCGCCGATCCATACTCGCCACTCAATGCCGTCCTGGGCCCTACGGGCGATCGATGGGTCGCCCTCAACGCCAAGGTTGCCCATAGCGAGGCCAGACCCCTCGTCGACGCTGTCGAAGCCCTAATTGGACGCTATCAAGCCGATCTTGATGCCAAGGGCGTGATGGTCTCTCGCCTGCTTACGGTAGTGGGCAACCACGTCTTCAGCTACGAGCCGGTGTTCAACTGGCACGATGCCTGGCTGCCCATCCATCATGCGACTGTCAGCCGGGAGATGAAGGCGAAGGTCCCCGAGCCCGCTGCCAATCCCGAGGCTTGCGAACTGGTCATGGAAGTGCGCGGCGAAATCATCGCCCTTTTCACCGGGTTCGGTGCGCAGTCCAACCAGATCGGTCGTACCTATCACTACATCGATGTCATGCGGCCGGAATCGCGCCCGCTGCTGGAGGGCATAAAGCACGTCCTCGACCCGGACAATCGCGTGAACCCCGGCGCTATGGGTTTAGGCCTCTGAAGCTGTAAGCAGCATCCGCTTCCGCATGGCCTGCACGCATGTGATCTTAATCACAGTTCCTTCGGCAGCACTAGACTGTGCGATCTGCTGTATCGGAGACGTCACGCCTCGCCAATGCAGCCCTGCAGGGCATTGGGCCTCTCTTGCGCGAATATGCGGATTAGCCGGCCGCAACGACCGTATAACGGGCGCTTGCCTCCAGCAGGCGAGCCTCCAACGCAGCAGCACGGAAGCTGCGACTGACGGGAACGCGCATTCCGTTGCGCAGCGTGAGCACGTGCCCGGAACGCGACCTTTCGTTGCCGACGACTGCCGATGAGGCCACCCAATAGGAGCGATGCACCCGAGCACCCGGAATGTGGTTCCCGATCTCTGCGACTGCATCGGAAATCCTGTAGAGGATCAAATCTTCCCCTTCCTCCCCTATCACACGCACGTAATGCTCCTCGGCGGCCATTGCGCAAATCGATCCAATCGGCTTGCGGATGCGGGACATGAAGGCGGGATATCCTTGTCCTGCACTGTCCGGGACCGACTTAGAGCAAGGCGCATCAGCGGGAACTATCTCGCTTGGGGCTCGACTTGCCGATCCCGGGACGCTGCCGGCAGATCGAACATAGCCGAAGCGCTGCAGGCCATGGAAGCGGACCAGCACGCCGTTGATGGCTACCCACAACACGATGTTGAGCAGCTGTCGCGGGGTAACAAGGATCGATGTCGAAGGTAGCGGCTGCCATAGATGGGCGCCGACAAACGCGGTTTGGAAGGCGTGGACGTATATGTGCTTGCCGATCTCAAGGAATGGCGTTCCCAACAGAGGGCCGCTTACCAGCACGGTGATCAGGGGCGGGTGCCAAGGCCGAAGTACCCAGTAAGCGGCGCGGGTGGCGAGCTCGTAGATCGCAAGGTTCACGACTCCGGCGCCGATCCAGAACGCCATAGCGGTGGCGGTTGGCCAGAATGTCGTGCGTCCCGCATTAAGCCAGCCCAGAGGCAAAGCAAAGACCTCGACGCTTAGAAAGACCACCACGAAGGCTGCAATTTCAGATTCTGCAGAACCGCGAAGCCACTTACCGGCGAAATCCATGCCTGCCCTCTGCGAGTTGGCGCCGTCGTCCCCTCCTGGCGCGGTGTAGCTAGCGACACGTGAAAGGTAGCTCTTGCCATTCACGCGACGCGAACGGCCGATGGGAACTATCCGCGCATCGAATAACACGACCGGTGAAAGGATGCTTGCAGCTTACGCTGCCCCTCGGTCAGCATCCTTTCCGCGCCGTTCGCCGGATGCGGGAGGCAGCAGTCGCTGCGACACGTCAACGCAAGCCGGCGGTGTGCCTGAGCCCAGCCCGATAATCTGTAACACTCTCGAAAGTATGTCATGACAGCGCCCATCATCATCGCCGGAGGCGGCATCGCCGGCCTGACCGTCGCGCTTGCGCTGCTGCGCCAGGGGAAGCGCGTGGTCGTGCTCGAACAGACACGCGAGATCGGCGATGTCGGCGCGGGGATCAGCCTTGGAGCACGCACCAGCCGCGCGCTCTACTCTCTGGGCGTCGAAGCCGCGCTCAAGGCCGTGTCTGACAGCCCGCAGGGTTCGACCGCCTTGGACTATCGAACAGGCGAAGTTCTCGGGGGCGCATTCGCGAGGCGCAACTGGTCGGCCGCGGACATGGTCGACGTGAACATGCTTCACCGTGCCGACCTGTTCGATGTCCTGAAGGGCGCGATCGACGCAATCGACCCGCGCGCCGTTCGCCTCGGCGAAAAGGTGGCGCGATATGAACAAGACGAGAGTGGCGTTACCGCCTTCCTAACCAGCGGAACGGCAATCTCCGGCTCCGTGCTGATCGGCGCAGATGGCCTGCGCTCGACGGTGCGGGCGCAGATGACGGGCTCGACCGCACCGCGTTCGACGGGGCGTGTCGCCTATCGCTTTCTTGTTCCTATGGCCCTGGCGGCGCCCTTTATGGGTGCAGGCCCCGCAGGCATCTACGTCGGCTCTCGCGTTGCGCTCGGACGTTACGTAATCCGCAAGGGCAGTCTCGTGAACTGCGTCGCATTCGCCCACAACGACCGGGTTAGCGAGGAAAGCTGGTCTCGGCGCGCGTCGCGCGATGAATTGCTGGCGCTGTTCGATGGCTGGCACGTCGACGTCCGGGGTCTAGCCGCCGCCGCGCCGCTCGACCGAACGGCGCGCTGGGCGCTGTACGACCGAAACCCGCTCGAGGCCTGGGTGGACGGACGGGTAGCCCTCATCGGCGACGCCGCGCATCCGCTCATTCCTTTTCTGGGGCTCGGCGCAGCAATGGGCGTCGAGGACGCGATCGTTCTGAGCCGCGCCTTTGAGTGCTGGAGCGATCCGACAGCCGCGCTCGACGTCTACCAGCGCGCCCGCACGACCCGTGCGAACGCTATCCTGCTCGAGTCCCGCCGACAGGCCGAGATCTTCGACGTAGGCCCCGATGCGATCGATAGCATCCCCGACGCCGAGCGGGAAAGCCGGAAGGACTACGATCCCGTGAGCGTGACTCTCCCCGAGCCGGCAACCAGCCTCACCGACAACGTCTCGCCGAAGGAAGTTCTACCATGAAGAATCCGACTTATCTGAAATGCATCGTCATTGCAGCTACGGCCTCACTACTGGCTTCTCCCGGAAGCGCTCTTGCGCAAGCGGACTCGCTCCTGACTTGGACGGACCTCAACAAGATCCGAATCTATCACGCCTACGCGGCGAACGATGGCAAGAGCTACGTGGAAGAGATGGATATCCCTGCAAACGTGCGCATGACCGGTAGCGGGCCGACCCCAACCTATTTTGACTTCAAGAATGCTCATGCGGTGCGGATCGGCCGCGGCAAATCGGGCGCGATCTTCGATTGGCATGGCGCAACCGAATACCGTCATCTGCTGGTGCCGCTCCAAGGCAACCTGTTCTTCGACCTGGGTGACGGACGCACCCTCTCGCTCAAGCCAGGCGAAGCGCTTTATGCCGAGGATTGGACGGGCCGCGGCCATCGCTCGGGATGCGAAGAATCGAAGACGCTGCCGACATGCGTCGCGCTCGACATCCTGATCGACGAAAACCCGCACGAGATGCCGCTGCGCGCGCCGCCTGCCCCCAAGTGAGCGTCGGGGTGACCAACTGCGGCTTCAACAAAATCGAGGTGGACGAATGAGCGCAGCCGCGAAAACGAGCGACGGCCGACCGGGGTCGGCGGCGCCATATCCGGGCCTACGCAGATCGTGGTGGATGCTTGTCCTGTTGTTCCTGGCAGCCAACCTCTACAGTATCGACAAGGCAATCGTTGGTGTCCTTGCCGAACCGATCCGGTCTTCGCTGCAAATTGGTGATGTGGAGATGGGCCTGCTATTGGGCTTCGCCTACACCGCGCTTAGCGTTGTGCTCGGGCTGGTGCTTGGCAACTTCGCGGACCACCATTCACGTCGGCGTATCCTCGCCTTCAGCATCATCCTATGGAGCTTGGCGACGATGGCGAGCGGGCTCTCCCCTGGGTTCAAGTCGTTTTTCCTGTTCCGTGCCTTGGTGGGATTGGGAGAGGCTGGACTTGCGCCGGCTTCGCTCTCCGTGATCGCCGACATCTTCCCGCCGCACCAGCGTGGCCGGGCGTTAAGCGGCTACTTCATCGGTGCAACTTTGGGAACAGCGCTATCGTCGATCATTCCGGGCTGGATCGTTGGCAGTCAGCTGCAGCTAACCCTACCCTTTTTTGGTGCCGTGGAGCCCTGGAGAAGCGCCTTCCTGATCTGCGGTGCTGCGGGACCAATCGTGGGTCTGCTGCTGCTTACCACCAGGGAGCCTACCCGCCAGCAAGCGCTCTGGGCCCCCGGCCACCAACCGCCAGTGCGCCACAAGCTAGGTCGTCTGTGGCTGGAGCGTCGCGTGATCGTGCCCCTCTACCTCGCATTTACGCTCTACTATGTCGCCTTCGTCGGCGTCACCTCCTGGACAACGGTGTTCCTGATGCGCACGTTCCGGACGGACCTGCCGAGCTTTGCGGGCCGCATGGGGCTCACCGCGCTAGTCGCCGGTATCGCGGGTTATGTGCTGGGTGGCCTAACTTGCGACTCCCGGGTTGGACGGAGCGCCGGCGGTAAGATCCTGTTTCTCGTCCTTCTGCCATTCGTTGCGCTACCCAGCGTGCTCGTCTCTCTGGCACCGAACATCAACATTGCCCTTGTCGCTCTCGCGACTTTGAGCATGGCAACGCCGATGTTCAACGTCGCCATGAATGCAACGCTTCAAGAACTTCTGCCGAACGACATGCGGGGTTTCTCATTCGCGCTATTGGGTGTTGTCGTCGCATTGCCCGCGGGCGCCGGTGGTCCGCTGCTATTCGCAGTGACGACGGAACATGTCCTGAAAGATCCCGCACGCATCGGCGAAGCCTTTGCGATCGTCGGCATCCCCGCCCTCCTGCTGGCATCAGCCTGCGCCTTTCTCGCCCGTCGGGTGACGCTCCGCAGCGTCTGACGTTTTTGGCAAAGGACTTCACCCTATGACATCTCTCATCGATAAGGCCCGGCAGCAGCGCATCCTTCAGGTCATAAATGGAGAGTTGGTTGGCTC
>Ga0182200_1000017_pt1 | contig 19170 bp, 16 predicted proteins | sample G5R1MG_15_FD_128389 | JGI IMG/M metagenome (GOLD analysis project Ga0182200, IMG submission 128389) | Switchgrass phyllosphere microbial communities from Michigan, USA - G5R3_NF_12SEP2016_LD1 MG | ecosystem: Host-associated > Plants > Phyllosphere > Phylloplane/Leaf | place: USA: Michigan... | reverse complement strand
TGCGCGACAAGATGCGCGCCGAGCGGGGCGAGATCGGCGTGTTCGACTTCGGCCCGGACATCGAGACGCTGCGCAAGAACTGCCTGGCCGAGACTGGCCTGCCCGCGCCCACCGCGCCCAAGTGGAACCGCGACGAGGTGGAACTCGCCGAGGCCGCAGAATGAGCGACCTCCTCGACGACTACAACCGCGGCGGCTTCGGCGGCGTGCTGGCGCCCGGCAAGAAGCCGGCGCTGCTCTTGGTCGATGTGGTCATGGCCTATGTGACGCCTGGGCAGCCGCTCTACTCGCCCCGCTTCGAGACGGCGCTCGCGTCCTGCGAGCGCCTCACGGCGGCGGCGCGCAAGGCGGGCGTGCCGGTGATTTTCACCAACGTGGTCTACCGGGCAGGCGGCGTCGATGGAGGCCTGTTCTACCGCAAGGTGCCGGCGCTAGAGGTTTTCCTCGAAGGCTCGCCACTTGGTGCCTTCCCGGAGACGCTCCAGCCGCACACCGATGAGGTCGTGGTGAGCAAGCAGTACGCTTCGTCGTTCTTTGGGACATCACTGGCCGCGACGCTGACCAGCATGGGCGTGGACAGCTTGTTTATAACAGGCTTTTCCACTTCCGGCTGCGTGCGCGCCTCGGCGCTCGATGCGTTGCAGAACGGGTTCGTACCGCTGGTCGTGGCCGATGCCTGCGGCGACCGCGACGAGCGCCCGCACGAGGCCAACCTGTTCGACTTGTCGAAGAAGTATGCCGAAGTGCTCAGCGAGGCCGAGGCGATCGCGCTGATGGGGTAGGCGGCTACCCAATTACGATTGAAGGGCGATCGGCTGAAAACTGCCTATTCATCAGGGCAGCTCAGAACCGAATGATCTGGCGGATCGCCTCGCCGTGGTCCATCGCGTCGAGCATCGCGTTCAGCTCATCCAGCCGGTGCGTGGAGCTGATCAGGCGGTCCACCGGCAGGCGCCCGGCCTTCCACATCGCGACGTAGCGCGGGATGTCACGGGCGGGGATCGCCGAGCCCATGTACGAGCCGATCAGCGTCTTGCCTTCGGCCACCAGCGACAGCGCCTGCAGGTCGAGCCGCGCCTCGGGGGAGGGCAGCCCCACGGTGACGACGCGGCCACCCCGGCGCGCGGCGGTGTAGGCGGTGGCGAGCACCTTGGGGTTGCCCACGGTCTCGATCACCACGTCGGCCCTGCCGCCTAGGTGCTCGGCCATCACGGCATCGAGCTGGTCGGGCGTGGTGCCAATCGCGCCGAGCTCGTTCGCCACAGCAATCTTGTTCGTCGCAAGGTCGACGCCGATCACGGTGGCAGCGCCGCTCGCCACCGCTCCCATCAGCGCGGCTAGGCCGACGCCGCCCAGGCCGAAGATGACGACCGTCTCTCCGGCACGAATGGCGGCGCTGTTGATCGCGGCGCCCACACCGGTGAGTACGGCGCAGCCGAATACGGCGGCGATCTCGGCGGGGATGTCGCGGTCGATCTTCACGGTCGAGCGCTGGTCAACCACCACATGCGTCGCGAAGCACGATACGCCGAGGTGATGATGCACGTCGCTGCCGCATTCATGCAGGCGGTGCCCGCCGGCGATCAGTTCGCCGCGCCCATTGGCCGCAGCGCCCGTCTCGCACAAGTATCCCTCGCCCGAGAGGCAAGGCGTGCAGCGCCCGCACGAGGGCAGGAATACAAGGACGACGCGGTCACCCACCTGAAGGTCGCTGACGCCCCTCCCCAGCGCTTCGACGATGCCGGTGCCCTCGTGGCCCAGCGCCATGGGCATGGGGCGGACGCGGTCACCGTTCACCACCGACAAGTCGGAGTGGCACAAGCCCGCCGCGTCGATCCGGACGCGAACCTCGCCTTGGCCGGGCTCGTCGAGCTCCAGCTCGACGAAGCGCAGCGGGGTGCTCTCGGCATAGGGCCTGGCGTGCCCGCCCGACTGGTCGAGCACGCTGGCACGCGTGGTGGTTGCCATCAGCGGGCCCACTTCTTGTCGAAGGCCCAAACTTCCTCAAAGCCGACGAGCGAGCAGAATTCCTTGAAGTCAAACAGGCCGGGTTCCGTCGGCTCGCCAATTCCGTGATCGCGCAGCTGGTTGAGCGCCAGCTCCATCGCGCGGGCGGAGACCAGGCTGGTCAGCGAAGGGTAGATCGCGAAGGCGAAGCCGAGATCCGCGAGCACGTCGGCCGGGTAGGGCGGGGTCACACCGCCATTGGCGATGTTCACCAGCACCGGCTTGCCGAAGGTCTCGCAGACTTTGCGCATCTCCTCCTCGGTGGTCACCGCCTCCGGGAACAGAATGTCAGCCCCCGCCTTGTCGTAGGCTTCCAGGCGGCGAAGCGTCTCGTCGAGTCCATAGGTCTGGTAGGCGTCGGTGCGGGCGATGATCAGCATCTCCTCGCGCGCCTCGACGGCGACCTTGATCTTGTCGACCATCTCCTCGATTGCCACCACGCGTTTGCCCGGCGTGTGGCCACACTTCTTAGGGAACTCTTGATCCTCCAGCTGGATCGCAGCCATACCCGCCTGCTCGTAGCCCTTTACGGTATGGTGGACGTTGAGCAGGCCGCCAAAGCCAGTGTCGGCATCGGCGATGAGCGCCGAGCCGATGGTGCGCTTGACGGTCGACATGCGGTCGAGCATCTGGGTGTAGGTGACGATCCCGGTGTCGGGCAGGCCGTAAGCCGAGGCTGTTGTCCAGTAGCCACTGCCGTAGACTACGTCGAAGCCGGCGCGCTCGGCCATCAATGCGGCGATCATGTCATGCACGCCGGGCACGATGAAGAACGTGCCTTTCGCCAGCTTTTCCTTCAGGATGTTCACGCTCATGTCTGGAATTCCTTTGTCCAAAGCCATGGCGCGTGGGTGCGCTGAGCCTGCTCAAATGCGGCGATATCCTGTCCGTGGAGGGCCAGGATGCGGGTGGTGTTGTTCCAGCCGGCGAGCAGCATCTCGCGGTCGCTGTCGGGAACGGTGAAGGCGAAGCGCTGGCCTGCGCAAGTGACCACCTGTGCGGCGAGATCAACATGGAGATCGTGGCCGGCGTTCGTCAGCGCTTGGAGCGCGCTCAAGGGGGCCAGCGGCATCGTGCCGGCGACCACGCCGTTGTTGGCGCAGTTGCCGCGGAAGATCTCTCCGAACGAGGGCGCGAAGATTGCGGTCAGGCCCATGCCCTCCAGCGACCAGACCGCATGCTCGCGGCTGGATCCACAGCCGAAGTTGGCACCTGCCAACAGGATCGGTGGCTTGCCCGCGGCGGCATAGGCTTCGAGCAGGACGGGGCGGTCGTGGAAGGCGAAGCGGCCGAGCCCCTTGCGCTCGGTATGGAGCAGGAAGCGCGCGGGAAAGATGATGTCGGTGTCGACGTCATCCTCCTCCAGCACGAAGGCAGGGGCGGCAAACGGCGTGAGGCCGGGCATCAGGCGAACTCCTTGCGCACGTCGACGATGTGACCTGCGATCGCGGCGGCAGCGACCATCGCCGGGCTGGCGAGATGGGTGCGTGCGCCCGCGCCTTGGCGACCCTCGAAGTTGCGGTTGGAGGTGGAGATCGAGCGCTTGCCGGCCGGCACGAAGTCCCCATTCATCGCCACGCAAAGCGAGCACCCTGCATGGTGCCAGGCGAAGCCGGCTTGCTCGAAGACGCGGTCCAGCCCCTCTGCCTCGGCCTGGCGCTTGGTCTGGGTCGATCCGGGCACGACAATCGCCTTGACACCGTCCGCCACGTATCGGCCGCGAATGATCCGGGCGGCGGCGCGGAGGTCCTCGATGCGGCTGTTCGTGCAGCTGCCGATGAAAGCGTAGTCGATGTCCAGTCCGGCGATCGGCCGCCCGGCTTCCAGGCCCATGTAGTCCAGCGCTCTGGCGGGACCCTGCGGCACCACGCCGTCGACCGGCATGACCTGGTCGGGCGAGGTGCCGAAGGTCACTTGCGGAGCAATGATGGCGGCGTCGATCTCGACCGTGCGGTCGAACGCCGCGTCCTCGTCGGAGCGCAGCGTGCGCCAGTACGCCACCGCCTGGTCCCACATCGCGCCCTGCGGGACACGCGGGCGGCCCTGGAGCCAGGCGAAGGTCGTCTCGTCCGGTGCTACCAGCGCGACGCGCGATCCGGCCTCGATGCCCATGTTGCACAAGGTCATGCGCGCTTCCATTGAGGCGGAACGCACTGCGTCGCCGGTGAACTCGATGGCATGGCCGGTGCCCCCGCCCCCGCCGACCGTCCCGATCAGCGCCAGGATCATGTCCTTGGTCGTGACATGCGGCTGCAATTGCCCGTCATAGTGCACCCGCAAGTTGCGGTTGCGCGCCTGCCACAAGGTCTGCGTCGCCATCACGGTCCCGCACTCGCTGGCACCGATACCGAAGGCGAGCGCGCCGAACGCCCCGTGCGTCGCCGTGTGGCTGTCGCCGCAGACGAGCGAGATGCCCGGCATGGTGAAGCCCTGCTCGGGCGAGATGACGTGGACGATGCCCTGTCGGTCACCCTCGAGCGCCAGGTACTCGATCCCGAACTCCTGGCAGTTCGCCTCCAGCAGCGCGACTTGTTTGCGCGCCAACTCGCCCTTGATCGTACCGCCGCGTTCGGAGGTAGGCACCGCGTGATCGGGAACCGCCAGCTGCGAGACGGGGCGGCGCACGGCGAGGCCGTTGTCGCGCAGCAGTTCGAACGATTGCGGCGTGCTGACTTCGTGCAGCAAGTGCCGATCGATGTAGATGAGGTCCTTGCCGGCCTCCCCACGCACGACCGTGTGCGCATCCCAGAGGCGATCGTAAAGCGTTCGCGGAGCCGAATGGGTAATCATCGCGCGGTGACTTGGAGCCCCTCGGGAGCAACGTCGAGCCGTGGGCGCGGCCTGTCCGTTCTACGGATAGTCGCCGCGGGCGTCCGCCTGCCGCAGGGTGATTCGCGGATCGGGCAAACCGCTCGGCTCGATGCCTGGTATGGCGGCATGAAGGCACCCCGCCCGGCCGTGCGATCTGCCACGCAAATCTGCCATTCTTCTTGGCCGTTGCGCCTTTTCTATCCGCTGTGCGGATAAAAAACATTCGCCAGGCGGGAATCCGAAGTGTAACGATAGCTTCACAAACATCGGAGGAGGAGCCGACTAAACGACGGGATTGGGGTTGAAGCGATGGAACGAGGTGTACCGATCCGGGCGGTTTGCCGGGCTATTTTGATACTTCAGGAAATTAACCAGATGGGCTCGCTGTCGATGATGCAGATCTCGAAGCGGGGCCGAATTCCGTATCCCACCGCCTGCCGCATCGTGCAGACGCTGATGCAAGAAGGTCTGATCGAGCAGGAGCCGGCACGCAAGTTCTACCGGCCAACCGCGCTCGTCCATTCGCTGTCGCAGGGCTTCCAGGCCGACAGCTTCCTCGTGGAACACAGTCGCGGGCATTTGCGCGCGCTGACGCAGAAGATCGGCTGGCCGGTCTCGCTGACGGTGCGCATCGGCACTCACATGGTGGTGCGCGATTCCACCCATGCCGAGACCTCGCTCACCTTCGAGCGGTACTATCCCGGCTTCCGCCTGCCGCTGATGGACTGCGCCTCGGGTCGGGTGTGCCTCGCGCACATGACCCCCGAGCAGCTCGACCGGGTCATGGACTGGGTCTCGCTGGTCGGCTCCCCCGGCGAGCAGGAGCAGACCGCGTATGTATCGGTCAACACGCTTAATAAGATCCGCGAGGAAGGCTACGCAGCGATCGGCTGGGGGCAGCATAACCTGACGCCGGGCAGAACCTCGTCGCTGGCCGTGCCGATCTTCCGAAACGGCCAGTTCGAGGCGTCGTTGACGATGATCTACTTCGCCGCAGCCATGAAGCAGGGCGAAGCGGTGGAGCGTCACCTGCCCGACCTCAAGCGTACCGCCGCGGCGATCACGGAAGAGATGCAGCGCAGCGAGCTGCTCGAGATAGAAATGCCTGTTCTGAACTGAAGCTTCGGCGACGCTGACATGGAAAGCGCCCGGTCGAGAGGCCGGGCGTTTCTGTATGGGGCAGTACCGCCGGGGAGACAGGGGCTGGGAGGATAAGAGGGTCGGGGAGGGCCCCGCTGCACTCTTCCAGCCCCAGCCAAATCAAATGCCCCGGCAAACTTGCGTCCGCCGAGGCACCTTGATGTCCTGATGAAAGACGCCTCAAGTGATCGCGGCGGCCATCTCCAAGCTGCGGAACATCGCTTGCTGCACGATGTACTCGTGACGTGCGTCCGCATCCGCCTCAAGGCGCGCCAGATGCGCTTCGCGGTCCTCGACTCCGTTTTCCACCGCAGCCTTGTTGGCGATCGTCTGCGCCTGGATGAACTCGCGGGTGACAGTACGGCGCTGGCGATCGTAGAGCGAGAGCTGCGCATCCGCGTCCGCTCCTTCCAAAATGATCCGGCCGAGCTTCTCGACCAGGTTCATCGCATCGTGAATGCCCGAGTTCATGCCGAACCCGCCCAGCGGGTTGTTGAGGTGCGCGGAGTCACCGGCCAGCAGGATGCGACCCTGGCGGAAGCTGGTCGCCACGCGCTGGTGCACGCGATAGCACGTGCGGTGCTGCGTCTGGACGGGGATGTTGACCCCCAGCAGCTCGGCGAAAACCGCGTCCTTGGCAGTGTCGCTGGTGACCTCCGCCAGCGCAGCGCCCGACTTCTGAGGCACCAGCACGCGCCACAGGCCCGGAACCCGGAGCAATACGCACCAGAACGGATCGCCGCTGACGTAGTTGACTTCCTTCACCCAAGGCAGGTGCTCTTCGATCGGGTATGCGGTCGAGAGGGTCAGGAAGGTCTCGTCGTACGTGAACCCGTCAAAGCCGATGCCGGTCCACTTGCGCACGGTGGAATTGCCGCCATCGGCGCCGATCAGGTAGTCGGCATGGAACAACTTGATCTCGTACGGCGTCTCGACGGAGACCTGCACGCCGTTCGCGCCCTGCACGCAGTTGGCCACGCGGTGCGAGAACAGCACTTCGGCGTTGGGCATCTCGGCGAGCTTGCCGGCGATCAGGCGCGTGAGCTTCCACTGCTCGCACTGTAGGCGGTAAGGGTAGGGCGTCACATCGCCAATCTCGCCCATGTCGAGCGAGTAGGAGCGGCCGGTGTTGCGGTTGCTGTACTGGTAGAGCGGCGCACGAAGACCCTGGACCTCCAGCGTTCCGCGCAGCCCCAGCTTCTCCATCATCTCCAGCGTCGGGGGATGGAAGGTGGATGCGCGCATGTCTTCAGGGCAACTGGGCGCATTCTCCAGCACGCGCACCGAAATGCCTTGCTGTGCCAGAGCATAAGCGGCCACCATGCCCACGGGACCGCCACCGGCGATAAGTACTTGTGAGCGTGAATTGTCTAGCGGTAGCAGCAAGCCGTCCCCCGATGAATAAATACCTGTCAGAGTCGATCACCAGGCGCTGACGTGACTTGCACGACGACGCGAGTGCCGTTCCCCGGTAACTGAAAACAACGTCTCGAACCTTGCGCGGCCTGCAGACTCGGTCTTCGATTTTCTACGAAGTACCTTTGCAAGGGGCGCGGTGCCCATTTCGGGCATAAGCGAGTTTGCCGGTTTGTGATCCGGCGATCGTGCCTCTGTTCGCGCTGCGAACACTCAGCCTTGATTCGGGTCCGCGATGCTGGGCGTGTGGCACAATTAGGACAGGCAACCTCGGCCGCCTCAGCCTATCGAATTGGAAAACCTATGTTACTTGACCCCAAGCCCCAGAGTCCCTCCGTCGCCGCGCTGCTCCAGGCCCCGAAGGCCGCCCGCATGCTGATCGGCGGGCGGTGGGCTGATGCCGTCGAGGGTGCCGTGGTGGAGACGCTCGATCCCGCAAGCGGCGAGATCATCGGCACGATCCCCGATGCTTCGGCCGCCGACGTCGATGCCGCGGTTGCTGCGGCGCGCAAGGTGCAAGCCGCCTGGGCGGCGACGCCGCCGGCGGAGCGCGCGCGCATCCTGTGGAAGATCGCGGACCTGATCGAAGCCAACATTGATGAGCTGTCGGAGCTGGAGGCGCTCGACCAGGGCAAGCCGCTCTTCGTGGCACGCTGGGCTGAGATTCCGGGTGCGGTCGGCCAGTTCCGCTTCTTCGCCGGCCAGGCGATGGCGATCGAAGGCCGAACCATCACGCCGTCGATCACCTACCAGCCGCAGGGCAAGGAGATGCGCGCCTGGACCGTGCGCGAGGCTGTCGGCGTCGTGGCGGCGATCGTACCTTGGAACTCTCCCATCGTGCTGACCGCGATGAAGCTGGCGCCGGCTTTCGCGGCTGGTTGCTCCGTCGTGCTGAAGCCCGCCGAGGACACTTCGCTCTCGGCGATCCGGCTCGCCGAACTGATCCAGGAGGCGGGCCTGCCTGATGGCGTGTTCAACGTCATAACCGGGCGCGGCGCGATTTCGGGCGCCGCGCTGGCGGCCCACCCGGACGTTGACAAGGTGGCGTTCACCGGCAGCACCGCTACGGGGCGTGCCATCCTCGACGCATCCAAGGGCAATCTCAAGCGTGTCAGCCTGGAACTGGGCGGCAAGTCGCCGATGGTGATCATGGGCGATGCCGATCTCGACCTTGCAATTCCCGGTGCCGCGAACGGGATCTTCTTCAATGCCGGGCAAGTCTGCGTCGCGGGGTCGCGCGCCTATGTCCATGCCTCGGTCTACGATCGCGTGGTGGAGGGGCTTGCCGCTTATGCGGGCGGGCTTACGCTCGGCCACGGACTGCATCCCGAGACGCAGATGGGCCCGCTGGTGAACGCGCGTCAGGCAGAGCGCGTCAGCGACTTCATCGCAGGAGCGCGCGGCGAGGGCGCTGCCATCGTCGTAGGCGGCGAGCGCCTAGGCCCTGCGGGTACCTTCATCAGCCCCACCGTGGTCGCCGATGTGACCGCGAACATGGAGATCGTACGCGAGGAAGTTTTCGGTCCCGTGCTGGCGGTGCAGAAGTTCGACGATGTGGACGAGGTTGTCGCGATGGCGAACGACAGCGTCTACGGCCTTGCCGCCAGCGTCTGGACGGAGTCGCTCTCGCACGCGCACCGGCTGTCATCGCGGATCAAGGCGGGCACGGTGTGGATCAACTGCCACTCGATGTACGACGCCAGCCTGCCGATCGGCGGCGTCAAGCAGTCCGGCTACGGCCGCGACAGCGGGCGCGAGGCCTTGGAGAATTACCTGGAGACCAAGACCATCTGCGCCGTGGTCTGAGACTGGCTCTTCGCCCCTCCTCTTCAGGGAGGGGTGAGATTTCATAAACACCAAGGTTCGGCAGGACGTACCTGCCGAACCTTCATTCGGTGCCGAAGCGCTTAGAAGCTGTATCGCGCGGTCGCCAGCACGGTCCGCGGGTCGGTCATGAAGCGCGGGTTGATGACCGAGAAGCCGAAGCCTGTCTGCCAGTTGATCTGGTTGAACAGGTTCTTGCCAGCCACCTGGAACTGCCAAGGGCCGACGTCGTAGCCGACATAGGCATTGACGAGTTGGGTCGACGTCACCGCCCCGATCGGCGCGTTATCGGCGGTGGAGAAGTAGGCATCGCGGAAGTTCGCATCGGCGCCGAACTTGAATCGGCCCGAGGCGAGGTCGAAGTTGTAGTCGAAGCCGATCGTCGCCTGATAGTCGGGTAGGAACGGCGGCGTGTTGCCCGCCAGCGAGGCCGATGCGGGCACGTTGCGGTACTTGCCGTCGTTTAGCGCGCCGTTGCTCCAGATCTGCAAGCCGGTGACCGGCTTCCACGCGATCTCGGCCTCAATGCCCTTCACGGTCATGTTGTAGTTCTCGATCAGGAAGCCGCCATTGCCGAGGCTGATCGATTCCTGGCGGTCCTTGATCTTGTTGATGAAGCCCGAGAGCGCCAGGCGCAGTGTGCGTCCCACGTCCGCCTTGATACCCGCTTCGTAAGCGTCGGTGGTCTGCGGCCGGAACGCGGCGGCGAGCTGCGCAGCGGTGGAGGCCAGACCGTTATAGCCGCCCGATTTGAAGCCGACACCGTACGAGCCATAGAACAGGATGTCGCTGTTGGGCTTGTAGTTGACGCCGAGCTTGGGCGTGAACTTCTTGTAGTGATTGCGATTGTTGGCCGGCAGGCTGTCGATGTCGGCGACCAGCGACTTGTCCTCCAGCGTGTAGCGGCCGCCCGCGATCAGCGCGAGCTGGTCGGTGACGTTGAAGGTCAACTGACCATAGCCGGCCCAGGCGTCGGTCTTGGCATAGAAGTTGGTGGTGGAGGGCGCGAAGAACACGGTAGAGGTCATGACCTGCCGCCCGGTCTCGTGGAAGAAGTACAATCCCGTCACATAGTCGACTAAGCCATCGGCCAGCGAGCCGGCCGCGCTCAACTCCTGGCTGACCTGCCACTGCCTGGAGTCGCTATCGCGCACGAACAGGGCGAGCGGGGTGCTGCCGGGCGCGCCGATCATCTGCGGGTAGACGCCGCCCGAGAAGTCCTGGATCCAGTAGTCGTCCAGCTCCGAGTAGCCGGTGATCGAGGTGAGGCTGCCACCCGGATAGTCTGCGCTCAGGTGCAGCGATCCGCCCTTCTGCTTGACGCGGGTGTCCGATGCCACTGGCGAGAGCACCGTGCGGTAGGAGCCGGACAGTGGCACGATCTTGCCCTCGTCGTTGGTGAAGGTGTTGACCGACCACTGCCCGTCGGAGTTCAGGTCGAGGTAGTAGAGGTTGAGCCGGCCCTTGATGACGTCGCCCTTGTAGGCGAGGTCGAACTGGCCGCCGGCGAACTTCTCCTCGCCCACCTTGCGATCGAGCGTGGCGTTGTACTGGCGGCCCCCGTCGCGTGCGCGGACGATGCCGTTTACCGAGGCCGCCCACTTGCCGTCCTCGCTCAGCGGCACCGAGATGTAGCCCTTCAGGCGGCGCTCGTTCCAGGTGCCGTAGCCGGCTTGGATGTTGCCGGTGAATTCGTCCGAAGGCTGCTTGGTGATGATGTTGATCGCGCCGGCAGAGGCGTTGCGGCCGTAGAGCACGCCCTGGGGACCGCGCAGCACTTCGATCCGCTCGATCTCGGCGAAGTCCATGAGCGCGCCCTGCATGCGGGCGTTGTAGACGTCGTTTACGTACAGGGCGACTTCCGCCTCGGACATGACATAGCCGCCGTCGGTGCCTCCACCGCCGCGAATGTAAGCCTTGAGGCCCGCCGAGCCGCCGGTCACGCCGTCCAGCTTGAGGTTGGGGACGAGGCGTGCAACGTCCGTGGCGGCGAGCACCTGACGGGTCTGGATCTCGTCCGCAGTGATGGCGGTAACGCTGATCGGCACATCCTGCAGGCGCTGATCGGTGCGCTGCGCGGAGACGATGATGTCTCCGAAGCCGCTGGCGTCGGTCTCCACGCCCGCGTCTTGGGCGTATGCCATGGCTGGAACGCAGGCCATCGCGGTGGCAAGCAGCAGCCGCCCGGGAAGAACGTTAATCATCGTGTCGAATGACCCCTGATCAGCTTGTGTTGTGAGACCCTGGCCTGGCGTCGCTCCTTGCGAGCGTGGGGGCTATTGCATCTGCCGGGCATGCAGAACCTGTCGGTGATAAGGTTTTCTCGCAATGCTGCGTTCGGAACTGTTCGCAGAATGATAACTTGCATGGCATCAAGCTATGCGCGCAGGCTTCAAAGCGTGAGCTGGCCAGCCAGCGTCTGGCGGATCGCGCCTGCTCCGGTTCTGCGTCACGCAGCCGCCCCGCTTTCTCCGAAGAGTGGAGATTCCACTTTCGCCGATGCGTGATCGCCTGTCCGGCTTATAGTTTACGCACACGTCTTCAGGGATAGTCCGATGCTCAACACGTTCCAGCAGCAGTTCCATGGCATGTTGCCCACGCCGACCGCGGAAGAGGCCTCGCGCCAGGAGTTTGCCAAAAGCCTCAAGCACTTCATCCAGCAGGGGCTGCTACCGGCCTTGCAGCCGGTCTATTCCGGCCGGGCATCCGCGCGGTTCGAGAAGGAAGCGGGCCGTGCGCCGGTGGACCGACACGACATCCGCAAGGCCATGGTGCCCGACAACTACTTCCGTCACTATGCCGCAGTGAACCGCATCAGCCAGGAACTGCTGTGGGACAGCGTCATCGACTCGATCGAACGCGAAGAGGAGCAACTCCGCGCGGCAGCCGCCGCCAACTCCGCTCGCAATAAGGGCGAGTTGCGCATCGCCGAAGGGTTCGAGGTGCCGCGCTACGTCTCTTCGCTCGACATCCACTGTATGCCCGGCGGCTATGCGGGCGGGCCCGCGGATGCCGAGGAAGTCTCGCTCGGCGTATTGTATGATCGCGGTGTGTACCTTTATTCGATGGGGTACACCGGGCCGTTGAACGACGACATGGGCCGGTCGGTGGTAAACTACCTCAAGCGCAACATGCCCGCGGTCAAGCCCCAGCGCATCCTCGATCTCGGCTGCACGGTGGGTCATTCGACCCTGCCGTACAAGGAGCTGTTCCCCGAGGCGGAAGTCTGGGGCGTGGACGTGGGCGGGCCGATGGTGCGCTATGCTCATGCCCGCGCGGGCGCGATGGGTCTGGACGTCAACTTCGCGCAGATGAATGCGGAGTGCACCGAGTTCGAGGACGGTTCGTTCGACCTCGTCGTTAGTCACATCCTGCTGCATGAGACCAGCGGCAAAGCTATGCCGCGCGTGTTCGAGGAGTGCTTCCGCGTCCTCAAGCCGGGCGGCCTGATGATCCATGCCGACTTGCCGCCGTTCGACCTGATGGACCCGTTCACCCAGTTCATTCTCGACAACGAGACCTACTACAACAACGAGCCGTTCTGGGGCGCCATGCGTGACATGGACCAGGTGGCGCTGGCCACGAAGGCCGGCTTCGATCCTGCCACGATTCGCTTCGACACCGCGCCCATGGCGGTGATGGAGTATGCAGGCGCCGGCTATACCGAGGAGTCCACCGCCGACGTCGCCGAGCGCGAGTTCACCGCAGGCGAGTTCGCTCCGGGTGGGGGCTGGGAAGTGCTCATCGCCCAGAAGCCTGCCATCTGACCCTTTTAGGAACGAAAACAGACATGAAGCGTGACGCAAGAGGCAAGCGGCCTCAGTTCTACCAGGACCCCGCTATCGACCAGATGATGAGCATGATCATGGTTCTGGCCGGCGAAGTCTCCGTCCTGGCCGACCAGCTCGATTCCACGCAGCGCGTGCTGGCCAACCACGGCATCGACGCGAAGGCCGAGATCGACGCGCTCGTTCTCGACGATGCCGCGCTCGAAGCGCGCGAGGCGCGGCGGCAGGCCATGCTGGAGCGCATGTTCTACCTTGTGCGCAAGGAAGCGGCCGAAGCGGCGGCCAAGGAAACCACCGAGGGCTACGTCGCCACGCTTGACGCGATTGCCCAGGGCTGACCGGCGCCATGGCCCTGAATGCAAGCGCGCTGGCTGACATCGTCGGCGCGGAGAACCTTGTCACCGATCCCACCAAGGTCGCCTACTACGCGACCGACGTCTACCGTGCCCAGGCGCTGCCCTGCGCGGTGGCGCGACCCGGCACGGTCGAGGAGCTGCAGGCTGTGGTGCGCGAGGCGGCGGCGGCGAAAGTGCCGTTTACCGTGCGCGGTGGCGGCGCTTCCTACACCGACGGCTACAACGCGGCCGATGCCTCGCACCTGCTAATTGACATGAGCCGCCTGAAGCGGATCGTCGAGATCGATCCGTTCAACGGCTTCGTCACGGTGGAAGCGGGCGTGACCTGGCTCCAACTGTCCGACGCGCTGGCGGCGAAAGGTCTGCGCACGCCATTCCGCGGGCCATTTTCCGGGATTGCCGCGACGATCGGCGGCTCGATGTCGCAGAACTCGATCAGCCATGGCTCGGGAGCCTGGGGTATCTCCGCCGAGTCCGCGCTGGCGTTCGACATTGTGCTGGCGGACGGCAGCTTGCTGCGCACCGGCACTGGCGCGTTGGGCGAGAAGCCGTTTGGCCGTCATGCCGGACCTGACTTGACCGGCCTGTTCACCGGCGATTGCGGCGTGTTCGGGCTCAAGGCTCGGGTCACGCTGCCTCTGCTGCGCACCAAGCCGGCGCACCGCGTGCTGTCCTTCGCGTTCGCGGAATTCGGTCACATGCACGAGTCCATGCGCCGCATCGGGATGGAGCGGGTCGAGGACTCGCATTTCGCGCTCGATGCTGCACTGTCGCAAGGCCAGATCGCTAAGCAGGAGCGCGCGGGCGGTCAGCTGGCGATGGCCATGTCGATCGTGAAGAGCTCGCCGTCGCTTTTCGCCGGCGTGAAGCAGGTCGCGGCGGCGGGCATTCTCGCGCGCCGTCAGATCTCAGCGTCGAACTTCATGACGCACTACATCGTCGAGGGTTTCGACGACGCCGAGTGTCGTTCCCGGCTGCAGCGGCTGCGTCATCTCACGGCGGGCCTCGGTCGCGAGATTGTGGCGACGGTGCCTTCAGTGGTGCGCGGCATGCCGTTCGCGCCGCTGTTCAACACGCTGGGGCCTGGCGGTGAGCGCTGGGTGCCGCTCCACGGTGTCATGGCGCATGATCGCGTGCAGGACTTCCACGATGCGCTGCAGCGCTTCTATGCGGCGCGCGCAGCCGACATGAAGCAGTATGGCGTCTGGGGCGGCGGCATGTACTCGACCGTGGGATCGAGCGGCTTCCTCTACGAGATCGCGCTCTACTGGCCGGACGAGCAGACTGCCTACCACTCGGCGTCGATCCCTTCCGACTATCTGGGCAGCCTCCCCAAGTTGCCCGCGAACCCGGCGGCACGCGAGTATGTCCACCGCCTCAAGGGTGAACTGGTCGAACTATACGACGCGCACGGGGCGCTGCACTTCCAGCTCGGCCGCGCCTATCCTTACGCGGCGCGGCTTGAAGCCGCTCCCAAGGCGCTCGTGACCGCGATCAAGTCCGCGCTCGATCCGAACCGGCTGGTCGGACCCGGGGTGCTGGGTATCTAGGCCGCAGGTGCAAGCGGAATAAACGCGCTCTTCGCCCCTCCACGGGAGGGGTGGTCTCCATTTCAAGCGACGCTCCTTGGCGAGACCCCCCTCAACCAAACTCCTCCCCTGAAGGAGAGAGGCTAAGCCGTGGCGTTCCTCAGGCGTAATCCAGCTCTGGCCGGTCCCTCTCCTGCTGCGCTGGGTCCGTCTCGACCAGGTTGATCAGCACGCCGTCGCAATCGCGGAGACACACCTCCAGTTGCGCGCGGTGCCCCATGGCGAAGACCTGGGGCTCGGGCGCCCATGTCGCGCCGAGCGCGCGCAGGCTCTCCATCGTTCGCGCCATGTCGGTCACGTAGAACACCAGCGCCACTTCGCCGATCCGCGCAGGACCGGTTGCGGGTGGGACCGCTTCGTGAGTCGTGCCGTCCGCCAGCTTGAACAGCCCCACCATCCCATAGTTTGGCCCGGGCCGCTTGACGATGCGGATCACGAAGGGCCGGGGATCGTCGAAGCCCAGGATAGCCGTCGCCGACGGGTGGTCCAGCATGCCTTCGAAGTACGTCTCGGTCAGGCCGATCGCGCGGTAGAAGCGCGTCGCTCGGTCGAGGTCGCGCACGAAGACCGTCGCGCGGACGAGTGCGGAGGAGGGATGCTGGGTCATGGCTCTGGCCTTTCGGTTTGCGCACCCGTTTGTCGCCCCGGCGTGCCGTCCGGGCGAGGGTGCGCGGCGCACTAGCCGTCAGGTGGACATGGGACTGCGTGCTGCCTTGCCGAAAGTCGGTTTGGAGCGCGATGAACACCGGCAAGCGAAGGCGTGAACACCACATCGCGATCGGCACGACCGGGCGCGCCTCCTTTCGGCTCTCGTGGGATACAGGACATGACGGATTCTCTTGGTTACCGCATGAAGTTCGCGGTGGTTGCGCCTTCCACCAACACCAGCGTCGAGCCCGAGTACGCGGACATGCGCCCGCGCGGCGTAACCAACCACTTCTCGCGCATCGCCATCCCGGACACAAAGGTGACCGACGACGACAGCTTCATGGTAATGCTGGAGAACATCCGCAGCGCCACGTTCGACGCGGTTGACGTCTCGATGTCGATGGAGCCGGGCTGCGTTGTCATGGGCATGTCGGCCGAGACCTTCTGGGATGGCGCGGAAGGCGCCGAGCGCCTGCACCAGCGCATGCTGGAGCGCACCGGAGGGGTGCCGGTGATCATGGGCTCCACCGCGGTCGACGCTGCGATCAAGACCTACGAGGGGGCCGACGGCAAGCCGATCCGCAAGATCGGCATCCTAACCCCCTATGCGCCTGTCGGCGACGCCAATGTGAAGAAGTTCTTCGAGGACCAGGGCTACGAGGTGGTCCACATCAAGGGCCTGAAGTGCCAGTCCCCGATGCTGATCGCGCACGAGAGCCAGCAGGTGCTCAAGCGCGCTGCGATCGAGGTGAGCGAAGGCGTCGACGCGATCATTCAGGCCGGCACCAACCTGGCGTTTGCGCAAGTGGCTGCCATTGCGGAGTTCTGGCTGGAGAAGCCGGTGATCGCGATCAACACCGCGACGTACTGGCATGCGCTGCGCTCGATGGGCTTTGCCGATCAGAAGGACGGCTTCGGGCGCCTGCTCGCAGAATTCTGAGCACCCCGTTCGCCTTTTTTGATGGTGGTAGCGGGCCTATGCCGGGGCTAGTCAGTCCCTGGGTCGCGAAGATAAAACACGGAGGTGACTATGGAATATGATTACGTTCCAATTCCCCAGCGCAACGCGCTGAAGTGGCCGGACGGCAAGCGCGTCGCGCTGCTGATCACCTTCAATCTCGAGACTTGGGATCTCACCAAGGACACCGACAAGCCCTATTACGCGGGCGGCCCGGCCATTCTGCCCGACATTCTGCCAGGCAACACGCCCGACTTCCCCAATTACACCTGGCGCGAATATGGCCAGCGCGTAGGCATCTGGCGCCTGTTCGAGCTGTTCGACGAACTGGGCGTGAAGGCGAGCTGCACCACCAACGCCGTCACTTTCGAGCGCCGCAAGGCCATGACCGACGCGGTGCTGGAGCGCGGCTGGGAACTGCTGACCCACAACTGGGAGCAGGGCGAACTGCTGACGAACTTCGCGCACGAGCCGGAGAAGGAGCGCGACATCATCCTGCGCTCGCTCGAGCACTTCGAGAAATACACCGGCCGCAAGTCGAAGGGATGGCTCTCGTCCTCGCTGCGCGGCACGATGCAGACGGCGGACATTCTCGCGGGCGAAGGCTGCACCTTCTACTGCGACATCATGAACGATGATCAGCCCTACCTGCTGCGCACGCCGAACGGGCCGATCGTTTCGGTCCCGTACTCGAATGAGATCAACGACTTCACCTTCATCACCCGCAAGAACTTCACCACCGATCAGTTCCGCGATGCGCTGATCGAGGAACTCGACGTGCTCTATGCCGAGGGCGCGAAGAGCGGGCGCATCATGAACATCGGCCTGCATCCGCACGTCGCCGGCCGCGCCCACCGCGTGCGCGCGGTGCGCGAGTTCATCGAGCACGCCAAGTCGCTGGACGGGGTGTGGTGGGCCACCCGCGAGGAGATCGCCGAGTGGTATCTCCAGAACCATGAGAGCCATATTCCTGGTCAACTCGGCTGATGGAAAGCGCGAAGGTTCTCATCGCCGGGGGCGGCATCGGCGGACTCACCGCGGCCATCGCGCTGCTGCGCAAGGGCTTCGAGGTTGAGGTGTTCGAGGGGGCCCGCAACTTCAGTGAAGTGGGCGCGGGCGTCACGCTCGCGCCCAACGCCATGGCCGGATTTCAGTACATTGGCGTGGGCGCGAAGATCGAGGCGTCCGGTACCGAACCGGTGCGTCAGGTCGTGCGCCACTGGGAGGACGGCCGGGTCCTCACGACGCTCGAGCGCGGAACTGAGATGCGCGACAAGTACGGCGCGCCCTACCTCTACATGCACCGCGCGGACCTTCATGCGATCCTCGTGGAGACAGCCGAGGAACTGGGCGGGAAGCTGCACCTCGCCTCGCGCGTGGTCGAAGCGGGGCATGAGGGCGCGTCAGCCTGGCTGAAGCTGGAGGACGGCACCATCCACCGCGGCGATCTCGTGGTCGGCGCCGACGGGCTCAAGTCCGCCGTCCGCCGCATTTTCGAAGCGATATCCGCGCACTTCACCGGGCATGTAGCCTGGCGCGGAGTGGTGCCGGTCGACGACGAACTGCGCGAACTCGCCCAGAACCCTGGCAACTTCATCGGGCCCGAGCGCATGGCGGTCTGGTATCCGCTGCGCGGCGGCACCCAGATCAACCTCGTGTTCTTCGCGCGCGAGCAGGGCTGGACCGACGACGGCTGGACGATCCCCGCCACCCGCGACGAACTGCGTCGGGTGTTCGAGGGCTGGTGCCAGCCGGTGCGCTACATGATCGACCACCTGGAGGAAGGCCGCCTGTTCAAGTGGGCGATCAATGCTCGCTCGGCGCTCTCAACCTGGAATCAGGGCGGCTGCATCACGTTGCTGGGCGATGCGGCGCATGCAATGACGCCCTTCCTGGGGCAGGGCGCCTCCTGCGCGATTGAGGACGCCGTCGTGCTCTCCCGCGCGCTGGAAGCCAGCCAGAGCGTCGTCGAGGGCATTGCCCGTTACGAGAAGGCGCGCATCGAACACGCGACCTTTATACAGGCGGAGTCCAACGCCAACGCCGAGCGCCTGCAGAGCAAGGATGCGGACAACTTCGGCAAGAAGGAAATCCGCAACGAGGAAACGTTGGGCCTGTTCGCCTACGACGCCGGGAAGGTGGAAGTATAACATGACCCTGACCGAAGACGACCTCCCGGTCGCGCTTTCCGACGCAACCTGGGAGACGCTGCGCGGCGAGTTTCCGCTGTTGATTGATGGGCGCTTTGTGCCCGCTGCCAGCGGCGCGACGCAGACTGCCGAGGACCCGGCGACGGGCAAGGCACTCGGAACTTTCGCTTTGGGCGATGCCGCCGATATCGACCTTGCCGTACGCTCCGCGGCAAAGGCCTTCGCCGGGCCCTGGTCCAAGCTCTCGCATTTCGAACGCGCGCGGCTGCTGCGCAAGCTGGCCGACCTGCTGGAAGCCAATGCGCAGCTTCTAAGCGAACTGGAGGTGCTCGACAACGGCATGCCGATCTGGCTCGCCGGCATGACCGCGCGAAACAATGCGGAACTGTTCCACTACTACGCCGGCTGGGCCGAGCGGATCGAGGGCACGACAACCACGCCCCCCGCGCACGTGCTGTCGGCAGGCGAGGCGCTGACCTACACC
>Ga0182200_1000014_pt1 | contig 21575 bp, 25 predicted proteins | sample G5R1MG_15_FD_128389 | JGI IMG/M metagenome (GOLD analysis project Ga0182200, IMG submission 128389) | Switchgrass phyllosphere microbial communities from Michigan, USA - G5R3_NF_12SEP2016_LD1 MG | ecosystem: Host-associated > Plants > Phyllosphere > Phylloplane/Leaf | place: USA: Michigan... | reverse complement strand
ATGAGTTTCGGGGCTGTCATCGTCGCGCTGTTCGCCATCGCGGCCTTCGCCTGGCTGAGAGCGCAGAAGTATCGCGGCGACCAGGGCCTCGCCGGGCCGGAGCTTAGCCGCGAGCCCGAGCTGGAACGCGAGATCGCGCAGCTGCGCCAGCGCATCGCCGTGCTGGAACGCATCGCCATCGAGGAACGGGGCAGCGGCGACCGCCTGGCGCGAGAGATCGAGGCGTTGCGGGATTGATCCACCATAGGCCTCACCCCCTTCTCTTCGTCATTCCCGCGAAAGCGGGAATCCATCTCCGACACGATCCGAATGATGAAAGCGGTGGAGTGCCCGATGCTGCTGCGGCACCCTTCCTGCACGCAGCACGGCGGTGCGAATCGCAGCGTCAGGAGATGGGTTCCCGCCTGCGCGGGAATGACGAAGTGAGTAGATGGACGGTGTGACCTTTAACCCATCAAGGCAGCGCCGACTTTAACTCCTCGATCCACACCGCCGCACTCGCATCGGACGGCGCCCGCCAATCCCCACGCGGGCTGAGCGCGCCGGCGCTTGACACCTTCGGACCGTTCGGGATCGCCGAGCGCTTGTACTGGCTGAAGCTGAAGAATCGCCACAGGAACTGCTCCAACCACCGGGCGATCACCGGCAGGTCATAGGCAACTTGGGCCTCCTCCGGCATGCCGGCCGGCCAGCGGCCCTGACTCACATCGTGGAACGCGTGCCAGGCCAGGAACGCCACCTTCGACGGCTTCTGACCGAACCGCATGATGTGGTGCAGAAAGAAGTCGTTCAGCGCATATGGACCGATCTTCGCCTCGGTACTCTGCATCGCGCCGTCTTCGCCGGCCGGAACCAGTTCGGGTGAAATCTCGGTATCGAGGATCGACAGCAGGACCTCCGCCGTCGCGGCGTCGACCTGGGTCTCGGCAGTCCAGCGGATCAGGTACTGGATCAGCGTCTTGGGCACGCCGGCGTTGACGGCATAGTGGCTCATCTGGTCGCCGACTCCGTACGTGCACCAGCCCAGCGCCAGCTCCGACAAGTCGCCGGTGCCGACCACGAAACCTGAGTGCTGGCTCGACAAGCGGAACAGGTAGTCGGTCCGCAGGCCCGCCTGCACGTTCTCGAACGTGACGTCATAGACCTTCTCGCCGCGCCCGAAGGGATGGCCGATGTCTTTGAGCATCGTCGTCGCGACCGGGCGGATGTCGATCTCCTCGGCAGTGATGCCGAGCGCGTTCATCAGCTTCCAGGCGTTGCTCTTGGTGCCCTCGCTAGTGCCGAAACCGGGCATGGTATAGCCCCGGATCGCGGTGCGCGGCATGCCGAGGCGGTCGCAAGCCTTGGCCATCACGATCAGCGCGTGGGTGGAATCGAGGCCACCGGAAACGCCAATGATCAGGCTCTTGGCTTTGGTGGCCTCGATCCGGCGCATCAGGCCGTCGACCTGGATGTTGAACGCCTCGTAACAATCGGCGTGGAGCTTCTCGGCACGGTTCGGGACGAACGGGAAGCGATGCACGTCGCGCTTCAGGCCGATGTCACCGCTTGCCGGCTGATGGTCGAAGGCGACGGTGCGGAACGTATGCTCGGGACTGCCCACGGCGCGGCTCGCGTCCGCATAAGTCGGCACACGCAGGCGATCGTTGACGATGCGGGCGCAGTCGATGTCGGCCACGCACAGCTCCGGCTCCAGCGAGAACCGCTCCGATTGCGCCAGCAGCCCGCCCAGTTCGTAGATCACGCCCTGCCCGTCCCACGCGAGGTCAGTGGTGCTCTCGCCGTGCCCGCCCGCCGAGTAGACATAGGCCGAGGCGGTGCGCGCCGACTGCGAGGCGCACAGCATGTGCCGCTCGTCCGCCTTGCCGATGACGATGTTGGAAGCCGACAAGTTGCACAGGATCGTCGCTCCGGCGAGCGCGCCCAGGCTGGACGGGGGCGTCGGTGCCCAGAAATCCTCGCAAATCTCAATGAAGAAGCGGAAGTCGCGCAAAGCGTTCGAGGCAAACACCAAGTCGGTGCCGAACGGCACGTCCTGCCCGGCGACGCGGATCGTGCGGTCGGTCACGCCGATGCCGCTGGTGAACCAGCGCTTTTCGTAGAACTCGCGATAGTTGGGCAGGTAGGACTTGGGCACGACGCCCAGCAGCTTGCCGTCGGCGATCGCCAGCCCGCAGTTGTAGAGCCGGCCCCGGTCCGCCAGCGCGGCGCCGATCAGCAGTACCGGCGACAGGCCGCGACTGGCTTCGACGATCGCGCCGATAGCGTCCTCGACCGCTTCGATCATCGCCTGCTGCAAGTGCAGGTCGTCGATCGCGTAGGAGGACAGGCACAGCTCGGGATAGACCACTAGGTCGACGCTCGCTTCGTGCGCGCGGCGGGCTTCGGCGATGATGCCGTCGCGGTTGTAGGCGACGTCGGCGGTGCGGACCTTCGGAGTCGAGGTGGCGACGCGGACAAAGCCGTGGCGGTGCATGTCGTAGAAGGGGTGGTCGGTCATGGACCCGACCTGACACTTGGGGCGGCTTTGCGCAACGATTTGGGTGTCGAGCCGCGCCGCCTTGCTCGTGTCTCGCCCCTTGCCCCTCCACCGCGATCGCCTACATGGCAAACCCATGCGCAGCCTCGACGACATCCGCGAAGAATACGAGTTCCTCGATGGCGACGAACGCTATCGCATGCTGATCGAGCTTGGCCGCGACCTCGACCCGATGCCCGACGCGTTGAAGACCGACGCCACCAAGGTGCGCGGCTGCTCGGCCAGTGTGTGGGTCTATCCCACCAAGGCGGACGACGGCACTCTGCACTTCCTGGCCGACAGCAACGCCGCGATCACCAAGGGCATCGTCTCACTGGTGCTGGCCGCTGTGCAGGACCGCCCCGCCGCCGACGTGGCGCAGACGGACATCGCCGCCAAGCTGGAGCCGTTCGACTTGCGCAACCAGCTCTCCTCCAATCGCACCCAAGGTGTGCCCAACATGATCGCGCTGATCCGGGAAACCGCGGCGCGTTATGCCGGGTGATGATACCCAGCCGCCGGTGACCGGCCGCATGCGCCTGGTCTGGGCGGGCGCGGGATGGTTCTTCGTCGGACTGGGCACGCTGGGCATTTTCCTGCCGCTGCTGCCCACAGTGGTGTTCTACCTGCTCGCGGCCTGGTGCTTTTCCAAGAGCCACCCGCACCTGGCGGACAAGCTCTACGCCAACAAGCGCTACGGCCCCCACCTCGTCGCCTGGCGCGATCGCCGCGCGGTGAGCCGCAAGGGCAAGGTCTCGGCAATCCTGGCGATGAGTGGCAGCGTGCCGTTCGTGTTCTTTACGCTAGGGTGGCCGCTGGTGCTAATCCCGGTTATTGTATTGCTGGTGCTGGGCCCGTGGATCTGGACGCGGGCGGAATGACGTCGACTTAAATTCTCCCCTCAAAAGGGGGGGACCGCCATCGCAGATGGTGGTGGAGGTGTGTCCCACCTCTCGTGCGAGCACGATGGCGGTGACACCCCTCCGTCAGTTCTGCGAACTGCCACCTCACCTTGCAGGGGAGGATCGGCAAGCCGCTCTTATCATTACCGCAGATCGAAGCGGTCGGCGTTCATCACCTTGGTCCAGGCCGCCACGAAGTCGCGCACGAACATTTCGCCCGCATCCTTGGCCGCATAGACCTCCGAAATCGCGCGCAGCTGCGAGTTGGAGCCGAACGCGAGATCGGTCCGCGTCGCGCTCCACTTGTGCTCTTCGGTCTCGCGAATGGTGCCCATGAACACCTGGTCGCTGCTCTCGTCGACCACCTTCCACGCAGTGCCCATGTCGAGAAGGTTGACGAAGAAGTCGTTGGTGAGCTGACCCTTGCGGTCCGTCAGCACGCCTTCCTCGATGTCGCCGTGGTTGGCGCCCAGCACGCGCAACCCGCCCACCAGCACCGTCATTTCCGGAGCACTAAGGCCCAGAAGCGCGGCGCGGTCGATCAGCAGTTCCTCGGTCGGCACGCTCTTTCGCGTCGGCAGGTAGTTGCGGAAGCCATCGACCTGCGGCTCGAGCGGCTCGAAGTTCTCGACATCGGTCCATTCCTGCGAGGCATCGGTGCGACCAGGCGTGAAGGTGACGGGCACGCTGTACCCGGCATCCTTGATCGCCTTTTCGACGCCAACCGCACCGCCCAGCACGATCAGGTCGGCGATCGACACCTTCTTGGCCGCAGTGTCGAACTTGCCCTTGATCCGCTCGTAGACCGCCAGCACCTTGGCGAGCTTAGCCGGCTCGTTGACATGCCAGTCCTTCTGCGGCTCCAGGCGGATACGCCCACCGTTGGCGCCGCCGCGATGGTCGGAGCAGCGGTAGGTCGAGGCCGAGGCCCACGCCACCGACACCAGGTCCGATACGCTCAGACCCGAGGCGAGGATCTTGTCCTCCAGCGCCTTCACGTCAGCCGCGCCAATCGTCTCGTAATCGGCCTTGGGGATCGGGTCCTGCCAGATCAGGTCCTCGGCCGGAACGTCCGAACCCAGGTAGCGCGCCTTGGGACCCATGTCGCGATGGCACAGCTTGAACCAGGCGCGAGCGAAGGCGTCGGCGAACTGATCGGGATGCGCGTGGAAGCGCTCGGAAATCTTGCGATATTCCGGATCGACCTTCATCGCCATGTCGGCCGTGGTCATGATCGTCGGCACCTTGACGCCAGGCGTGTGCGCCTTGGGCGCGAGCGTCTCTTCGGGATTGCCGACCGGGTGCCACTGCCAGGCACCGGCGGGGCTCTTCTCCAGCTCGTACTCGTGGTTGAGCAGGTTGTCGAAGTAGCCGTTGTCCCAGGTGATCGGGTTTGCGGTCCAGGCGCCCTCGATGCCGCTGGTGATCGTGTGATCGCCCATGCCGCTCTCATGGCCCGACTGCCAGCCAAGCCCCTGCATCGCGATGTCCGCGCCCTCGGGATCGGCCCCGACCAGGTTGGCATCGCCCGCACCGTGGCACTTGCCGAAAGTATGGCCGCCGGCGGTGAGCGCCACGACTTCCTCGTCGTTCATGCCCATGCGATGGAAGGTCTCGCGGATGTCGCGCGCCGAGCCGACCGGATCGGGCTCACCGCCTGGGCCTTCGGGATTGACGTAGATCAAGCCGAGCTGGATCGCCGCAAGCGGGTTCTCCAGCGCCAGTCCGGATTTCTCGTCAATGCGGGTCTGGCCGAGCCACTCCTCCTCGGTGCCCCAGTAGATGTCCTTCTCGGGCTCGAACACGTCGACGCGGCCACCGCCGAAGCCGAGCACTGGACCGCCCATCGACTCGATAGCGACGTTGCCGGTCAGGATCATGAGGTCGGCCCACGAGAGCTTGCGGCCATACTTCTGCTTGATCGGCCAGAGCAGGCGACGCGCCTTGTCGAGGTTGCCGTTGTCAGGCCAGGAGTTGAGCGGCGCGAACCGCTGCGAGCCTGACGACGAACCGCCACGTCCGTCACCGGTGCGGTAGGTGCCGGCACTGTGCCAGGCCATGCGGATGAAGAACGGGCCATAGTGACCATAGTCCGCCGGCCACCAAGGCTGGCTATCGGTCATCAGCGCGCGCAGGTCGGCCTTCACGGCGTCCAGATCGAGCGTCTTGAAATCGGCGGCATAGTCGAAGTCGTCGCCATAGGGACTGCCCTTGGCGCCCTTTTGCGGAAGAATGTCGATCGAGAGCTGGTTCGGCCACCAATCCCGGTTGCTGCGGCCGAGCAGCTTGCGCATCGCCGCGCCCTCTTTCATCGGACAGCCGCTCAGGGGGCTGCTGGTCTCTGCGTCCATGGTCTGTCTCCTCTCGATCGTGAACTGACAGCTAACTAACCAGTGTCAGATTGCAGATAGAAGCGAGATCAGCAGATCACAGCCATTTACGCAGCCGAATACGCCAAAAGATGTCCTGCGTACGGTAGCGGACCCTTCAGGGTGAGCGGCTTAGTCCTCCACCGCTTCGCGCAACACCGCCACGCCGCTTTGCCGCTGGCGCTTCAAGTCGCGCTTCAACGCCGCCGGATCGCGCGCGACGACGAAGCCGAAGCTGACCCCGCCCTCTTTGCCGATCGTCGCATGGTGCAGCTTGTGCGCCTGGACCAGCCGCTTGGCGTAGCCGCGCTTGGGCACCCAGCGGAAATAGCGCTGATGCACCAGCCCATCGTGGATCAGCGTGTAGATCACGCCATAAGCCAGGATGCCGATGCCGATCCACGTCGCCGGCCACCAGGCGTCCGCGCCCAGCACCAGCGGCGACCCGACCGAAAATGCCGTGATGCTCATGACCGCTCCGACAACGGCGTAGAGGTCATTCTTCTCCAACAGCTTGTCATGCGGCTCATGATGATCGCGGTGCCAGCCCCAGCCGAAGCCATGCATAATGTATTTGTGGCTCGACCAGGCGACGAATTCCATCGCCGCGACGGTCGCGAGCACGAGCAGCAGAGGTCCCATGATGGCCATGACGCGCTCCTACGCCTGTTCGTCGCGCTTGTCAGCCGCCCCAAGGAACAAGCGGTGCTACGACACTTTCGTACAATCGTGCACAGGCCTGAGACGCCTCATATTCCCGTCGTTCATCTTCCCACTCCTAATTATGAATGCGACGGACATGACGCCGCCGTGAAAACGAGGATGAAGCACCATGAGCAAGTTCACCAAGATCATCGCTCCCGCCCTGATCGCCGCCCTGGGCATTGGCGCTGCCGCCGTCCCGGCCAGCGCGCAGCCCTATGGCCAGCAGCACAACGGTCGCCATGACGCTGGGCGCCCGACGCCGGTCCGCAACTCGAACATTCGCGCCGACATTAACGGCCTCAGCCGCGATATCGATCGGGCGGTGGCCAATCGCCGGATCTCCAGCCGCGAGGCGATCGGCCTGAAGCGTGATGCCCAGCAGGTGCAGCGCCTCTACGCCCAGTACTCCCGCAACGGCCTGACCCGCTCGGAGGTGCAGACGCTGCAGAACCGCGTAGACCGCATCCATGTCGCCCTACGCGCCGAGCGCCGCGACCGCGACAATCGCCGCGGCTGAACGCAACATCGTTGCTTGAAGGTGCCCCCGTGCCGCTTGAATTGCGGAGCGGGGGCGCTTAATCGGCAGCCATTATGATAATTGGCCCACGCACACTCTACGAGAAGATCTGGGACGCCCACGTCGTCGATACCCGCGATGACGGCACGAGCCTTGTCTACATCGACCGCCACCTCATCCATGAAGTGACGAGCCCGCAGGCCTTTGAAGGCTTGCGCATGGCCGGTCGTTCCGTGCGCCGCCCTGATCTCACCCTCGCCGTCCCCGACCACAACCTGCCGACCACCGCGCGCAAGGATACCGCCGGCAGCCCGCTGCCGATCGCGGACAAGGAAAGCGCCAACCAGCTCGCGACCTTGCGCCAGAACGCGCCCGAGTTCGGCATCCGCTACATCGACGCGACCGATCGTGAGCAGGGCATCGTCCATGTGGTCGGCCCCGAGCAGGGTTTCTCGCTGCCCGGCGCGACGATCGTGTGTGGCGATAGCCACACCGCCTGTCACGGCGGCATCGGCGCGCTGGCGTTCGGCATCGGCACCACCGAAGTCGAGCACGTGCTGGCGACTCAGACGCTGCTGCTCAAGCAGAGCAAGACCATGGAAGTGCGCGTTGATGGCCAGTTGGGCCCCGGCGTGACGCCCCAGGATGTCGTCCTCCACATCATCGGCGTCACCGGGATGGCCGGCGGCACTGGGCACGTCATCGAATATCGCGGCAACGTGTTCGAAGAGATGTCGATCGAGGGCCGCCTGACCGTCTGCAACATGGCGATCGAGGGCGGCGCCCGCTCCGGCCTGATCGCGCCGGACGAGAAGACCTTCGCCTACGTCAAGGGCCGTCCTTATGCGCCGACTGGCGAGGATTGGGACAAGGCTGTCGAGTGGTGGAAGAGCCTCGCCACCGATCCCGGCGCCACGTTCGACAAGTCGATTGTCATCCGCGCCGAAGACATCCAGCCGACCGTCACCTGGGGCACCAGCCCCGAGGATACCTCGGCGATCGGCGGCGTGGTTCCCGCGCCGGAGGATTTCGCCGACGCCTCCAAGCGCGATGCGGTGAAGGTCAGCCTCGAATACATGGGCCTGACGCCTGGCACCCGGCTGACCGACGTCGAAGTGCAGAACGTCTTTATCGGCAGCTGCACCAACAGCCGCATCGAGGACATCCGCGCCGCCGCCGCCGTGCTGAAAGGTCGCCACAAGGCCGATCACGTGAAGTGGGCGATCGTCGTCCCCGGTTCCGGGCTGGTCAAGGAACAGGCCGAAGCCGAAGGCCTGGACAAGATCATCGTCGCAGCGGGCCTGGAATGGCGCGAGCCCGGTTGCTCGGCGTGCCTGGCGATGAACCCCGACAAGGTGCCTGCGGGCGAACGCTGCGCCTCGACCAGCAACCGCAACTTCACCGGCCGTCAGGGTCCGGGCAGCCGCACCCACCTGATGAGCCCCGCCATGGCCGCCGCCGCGGCTGTCACGGGCAGGCTCACCGACGTGCGCGAATTGGTAGGATAACCGACATGGCAGACGACAACAGCAACATCGCCGGCAAGGCCGCCATGGCCGCCGGCGCCGCGATCGGATCGGCGGCGGTGGCTGCGGCCCTGCTCTACGTGAAGCGCCGCAGCGACAAGAAGAAGCTGGGCGCCCTGCCCCCACCGACCAGCACCGCCCCGCACTTTCCGCCTGAGACCGACTGAGGCGCTGCGATGAAGCCGATCAACCACGTCGCCGGTCGGGCGATCCCATTCGGGCGCAAGAACGTCGACACCGACGTCATCATCCCCGCGCATTGGCTCAAGACGGTGACGCGCGAGGGGCTCGGCCGCGGCGCGTTCGAGGCCGTGCGCAAGGAGCCCGGCAACGTGTTCGACGATCCGGAGTACGCCGCCGCGCCGATCCTGATCGCCGGCGACAACTTCGGCTGCGGCTCCAGCCGCGAACATGCCGCCTGGGCCCTGCTCGACATGGGCGTGACCTGCGTGATCGCGCCCAGCTTCTCGGACATCTTCTCTGGCAACGCGTTCAAGAACGGTATTCTCACCGTGGCGCTGCCACAGGACGCGATCGACCGCTTGATGGAGGTCGCCGAGAGCGATCCGATCGATATCGACCTGCAGACGCAGAGCGTGACGACGCAGTTCCAGGATCGCTGGACCTTCGAGATCGACCCGTTCCGCAAGCACTGCCTATTGGAAGGGCTCGACGAAGTGGGCCTGACGATGGCGCAGGGTACCGAGATCGGCGCCTACGAGGCCAAGGCAAAGTCAGAGTTACCGTTCCTGGCGCGCACACCAACGACGGCCTGATTGGAATTGTAGCATTGCTCCCCACGCGCTCGCCCCCTATCGAGCGAGTGAAACGATCAACAGGGGCACTCCAGTGACCACATTCGACGACCGCGAGCGCGCCGAAGAGGCCAAGTTCGCCCACGATGCCGATATGCAGTTCCGCATCCAGGCCCGCCGCAACCGCCTGCTGGGCGAGTGGGCGGCCGAGCGCATGGGACTTTCACCGGCCGAGCGCGAGGCTTACGCCAAGGCAGTGGTCCAGGCCGACTTCGAGGAAGCAGGCGACGAAGACGTGATCCGCAAGCTGCTGGGCGACATCACCAGCGCCGGTATCGACATCGACGAAGCGCAAGTTCGCATGGCGCTTGAGGCCAAGCAGGTCGAAGCGCGCCGCATGCTCATGGGCGAGGCCTGACGCCATGGCGATGCCCGCTGCCGAGATCGAGAGCCTGATAAAGGCCGCCCTGCCCGACGCCCAAGTGACGATCACCGACCTTGCCGGCGATGGCGACCACTACGCCGCGCACGTCGTCTCGTCGGCATTCGTCGGCAAGAGCCGCGTAGCGCAGCACAAGCTGGTCTATGAAGCGCTGGGCGGGCGGATGGGCGGCGTGCTCCACGCCTTGCAACTCACCACTGCTGTTCCCAACTGACCTTTCGTACACCGTTCATCGCTGCGCTTCGCTGGCGCGGCGACCACAAGGAATTGCAGGCCATGTCCGACGTCAACACCCGCCTTGGCGAGATCGTAAAATCCGGCGACGTCGTGCTCTTCATGAAGGGCACGCCGCTGTTTCCCCAGTGCGGCTTCTCCAGCCGGGCGATCGCCATCCTCGACCATCTCGGCGTCGCCTATGAAAGCGTGGACGTGTTGCAGGACATGGAAATCCGCCAGGGCATCAAGTCTTTCTCGGACTGGCCGACGATCCCGCAGCTCTACGTCAAGGGCGAGTTCGTCGGCGGCAGCGACATCATGATGGAGATGTACGAAGCCGGCGAGCTGCAGCAGCTGATGGGTGAAGCCGGTGTCGCCCGCGCCAGCTGACCGTTAGGTCCTCCCACGAGAGTTACGGAACGGCGCCTTCGGGCGCCGTTTTCGTGTCTGGCTGACGTACCGGGGAGGCGGGGCCGGGAGACTAAACTCGGCCCCGCCTCTTATTCGAGACGTACTCGGAAGGGTACGCGATTGTAATAGCACGACCCATGCCAATTACGAAAAACCTACACAAACGCGACGGTCTTTGGACATCCCGATCGTCTCGCAACGTGCGAGTGTAAAGCTTGCCGACAGCCCTTCTTTCTTGCGCATCGCTTGCTCTCGCCGGCCATGCAGGCGAATGATCGCTGATGCCCAAGAGTATGCCCGCCGCCACTGATCCCAAGGTGATCCCCGCCGCCACCGCCGTCATCTTCCGCAAGGCCTCGTCCGGGCCGCCCGAGCTGCTGATGGTGCAGCGATCGCGCGCGATGCGCTTCGCCGGCGGCGCGGCGGTGTTCCCCGGTGGGCGAGTCGATCCTGCCGATGGCGCGCTCGCTGCCAGGCTCTACCCCGCCGAGGACCCGGAGGTGGCCACCAGCCGCATCGCCGCCATTCGCGAGACGCTGGAGGAGACCGGCTTGATCATCGGCGTGCGTGAACCCGTCTCGCCCGCGCAGGCCGCCGATGCGCGGGCCATGCTGCTGGCCGATGGTCGCCTCGCGCCGGTGCTGGAGGCGTTCGGCTGGACGCTTGCGCCCGAACGGCTGGTGCTTTACGCCCACTGGTGCGCACCGATCGATCCTGCCTTCGACACGCGCTTCTTCGTCGTCGACCTCAACACCGGAGCGGTCGACATCACCGTCGACGAAACGGAGAACACCAAGCTGTTCTGGGTCACCGCCGCCGCCGCGCTGGAACTTGCGGATCGCGGCGAGATCAGCGTGATCTTCCCGACGCGGCGCAATCTGGAACGGCTCAGCCAGTTTGCGAGCTTCGAAGAGGTGCTGGTCGACAGCGCGCGTCATCCCGCGACTCGCATCCGCGCCGCCGAAGTGGAACGCGATGGGCAATCCTGGCTGCTGATCCCTGAGGGAACGGGCTATCCGGTGTTGGGGGAACCGCTGAACAGAGCGCTGCGCGGCTGACCGACGCAAAGGTTCAGTCGCGAGAGACTTCCACCGACACGCCGGTCTCATGCATACGCACGAGATGATCGAGGATCGGCCCATAGATCGCTCGATCAAATTCGACGCCGGCACAATCACCCGCGATCCAGCGGACGGTGCCGCCCAGAGGCTCCAGGCGGTCGGGCCGGATCAAGACGTGCGACCCCACGCGAAACAGCACCGTATCAGTCCTGATGCAGCACCCTTGCGTCGAGATGTCCGATATTTCGCCGCCATCTCGCAGGCCCGAAGGCGCACGGCATTGCGCCGGTAGCGCCACCGACCGGCGCGGCGCGCGTCGAGGGATCTCAACTGACATGCGCCGAACTATCGCGGATAAGCATGTACACTTGGTTAAGGCTTGCGGGGAGATGGCGGGCCGAGCCGACGTTCCCGGCTCGGCCTCGCCATGCTGCTCTCGAAACCGGCCATTCCGAGAGCCACGGACCTCACGCCCGTAGGGGCGGGCGGGTCGACATGCCACGTGTCCCGATGACCGCGCGTAAGCGCAAGGCCGGTCGGCGCACCTGTCAGCGCTTGTGGTCGAGGCGCCGGCATCGCGGCAGTCCCGCTGTTGCGGGACAGCCTGCTCAGAGGACGCCGGGGTCCTGCTCGGGCGCGGGGCGGAACGGTCCGGTATAGAGATGCCCGGCGAGGACGGAGTGCAGAACGGCGGAAGTCCGATCCGACACGCCGAGCTTGCGGAAGGCACGGCGCACGTAGCTGTCCACCGTCTCGGCCGAGATGCCCAGGATCTCGGCGATGACCGAGTTGCTCTTGCCCATCGCAATCCAGTACACGACGTCAAGCTCGCGTTCGGACAAGCGGATGTCAGTGGGCGCCTGCACGTCGATCAGCTCGCAATAGCGCAGGAATGACATCTGCGCGATGGCATGGGCGATGGCCGCCGTGTCCTCGTCCATCGCCGCGCCGGGCATGGCCGGGAGGCCGACAAAACCGGTCCGCGCGCCAGGCCCATAGGTCGGCAAGGCTAGGCCATCCTCGAAGCCCAGGCCGCTCAGGAAGGCGTAGAACGGCTCCTCATGGCGACTGGGTGGTTCTATGCTGCGCGCCTCGCTCCAGCGCAGCGGTCGGCACAAGCGCAAGGCGAGATCGGGCAGCGGGTCCTCGTAACGCAGCTTGATCGGGTACGCGTCACACCAGGCATCCGCCATGTTGTTGGCGCTGTGCACCCGGCCGAACCGGCGATCCGAAGTGACCGGCGTAACGAAATAGGCGGACGAAAAACCGACGTCGGTAAACGCCTCCATCGTCGCCTCACGCAACGACAGGACAGACTGCGCCGCGCGGATTCCCGCTAGGCCCGAGCGAACGTGCATACCGCCTCCCGCAGCGAACCTTTACGCGCTGCCCGCCGCCCATAGGCCGTCGTGCGAAGCCGCGCAAATCGGTAGATGGACAACCTGCCCCTTCCACTCTGATCGCTCGCCCTCATTCACGATCTTCGCCGCGGGCAAGCGCTGGTGCTGCTTCGGTTGCGGCGAACAAGGCGACGTGCTCGACTTCCTGCGCAAGCTTCATGGTGTCGGACCGCGAGATGCGGCTGCGATGCTGACGGGCGGCGAGGTGCCGAAATGCAGCCTGCCTGAGCCGGTTGCAGACAAGTCGGACAACACTCCCGCGGCCCTGGCGATCTGGAACGCGGCAGCCCCAATCGGCGGCACCCTGGCTGAGACATACCTCCGAAGCCGGGGCTTGCATCTGACATTGCCCGATATGCCCGAGGCGAACGAACTGACCGTGCACATCATGGCTGCAGTGGCACAGGCAGAGCGAAAGGCGATCTCTAAGCGCACCACAGAGGCGCTGCAGGCGGCGAAGGCGCGCGGGCAGGTACTCGGCAACCCCAACGGCGCAGCGGCGCTCAGGCGGGCTCAGCGGGGTAATTTGGCGGCTATCGACGCGGTGAAGGCTGGTGCGGAACAGCGCGCGGGTGAACTGCGGCCGATCGTTGAGGATCTGCACGCTCGTGGCATCACCTCACTGGCGCAGATTGCTACGGCACTTAACGGAGCCGGGATCGTAACGGCACGCGGCGGCAAGTGGCATGCATCGAGCGTGCGGAACCTGCTGGCGCGGTTAGGGTGAAGGGCCGGAACGTTGACCGGCCCCTACCCCATCATCCAACTGGCACAAGCTCTATGGCCGCCGTGCTCGTCGCTCCCTGATTATACCAGGCGTTGCTCTTTACGGCTTCGGCTTGCATCTTTCTGATCTCCCGCTCTGCTCCCGACCCCGAGTTAGCAAAAAGAACTCGCACGATGTACTGCTGCTCGTGCCTAAGTCGAGCAGGCAAAGGGTGGAGAGTCGCGATTTTGCTCACTGCTCGCATTGCCGCGCGGTCAAGCCTTCGATTGCCGGATGTTTTATAGAGCTGAACTGAGCTTGGTGCACCGCTCTCGCTACAGCCGAACTTTACCGCAACGATACCCGTCGGCATGACTTCAGAGCGAGCCTCGACAGGATCTCGCATTTGCCGACTTAGGTCTCTGAAAACGCGCTGAGACCAAGCTGCCAACGTTGGTGGTGCCGAGATCGCATCAACCGTAGGTTGCGCGTGCCCCGCGGCTGGGATTAGCGCAAAGATCAGCCCTGCCGCAGAAGCGGCAATTCCAAGATACCTTACCATGACTATCTTCTCCCCAGATTGTTCAACTACTTACATCGTTATGTGGCGATTGATTACGCAGGGTCTTTTACTGTGATATCTCGCGATTGGACTCGCGACTCATCTTCTGCGTAGCGAGTTCATACTCATTTTTTCGCAACGTTTGGAGTCAAAAACAAGTAAACGATGCGAGACACGCAAGTCCCGGAGGAAGGCTGACTTTAGCCGATCTTTCGCACGTATCTACCTGCTGCGATTCAACCTGCCGTTTTACAACGTACCATCGCGGCATGACCCCAGATGAAATCCGCCGCGAAGTGATCTCGGACCTTGGCCGCTTCGCCCATGACCCTCTCGGCTTCGTGCTCTGGGCATTTCCCTGGGGCGTAGAGGGCACCTCCCTCGCCAATGAAGACGGCCCTGACGTGTGGCAGCGCGAGCAGCTGCAGGCGATCGGCGATGATCTGCGTGCCAATCCGCACAAGCCCATCCAGGATGCCACCGCCTCAGGCCACGGAATCGGCAAGTCGTCTCAGGTGTCCTGGCTGATCCTGTGGGCGCTGATGACCCACGAGGACACGCGCGGCGTGGTGACGGCCAACACTGAGGGGCAGCTCAGGACCAAGACCTGGCCGGAGTTGTCAAAGTGGTACTCGCTCCTGCAGTTCGACTGCCTGCGCGACATGTTCGTGCTGGAGGCCACCTCGATCCACTCGACCGAAAGCGGTCACGAGCGCACCTGGCGCATCGACGCGATCCCTTGGTCCGAGCGCAACACAGAAGCCTTCGCCGGTCTGCACAACGCTGGCAAACGGGTGATCCTGCTGTTCGACGAGGCATCGTCCATCATCGATCCCATTTGGGACACGGCAAGCGGCGGTCTGACTGATGCTGGGACTGAGATCCTATGGCTGGCCTACGGAAATCCTACCAGGAACAGCGGGCGCTTCCGTGACGTGATCGTCGGCCGGTTCCGCAATCAGTGGCGCCATCGCATGATCGACGGCCGCAACGTCAAGCGGACCAATAAGGACCAGCTGCAGACCTGGATCGACACATACGGCGAAGACAGCGACTTTGTGCGCGTCCGCGTCAAAGGCCAGTTCCCGTCGCGCTCCTCGTCACAGTTCATCGGCACGGATCTAGTGCAGGCTGCCCGCAAGCGTGAGGTGCCTATGCTGGCATCCGACCCGCTCGTGTTCGGTGTGGACTGTGCCCGGTTCGGCGATGACCATTCCACCTTGGCCATTCGCCGCGGTCGAGATAAGCGCGGTATTGCGTGGCGCCAGTGGGAAGATCAGGATGCCATGACGCTCGCCGGTGACATCGCCCTAGAGGCGCAGCGCTGGGGGCCTGCTGCGACCTTCGTGGACGCCGGCAACATTGGTGCTGCTGTGATCGATCGCTTGCGCCAGCTCGGCGTCGAAAACGTCTATGAGATCTGGTTTGGCGGCAAGGGGCGCGATGCTGAGTGGGCGACCGGCATTCGGGTGAAAACCAAGAACAAGCGTGCTGAGATGTGGACCACGATGCGCTCGTGGCTCGCGACTGGTGCCATCCCTGATGAGGACAACCTAGAGGCGGATCTGACCGGGCCTGAGTATGGCTATGGTGCTGACCAGGTATCAATCCAGCTTGAGTCGAAGAAGGATATGAAAGCCCGCGGCATGCCTTCGCCGGACGACGGCGACGCGTTGGCGCTGACCTTTGCCGAGCCGATCATGCCGGTGGAGAACTCGTTCTACTACAACCCGGCGACCGAGCTCGGGAGCCCCAAGCAGTACGACCGCTATGACGAGTTAAATCGGCCTTCTTACGTGCACTGATCGGCCGCGATTCAAACCCGGCACCAGTAGGACTAGCCTGTTTAACAGGACGGAGAAACCGATGCCCGACACGCCGCAAAGCCAGTTCATAGCGTTCCGTGCTGGCGAGCGCCTTGCTGGTGCACTGCGAGAACGAGCCGCATCTACCGGCGTCACAGTCAGTCAGTTCCTCCGTACCGTCGTATCTGAACGAGTGACAATGGATGAAAGGACTGAGCGTGAGACTACTGACGCCTGACTTATACGCGACACGAAGCGCCGAACTGGACGAGGCCAGGGAGGCGGCGGTTGCCACCTATCGTTCGGCGAATCTCGCGGCCGAAATGGGCTCTGGCACCGATGCCGAGATCCGGAAGGCGAAGGCGGACCTAGATGCGGTGGAAGCCCGCATCGACGCCCTGCAGAGCGCCCGTGTGGAGTCTCAGCGCATCCAAGCCTTACAGACCAGGGAAGCGCGCCAGGCGGCACACACCAAGCTTGCTGAGGAGACAGAACGCTTGCTGGGAGAGCGTGAGGCCGCGATTGCCCGCATCGAAGCCAAGGCTCTCGACCTTGGGCAGGAACTCGCCGGCTATGAAGCGCTGACCTCGCAGCTTCGCTCGGGTGTCACCAAGTACCGCCCCCACTATCAGCCCGAGGGCGTCGTCGCTCATCTGGTCACAAGCAAGATGAAGTCCGCGGTCGTTGCGCCGGAACGCCACCGGCCGCTCTTGCCCTTTGTCGTGGCCACCATCGAGGGCAATCAGCGCGTGCTTGAGGGTTGCTCGCTGTCCGATCGGGAGCAGGCGGAGTCGAGCAAGGTTCGCAACGCTGTCGGGAGCATCGCACAGCAGAGGGAAATGGCATGAGCGGCCCCGGCACGATGCCTCCCGGCTTTGCCCCGCCACCGCGCGTTCGCCAGAACCCCTCGGAGTGGCAGGCTGAACAGGATGCACTTCGCGAGGAGGCCGAGCGGGAGGAGCGCGAGCGTGAAATTGTGCGGAATGACATCGGGCGGGTGATCCGGTGATGTTCGGAGACTTCCGGGCCAACTTCGGTGCGCTCACCAGCGGGACAGACGGTGTGGCTACATCGACCCCTGCGCCTAGCTGGAGCGGCTACCTCGCGGGGCAGCTTGCGCGTGGCGAGGTTCCAACTGACCGGCAGGTGCAGCCGAATAGCCCGCTTCCGCCTGCGCCAGCGGATTACGTCGCGGCTTCCGATTGGCAAGGCTGGGTGATCGGCCGTCGCCGCGCTCTCGGCGGGAGGGGCTGGCCATGTGCAGTCTAGGCATTGCTGCTGCCAGCGTGGGTGCGTTGGCTGCCGTTACTGGCGGCCTCGCAGCCAACGCCCAGGCGAAATACAAAGCCAAGATTGCCGAACGCAATGCGTCGATGGAACGCGAGGCGGGTCAGCAGGAGATCGTGAACGGCCAGGAAGCCGCTCTCGCGCACTATCGCCAAGTTGGTCAGGTCAAGGGTGACCGACCGCACCAAAGCCGCTTGCGAAGTCCATAGCCAGTTACCTATATGTTCCCTGCGGCAATAATCTTGTTACCACACCTCGGCCTGGATCATTGATTTTATGGCGCGCCCGGCAGGACTCGAACCTGCAACTCCAAGCTTAGAAGGCTCGTGCTCTATCCAGTTGAACTACGGGCGCGCAAGGTCGACGCACCCTTAGCGGCTATTATCCGCTTGGCAAATGCCTGGGCGCGATGCGGCGTCGAACGCCAGATGCCGCTTTGCGAGAACCGGAGAGCGCGTTACGCTTCAACCATGAGCGACGCGCAGCTTTCCCGCATCGATGGCACCACCGGCGCCCGGCGCCACTTCCGCTACTTCGACTTCGTGATGGTCGGCTTTGTCGTCATCCTCCTGCTGTCGAACCTGATCGGGGCCGCCAAGCAGGCGCAAGTCACGCTGCCGCTGCTCGGCCCTGTCACCTTCGGCGCGGGCGTGCTGTTCTTTCCGGTCAGCTACATCATCGGCGACGTGCTGACCGAGGTCTACGGCTACGCCCATGCGCGGCGGTGCATCTGGGCGGGGTTCTTCGCGCTGCTGTTCATGGTGGTGATGAGCGTGGTCGTGGTGAACATCCCGCCCAACCCGGAGTGGGCGCTCGCCTCGGCTACGTACACCGTTGCCGGGCGCGAGGTGACCGCGCCCAACCAGGCCGCCTACATGGCGATCTTCGGCCAGACGCCGCGCATCGTGCTGGCCTCGCTGGTGGCGTTCTGGGCCGGCGAGTTCGTCAACTCCTTCGTCCTTGCCCGGATGAAGGTGATGACCCAGGGCAAGCACTTGTGGACGCGTACGATCGGCTCGACGATCGTGGGCGAAGGCGTGGACAGCCTGCTGTTCTACCCGCTGGCGTTCTTGGGCGTGCCGGGCTTTTCGCTGTCCCTGATCCTGTCGCTGATCGTGACGCAGTGGATCATCAAAACCACTTGGGAGGCGGTGCTGACGCCGGTGACCTACCTCGTCGTCAACTTCCTCAAGCGCCGCGAACGCGTCGAGGTCTTTGACAATAACGTGAACTTCTCGCCTTTCGCGAAGACTCGCCCGAACTGACGGGTTTGACCTTTGCGCCCGGGCGCGGCTAGGCCGGGCGCGATGGCGCTCGACCGCATCCAGCTTGCCGACTTTCGCAACCACCGGGACACCCGCGTCGACGATACGGCGCAGTTCAACCTGCTGGTCGGCGAAAATGGCGCGGGGAAAACCAATGTGCTGGAGGCGATTTCGCTGCTGGCGCCCGGTCGTGGCTTGCGCCGCGCGGGCCTAGCCGACATGCCGGCGCAGGATGGCGCCGGCGGCTTCGCGGTCAGCGCTGATCTAGCCGGCCGTGGCGACGCGGTGCGGCTCGGCACAGGCGTCCTCGCCGATCGACCGGGGCGCCGGCTGGTGCAGATCAACGGGGCCGAGGCCCCGGCGGTACGACTCGCCGAGTGGATGTCGATCGGCTGGCTGACCCCGGCCATGGACCGCCTGTTCTCCGAAAGCGCGGGCGCGCGGCGGCGGTTTCTCGACCGGCTGGTGCTGGCGCTGCGGCCGGGACACGCCGGAAACGCCACGCGGCTGGAAAGTGCCTTGCGTGAACGCAACAGCCTGTTGTCCGACGACCGCGCGCTCGACCCGCGCTGGCTCGACGCGATAGAGGGACAGCTCACGGAAGCCGGGGCCGCCGTCGCGCAGGCACGTGCCGAGATGATCGAGGCGCTCGACACGGTGCTGGCGGGACTGCCGGCCTCCCCTTTCGCACGCCCCGCCCTCGCTTACCGCGCGGGGGGGCCGCAAGATGCGGAGGCGCTGGCGCAAGCCTTGCGCGATAGCCGGCCACGCGACCGGGCTGCGCAACGCACTCTGGTCGGCCCGCATCGCGACGAGTTGGAAGTCGTCCTGGCCGCCAAGCGCCAGCCCGCTGCCGAGTGCTCGACCGGCGAACAGAAGGCGATGCTGATCGCAATCGTGCTGGCGCATTCGCAACTGCTGGAAAGTGCCGGCGAGCGCCGTCCGCGGCTGCTGCTGCTCGACGAAGTGGCGGCCCACCTCGATCCCCTGCGTCGCGAGGCCTTGTTCGAGCGATTGCGCGCGGGCGCCGCGCAAGTCTGGCTGACCGGCACCGAGGCCCCGCCGTTCGCCGCGATCCTGCGCGAGGCCGCGGTGTGGCATGTCGAGGGCGGCAAAGTGGTGCAGCGCCGCTAGCGGCCTTGGCGCATCAGGCTGTCGGTAGTGCTTCGGCGACGTCGTTCACCGTGGCGGCGACCATCTCTTCCACGCCCAGCGCGGTCGGATGCACTCGATCGGGCTGCACCAAGTCGGGCTTGCCGGCGAGCGGCTGCAGGAAAAACGGCACCAATCGCGCGCCATAAGCATGTGCGAGGCTGGGATAGATCGGGTTGAAGTCGCGCGCGTAATCCGCGCGCAAGTCGGGCGCCGCCATCATCCCGAGCAGCAGCACGCGAATGCCACGCTGCTTCAGGATGCGCAGGATCTGCTCGAGATTGGCCCGTGTCTGAGCCGGCGGGCGGCCTTGCAGCATGTCGTTGCCACCCAGGCTGACGATCACCAGCTCCGGCTTCGTCGTTTGCGCGTCGAGAAGCGCCGGCATGCGGGCCAGACCCTGTTCCGTGGTCTCGCCCGAGATCCCGGCGTTGACGATCCGCGCGTTGATCCCACGAGCACGCAACGCCGCCTCCAGCTTGCTGGGATAGTTGTCGCCCGAGTTCAGCCCATAGCCGGCCAGCAGCGCATCCCCGAACGCCAGGATCGTGCGTTCACGACCCATGATTGGGATCGTCGGTGGCTGGTCTTCGCTATCAGCAGCAGTCGGCGCTTGCGCTGGCGTTCCGCTGTCACACCCCGCCAGCGTCAGGCAAGCCGTGACCAGCAGCGCGAGAGGCCAGCGCATCGTCAGGCGAACACGCCTTGCGGGCTTTCGACCTGGCGCGGATCGCGCGTCTTGTACACCAGCGTGCCGGCGATGAGATCGTGCAGACCTTGCTTGCGCCGCGTCCATCCGACCATGAGAAAGCCAACACCAAACAACAGCGCGGAGATGAACTTGGCGAAGTAGCGACCGGTGGCGCGAAGGAAGGTCAGGCGGCGACCGTCGTCGTCGGTCACCACCAGGCCGATCGCAAGCTTGCCCAGCGTGGCCTGGAGCTTCGAGCATTCCATCAAGGCCGAGTAGAGCCAGTTGACGAGGAAGCTGCCACCGAGGGCCGCGCCCAGCACGGTGCCGGTCATCACTTGATCGTCAACGCCGAGACCTGCCATCGGCAACGCCAGGCCGAAGCCCAGCAGGCCTCCCAGCATGCTCGTGGCGATATTCAGGACAGCGCAGTCGATCACGTAGGCCAGGACTCGCCACCAGAAGCCGCCGAAAGGAACCATCGTGTCATCCTCTATGCTGGTGCGACGGGTGCCGGCGACACACAGGGCCGCCGGCGTCACCTGTCAAGCGAAGACCTGCGCGCCCAAGGGATCCTTGGGATCGGCACCGAAGCGGTTCGGCCCCGGCGTGCCGGGCAGGAACATGATGACGAGAAAAGCGATGCTTACGAGGAAGCCCACCAGGGGAATGAACGATAGCACGATCACGCCCAGATACCACCAGCCGCTCATGTCACGGTCGTGCAGGCGTCGGACGGTAACCGCGATCGTCGGGATGATCGTTGCCAGCCAGTAGAGGCCAAAAAGCACGCCGAAGCCGCTGAAGAAGACGCCGGTGATCGCTGCGACGGGATCGGCGCTGTTCTGCGACAGGGTCGCTAACGAGGCACCGGTGCCCAGCATGATACCGCCGATGATGGCATAGACGATTAGGTTGAACAGTCCGAAAGACCAGAATTCCATCCTGCGCGAGCGGCCGGAAAATTCGGCATAACGCCTGAATGGCATGAACATGTATTCGAGCACGGCAAACTCCCCTGTTTGTTGACTATGCGCCGCCAAATACGGGCAAAGTCGCATAGGAAACGAATAGCCCCCTATTTCGCTGCGCTTGCCCCCGCACGCAAGTTCGAGTAAGGGCGCCTGCGATTGTGCGGCGCAGCGAAGTGCCGCCTGACCTATCCTCGAACGTACAGGCTTCTCATGTCCGCCCCGCTTCCGATGCGCAATATTGCGATCATCGCCCACGTCGACCACGGCAAGACCACCCTCGTCGATCAGCTTTTCCGCCAGTCCGGCACCTT
>Ga0182200_1000006_pt1 | contig 32917 bp, 46 predicted proteins | sample G5R1MG_15_FD_128389 | JGI IMG/M metagenome (GOLD analysis project Ga0182200, IMG submission 128389) | Switchgrass phyllosphere microbial communities from Michigan, USA - G5R3_NF_12SEP2016_LD1 MG | ecosystem: Host-associated > Plants > Phyllosphere > Phylloplane/Leaf | place: USA: Michigan... | reverse complement strand
CTTACGTACGGCGGTCTGTTTTGTATCATCAGAAAAAGAAATCTTATTACTTGGGGAGAGTGGTACTACCTGCACGATGTTATGAGTAGATGGGAAAAAACAAAATGGAAGCACCCCAATGAAGATGGATATGTGGACCGTTGGAGCGCTCCTTTAATTAAAAAATTTATTAAAAAATTAAAACAAAATGGCAAAAATTAAATCACCAAAACCTAAACCTGTAGGTTTACAACACATTGAAATAGTTTTAAAATCCATGGGGGTTAAATTTGAAACTGAGTACAGGTTTCATGACAAGCGAATGTGGCGCTTTGATATTGCAATCCCTGAAAAGTTAATAGCTATAGAATATGAGGGCACATTTGAAGGAACGGGCACCACTGGCAAGAGCCGGCATACAACCCAATTAGGATATACGCAAGACTGCGATAAGTATAATACGGCCGTTTGCTCCGGCTGGCGCGTACTTCGGTTTACCTCTTCAAATTACAAGACCTTCTACAGCTTAATTTGTATCCTGATTCCCGAAAAATCATAACTAAAAAAAGTTTAAAAAATATTTGTTGACGTTAAATATTTTTATATATTTACACCGTAAAACAAAACAACACTTTAATTTATGGAAACATATAATATTTTTACTGTAAAAAGTATTTCTCTGAATCAAATACAAGCGTATGAGGGTATTATTAGATTAGAGTATGTATTAGAATCAAAAATAGATTTTATGGCAGAAAATGGCATTCGTAGCGCTACTCTTGAAATAAAAACCTCTGTAATCGGTCGGGGAGATCAATTAAAAGATTTAAAAAAATTATTTCAAGCTTTTTTAAATGGGGAATCTGAATTTGATTTTCAGCTATATATGAATATATCTGCCACCAATTCTAAATTATGTAGAGATAAAATACATTACGTAGACATTCAGTTACAAGAGCCTTTAAAATCAGAAGTTGAAAAAATATTCAATTTTTCTAATTGGGTTATTCCATACAAAGAAATATATTAACTTAAATACAATTAAATCAATGGCAAAAGAAAACCAAGCCGGACAGGCACAGACTGTACAGACTATTGAGGTCGTAGAAACAAATTTAATCACATTACCACGCCAGGAGGCAAAACAGATGATTTTTCCTGAAGGAAAAAAAACTGAGCTCATTCAGGCTTTTATTAATGCTGAGGTGGTAAACTTTGGGTATTCCCGGGAAAGCACAGAGCAGCTAATTAAAACCACATCAAAACTCAAGGTAAAAGACCAAGAGGACGAGGAGGGCTACAAAAAGGTGAAAGAGGCTTATAACAAGCTTGTAAAAATCAGAACCGGGAGCGATGCTGAGCGCAAAGAGATTGGCAAGCCTTACGACCTCATCAAAAAAGGAGTAAACGATTATTGTAATACAGAAATTCTTGCTGTAGCTGCTCCGGAAGAGGCACGTTTAAAAGTTGAGAAAGATAAGTATGAAAAGTGGGAGGCGGAAAAAAAAGCAAGGGAAGAGGCAGAGGCTAAAAAGAAGCTGGAAGATAGAGTTACTGAATTAAAAACAGCAGGTCTTGTTTTTGATGGCGAAATGTATGTTTTGGAAAACATCTCTATGGATTTAATCAGTATTGGAAAAATGTCAGATTCTAATTACATGGCGTTCCTGGGTAAAGTAAAAGCAGAAAAAAAACGCGTTGATGATGCCGAGGCCGAACGGCTTGAAAAAGAAGCTGAAGAGCGGCAAAAGATAAAAGATCAGCAAGAGGAAAACGAACGGAAAGCAAAAGAATTGAGGGACGAGGTTCTGGAAGTTCGCCGGGACAAACTTTTAGATGCGGGTTTTACTGATGATCCGGAAAAAGAAAGGTTTTATGTTTTCGCTGATGGATTAGTAGAAATCACGTATAATGAGGCAGCAGCAAAAAAACGTGAAGATTTCACACAGTATCTTTCTGAAATCAAAGAACTGTTAACAAAAAAGGCAGAGCCTTTTAAAGATTATTCTGATATTGAAAACACAACTCCTGTATATGATAGCTACAATTCAGAACATGAATTAAGTCAAGAGGCGCTTATATCCAATTTGGATGATTTGGCGGCAGATCTGCCAAGTATCAGAGCTTACATTAATAGCGTCTTAAAAATGCCTCTTCCAAAATGTAAAAACAACTTATCTAATGATATTCTAGCGGCTTTTAAAAAGGGTATTGTAGAGGCAGCCCACGATGTCATTAAACAAGTTGATCCTAATGGAAATAATAGTGGTTTATGGTTTTTGTAATAACTAGAAAAGGAGATCCGGCGCCGTGTGCTATACCAACGTCCAAACGTTCGGCTGTGTCTCTGGTCTTACAAGCTATGTTAAAAGATGGCACTGTAGATATTGATAATATGATGAGCGTTAAAAAGCAGCTCACAGAAAAAGGTAAAACAGAAGGATTTGCCACAGATTATGTAATAAGCGAAAAACAAACAAATAAATTATTTTAATTAAATGAAAACAGTACATTTTTATCCGGATCTTGATATTACCAGCCGGATTGAGCAATTAAGAAAAGTTTGCACAACACAAGTGACAAAAGAGTATCAACGGACATTAACAGAGTCGGAGATAGAGAGGGACCGATTTGATTATGTAAGCCAGGCTCAGACGTTGGCCAATACAAAAGCCAACGCCAAGGCCTCAGCTGAAAGTTTTAAGGCTGAAATTACCGGGATTGAGACTATAATGACAGAAAAGCTTGCCAGGATTGACAGCGGGAAGCGCAAGGTAAACGATGCCCTCTATGGGGTGCCAAATTACAATAATGGGCAGATGGAATTTTTTGACCGTTACGGAGAAATGATCGAAAGCCGGCGTTTAACACCGGACGAAACAACCGGCCAATTTTTCAACAATGAAGGAGAAGCAACCCCGGAAGCCGGCGTTAATGATGTAATCGGTATTGAGTATGTACCTCCTACAGATATTGAGGAGGCAGAATATGAAGAGGTAAAGAGCTCTGATGATTCGGATCGTGTAACAATCTCAGAGGAAAAGCCAAAAAAGAAGCGCAAAACTAAAGCTGAGAAAGAAGCTGAAGCCAGGGCGGCTGAAGCGGCTGAAAGTGAAGAGGAGGAGGAAGAGGCGCCGTGGAATAATGAAGATGAGTATTTAGGTAGCGAGCAGTAAAAAATAAAGCGGCAGTAAATCTGCCGCTTTTAAATAAATACAAAATGAAAACAAAAACAGGCAAATGCGGTTTATGTTCCGATAATGCGGAAAAACCGATCACAGGAAAGTTTTATTTTGATTCTCAATCAAACATAACCACAAATAAGCTTGATGCGGTCGATTTAAATTCTTTCGGAATGTGTGAGCACCATTATTGGGCCTATAACCGAAAAAAGGGCATTAAAAAAGCCAGTAAATCAAAATCAGGGATTGAGAAGAAAAATAAGAAAGCAGAACTAAATGTTTTCTTTGCCAATCAGCTTCCGCAAATTCCAAATAATTGCGAAAATTGCCAAACAGATATTACTTATTACCGGTCTAATAAAAATATGTGGCGGTCCCTGGTGGCTCACATATTACCAAAGAGAGATAATTACGGATTCCCTACGGTGGCCACCCATCCCCAGAATCGGGTTTTTCTTTGTCCCACTTGTCATGGAAATTACGACAACCTCGGCAGCGACTTTGCCAAATCAATGCAATGCCTACCGATAATGAAAGAGCGGTTTAATGAGTTTAAACACCTGCTCACAGAAAGCGAAATACAACGAGTTCCAAATTATTTAAAATAAATGCAAAGAAAAAATATTCCGTTGGAGAAAAACCAGCTAAGAGTAAAGGATCTCTTTAATGGAGAGGTAGTAAATATAAACCAGCATGATTATTTTTACAAAGGCCCCCAGGATGTTTCCGAGGGAGGAATAAGAAAAAAAATGTTAGGTTTCTGGAGTGTAAAAACAGATTTAAAGCGTTATTTTGATTTGAAGCTTTTAGAGCATATTGTAACAAAAAAAGGAAATACCCGGGAAGAGGGTTTTAATTGGTAAAATAAGTTTATGGAAAAAGAAAAAAATTTCTCTTTGGAGCAGCTGGAAATTATAAAACTGTTAGCTGGCGAAAAATTAAACACAATAAAAGCTAAAAAGCTTAATTACGAAAACGATAAAAAAATGTCTGAGAAAAAAATGCGCGATGCTTTGGCTAAGTGTTTTAATGAAAAATTAGAGTTTCAAGAAATTGCAGATCGGGCCAGCTTGTTAATTGCTGAAAAAATAAAAGAAATTAACGAGAATGAGTAAAAATGTAAAATTAACTCTTACGGAAGAGGAAGCGGTTTTTTTGAGTACAGTATTAAAAAACCATTCGATCAACTCAAAAAACAAAGCAAATCGTTTAACGGCAATTTCTAAGTATGAGAGTGGGGCTGTGTTGAATAACGAACAGCAAAAAATATTTAAAAACTCTCAAAGACAAAGCAAAGCCGTAGCAGGAATTCTGTTTGTTCTTTCGAATATTTCGGATAGAATAAATGAAAATCTTACTTTTGAAATGGTAAAAAATAAAATCAAAATCAAAAAATAAAATTTATGTCTTATAAAGTAATTGGTATTGTAGATACAGTTTTTAATGAGGAGACTGTAGGGAATAACGGATTTTTAAAGCGCTTAATCTGGATTCAAACAGAAGAACAGTACAGCCAGGTTTTACAGATCGAATTTAACAAGGCTAATACAGATTTGCTGGACGGCTACGAGCCCGGGCAAAAAGTGGAAGTTACATTTAACATTAATGGCCGAAAAAATAATAGCTCTCAATATGGGGAACGTGTATTTAATTCCCTGGTAGGATTTCAAATAAAACGCCTGTAAGGGCACATATTAATATTTAGGTGTGATGCCGTCCCGAGTGGGGCGGTATTTTTTTTATCAAAATGTTTAAAAAATATTTGTTGGTATTAAATATTTTTATACATTTGTAGAGTAAAACAAACAAAAACCTTTTTTTATGAAAAAACAAACCCCAACCGCATCAAGAATCATTTCGAAAGTGAGAGATTTGGCCAGAGGCGAAATTATGGTAAATGAAAACTGTATCGCAGAACATTCTGTTAAAATGCAATCTCACGAAAAAGTAGAGGTTTATACTGTTGTTATTCCTGGCGGAATTGACGATAAGGATAAAATGTTTACTGCTGAGGTGGTTAAATCTGCAGATGGAAAAATTTTATTTTCCTTTGATGTTATAGGCACAGAAGATTTAAATGATTTTCTTGAGGCATTAAATTAATCAGAAAGGGGTTTTAATTAGCCCCATTTGATAAAGTCTATATATTACACCAAAAAAATACAACAACCTTAAATTTGAGGTTAAAAACCAACAAAAAACTAAAATTTATGTTCACATCATTTCTTGAAAAACCGAAAACATCAAAAACGTTGAAAAAAATTACTTGCCTTTGCACTTTGCTAAATAATGGTCAAGAAGTACAAAAAGAAATCCCCGTTTTCCTTTATGATGCTGGGTTAGATTCTATAGGCAGGGAGTTAAAAAAAGTATCTAATAACACTGTTTTGGCTTATCGTGTAACTCAATCAACAATTGCGAAAGATGGAGAAATTATTTAAACCTCAGTTAATGTCAATTGTTAACGGAGAGTTAGTTATAATTGAAATAGATGATATATACGATTCAAAACATGAGTTTAAAAACATATCAGATCCACATGTTTTGAAACTTAAAGAAACTTGGTTTGATTTGGATAAAAGCTATGGAGATTTAAGCATTCAGTTTTCAATAGCTGGAAGAAAAGCGAAAGCCTGGCGTAAGTCTTGGAAGAAATTTTATGAGATCCCTAAGCCGTATAAATATTACGGAGTTATATACAAAAACTTTTCTCACAAGCGTAAATTAGCCGCTAAAACAATTTTAAAAAATATGCATTCATTCTTATGAAAAAATTAATCTTTTTACTTTTCCCGGTAGTGTTTTTTAGCCAGGTCGGAATTAACACCAAAACCCCAACAGCAACCCTGGATATAAATGGGAATTTAAGGGCGCGTAATGTGCCGGCAGGGGCTCAAAATGACAGTATTTTAGTAATCCGTAACGGGTATATCAAAAAGATTGCTTTTAGCGATTTAAACAGCTCTTTTACATGCCCTCAGTTTGTCAAAAATCAAAGCAGCGGTTTTTATCTGCTTTTCAAATCTACGGGAGCAATTCCAAATCCTAATAATATGATTCAGGTAAACGGTTTAAATTGGCCAAGTACGGGCGCATGGGTTGACCAGAATTTTTATTATTATTCCTGGACAAACATTTCAGGGATTCCGATAAACATTAACAGTTTTACGGTAAATTTTGGTGGGCATTCTTGCACTTATAATTAACATTAACAATAAAATAAATCATTATGAAAATCGAGATCACAGTAGAATTAGAAGATGCCTGGGTAGATGACGAAGGCAATTTAAATCAAGAAGTTGAAAAAATTATCAAAAGAGAGGTTGTAAGAGAGATCTATGAAAAAGTACAAAACAGCGTAAACGAACAAATAACTAAAAAAGTTTACGAAGAGGTAGAGGCAAACTACAAAATTAAAATCAATGAATTTATATCTGAATTCTTTAAAACCGGGAAGGTTAAATATGGATATGATAAAGAGTTGATAACTTTAGAAAGCTATATTAAGAGGACTTTTGAAAATAACCAGGGTTGGAACAGCCCTTCAGAACAAATTGAAAAATTAGCCCAAAAGCACGGAGAGGAATTAAAGAAAAGATACGATCTGCTTTTCGCCTCGCAATTGGTTTCTAAAATGCATGAAACCGGTCTATTAAAAGATGATGTGGCCCGGCTTTTATTAGATATCGGAAACGATGGCAAAGGCTTATAATTCCCAACAGAGCGCCGCAAGGGAAAAACGTTTGCGGCGTTTTAAATCTATTACATTGCAGGTCCTTGCGCTTACAGAAGATGTATATGAGGGAAAGCCAGGATCCGGGATGTATTGGATTGAAAGCAGTGATTTTGGAAAAATAGTAATGTATCCGAAAGCTGACAGGTTGCACCTGGTGAAAAAAAACAAATGGATGGACCGGATGGAATCATGGTTGAAACAGAATATAATTAAAGAAAAGTTTTAAAATGAAAACAATAAGCCAAGCGACTGAGGTAATGTTAAGGACCGTATTATTTAAACTTTCCATGCAATATGGATACTTGGCCACTCTTCAGCTTTTGAAAGATTATGAAGATCGTGAGTATTATTATATTTGTCATGTTATATTGGGTATTGTGGAACAAATAGATCCGAAAAGGCCAACATCTATGGGCTGGGCCGCCATAAAACACACAGAAGAAATTTTCGACAAAAACAAAATTTTAAACACTTTTGACAATCATCTGCAGGAGATAGGCATTAGGGTTAAATTAATGAGAGAGGGTTTAGAATCTCACTGGTCATTCATGAGGTATTAATGTTTCACGTGAAACATCGGCCAAAGTAAAATAATTGCTATATTTGCAATATAAATTACTCGCCTTTCTATAGGCAATAAAAAAGGGTAGTTTTGTTTTACAATCAAGCCGTTTGTTTTTACAGACGGCTTTTTTATTTTTAAACAATTAAAATTTATATAATGACAGAAGATTATTTTCCGATTATGTTCGGTATTATCATTGGGCTTTTAATATTAATATTAACAAAAAGAAACAAAGACTAAAAATGAGAAAGGGGTTAAGTTTGTTGCAGGTAATGTTCACTGTAACTTTTATTTTAAATCAAATGGGTTTTTATCCTTTCGTAAGGTGGCCGTTCTGGGTAATTTTCGGCTTTCTGGGGGCGGATTGCCTTATAAGAATCTCGTGTGAGCTTTGGATTAATTACGGGCTGGGAGATACCCTGAGAACCGAGATAGATCGCATAAAGTACGAAAAGATAATTTTACGCCGAGAAATACGAAAGGCTCGTTTAGAGTTTAAAAAGAAACAGGATTCTAACAAAATAGAAAATTTGAAAAATGGAAAATAAATTGTTATCAATGACGGATTATGTTTTAAAACGGAAAGTATTTGAAGATGGTTTAATGCTTCAGCGTGCCGGGGCTTTTTTACATATTATAAAATATGCAGAATTTTTAAAGCGTCCTTTAACCCTGGGAATGTTTGTTCCGTGTGATGAAAATGGGAATTTTTTACAAATGCCAAAATTAACAGCTGTTCAAGATGGTCATTTTGATTTTGATGAAATGAATGAGTATCATGAAGCAAAAGAAAGGGTTTTATTTCAGGGATTTGAAATACAGAAAGACACCTGTAATGAAGAGAATTATTATTTAATCCATGAAGATTGGGGAATGTCTGTAATGAATAAAATTCATGGTTTTGGATGGCAATTAAATACGGGATTTACAGATGTGGAATCATTATTTTTAGAATATCCTGAAATTGAATTAACAGAAAAACAAGCTGAAAAATTAGGTTTATGGAACATAGAATAAGTTTAAAAAGTCTTTATGATCTGCAGTTGAATAATGGGCAGATAGAGGGAATTCCGGCAAATCCCCGGACCATAAAAAAAGCAGATTTCAAAAAGTTGGTAAACTCGGTTTTACTTTTCCCCGGAATGTTGGAGATTAGACCTATAACGATTTACCGGGATGTTGTATTGGGCGGTAATCAACGTACGCGGGCCCTGGAGTCCATAGCGCCAATGAGTAGCCAGACAATAGCAGAAAAGCTCACTGATATGGTGGATTATCGGAACCGGTCAGCTGAGGAGCAGGCGGCAATTTTTGAGTTTTGGTGTGAATTCCTAAAAGATCCGGAGAAAAACATCCCAGTGCAGGAAATTACAACAGCCAACCTAGCAGAGCTAAAGGAATTCATTATCAAGGATAACATTCCTTTTGGAGAGCATGATTATGACGCTTTGGCCAATACGTGGAATATCGAAAGTCTTAAAAATTGGGGCTTGACCATTCCTAAAAACTGGGAGGCGCCGGAGGATTTACCTCAGGATGATAAAGCCAAAAACACCAAAAAATCAATACAAATATCTTTTGAAGCTGAGGATTATGTAGAGGCTTATAGGCAAATACAATGGTTCAGAGATAATAATATTTATATTGGCCACGACGTACTCCAATTCCTAAAAGACTTAAAACGGCAAAATGAATAAGATTTTAATTATCGATATTGAAACAACAGGCTTTCTGCAAAAGGGCGGAAAAATTGTTGAGGTTGGTTTGGTAGAGCTGAATTTATCTAACGGGGATCGTACAATAGTTTTTGACCAGGTAACACACGAAAAGGGCATAACCCGGGAAGATGTAGAGGGCTCCTGGATCGTGGAAAATTCGACTCTTACAGTTGAGGATGTAAGGACCTCTCGGCGTCTGGATAAATTGAAACCTGAAATTCAGGATATAATATACTTTTATGAGTCAGGAATCACAGCCTTTAATAATGCTTTTGACTTTGGATTTATGGAAAACAGGGGTTTTGTCCTTCCAAATAAATTGGCTTGTCCTATGAAGTTATCGACGCCTTTATGCCAATTGCCCAAACAATGGGGAGGAGGTTATAAGTGGCCAACAGTAGAGGAGGCGTACGCTTTTTTCTTTGGAGAGACAGACTACGTGGAGGCGCACCGGGGGGCGGATGATGCCTTTCATGAGGCTGAGATAGTTTACGAACTTTACAAAAGAAAAATCTTTAAAATTTAAATTATGTTAAAAAACGAATGCAATGATACTGTTAAGCCAGTTTTAACAGGTTGCCGACCAGACGTGAAGTTTTTAGATGTCGCCAAGCGTTTTGCGGCCATGGACCAGGCGGAATATGCAAAATATTCGCTTGACGAAATAAAAAAAAGATATTCGCCCTATTCAGATGTATATTATGAATTTATGCGGGATATGTTTTCGGGTAAGGATAAGCCAACTATTCAAGAGTGTGAAGATACGGCGCTAAGAGAGTTTGCCAAAAACCACGAGAGATATTGTGATATTATAAGAGGGTTTAAAGAGTGCGGAGAGCTTTACTATTTAGATTCCAAAGATCTTGTAATTTTTATGATTTTTGAAGTTCGCAAGTCTGAGGGTAAAAAAACAGGAGGGCACAAATCTATGTGTAATTACAACCCGTTAAACTTTGACGTAATAGAACAGGCCGTTCCGGACAATATGTTTTTCGAAGGCATTGAGAGTGGCCGGTATAAAGTCTCAAATAATGAGGCAGAATTAGAGGCAGAATTATGGGAATTAATTTACAACTTAAAAAAATAGAAAAAAATGCATGATCCAGCATCAGTAGCCTTTGAGATAAGGTTAGGGAGTAAGTATAAAAAAAACGGAGAGTATAGAGATCCATTTATTACGATTTGGCATATAGACCCGGAAACAGACGGCACAGATGACAGTTGCGGTCATTTTATCCGGGAACGGCATTTGCCTAGTGGAATTATTAAAAAAATAAAGAGCGAATTTGAGTTCAAGTATGATGATTGGTTTTATGCAACCGGAGAGCCTAAATTTAGCGTTTCAGGGGTGGTTTTAAATATGTACAGCCAAGCTGCCTGGATTATTTTTAAGGAGCAAAACAACAAAGAAGTTGACAGAAAAAGACATAACAAGTTTATGAGAAAATATATTTCTGATATTTTATTGTTTGCCGAAAATGATACGGATTCTATTGGAGATTCTATTACGGAAAAGTGGGGTAAGATTACCAAAGCGGAAAAAATAGAAAATCTCAGCAGTATTGTTACCTGTGATATATTTCGGAAAGAGCGCAAGTGGTGGCAGGAGCCAAAATGGCATTTTTGGCACTGGAAAATACAATTTAATTTTTTTAATTCCTTAAAGCGAAGGTATTGGGATAAATGCAGTATTTGCGGAAAGCGAGGGTTTAAAAAATCTGCTTCAGGAGATTGGTCCGGCAAAATATGGCATTCAGAGTGTGGTAAAAACAGAAATAACAAAACGATAAAATAATGAAAGCAATAGTATATCTGATAATTTCAATACATCACACCAAGGCCGAAAACGAGTTTTTCTATTTATGGGGACCAAATAACCTGGGTTACACAAAGGATGTAAATCGGGCCGGCATTTACTGCACATTGCCTGTAAATGGTCAAGCTCAATATAAGGGAGAGAGCCTGCATAATACAATGCGAAGTCTTCCGGTTGAGGTAGACGGAGAGGAGGTCGAAAGACTCCAGTTTAAACACACCTCAGAAGGTAAGTTTATTTATAATAACGCCCATAACCGCCACATTTTAGGAATTACCATAGATGGCCTGGGTTTAAAAAGAGGTTTTTAAAATGAAAGTAAAAACTTTAACAATGGAGCAGTATAATGTAACAGGTGCGCTGCATGGAAGTATGATTTATGCCAACAATCCCAGGGAAGCAAAGCGAATTTTTCGCCGTAACTATAAGCACGAAAAAATAATTTATTGCGGCATCTGGGGCCGTTTAAAACTATCAAAAAAACATTTCAACTATGAGTAATTTGGGAATGCATATAAAAAAAGATGAAAAGCAGGATTATATAACCTGCGAAAGTTGCACTAAAGAATGTACTGATATTGAAACGATGAAATCAGACAATTCTGGAAATTGGTTTTGTGCGGAGTGCTGGGCGGAGCTTTCCCCGGTAATGCGTAAGGAATGGCAGGATCTGAGGGAAAAGGGAGAAATAGACGAACACGGAAATTTTACATAAAAGCTATGAGCAAATTAGAAAAATTCAGATTTAGTTTTATCCAACGATTTGACCGGATTTTTAAAAATCAATATTGTTGGGCTGATTGCGTGAGCTGGGCTTATAACTTCAGGGTTAAAGATTACAACCCTTTTAATATTGAGCTGGCCAAGACTTGCCGCCAGGAGAGCGAAGAGAGCAGTAACGGTACTTGTTATTGCGGCCGATTTTACAAAGGATTGGCAATAAGCGAGCTAACAGAGCAGCAGTTAGAGGCTGCGCGTAGGGATTCTTTAACCGCAATGGAAGTACGAAATATTAAAACTTTGCAGCAGATGAACGCCAGGCACAAGGAGCAAATAGTGTTTATTTTTATGCTCCTTTTGGTTTTGATTATTGGAGTTCTGGCCCCTGAGGCGGCGTTTGTAGCGTCTATAAATTTTTAAATTTCTTTTATGAAAACAAAATATATAAAAATCCCTGTAACGGATAGATTGCCTAAAAATGTAGCCTGGTATTATACAGCGGGCGTGGATGGTTCAAAAATGAAAACTTACTACGATGGGAGGCGGTTCCGGGAAACAACAGCGACCCCGTTGTATTGGCTCGAAGAGGTCCCGGATAGGGAGGCTGAGGCCATGCAAATCATGAAGGATGTGGTTTTTCACTTTCAGCAATTTCAGGAGGGATACAAATCGATACCTCAAAGGCAAACCATGGACAAAGTAATGGAATTTATAAAATCAAAATCATGAGCAATATTAAATTAACAGACATAGATTTTAAGAAAATAGAGCTGGAAGCAGAGGATATAAGGCGTTACCGGTCCACAGATTACCCAATGAAAGACGGTGCGTGGGTAGAAATGAATAATTCCACAGAGTACAGGGTACGGGAATCTTTCGAAGAGGTAGATAGGCTGGTAATGGAAGCGAAAGAAAAAGCAATTAAAAAATAGGGAAAGCCGAAAACCTTACAGAGTAGGCATAATTAAATAAATACAATAAACTGAACAAACACTAAACCTAAAAAGGAAACTGTAGGCGGCCGGACGGAGACCCAGCCGCCTTTTTTTAAAAATCCTCAAAAGTGAGGATAAACAAACCAAAATCAAATTATAATTTTACAACGATAAATAAATTAAATCAAAATGAAAAATTACGAGTACACAGAAAAATGTAGAGAAATTTCGGGATTTGGCGGCGAATATGAGAAAGCATGTAGAGACATGGTAAAAGCCGGCATGGAGTGGCTGGACCAAAACCCAGAAGCAGAGCCAACCTTTGCGCAATCCAAAAAAGTTATAGGACTTACCATTGATGAAAATGAGGACATGCAAAAAATGCAAAGTGTAATGGTAGCTGCCGTGGGGGGATGTTCAGGCGCTATGATGCAAGCGGCAACAAACCATGTTTTGTATGCGCGCAAAAACGGATGGGAAAAGTACATACAAGAAATGGAAATGCCCGCTGTAGAAGAGGGGGAAGGAGCGGAAAATGAAGAGAAAAACTAATTAAAAAATTATTATGAAAAATTTACAAGAAATCAAAGATGAAGTTTATCAGGAGATAGGCTATAAGGGCGGAGAGATTACAGGCGATGAGGTAGACGCCATTGCAGAGAGGTATGCCCGTGAATGTGCTTTAGCCTCATTGGAAAAAGCCGAAAAAAGGGCCTCAGACCTCATGGAAAGTGAAGAAGTAGAAGATATTTACATTGAAGATTTTGAGGCTATAAAAAAGGCAATATCGAATCCTTTAAACGTAATACTGCTATAAAAATATTATAAAAACAATTGATAACTTTGCGGTAGGAAATACCGCACAAAACAGAGAGGGTATTACGCCCTCTTTTTTCATGCGTAAACCATAAGGCCCGGAGGGGAGGAGAAACCCCGCAAATAACTCTACAAAAGGGGTAGAGGCTGAGGTTTGATTAAAAGGCTTAAATTAGTGGAAAACGGATTGCCGGTTTAAAGTAAAATGGCGGCCCGTGTAACAAAAATATTTTTAAAAATGGCAAAAAATTTAACTATACACGAAAGGGAGGATCTGAAAAATCGAATATCAAAACTGTACCTGCAGGGCTACGGGGTTAGCAGGATAGCGAATTACGTAAACCCGTTAGTATCTTACAATGTAACGCCGCCAACGGTACACAGGCATTTAAAAGCAATTCTGAAAACCTGGTACGATGAGAGGGAGGCGGATATAGATCAGCGCATTAATACGGAATTGCTTCGGTTAAATGAGGTAGAATACCAGGCATGGCAGGCATGGCACCGGAGCTGTAAGGCCAAGGTAAAAAAGACCAATAAACGCAAAGGTTCGCCTAAAACTAAGAAAATGGAGGGGGGCCAGGATAAAGAATACATCCAGGCTGATTACGTCAGCGAAACAGAGCAAACCGAGGAAATGATAGGGGATCCGCGCTTTCTTGATATTATACAAAAGTGCGTAGATATGCGCCTGCAGTGGCTTACGAAAGGCAGTGAACAGGGATCGAATAAGGGTAGCACGAACATAACCAATAATACAGTTTTGGTTATGACGTCACAGGAGCGTTATGTTCCTGAGAAGCTAAAACAAGTAATGCAGATCAATTCTGTTAATCCGAGTTAGGCGTTTGCAAAATAACCCGCGCAAATTTTGCATCTTTGCAAAATAAGCCCGGTAAATTTTGCAAATGAAAACTAAAAAAGGAAAACAAAAAACAGTGTTTATCTGCTCAAATAACGACTCAATCCATAGGGCCGGGGGTTCCCTGGTTAAAATGGTAGATGGTGAGCTATTTGGCAAATCATATTATTTTTACTACAGAAAGCTTTTACATTGTGATAGCTTTCTTTTTTCGTTTAAAGGGGTGGTTTATAAAATTCAAAAAGTTTATTATGATTGATGAGTTAAATTACAAGCTGGTGCGCCTGAGTGATCCGCAGCACGCGGTATATAACGCCCGTACGCCATTGATTCTGGATATGGCCGGCCAGGGCTCCGGGAAGTCTGAGAATATCGGGTTACAAACTATTGAGGTTATAGAAATAGCGCCGAAAATAAAGGGATTCATAGGCGCCAATACTTATGACCAGCTAACAACGGCCACGCTTGACAGGGTGTTTTCTTCCTGGCGTAGATTGAAAGGATGGGAAGAGCATGACCGGAAAGAAAACCCGGAAGGAGTTTATGTTGTAGACCGTAAACCGCCTGCACACTTTAAAAAGTACCACACCCTGAAGAGCTACCGAAATACTATCTCTTTTGCTAATGGCTGCTTAATCTTCCTTGGATCCCTCGATAACTGGAAGGCTCTCGATGGTAAAGAGATTGGCTGGGCTCACCTGGATGAAACAAAGGACACGGAAGAGAAGGCAGTAAGGGGTGTTATTATGGGAAGGATCCGGCAGCCTGGGTTATATTATGATCCGATAACCAATAAGCTGCAGTATGAAGAGGATAAGGTAGAGGCGTACAGGCGTGGGCTTAAATCATTCGGACCTTTATACATCCACACATCCCCGGCCTATGGAGGGGTAGAGTGGTTGACGAGGATGTTTAAGATGGATTCTGACGAGGTTAAAAATGAAATGCTTAAATGCCTTTTGGATCCGGATGATTTCTACTATTACAGTGATGAGAATATAACATCGGTAGTGTATCAGTCTTTCTGGAATGCCATTAATTTGAGAGAGGGCAAATTAGAGGAGTTAATGGCCACCTACACAGAGGAGGAAAAGATGTTGTTTATCTATGGTTATCCATTCACTAAGACTGGCGGCGAATACTTCAGAGAGTGGAAGAGCGCCAGGCATACCGTTAAGCGTATACCGCTTAATCCGGATAGTATATTGTATTTGGCCTTTGACTTCAACGTAAGGCCATACATTACCTGCGAGGCTGCTCAGATAGACCGTGTAATTAGGTACTACAATGAGGCAACCGGCGAAAAGATAGACTACCCGGAAGGAAAGGAGCATTCAGCGTTCAGGCCGATTGAAGTAATGCGCATAAAGTTTATACAAGAGTTTTGTTTAGAGCCTCCAAAGAATCGAACGGAAGAGGCCGCCACTGCTGCTGCTACCTGGTATACAGCTAACGGCGGAAAGGCTGGGATTATGGTATATGGCGACGGCTCCGGGCATAACGAGATAACAGGCCTCGCGCCGCTCACACAGTATAAGATCATAAAGAGAGATATACAGAAGTTTATCAGTGTAGAGATTAAGGCTAAACCGTCAAACATTGGGGTAATGTCCAGACAAAAGCTATTAGAGAAAATCTTTGCAGGCGCATTCCCGGAGATTGAGATCTACGTTTCCAAGGAATGCCCGCAGCTCATCCGTGATTTTGAATTCCTGAAGGAGAACCCCCAGGAGGGCGGCAAGTTTAAGGAGAAAAAGAAGGATCCATTAACGGGCAAGCTATATGAAATCATAGGCCATACGTCGGATGCCGCCGAGGGCCTTATCTGCGAGGTCCTTAAAGGGTATTTAAAGTATTTGGTGTAACCTTTTAGGCATTAAAAACCGTCTCTGCTTTTGAGGCGGTTTTTTTTGTTTAATTTTGAAGCAAATAATTTAAGCATGGATCCCATATTTTTGAAAGAAACATTATTACGGGCGGCTACTCTGATTAAGACCGGAGAAAAGCACTGTTACTATGACCAGGTTACAGAATACGCCAAAGAGTATGCAGCTCATATCACAGGAAAGAACATTGAGAAGTATTTAAAACGGTACACGATCCGGGAAACGGACGCAATGTTCAAAGAGAGAGTGGAGTTAACAAACGCCATAAGCCCGGCTGTATCTAATAGCCTCATGAAACCTTTTTACAAAGTGAGTCGAAATAACAATATTGCAAAACGGTATGACTTCCGGAATCCTGGAATAAACAAGAGGATTGAGGTTATGTTAAATGACTTCAACAGCGATATGATGGACAACACAAATGGTCTTGAAACTTGGCTACGGACTAGGTTTGTAGAGCTTTCGTTCACGGATCCTAATAGTTTTGTGGTTATAGAGTGGGATGCGCCACGGACTCGGACAGAAACTATAAAACCGCGCCCGTTCGAAGTAAGCAGCTTTGACGCTTTGAATTACGAATACAGGGGCCAAGTGTTATTATGGCTACATGTGTGTGTGAAAACTAAATACAATACCATTGAAGGTGGCAGAACCAAATCTAAAGACGGTAATAGGTATACACATTATGCTCAAGGGCTGACCATTGTTTATGATCCAATAGACCAGGCGTTTAATGATGAGGTAGGTTATGTATTGGCATATAACCAGGCGTATGAGATTATAAGCGGCCAAAAATATCTGGTAACAATAAATGAAACAAATTTAAATTATGTGCCAGCATTTAAGGTGGGATATGCTCGGGACCTGGATACTAACGCAAGAACTTATGTTAACCCTTTTAATCCGGCAATGCCTTATTTTAGGAAGCTTCTAAAAACCACCAGCGAGTTAGATATAACAATGTCCTCTCATGCATTCCCTCAAAAATGGCAGTACGTGCAAAAGTGCAACGGCGCAAACCCCCAGGAGCCTTGCGACAATGGCAGATGTCCTACTCGGGATAACGCAATATGTACCGCATGTAATGGCACTGGAACAATGACGGTTAAAAGTGCGCTGGAGGTTTATTATGTTCCGTTGCCGGAAGATCCAAAGGAGGCATTAGACCTGGATAAGATGCAGACCTACAAAGCGCCTCCGATTGATCTGGTAAAATGGCAAGATGAATATTCAAGGTCTATGGAAATCAGGGCTCACATGGCTGTTTATAATAGCAATATGTTTGTAAGCGCTGAGGCTCAGATAGCGAAAACAGCTACGGAGATAGACGCCAATATGGATGGAATATATGACGCTATAGAGCCATACAGTGAGAAATACAGTAAGGTTTGGAAGCTTATCGTTTACACGTGCGCGGCTCTGGCTGGGTTTGGCCAGGATAAGGATGATTATGATTTAATACACGCGTTTCCTGCAGATCCTAAATTAAAAACCTTATCAATCCTATTGGGTGATCTAAAGTCTGTTAATGATAGCGACGCGCCAAGCTTTACTCGGGATATTATAAACAACGATATTGCGGAGGTTATGTTTAATGGGGATGATGAATCTTTGTTGAAATATCGGGTTCGCCATGAGTTTTACCCATTCAACGGAAAGCGGTCAGAAGAAATTACCATGCTATTGAGCACACAGTATGTAAGCGATTTTACAAAGATTCTTTATTCTAACTTTGAGTCTATATTCTCTGAGATTGAGCGGGAAAAAGATGGCTTTTATTTATTGCCTTTTATAAAACAGTGGGAGATAGTACAGGAGAAGGTAGAGCAATGGACGGAGCGCATATTGAATGGCACGCCAGAGGCTCCGGATAAATCATTATTGTTGGGAGGCAATACCCAGGAAGTTCCTTTAACTAACGGATCCAATAACGGGGAGCAGGAGCCAAGCGAGCCGGAACCTGCGAATAACGGGGAAGAGGATCCATTAAAAAAATAAAGCATGAACAGGAAGCACATTAATAAGTTGGCCAGGGAACGTGATCGGCTTATAGAAGATTTAAACGCGCAAATGCTTACATCTTTCGCCAAAAGTCAAAGCATGTTTACTAAACTTTTCTTTGATGGATTTATAGATAAACTGCAAAGGGATGATAATGGGATAGTTTTAAACAATGCTTTTAACCGTAATCTGATGTTGACAGTAGATAATATTTTTGCAGCGTTTTATAAGCAGGCCAGCCCTATTATTGTAACCGCTCTAGTAGGAGGAGTGAGTAAAGTAATTGATTTTAACGATAGATATTTCAGCACCCTAACGAAAGACGCAAAATTGTTGCCGATTAAAGAAAAGGTGATGAAAAATGTTAAAGAATGGCTGGGTATTGAAGGCGATAAAACAGCCAAGCGAAATGGATATATAGATACGATCATCCAAACGCCAGATTTGAAAGTAAAAATTAAAAACATGGCGATGAAATCAGTATACGGCCAGCAGGGATGGTTTAGCATGCGCGATGAGTTTGCAGAGTGGCTAAATCCCATACCAACGCGAGGGAATTCCGACGAATACGGAAAGCTAAAACAGTATTACCGGAATTATACTTATGATTTGTATAGCCAAATAGACAGAGGAACGGCGCTAACTTTTGCCGACGAGTTAAAGTTTGAATTTGCAGTATATGAGGGTGGCTTAATCGAGACTTCCCGGAAGTTCTGCAAAGAGCATAACGGAAAGGTTTACCATAAAACCGAGATTCAGGAGTTTAAGTTAGAGGAGGCGATACCCCCAAACTATAATCCGTTTGTGGACCTGGGAGGCTATGGGTGCCGGCATCATTTAAACTGGATTCCTAACACTCTTGCGTTTTTTATGAGGTCTGACGCGGAGGAGTATTTAAAAAGTTTGAAAGCGGCATAATTTGTTTATATTTGTGGTGCTATCCTACAGATTTATGATTTAAATTTGTTAAAATTACGACAGTCAGGACAGCTGTCTTGCGAAAGGGTCAGGCGCCACCCGACGAACTGCCGTAAAAAACCCCTCATTTTAAAAGTGAGGGGTTTTGTTTTAAAAATTATTCGTATGTTTGCAAAGCAAGAACAAACGGTTTTTTTCCGTACTTAAAGGATTATTTTTTCAACAGCATTTATCCCGGGTGTATGCCTGGGATTTTTTTATTATATTTACACCATCAACCAATCGGTTTATTTACTTACGTTAGTTTTTTTAATAGTTAACTCAATGTTTAGGCATTGAGTTTTTTTTGTATATTTGCCTTAATTCTAGGCTAAAGAAAGGCATTAAAATGACCTTATTTTGATTTTACGATGTATTTACCTGTTAATGTGAAAACCCGTCATTTTTGACGGGTTTTTGTTTGTCATAACTTTTTTTGATTAACTTTGACGGAGTAAATAAAAAAAAAATTCATTTATGCAAAAGAACATTCTTTCAAACAGCGAGCGTATGGAGCTCATAGAGAGATACCAGCAGGACAAATTAAATCCGCCTCCTGCAAATATCAAAGATGAAACTTTAATCAAAAATTACGGTACCGATGAACAAAAAGCACGGCTACAGGCAGCACCAGCAGCAGAAGCACAGAAAGCAGCTGAAGAGCAAACCACAAACGAAGGAGACAAGTCAGGAACAGAGCCGGCCAAACCGGATTTAACATTAGATTTAACCGGAGGCGACAACCATGGGCCTAAAGAGAATCAGGCTCCGACCAGTAACCAGGATTATATTAATGCATTCACAGAGTACCTGGATTTGCATGTAAGCGCTCCAGATCCAAGCTTAACAACTGAACAGCTACAGGCGGCCAATAAGAAAAGATCTGAGGATCTAGCACTGGAAGCCGCCCAGGCAAGAGAGATTCAAAACAACATGAAAGCTCAAAAAACCCAAAGCTTTGGCGAAATGGTATCACTCGTTAATGTCAAGACTGGCGATAAGCAGCAAGTAAGCCGTTATACGTTTGAAAACTTCATGGGCCAGATGCCGGAATGGAAAATTGAACAGGAACCGCCCGCAGAAATCAAACCGCCTGCGGAATCAATTGGTAAATAATGATCCATGATTAAAGCAGTCAATAATTACAACGGTGTAGAGAGCTCCTTTACAGAGGAGCAATGGATAAAGGTCCAGGACAACCCCAGATATACTGGAATGTTTTCTGTAATAGGGGGTGCGGCTAAAAAGGCAAAAGAAATTCCCGCCGAAATCCAAGAACTTAAAGCAAATAACCAAGGAGGCGCGGCCGCTCCGGAAGTTAGCGAAAAGGCCGATAAGAAAACAACACAGGACAAAAAACAGGACAATAAATAAATTAAAAATTCATTATGGATTTAAAGACAATTTTGATGGGGTTGCTTTCCACAACTTTAAAAATGGATAACGGGCAAATTGAGGAGCTATTAAATGAAGAGGGAGCAACTGAGGAGAGCGTAAGCGCTAAACTCAAAGAAATGGACGCTCAAAGAGTAGCAACGCTTAAAATGATTAGCGCAGATTCTAAAGAAGGCTTTAACCAGGGGTACGCTAAAGCTAAAAAAGAAGAGCGCGAAAAATTCGAGGCGGAATTGCGAGCTGAGTACGGAATAGATAGCCAAAATACAGGAATTGATTTAATAAAAGATATTATTTCTGCCAACGCTGGAGGGTCGGGCGCATCAGGTCAAGTTACAGAGGACGATGTAAAAAAACATCCTGCTTTTTTAAGCATGGAACGTACCTTTAAAAAACAAATTGAGGACTTGAACACTGAGCATACCAATAAGCTTACCGAGATTGAAGCGGCAAATAAAAGGAATGAGACTTTCCACGGCGTAAGACAAAAGGCGGTAGATTTATTGGCCACGCTTAACCCGGTAGAGTCTCAAAATCCAAATGTAGCCTCAAACTTGAGAAATACGTTTGTAAATTCTCTTAAAGATTACGATTTCGAACAGCAGCCAGATGGGACCTTTTTAGTATTGAAAGATGGCAAGCGTTATGATGATGCACATGGGCACGCGATAGCCTTTGAGGATATTGTAAAGCAAGTGGCCGGCAATTACTACGAGTTCCAAAGCAACAGCGGCGGAAGCAACGGCGGAAATGAAAATAAAGGGGGCCAGGGCGCCGCTGGAGTAGCTAAAACCTTTAAAACTGAAGAGGAGGCACAGGCGTACGCCCGGGATAGCTCAGTCCCCCTGGCTGAAAGAATGGCAGCGTTAGCCGCTTTCACAGGCTCTAAAACTGAGCCGGACAAAGAATAATTTAACAACTAAACAATTTAAAAATAATGGCAGCAGGAGATTTCACAGCTTCACAGCTTGGCTTAATCAATTTAAAAGCTGAGCAAATGTGGACAGATAGCCAATATGCGGCATCCTTAAAACCGGAAGCTGAGGCAGCAAGAGCCGTATTAGAGCGGCAAACAGTACAGTTCAAAGAATTTTACGACTGGGAAGAGAAAAGGAGAAAGGTAAAAGTTACCTGGATTGATGCATGCGAAATGACAGCCCAGGACTGCGTAGAAACGTGTGATCCGTCCTATCCGGAATTAGGGACAAAAAGCAAAAGTTACGAGCCTAATTTGTGTAAATCTGCTGGATTTTCAATTGATGCTCTAAAAACTAAAACAGACAGCTATGATTTTCAGGAGCAAATCGCGCGAGGCTTGGCAGCAGCCGTTAAGTCTCTGGATGAATGGTGGGCTAAACAAGTTTTAGTAAAAATTAAAACTTTTGCCGGCGTTAACGTGGCTCCGCAACCTTTTATCTATGACAATGTGGCTAAAACCACAAAGTTTACAGATTTGGATCCTGTTAGTCAGTATAACGGGAATCTTAAATTGCTGGCAAACTTCCTACAGCAGTCGAAATTAAATAGAATTGCATCGCCTTACATCATTGATAATGGCACATTTTTTGTTGACATGCTGAATGCGGCTTTTGACAGCGGAAACAGTGAAGGTAAAGGATATGCCGCAAGGCTTAACGTCTTTAAAGACATGCTTTATGATGATCAATTCAATTTTGCAGCAGCAGGACTGACAGACAGTTTATTTATGATTGGTTCCGGCGCCGTAGCCTTTCAGACGGTAAATGATAACCCATCAACTCAGACGGTAATCGGAGGAAATGTACAAGATACTTTATACAGGATTAAATCCAACCTATTACCAGGTGTTGAGTATGATGTGCTTTATAAAATCAAATGTGTTGTTACAGGAAATGCCAAAAGGTACATTCATATGTGGGAGCTTAAAACAAAAGGTCTTGTTGAATTGAATCCGGAAGGGTGCCCGGTAACAGCGAACGTAGGCGGAAGCCCTACCATTGTAACACCTACCGGCGTATTATCTTATACGCGTGTAGCTTCATAATTTATTTACATTCTCTAAACATTAACAGCAGCCTTTACGGGTTGCTGTTTTTTTATACCTTTGAAAAAGAATAATTTTAAAATCAAAAACTTATGGATTGTTTAAAAAACATAGTGGGAATTTCAAAAATGGATTGTCTTTGCCTTGCTGACGGATTGAGTCCTGAGCAGATAGAAGCCGCAAAAAAAAGTACGTCAGGCCTTTATTTAGATGCGAACCTCAAAGGAATGATAAAGCTTTCTGATATAAAGTATTTAGATGCTTGCGGAATGTATTACAAGATGGCAAGTGAGGCCATAGAGGCTGCACAGCGCCAGTACACGGATGACTTAAAGATAATGTTATCTGAAAAATATAAGAGCAACAGGGCGCGATTTATCGGAGAATTAGGGCGGTTGCAATACTCTGGATTTTTGGGCGCTCAAAAGAATTTGCAGTACGTTAAAATTCAGCCAAACGACATTAACGCTGCAGTAATTCAAATTGACTCACTAAGAATTAATATAAGCCACTCAAAAACAGTGACTGTGAAACTAATTTCTATAATAGACGGCCTATCTTACGGAGATATAGTTTATGAAACAACTGTTCAGACGACGGCCAACAAGTGGGTAAATGTTACGATCCCGGAAGAAATGAAACTACCGTTTTCTGTAAAAGGGTATAAGATGAGCTATTATTTTGTATGGGAAAAAGAGGGAAATGAGCAGCCCGTAGACAATTCTACATCTTGCGGCTGCTCCGGAGGCGACGCGTACAGCCAGTATGTAACATTTACAGGCGGCCAGGCTGATGATTATGATAGCTTTGGCGGAATCAATGATAAATTTGCTAGAGGATTAAGCATAGGCGCTCAGATTTATTGCGACACAGCGGCTGTAGTATGCGATAAGTTTTATAAGGAGGAGGCTGTATCTCTAATTTCGGCATGGTCTGTTCTTTTTAAGGCTGGGGAAATATTGTTTAATAAAATATTAATGAGCTCTTCCATTGAAAGAATAACAATGATGAACAGGGAGGCTATGTATGGAATGAGAAATCATTATGAAAAAGAATATAATAACAGGATTGCGTACCTTACAACTGAAATAGATTTGAGTAGTAGTGGGTGTTTTTCCTGTTCAAATAACAAAATGTATGTGGGTAGCATATTTGGATAATGGAAGATATAAACGCGCTTGTTAACAAGCTAAAAGGATTCAGGGATAAACTGCCTGAAGTATTGCCAACCTTGGCCACTACCGTAAGCTTAACCGGCAAGGCCTTGGCTGAAAGAGTTATAAAAGATCAAGGTTTTGGAAAGACCTATTCAGAAAACAAATTGCCAATAAATTATTTTTGGGGCAAATTTCTAAATAATAGGGGCCTGGCTTATTTGCAATCCAATAAAGTTGCACAGGACGGCACGACATGGGGAGATTTTCGGAAAGCCCAAGGCCTCCAGGATAGATATGTAGATTTAACGTATAGCGGTAAAATGTGGGCCGGCATGTTTCCGCAGGAAGTTGAAATAAATTTATTTTCATACGTGGCGCCATTGGGAAATAACACAATTGAAGGACAAAAAAAGATGAACTGGAATAGGGAGAGATACGGCGATTTTATCGGAGCTGTTCTGGTAGGGGATAACCTGGAGATCATGAAACGTACGGCATACGACGAATTAGTAAGGATCATGGATAGAGAACTCGGAGAGTTTAGAGTATAATTTAAAATCAAAATCAAATGTTAAAAGAGGCATGTAATGCATTAAAAGAAAAACTGTTAAGCGGTACGCCATTGAAGCTTATAGATACAGTTTCCGGAATGGTACAGACGGTAACGTATACTGAGGTAAATAATGACGGAGTAAAGTTTACAAAACGAATGCCGGTGAGTTATGACACTAATATTCAAAGATGTGAATCAGGACCTGAACAGGCGCTGATTCCTGACAGCAATAAAAAAGGATTGATCTATTTTGAAGAAAACGGTACTTTACAAATGACTCGGCAGCTGAGCGGCGGGCGTAAAATGTACCGGGGATCCGTTCTTTTAATTTGCTGGATGAATAAAAATAGAAGCGTGGGGGATACTTACGCGGAAATTACAAAGCTTGCTTATGATGAAATAGTAAATAAGCTTTCAGGAAATGTAAATTCAGATATTTTTATAAATCTAAAGGTTACACCTAGGGCATTTCGTCAGGAGCCATCAATTTTTTCACGTTATACTTATGATGAAGTAATAACGCAATATCTGAGACCTCCTTTTGAATTTTTCGCCATAGATTTAAACTTATCATTTATCAGCTCGTGTGCTGGCACAATAAACTTAAACCCAAAACAGTGTTAATTATGGAAAATTTTATATTATACAGCTTTTTAATCGCGGCTTTGGCCGTTAGCTACAAATTAGTATTAGCTCATCAGGAGGTGTTAAGCTGGTGGTTTCAGTTCGGCGCCCGCTTTTCCGGGAAATGGTTTTACAAGCCAATATGGGGCTGTGAGCTCTGCTTTGCCGGTCAAGTGGCCGCCTGGACTTATGGTTTAAATTGGGTTTCGTCTAATTTAAACGAAAGCGCCCCATTTTGGCGCTTAATTTATTTTTTAATACCTGATTACGGATTTAGTGATCATAGTCTTTTAAACTGGTTTATTTTCGTTTCAGTGACTATATTAATAACTAATTTCATTTCGAAATTTCACCAAAACACATTTCAATGACAAGATTACACATAGAGATAGAGTATAAGATTAAGGACATGGTATATGTGATTACAGATCCGGACCAAAATAAAGGCATTGTTACGGCTTTTTTGATAGATGAAAATTCCGTTATGTACCGAGTTTGCGTAGGCTCGAATTCTAACTATTATTACGCTTTTGAATTAACAACTGAAAAAACAATATTTTAATTATGGCTATTGAGTTAAAACAATTAGATCCCACACAAAAGAGTTTTGTCGCTAATGGCAAGACCTATCACATTGAGACTAGGTTAAGTATAGCACGATTTCATCAGTATCAGATTTATGAAAAAGAGGCTGGTTTTAGTATATCCTTTGAGTCTATGGTTAACACACTGAAAGAGGCTTACGAGGATCTTAATAAAGTGAAAAATGCTGATGCTGCTGTAAAGATTAATAACCTCTTAATGGGCCTTGTTAACGTTGCGGAAAAAGAACATGTTTTGTTAAAAATGTGTGCCTTGTTTATGAATACTGATGATGAGGATCGGGGCGAAATCAATGAAGATATGATAAGCAGGAAAATTTCAGAATGGGAAAATGAATATGAGGTAAATGGTTTTTTTACGCAGGCACTCAGTACTGTAAGTGGCTTTTTCAGAATCTACAACGAAATGCGCCTAATCATTTCGGAGGCGGTAGACAAAAGAAAACCGTAAAAACTAAAATTACAGAACTGAGTGCTTCCGAAAGACCTATTTTTTACCAGATTCAAGAGCACAAAAAAACATGGCAGAAACTATGGCTCAACATGGCGGAAGGAGATATTACACGATACAATGAGATTAAAAGAATGGATTGTTTGACTGAATTTTGGTTTTATTACGATGTTTGGAGAGAAAAACAAAAGGAGGCTATAGAAGAATATAAAAAACAAAAAAGAAAATAATGGCTAATTATCAAATTCCCATAGGGGTTAATGCAGAACAGCTGCTAAACCCAATAAATCAAGCTATTGAGCTAATAGAACAAACCGGGCAAGTTGCAACAGAAGCCAGTAGAGAAATATCTACTGGCTTTGCAAATGGGGGCCGGGCTGCTCAGGATTTAGAAAGGAGGATCCAGCCTGTTACTGGAAACTTGAATGATGTAATATCAGTATCAAGACGAGTACAGGAAGGCGTAAGCAACGCGTTTAACGAAAGGAATATTAATACTAATTCGGTTCTGGCAAAAGTCAACGAGTTTAAAGCAAAGCTCCAGCAAATTGAAATCAATAAGCGGATAGGTATCGAGGTGGAACAGGGAGCGATTCAGGAGCTTGAATTAGCTATCCGCGAAATGCAACAGGGATTCCCGGGCATTCAAGCAGAATTAAACCAACAGGTTGCATTTTTTGATAATGCAGTTAAGCAATCCCGGCAGAATATCGCACAGTTAAACGCGGATATTGCGCAAATGGAAACACAACTCGCAGGACAGGCGCCAGGTGCGGAAAGAACAGCCAACGAGGGAGATTTAGGCGCTGCCAGGCAGTCGCTTTTGGAGGAACAGGCTTTGTTAGATCAAAATAGTTCCTCTCTGAGTCAGTACCAATCAGTCAGCCGGGAACTCGTAGGGAATATTCAGAATGCTAACAGAGCCGTATCAGAGTTAACCCAGGGGCAGGTTACGGTAGGCTCTACATTTGAACAGGTTTACGGGGAGTTACAGCCGCTTACTACACGGTTAGGAGAGTTGGAGGATAGGATGTATGAGCTAGCGTTAGCGGGCCAACGGGATACACAGGAATTTAGAGACCTTCAGGCGGAGGCTATTCGCATGCGCCAGACTATCCAAGAGGTAGACGCCAGCGTGGATACTATGGCGAAAAGATCCGGGCGCCTGGAGGCTTATGTAAGTGTAGCAAATGGTATGGTAGGCGCTTTTACTGCTGCTCAGGGGGCAGTAGCTTTATTTGCCGGCGAAAATGAGGAAATGAACGAGGTGTTAACACGGGTGATGTCTGCCATGGCCATCCTTCAGGGGTTACAGGCTACTTTAGAGATTTTCAACAAAGAAAACGCCGCATCCATTTTGTTTACCAGCGGCGCCAGATCAACGGAAGCCCAAAGCACAACTTTACAGACAAATGCTAACAATGTACATACAATTGCACTCAATGCAGAAACAGCAGCACAGCTGGCGGCAACAGCGGCGGCAACAGCGGATGCATCGATAACACAGGCCGGAGCAGCGGCCGATGCCGCCGCCGCCGCCGCATCAGCAACCGATACGGCGGCCCAAATTTCTAGCACCGCGGCCACTATTGCAGATACTGCAGCCACAACAGCGCAAACAGAGGCGTCAGTAGCCAATACAGCTGCAACAGCGGTGGCGGCTTCTACTACAAACTCACTGGCAGCAGCTCAAACCAGCTCGGCTGCAACCGCTACCAATAACGTTGCTGCACAGGGCGCGCAAACAACAGCTATGACGGCCTCAAGTATAGCAGCTGGAGTTTTGGGGTTTGCGTTAAAAGCTTTGGGTATCGGATTGGTAATAACGGCTGTAGCTGCTTTGGTTGAGTATTGGGATGAATTAAAAGACGCTATGCAGAAATTATTACCAGCCGGACAAAGTATTGGTAAAATGTTTGACACGCTAAAAAGCTACGTTTTCGGAGCTGGAGAGGCTATTGTAAAAGCATTGATAACTCCGGTAAATGCTTGGATGAAAGTGTTAGCAGGAGATTTTAAAGGGGCCTTTGAGGTCTTGAAAAATGGTTTGAATCTTACGGCGAATTTCCAAACCGGATTCAATCGCCAACAATTAAGAAATCAACAAAAATATTTAAATGAAAAAGAAGAGGCAGAAATAAAAGCCGCTCAGCGTGATTTAGATCGTCGAAAAAACAGAGGAGAGGATGTTTATAAACAACAGCAGGATTTGTATAAGCGTGAAATTTCTTTAAAGAAAAAAATGAGGGATGATACAGATGAGGTTCAAAAGAAAATGGAGGATGACCAGGATAAAAGGTATGCAGAAAATCAGCGAAAGGCGGAGGCGGCCAGAAAGAAAGCAGAGGCAGACGCAAAGGCAGCAGAGCAAAAAAGAAAACAAGAGGCACAAAAAGCTGAAGCCGAAAGAAAGAGAAATTTAGATTTGATCGATAAATATCAGGCTGAGATTCGAAAATTAGCAGTATATAATATCGGTGAAACAAACGAATTTGGCGATGAATTTATAAGAGAGGCAGATGCTATTCATGCCGAGGCAGAAAACAGATTAGCTGATTTAAAAAAGGATAATGCAACCACCTTGGAAGCTAAGGAAAGGCAGGCTGTGTTAGAGTTTTATATTTTGCACAATGCGGAGATCAGAGAGAAAGAAGTATGGGACCGTAGAGCTAAAAATATCGCTGCCATAAAGCTTGAGAGTCTTAAAATAATGAATGATCTTAACAAGGAGGGCAGAGATAACGAAATGAATTCTTTGGAGTTGGAAGCTGAAGAGTCTAAAGCTAACATACGAGATCGTTTTAAAAATGATTATGCTTTGAGAGAGTATTTAGTAGAAAAAACAACAAAAGATCTGGAGGAAAAAAAGAAAGCACTGAATCTAAAATACGATCAAAAAGAGCTAGATAATCAATTAGAAAAAGCTGAAATAATGCTGGAGCTTGCGCAAAAAACAGGACAAAAAACTGAAAAACAAGAGGCACAGCACCAATTAGCTTTGTTGGAGGTTCAAAAGCAAGCCGCGGAAGCTCAGTTAAATTTAATTTTAAATAGCGGAATAGATCAGGATGAATTAGCCGTTTTGCAGGCACGATTAAAAGTAAAAAAAATAAAGGATGCGATAGCCGAGGAATCAAAAAAAGGTAAAACCTTTGATATGATGGAATGGCTCGGAATAGGCTCGGGATGGAGTGGCGAACAGATGGACTCTATAAAACAAGCTGCAGGCGATTTGCTTAATAATATCTCTCAAATAACAGATGGCCTAGTAGAACAATACCAGAGACAAATTGATAAAAAGCAGGAAACTATAGACCAGATAAACGGAGAAATCGACGATCTGGAGGGCCAATTAGACAAGGAAAAAGAACTGAGGGACCAAGGTCTGGCCAATAACTACGAAAATATCCAAAAAGAGTTAGAGCAGAAGAAAGCACAGAGGGATGAGGAGATCCGGCAGCAAAAAGAAATGGTAAAAAAGCAGGAGGAAATTAAAAAAGCCCAGATGGCAGTAGATACAGCAGTGCAGCTGGTAAATATGATTACATCGGCCACCAATATATTTAACTCTCTTTCTTCAATTCCTTTTGTTGGGGTCCCGTTGGCCATTGCTCTTATCGGTACGATGTTCGGCGCTTTTGCCATTACTAAGGCCAAGGCGTTCCAGGCTATTAAAGGAGGTCAACAATACGGAGAAGGGGGCTGGATTGATGGATATAGCCACGCTCAGGGGGGTAAAAAATATGTATCGGACAGTGGTGACGTTACAGAGTTAGAGGCTGGAGAATTTGTTGTAAAAAAGAAAGTAGCAGAGAAGTATCCTGGATTTTTAGAAGCCTTTAATAATGGGTCTTTAAATAAGCTTTCTTTTGCTGAGCTTTCAGCTATTGGAATAATGGACGCTCTGGGAATATCTTTTGCAAATGACGACGTACATCAGTCGGTTAAAGATGGGGAGTACTTAAAAGCGACGGTTAATAATTTTTCGATTTCGGCGGGGCCATCTTACGATTTTTCCAGTATAGACGAAAATATATCCTACCTGGCAAGCCGAAAAAAAGAAGACGAACAGCATTCCGAGGACTCAACGCATTATATTGTTAGAAAGGGAACAAGGGTAACGAAAATTAAGAAAAAATGATTATAAAAAATCAGTACAAATATCTACTTACAGATAGATTTGGCACTATACAGGTTTCCCCATTGGGAGAGAGTGATTTTACTATTTCGTACGAACAGGAGGATGATGGAAAATATTTTTATTCCAAGCAATTCCAGGGAAAAATAACATTCATTGGAGAGGCTTATATGAGGCTTAAAACCATAGAGCAATCAATTTATTTGTGTTCTAAACAGCAATTGAAAGTTATAAGAATCTGCGAAGGCTCAGAAGTCGTTTTATATGATGGGTTTTTTAAGCTTTCAGAAGCGGAATGGGATGATGATTTATGTCGTGTTATTTTGAAGTTTGAAAAAAGTACACCGGATAAATGTTTGCAAGACAATAAAAGCGTAAAAATAAATATATTACAAGCTATTAATCCGGCTATTACGGTTAAATTAAGTTCGCCAAGCGGGGTTATAGAGTATAAAAATTGTACGCGTGTTTCAAGTAGCCCTCAGCCTTCAGATTATTGGTGTGGCACCGGTCAACCGGATGAGGGAAACTGGACTCTTTATAAGTGGACGACAAACAGCCCTGATGGCAATCATTACTCCGTGGCTAATTCCTGGGCCAGAGAGGTTATTACCGTGCCTTGTGGAACTATTGTTCCCCCAGACTGGAAACTAATAGAATCCTGCATTTCGGGTACAGAAAAATACGCAAAATCCGTTACGCTTTATGATTGTCAAGTCTATGGAGAACCTGACGGAAACAGTAACGGAATGACGTGTAAGATTGTTGGTTATGATAATACCACGCAAAGTATTGACAATGGAAGGTTACTTAATAGTCTTTTGGTTTATATGCTTAATGAGATATGTCCAGGAATGCAGGTTGTTTCTGATTTTTTTCAGATAAACCCAGAAAATCCAAATGCAATAAATTACGTGACAAACAAAGCCTCTTTTGTTAATCAGTTGGTTATATTTCAAAAAGCCGACGTAAAGAGGCCTGATGTTGTAAACAACTCTTCGAGGGCGGATATTAACTTTGAGAAACTTATGGAAACATTAAACTTTATGTTTAATGTTTTTTACAGTGTAGAGAATGGAGTTTTTAGATTGGAGCATGTGAGTTGGTTTTCAAGATTCAACGGAATGGATTTGACTCAGCCAAAATATTCACGCTATACAGTGGGGATGAAAAGATACACCTATGATGTTGACAGCATACCCAATAGAGAAGTATGGAGATTTAAAGAGCAGAGTTTTGGCGACTTGTACAACGGGACGATAGATTATTCTATAGGTTGCACCGTTGCCGGAAAGTCAGATGAGAAAAACTATTTAGTTGATGAGTTTACAACAGATGTTCAATTGGCGATCGATAACCCAGATTCAGATAGTAACACGGTAGAAGATGCGGGTTTTGTAATTATGGCTACTCGAAAAATAGCAAATGAGTATTATTTAATCTCAGACCAGAGGTTGAATGATTCTTTATCATGGAAATCATTAATAAATTCATTTCAATACTACTACAGGCCAGTAAATAAGGGCGTTTATTTAAACGATGAAATCAATTTTAACAGCACCAAACCATTAAAAAAAGGCGCTAAAATATCGGTGCCTGTAGATTGTGCGGATCTATTCGATCCTAACGATAGTATAAAAACGGTATTAGGAACCGGCATAGTAGATAAAGCCACATTCAACATGTTAACTTGTATGGTAGAGCTGGAGTTAAAGTATGACGTTTTTACAAATTTAGTAGACAACGAGCCGCCGCATATTGACAGCGGAACCGTTTTTCAGACTTACAAAAACATACCTAAAAATCTTCCTATTACAGTGACGGATTCAGATGGTACAATAACCGATTTGTATGTTATTTATCCGCCCGCAAATGGAACGCTAGAAATATTAAGTTATTCAGAGTTAAAGTATACGCCAAATGCTAATTTTGAAGGTTTAGATTTTTTTACAATTCAAGCCAAAGACAATTGGAGTGAAGTATCTAATGTGGCGAGCTTTGGGGTAGAGGTTTTGTCAGCTAACTTGCCACCGGTGGCCAATGATGATAATTTCAACGTATGGCAAGGGGAGCCATTTACTTCTACATCTATATTTAGCAATGATGTTGATGATTTTACATTCACTCTAATAACGCCTACTATTACAACTGCTCAAGGAATTGTAATAAACATTAATAACTCAGGTGTTTTTAGTTATACGCCGGCTCAGGGTTTTTTAGGTGTTGACAGTTTCGATTATACGATAGAGGATAATTTAGGGGCCCAAAGTTCAGCAACCGTATATCTACATGTTGGATCTAAGAAAAACCCGGTGGCGGTTGATGATAATTATCAAGTGCTATCGGCTCAGACTCTCAATGTAGATGGGAGTTATACACTGCCTAAATTGATTTTAAACGATTACGTTCCAGACGGCGTGAGTTACCCACTATTGACAACAGCAGAGACAAAACCAACAGCCTTGGGCGGATCCGTTCAAATAAATGGGGATGGTACGTTTGTTTACAGTGCTCCTGCAGGAGTAGTTTCCCAAATAGATAACTTTGATTACACAGTTTACAATTCTTTTGCCTCTGATATAGGAAATGTTAAGGTATCTTTGCTGCCTACGATTTACGTAAAAATTGTAAAAAGCGACATGAAGAATGTAGGTCATCCAGGCCAAGCGAGCTACAGCAGGACTGCAGATTTTACACTCTACTATTATGCAGATTCGGCCGGCACAACACCGGTAGATGTAAGCGGATTAAATTTTAGAGTCAATATTTTGGAGCACGTAGTAATTAGCGGCAGTTCAGGT
>Ga0182200_1000005_pt1 | contig 41388 bp, 64 predicted proteins | sample G5R1MG_15_FD_128389 | JGI IMG/M metagenome (GOLD analysis project Ga0182200, IMG submission 128389) | Switchgrass phyllosphere microbial communities from Michigan, USA - G5R3_NF_12SEP2016_LD1 MG | ecosystem: Host-associated > Plants > Phyllosphere > Phylloplane/Leaf | place: USA: Michigan... | reverse complement strand
ACGGAGACTGAAGCGTCTGCGGGCGAACCACCAAAAACATTGAAACCGGTAAGCGATGCGGCAATGGAGTTAACCCCCGCCACGACCGTGCCGAGAATAGCCAGAAGGTTCATCTGCGGCTGTGCGGGCAGCGCTTGGCTGCGGTAGCCCTTAATGACGCAGCCCGTATAGGCCGTCCCCGCGCCCCCTGGCTGGATGAACGACTCCACGACGCACACCAGCGGCTGCGTCTTGTTGGTATCGATCTCGGTAATCGAGAACCCCGGCTTGTTCATGAAGGACCGCGTGAACATCACAGTAGCGCGCCCGTTAGCGTCTAGGGTCGCGTACGTCGTGCTGGTCAGGCGGGGGTGTTGATGCCCCTCCTGTGCGAACTTCATGGTGTTGGTGCCGGTGTTGCCGCCTGTCGTTTCCGAACTTGGGGTAACGGTTGACGGGCGCGGCATGCTGGCATCAATAAGCGCCTGCGCTTCAGCTAAGGTAGCGCCGCCGACGACTTCAGCCATCATTAAAACTCCGTTGCCGTGTAGGGTTGGCTAGCGCCACCAGATACGACAGTAACGGCGCGATTGGTGTTGATTCGCACGGAACCGCCAGCAGGAACCGTATAAGTCCCCGGCGAACCGATTGAGGCAGTGCCGCCAATCTCGTTGATACCGATAGGGTTGGCACTGATGTTCTGAATGTTGAGCCCGCGCCGGGTAGGGTTTGCGGAAGCTAGGGTCGTAGAAGTGCCGACAGTCGCGCTAGTGTTTGCGCTGCGATCTGTACCAGCAGGAAGGTATGCGGTCTGGGTGTTCGTGGGGTCGTTGGCGGTGCCTGCTGCGGTCATCGTGCCGTCAGGGCGTTCATTCGATGTAATCAGCGCACCGAACTGAGAAAGACGCAATTCTCTCTGCTGACTATCCACCATAGCAGTGGGGGTTGTTTTATAAATACCACGCCACATAACGGGTGCCCTTCAAATGATAAAGTTGCGCACCCTCAGATAGCGGTAATCTGGATGATTTAACAGTCTTTTTACGCCATCCTTGTGCGCAGGATTCCACATCTCTACGCCGAACTTGCTTGCCCACTCGTACATGACAATTGTGGGGATGTGCGCGGCATGCCAAAGATCGGCAGATTTATCCCAACTCTCAGCTTGCGCTTCCTTGTTGGCGTCAAGGATGGGGGTCACATCCTGCTCACGCCGGAAATGCCAGCGACCCCCGTCCTCTTCGTCTGACGAGAACCAAGTTTTTAGACCCGTTGCGGGATCGTAATCAAAAAGCTTCTCGCCAGACATCAGCTTACTTCACCATCTTGCTTGCACGGAGGTCCTTGGCAACGTCCTTCGACACCTTCGCCTTGTCACCCTTGCCGAGCGTGCGCCCGTCACCGAGATGCACGGGCGTATCGTTGTTGCCCGTCACTTCGACCATATCCGACTCATCACGGGCAACGCGGGTTGCGCGGCCCTTGTCGTCGGTTTCCGTCACCAGATCTGCGTCGGGATCCGAGCGCTGGCCGTGGGGGTTCGGGTTGGCGTCGGTCGGCGAAAGCGGATGCTCGACGACGGTCTCACCTGCAACGTAATCCTTCACGTCACGGGTTTCTTCCGTCTCGACACCGAGCGCCGCTGCCTGCTTGCCGGCTTCCGAGATGTCCGCATACTCTTCAGCAGGCTTGACCGGCTCGCCGAGCGGGTTTGCGGGCGGGAGGTCCTTGACTGCCGGGTGCTGCTCTTCAGCGCCGTCGTTCAGGTCCTTGCCCTGGCTGTTCGTCTGTAGCTTCTTCATGGTATCAATCCTCTCTAATTGGGAGCCGCATTACACGGCCCCCGTTAGACTTACGTAAGATCGGCAATGACGGCGTTGCCTGCATCGTTTCTGCAAATTAGAGTTTCCTCCGAGTACATCGCATCACGATCGGCAAGGCCCGTCGTTGCGAGCTTGCGCTTCTGGAGCGGATCCAGCGTGCGGATTGCCCACATCTCCGGATCGATGATCAGTGCGTCGCGTGCCGAGCAGAAACGGTCAGGGACAAACTGGAGTTCGCCCACGTCCGAAACGTACACGTCGGCGCCAGCGATGATCGTCAGGCGCTTGCTGCCCGTCTCACGGCGCTGCTGGGCAAGGCCCGAGAACGTCGCCGCGATCTGCTTCTGGGCAAGGCTCATGATAACGAGCGTAGGCTCGCCACCGGCATTCCATGCCGACGCAATCGCCGACTTCAGCAGCGCTTCGGTAAACGCCCGCGGCGTGCCATTGGTGGCGATTGCATTAGGATAGCCCGAAGTCGTGCCCGAGAGCGTTGGATTGACGCCACCGACACCACGGCTGGCATTGGTGCGCATGAACGCGAGTGCGCCCGCTGCTTCACCGGCAACCGTCGAGGTCGGCGGAACTGCTGCGTAGTTGCCCGTGTAACGTGCCTCGCGGTCACGCTTCCACTCCTTGCCAGCCTTCGCGATCTGGTAAGCATGCTCGTTCGCGCGGCCTGCTGCCTTCACAGCCTGCTGCGTGGTCGAGGTGCCGACAACCTTCGTGAAGATCTGGGTGTAGTTGCCCAGACGGGTTGTGGCGGGACGGTTCTCGTTGCTGAGGTCGTCGCCCTGGACAGCCTTGTTGTTCGCATTGGCCGAAACCAGCGCGTCGGTCTGCCACTCGGTATAGACCGCCTCAGCCTTTTCGCGACCGATGGCGGTAACGAAAGGGGTTTCGGTCGGCGAGATGTTGGAGATAAGATCCGACAAGTCTTCGCGGTTGCCCACGCGGCTCATCGTCTGGATGGTATTCGATGGAACTGCCATGTTATGTCCTACTAAGGGAAGAGCCTACTGTCTCACGACGTTGGCTGCTTGATTACAATCCGAGTGCTGCGATTGCCCGTGCGGCGTCTTTCACGTCACCGCTCTTGTTCAACCGCTCGCGTGACTCGCGATAACCCCGTCCCTCCGCGCTGCTAGGCTGGGCTGCGTTGGGCTTGGTGGTTCGCGTCTTCTTGCCATCACGAACGCGCTGCATCTGACGAGCCGTTGCTTCACGGTACTTAACCGCGTCGCGCCGATCCTCAGCCCACTCCCTCAATGCCATCAGTTCTTTTGCGGTTGCGTGACCAATCTGGCTCATGTCCAGACCGGCCTCCTTGCCGCGTTCGATTGCAAGCTTGAAGAAGTTGTCACGGGTTTCCGGGTTCGCCACTTCAGGAATCTTCATCAGTTCGGCATCGCGTTCTGCAATTTCCGTCTGTGTCAGTTCCTGTCCTGCGTCGCTCCCGAGCGATTCCGCCTGCTGCATGAACTCGTCATGCTGGGCCTTGGCGGCGTCGTACTGCGCTTTCTGGGCAATGTAGGCCGCTGGGTCGTACTGCGCTAACTGCGGGTCCGGCATCTGGGGGGCAAGAGTGTCCCCAATAGCCTTCAACTGCTGTGCGTATACGGCCTTGGCCTGTGCGTCGGCTCTGGCTGCGGCCTGCTCGGCAGAACGCTGGGCCTCGGATGCCTTCGTAGTTGCCGTCTGGACCTGAATTGCCCTGCGGCTCTCCAGATCGGCTACATACTGCTGCGCTTCTTTGGGAAGGGCCGCAAACTTCGCCTTCTCTTCGGCCGTCAGGCTGACGGGAGCATCGATGGCATCCTCTGGCGGATGTTCGTCCTCGTCGTCGTCCTGACCGTCTTCTTCGTCCGCGTCGAGGTCTAGATCGTCCTCTTCTGCCGACTCGGAACTCTCTTCATCATCCTTGGGGTCATCATCCATAACGCCATCAAGGTTAGAAATCGCTGCTGCCGCGCTATCCAGGTCATCCCCGAAATCGCCGCTGGCTGCATCATCCTGATACTGGGCCATTGGTTTCCTTCATCACTGCGATAGTGCAGTGTGTGAGAATTACACTAAGATAGCGCGGGTGGCAATGCGGGAAGTCAGATCTCGTCTAAAGCCGCTTGAATCATGGTGCAAAAGACCGTTTGGCTCTCTCCAATACTGAGAACTGAAACGCCGTACATTTCTACGTCGTCGCCCGCTTCTGTCATTTTATCGCTCGGCTCAAGCAGAGCTTCAAGTGCCGCACGCGCTTCAGGAATCCAATCCTGCCAGCAGCCGTTGACTATCTCAGTGGCCTTCTCCAGACCATCCCGCTCATAGACAACCATGCCCATCGCACGTGCCATCTTTTCAATCATCTTCATCTCACCATCTCCCTATCGAATATTAGAAATCTTCTCCGCGTGCACCCGGTCATTACCACGGATCCGCCCGGTCTCAATGACCGTCTGCACCTTGCGTTCGATCTCACGGGCGATGCGGTCGGCCATGCCAAGCGCGCGAAGTCCGTCAACGTCACCGGGTGCAAGCTGCCCAACCTTCTCGAAGTAATCACGGCGCAGGGACGCGATCATGTCGCGCAAGCCGTCTTCCTCGTTGTAAAATGATTCAAAGCGCATCCCACGCGCAACAGCATCGGCGCCGTTGTGGATCCTGGGCAATGGGCGCGGCGTGACGGGAACGTAGCCCAGCCATGCCATCAGGCGGTCAAGGAGCATCATGCTTACCCTCAGACACGCCCATGACGTAATCCACCATCTCATTAGCTACCGCGTACACGTCCTTGAGTTCCGCGCCCATCTCGATAGCGCTCTGCAAGGCCCACTGGCGAAGTTCCATTTCTTCGTTCACTCCGACGCCTCCAGTTCTTCGGCGCTGGTGTTGAGGGCTTGGTCGATGGCGTCACGCAATGCTGTGAAATCTTCCCGGTCGAACGAGAAAAGCCCGTCAGAGCCTCCTAAGTCCAGCCAAAACGAGTTCAGCGACTCCACCTCGACCTTGCCGTCTAGGTACTTAATCATCTCACTCTCCCTTGCTAAAGTTACTCACGCCCGAAACCGCGATCACCCCCTCTCAGGTTAGAGGCCGTGGATGGATAGTCCGCTTATCCTCGTCCGATGTCAACCGTTCAAGTTCGCGCGCTGCCAACCGAACCAGCACAGCCTCCTGTGCGTCGATGGCCGCATGCTCCTGGAGGTATTCGTCGGTGTGTTCCCAATGGCGGGGGCGGAATGTCACTTATCCAAATCCCCACCCGGACGATTCACACTCAATCGCGTCTCAGCCGCCTTAGCATCGCTATCAGCCTTACGCTCTGCCATCCGCTCGTTGAACTCGATCTGCCGTAACTGCATGGCCTGCTCGAACTGCATACGCTGCATGTTCATATCGGCTTCGGCGGCGGATTTGCGATCTTCAAGTTCCAGCTTGGCAGCGGCCTCTTCGCGCATAAGCTGGATCTTGGCCTCGGACTGTGCGCGGGTTTCCTCCAACTGTGCCGCCGTCTTCTGGCGCTCCAGTTCCAGCTTCGCATCTTCCCGAGCCTGTTCAGCCTTAGCCGCCTCCGCCTCTGGGTCCGGCGGCGCGGCCTCTTGCGGCCGGGGTTGCCCCGTCTCAGGGTCTATTTCGGCGGGCGCATCCGGGTTCTTCCAGAACTGATCGCCCTGACCAATCCCCAGATCCCGCACCAACCCGTCGATAAAGTTGAACCGCTGCTTTGGCGACACCTCGCCGATCGCCGTGCCCTCTGACAGCACAGGAATCATCGCCATACGGGCCTGTACGCGCTTATCCTTGTTGCCCGTGCCCAATCCCACACGGATGGACAGGTTCACGTCCTCAGGCCACTTGGAAGGGTCTACTTCCTTGTACTCGCCATCGACCTTGATCTTGAACGGATCGCCCTCACGACGCATCAGGCGGTACTTCTTCGCCATCAACCGTGAGAATGCCTCGGCGAAGTTGCGCGCAATGAACTCTTCCTGCTGCTGACCCTGTGCCTGCATCATGGCAGTACCCGTCGCAGTCTTGTTCAGCGCGTCGGCGTCAAGGCCCTGGTTAAGCCGCGTGATACCCGTGCGCGACTCACGCTCGCCGGTCATCCACTCCATGACGGTCAGTGACTTGCCCACATCAAACGTCGTCGCATATGGCTGCACACCACCAGCGGACGCAACCCGGATCGGCGCACCGGCAATAGGCGACAGCAGATCGTCGATGGTGTTCTCGTCCATCGCCCGTGTCTCGACGATCGGTCGCGGCATGTTCGCCTGCACCATGCCATCGAACAACTGCCGCGCGATCATCGAACGACCGAGTTGGATGTCCATGACCTTATCGGCCAGCGAGTATCCCACCAGCCGATGTGGACGAGGGAACGGCGTGAACACACTAAACGGCTGCTCATCGACAACCTCGATAGCATCCTCGCCATCAGCCCAGCGCATCACCTCGTTCTCGACGCGGAACACCTTGACGCGCTCTGCAATTCCGTCGCCGTCCATATCGATGCGAGCGTATTCCTCGCGCAACTCGACCATCTGAAGCGCCGTGGTGCTCTCAGGATCCGGCTCGTAATAATCGTCCTCACGATCACGCGGCAACGATGAATACGTTGGCACCTTGTACGCCTGCTCGCGGTCGAAACCCATATCCACCAGATCCGAGCGCGTCTTGACTGACACATGCGCCAGATAATCAGCCTCGTCCTCATGGCGAGCGCGTGCAGAATAACGGAATTCTTCGGCGGGGATCGTTTCATCAACGAAACGCTTGATCTTGGTCTCGGACTTTAGCGCGAGCGTATAGCTGCCGTCGCCGTTGTCCTCCGCGTCCTCGACCTCGCCCTGGAACCCTTCAAGCTCCACCGGGTCCGAGATGGTGACACGCTGCCTCGTTACGCGCTCTTCGTCCACCATCGTCGTCTTGGTGACGCCGTACTTCTCCAGCAGCCCGCACGTAAGCCAGTCGTGGAGTACCCGGTATCCGTCCTGCTGGCGCATGAAGCTGTAGCCAACCGCAGCCGTCGCCTCGTCCGCGCCCGCCTCATCCTGCTCGTCGGTAGCCTCGAACTCCACGACACGATCACCACTGACGAACGTACGCAGCACGGACGGCACCATGTAGTCAATGGTCTCTTGCACGTCGGGAAGCACGATCTGGCTGCGACCGACGACCTCGTTGCCGAACGGCTTGCCCTCGTAGAACTTGCGCGCGGCTTCCTGATAACCCCGCAGGCGATCCCACTCGGACTCTGCCGACTCTGCCTCACGACGCAGCGCATCGACCAGTTCGGCTAGGTTTACGCCGGTCTCGGCGGTCGCCTCGTCTTCGGACCAGCCTTCGACGCGATCGGGATCTTGTAGAGCCATCAGTAAATACCTCGCGTCAATCGACTTAGATCCAACTTACCGCTACCGGACTTCTCAGGCTTGATAGCAGCACTTTCGAAACTTTTATAGCCATGACTGAATTCATCGTGCAGCGCATACGATTTGAACTGGCCTAGCTTATCGTCCCATGCCTTGCGATAGTTGTCCAGGCAGGCAATCAACCGCTCGCATCTTTCCTCGTCAATCCACACCTTGGCAAGGAACGAACGCGACGCGTCGATGCCCGATTGCTCCGTGTCGATCCGCTTCAACACCTCGATAGGCTTAATACCCGTCCTCTCGGCATGCATCCGGCGCGTGTCCGCCACATCGGTAAGCGAACGCTGGTCGGCATCGTGCGGCATGTAGTGGCGGCTGTAGTTGTAGCCCTTCTTGTTCAGCACCGCGGCGTAATGATTGAAGCCCTCGCCGCTGTTCTCGTAATAGTCGATGGCGCGCCTCTCGAAGCCGTGGTCCTGCCAGAACGTAATCGTCATGCTGTCGTTAAGACCAAGATCCCACGTCGTGTAGACCGGCGCGTCTAGGATTGGGATGCGGCAAATGCGATGCTCCTTGCGCATCTTGCGCATCTCGGTCGCGAAGTATGCGCCTTCAACGCTGGCCTCGAACGCCTCCTGTGGCGTTGAAGGATACTCGCGTTTCATGTCGTCGCCCTGCTGCTCGGCTTTCTTCACGTACCAAGCCCGCTGTGCGTCACTGAGCGCGATCTTGTGCTTTACCAACAGGTCTTCGAAATACGCCGCCATGTCGGTCGTTATCATGACATCCTCATGCAGCTCATATTCCTCTGAAGTCCACCACGGCGCGAAATGGAACTTGAAGTCGAGCGCTGTTAGCGGCGTACCAGCATCAGCCTTTTGCTGTGCCTTCTGGGTCAGCTCGTAGAAGTGACCGGCCTGCCCCTCTGCCGTGCTTTCGATCGTAATGCGCTGCCCAGCTTGGACCGTGTTGAACGCACCGGAACGCACCTCGCGGGCCTTCTCAGGAAACTTCGCGCACAGCTTGCCGTATTCCGATACATGCAGCCGCTGGAGCGTCCCTGAGCGCAACGAAGTACCAACGCGGATGCTGGATCCATTGCTGAATTTCATGCTGTCAGCGGCGTCCTGCGCCGCGCTAACGACCTCGCGGAACTCCACCGGCAGATTGTCGTAGGCGAACTTGATCTTGTCCGCGAAGAATGCCTTGGCGTCGTTCAGGTTGTGCGCAATAACACCCGCCGCAGTATTCGGAATGAACAGGCAGTCGTCCAGCATGTCTAACTGGATGTACGTAGTAAAGCCCTTCTGACGGGCTTTAAGCATCACGTCCATTCCGTGCCGACTATGGTGGAACTTCGCCTGATCTTCATTCATGCGGAAAGGAACGGTTTGCCCATCCTTCCCCTTGATCTTGTAGAAACCGTCAGCCAGTCGCGCGGTTTTGTTTGGCCAGCGCTTTGCAGCGAGGTTTAGGACTTGTGCCCCAGCCATGAGGATGCCTCTTCACTGAGTTCTATGCTCTGACGAACCTCTGTCTTCTCTCGCCAATCATGCGGGAACCTTGCCGCCATTGAACGGGAATAGAGCGATGCCTGAAACTTGTCTGCTGTGAGGTTTTCGCGACCCTGCGTTTCCCACCAAGCCTGGGCCATGATGCGACTCACCGCCATGGCTTCCGAAAATTCGGGATGCGCCTCTGGCCAAGCGGCTTCAAGCGTGCTGCGAGCGCACTCCAATTCAGCGCACATCTCGACCACGGACATACCAGCGCGCCCCATATCGATGACACGCTGGCAATAGCTTGGATCGTAAGTGCTTGGGCGTCCTGCTGGCATCTCTCTCATCTAACCCCAAACGCCCGAAGCATCAAGTGGCATAGGCGCGAGCCTAGCGTGTAGCCGAAACCTCGCTGGATGTGTGACCAGAGGGTCATCGCCAACCACCGCAATGTCCGTCATAGCACGGGTAATACATGCCCTTCAACATATGGGCAGGACCAGCGCACCATTCCTGATCCATCTTGTTTCCGCCGATAGACCGATCATGCCCGCATTCCAGTTTCAACACCGTGCTGCGTTCTTCGCGGATAGCTTCAGTGATCAATCTCTGTTTCATCTCGAATTCCCTAAGGGTGGCTAGAGCCTATTGGATAAACCAGGGCACACGAACAGACGTTGTTGTCGCCTAGCCTTGAGCGCCTGTGGTTGAGCTTCCAGGCTCTAGACCTTGTGTTTGTATCCAGACCGCCATTGGTCCAACCGGCGGCGCTAAATTTCCTACCAAAGCTATCCATTACGCCCGACAATCCTCTTCAAACTGCTCGCGGGTGCAAGGTGTGACATCGCGGGAGGCGGTACGACGGAGGGCAGCAAGAACACAGATAACCTCCGGGCTATCGTCACGCTCGCCATCACGGAATACGAACGATCCAAGCGCAGTACCGCAAATCTCTCTGGCTTCGATCAAGTCAGTATCCACCGGCTCCAAAGCGGCAACGATAGCTCGGGCTTCATCCTCTACCTGACGTAGCGAGTAAGGCTCGCTGGCGTCGTTAGCGACGGTCTTAACCAGCTTCCGCATCCTCTCCACCAACTCCGGCGCCACAGCCCGCTCATCTGGGGTGGGGGTGGGGGCGAGAGCGTTTCGGATGGTCCAACCGTCTCCAATAGCACCTGCGCAAACGTCATTGCGCGAAGGGTCCATGTAAAACACCATTGCGCCATCTGCGGACATAGCCTTCAACGGCCATGAAGGGTTACCCCATGGCTCATGCTCGGCGAGGTCGACAACCCGCCCATCCGTGTGCACTACCTGAAGCTTGCCATTCCAATTAATCTCGGTGCTCATCTCAAATCTCCCTATTGCCATCATCACACAAACTACCGTATATGTCCAGCGTCCGCCGCGTTTCATCTCCGCCGGTTAGGATATGCCGGGTTGAGCCTTTTCTCCCTAAGTTATGGCTCCCCGGCAGTTTCCTTTAAACAACCATTATGGAATGTGCAGGATGGTCTCACCCATGATGCGAGATCCGTCGTTGGATTCCTGCACCAGTCGATGCCCGCTGACAGTGGTTCGCCCTGGACTGTCAGCCGCATCATTCGTACCCCACTGCGAGCCACCCTTGCGCCCCGAGTGCATCGCTTCGATCATTGCGAAGTTGGCGGCGTCCACGAGGTAATGCCGGTTGCCCGTCTCGCGGTACTTCGCCATCCGAGCGCGAACGTCCGAAGCCGCATCAAACTTAAGCGGGTATGCATCTGCAACGCGGCCGTATTTGTGAAACGACACCATCATCGCGGCCATCATGTTGACAACGAACTCTGGATCAAACTCAGTTACAGGAACGCCAGCGCTGGTGATGTAGGCTCGCATCGCCTCTATTGCGTTGTCTCTCGAACTCATCTCAAATCCTCCATTCATGCCCATACGGGCGGGTTGGGTGGCGCTAGATATACCGCTAGGCCGGTTTTAAGCCCCGTGTGGGCCTATCTCACCGGAATCTCTTACGCGCGCGCCTTAGAAGCTCGTCACGACGCTCCCTGGCGGCAAAACTGTCGTCCTCGATAAACTCCGCGCATTCCTCATCCTGTAGGAATATCGAGGGACGGTCATCGCTCATGTATGTTGGGTCCATCGCCGCCACGATTTCAAGATGAGCTAGTCGACGCAGCATCTCCGCGCGCCTAGCCTTCTCCCGCTCGACAACGACTTTCAAGTTATACCCAAGCTCGTCAATCTCGTCCTGATCCCACTGAAGCGAGCAGAGCAGGGTTCGATACTTGCGGTTGAGAAGCTCTGCCACCCAAGCCGCTCGGTCTGGCACGTTGAACAGAAGTTCCGCGCCTAGAAGCGAGTTGCATTCCGAGCAGGCGGGTACGATCCAGTCGCTTTTGAAAAAGCCGCGCTTGGCTCGCAAATACGATGTCGGGATAACGTGGTCTCGCCCGAGATCCCAGAACGACCCGCAGTATGTGCAGGTCTTTTCCGCACGAACGGACTTGCCAAGAAATACGTCATGGGCCATTGAAGGCTTGGTCATCGGGCGGGCTCCATCCGCTTGTTGATAGGGCTGGTTCCGTTGACGCGGTTCCAGCCCTTTCTTTATGCGGTATTTCAGAGCCGAAAGCAATGACACGTTGTCAGGCCTTGGTGTCAGTAGGGTTGAGGGCTTCACGAGCCCATTCTACGCGTGCCCAACAGGCCTCATCGGCGTAAGGGCCAGGATGTTCAGCTATGTCCTCCAACGCCCCCACCAGACGCGCCATCCTCTCCTTCACCGCCAGCCGATGCTTGGCCGTACGCTGCGTGGTTGTCTGGGGCATTAGCGTAAACTCCTTCGTGGCCGCATTCTCATCCAGTGGAACCCGCACAGAACCCAAGTTCCGTCCCGAGCGTCCTTTTTCCATCTGGCGCGACTGACAATCACTTCAGCCACCCAGCCGAACGGCCAACCTTGCTTACCGGTTCGCCATCATCCCCACAGCCATCGCCCGAGCAATCTGGACATTCCGCAATGTCTGTTTCGAGATCCGGGTCATCGTATTGGGGATCATGTCTAAACAGACGCCCCTTAACGCAGCACAAATCACACTTCATGCTACTGCCTCCAGCCCCAATGTGCGCATGGCGTAACCAAGCGTGCCGAAATTGCTGGGAAGATTGCCGTTAGCTTGACCGGTATCGGTAGGGATGGCAGCGCACTTGCCGTGGTGGTTTGCGTAAATGTCCCACGCTCCGTGATTGCCGACAAAGTTAGGGAAGTTCTGCGTGCTGTAATATTCCATGTGCCGTCTCCATCTCTTGGCGTGACGAACGATTACGCCACTCCGTTCCGAACGTCAACACCTATTTTCACCCCCGCCACAACCGAAGATAGGCGGTGGCGGGTCAATCGCGTGTCTGTTCGTAAAGACCAAAGCGGATAGCCGTATCTAGGCCCATCCAGTTCAGGAACTTGCCACAGCCATGGCAATCGATGCGCTTGGCATGTGGCCCTTTGCCGTCCTTCACGATTCCCCACACGGACCCGCAGTAGCGGCAGGGGACTAGGCACTTCTCAGTCTTGTCGAGGTCGATTTTCATGTCCATCGGCTCCTTTCAGGATAATCTACGATACGATTACGGTAGGGAAAAAAATCGTGTCTTTTCTAAATGGATAATAGAATAATATAATATCTATATATCTATATATCTATATATACCTATGTCACTTTCTCAGGGGGTATATACCCCCCCCTCTTTTTCTTTATTCTATATATATACCCCCGTTTTCTATTATTCTGTTATCCATATGATATTGCACGTTTTTTCCTGTTTTCCTGAGCATTTTTCTACCTTTTCCTAAGGCGCAACGTAGGTGCGGAAGACGGTTTTGTTGCGCGCATGGGTCTTCTCGTTGACCTCGATCAGCCCTTTCTTCACCATGACACCAAGCTCCGCCAGGATGTCATCGCGCTTGAACTTGCTGTCCAGCCGGTTGAAAATCGCGCCCTCCTTGAACGGCGTATCCCCGATCAATGCGAGCAATGCGGATCGCAGCGCGGTCTTGGGAGCGCTTTTTACCTTGTCGTTCGCGGTGACAAGATTGACCTTGTCCTCGATGTCCCGCTTGACCAGCGCGAACGCCCACCGGACATGCTCCGCTGTGCGAAGCTGCTCTGGGATACCGAGGATCAAGGAAACCTTCGCTACAAGCTCATAGGCGCCGATGTAGAGCGATTCCAGCCCGCTGGTGGATTTGCTATCCTCTGCCGCTTCCTCGAACCATTCCTTGCACCGCTCAAGGAACGCCACAGCGTCGGTCGCGCTGGGAAGCTTAGATGGTTCTGTGTAATTTTCCACGCGCTCGAACGCTTGGCTGTCGTACTCACCGCCCGACCATATAGCGCGCACGTAGTTTGCCATACCATCCGGCACAGTTGGCTTCTGCCACACGCCACGCGTGCGAGGCACGGTCTCACGCTCATTGAAGATGAGGCAACGACGGATGAAGCCGTTAGCTACATTATCAGCGCTTATCGTGTCGCCAAATGTTGAAGGGGTAGTAAAGCCCATCATTGAAACAAAAGGTCGTTCGATGCCGTTATCTAGAGTCCTCAAAAAGCGCTCGCGTGATGCTTTGCGCGATAGAAGGAACGGCGTTTCCCCCTTATCCAAAGCTGCTTCGATCTGCCCCAATTCCTTAACAAGATCCGCACGAGTGCTTTCTTTCAGGTCCCCGCTGATACCCATCCAATCATCCGCGAGTGAGTATGCTGACATCATCATGCCTGGGATGCCCTCAAGGTAGGAAGCTCCACCCTTCTTCTTCGCGTTGTCGATCTTGCCTAGAAAGATACCGACCTCGTCAATGCTGTAGAACGATGCCTGATGCCGAATAAGATTGCGGATCATCTCCTGTTCGGACTTGATGCTGCCGTGCGATGCAGCGGCAATACCGGCTTCACGCATCAATGCTGCCGATGCTTTCTGGATTGCGCCTTTGCCCGTACCGGCTCCAGCAACACAGAACGCAAACAGGTTCGCGGTCACGCCCGAGATGTCATCTACATAGCGAAGCCCACCGATGTTGCCGATCGTGGTCAATGCAGCGGCGACAGCAATATGCTTGCGCGGGCGGCTGCTGCACGCATCCATCCACTTGGCAACCTCACCAACAAAGCCAGGAGGCGCCGTCAGATCGACGCCAGCAATGTCGAAGGGTAGTCCATCGACGGGCGCATCTGGTTCGTCGGCAAATTGCTGATCCGGAACGAACGTCACAGGCATAACCCAACCACCCTGCTCGGCATGGTGAATAAGGGTGCCGATGGTCACAGGGTTAGCCGACCGCCCGAAGCTGCCCCACTTGTACTGCATTTGTTTGGAGTCATGCTTCCCACTGGTAGCCGACCACGCGTCCCACAGATCAAACCCGGACCCTTGCGTCGCATGGTGGATGGCCATGCCGATCGCCAGCCAGTCTTCATAAGGAAGGTCGCTGTTCGTCACATGGCCCAACATTTCCTGAATGTCGGAATGCGCCAGATCGACAGCATGCCCATTGAACTCGGAACGATGACGCTCGGGGCGCTTCAAGAGGTCGATCAACGCGGCTGGAGCGTCGCCAATATCCTCCGGGTAGCCATCTGCCGTATATACGCCGCCCGACTTATGAGCCGATCCCGGCCCCACGACATAGCCGGATGACTTGAAATCAATACCTGGATATTCCGGCAGGTGCGTCACCAGCGACACGCCTTCGGGCGCCTTGAAATACAGGTGCTGCGAACCGCCACCGGATCCGGTATTAACCGTCAGGCCCGCGTCATCGACCTCAGGGACCAGCGCGCGCAGCTTCTTGTACGACTCTACGCCGCCGTTGCGCGCGTCAACGTCAACGATGATATGGCCACGGCATAGGGCGCCGTATCCGGTATCCAGATGGCCAGCCATCTCCATGTTACCAATCTGCTCGTCATCCCACATCGGAGTGTGCTGCCATGAAGAAGCACGGGGATGCTTGCCGATGGCGGGGCATTCTGGATCCGCGCACTCGCAGAGCCCGTTGGTCTTGAAGCGATACAGGGGAAAGATATGAAATCCTGCCGACATCATATCTCGGTAAATTAGCCGACCCGTCGATGGCCTAAGCTGGACAACATTGGTCACTGAGATGCACCATCGCGCAGATAATCAGAAAGCGCCTTTACGGTCTCGTAAGATGGGTTGCGCGTGGTGCCATCTCGGATGTCGATGATCGTGTTGGTGCGGACCCCCGTGGCTTGCGCCACCATGCCAGGGCGACGGTCCCGCAGTTGCTCAACAATCTGGGGCAGGGTCATCATTTCGGTAGTCCTCCTGAAAATATCGCTTGACCGATACCGTATACCGGTGGCACAAGCAACCCCGGAAGAAGCAGAGAGAAGGACAAAACAACATGAGTATCCTAAGCCGTGCCGCTAAGCCGGTACGCGAACCGATCGTTGCGACGATCGTAGGGACGGCGGGGTCAGGCAAGACAAGCCTCGCATCCACCTTTCCCAATCCCATCATTATCCGCACACAGGGAGAAACCGCGCCGCGCGACATTCCAGCCGCCGTTCGCCCTGACATGCTGCCAGAACTGACCACAGCCGGGGAACTGTGGGAATACCTCAAGGCGCTGCTCGACGACGATCACGAGTACAAGACGTTGGTGATCGACTCCGTTACGGGTCTCGAGCAGCTTTTCGTTGCCGACGTGCTTGCGTCCGACACAAAGGCTCGCGGCATCAATCAAGCCCTTGGCGGTTATGGCGCTGGTCCTGCTGCGGTGATGGCGCAGCATGCCCGCGTCCGTAAGGCAGTCGAGATGCTGCGTAAGGAAAAGGGGATGCATACGATCTTCCTCGCGCATGCCGACATTGCACGGATCGATCCGCCTGACAGCGACGGCTACAGTCAGTACACGCTTCGCCTGCCGGGTAAGTCGATGGCGCCCTACGTCGATAACTGCGACTTGGTTGGCTTTCTCAAGCAAGCCGCAATCCTGCGCGGCGAGGAAGGCCAGAAGAAAGCTGTCACCACCGGCGAACGCGTCCTTGTGACGTACATGACGCCAGCCACGGTCGCCAAGAACCGCTTTGGGATCGAGGATGACATCACGTTCGAGAAGGGCATCAACCCGCTCGCAATGCTGATCGAAGGCCGGAAGCGCAAAGCGCCCGTTCAAGTGGAAGCCGAAACCCCCGACGCTAACGATTTTGTAGAAGGAAAGTAAGACATGTCATTCTGGTCAACCTCAGACGGCACCACCGCCGCAAACACCGCAACCGAGTTCGATGCAGGCGGCGGCTCGATGGAGCCGATCCCCGAAGGCACGACGGTCCTCGCCATGCCGGATGAAGCCAAGTGGGCAACCGATCGCGACAACAACGAATACCTGTCGATCCGGTGGACGGTGCTGAAGCCTGACGCGTATCTCAACCGCAAAATCTTTCACAAGCTCTGGGTCACGGACGAGAAGCCGAAGCACAAGGATCCGGTGAAGTACCGTGACAAGCAGCTCAAGATGCTCGCTGCGATCGACACGAACGCTGGCGGCAAGCTGATGAAGATCGAGGGCAAGCCGACCGACGACCAGTTGGCCGTGTCTTTGACCAACAAGCAGATGACGCTTCGTCTCGGCGTCTGGGCCATGAAGGCAGACGACGGTTCGGACATGTCCGGCAACTGGATCCAGTCTGTGGCGGATAAGACGCGCGCCGTTTCGGAGGTAGCAAAGGCTGCGCCAAAGAAGGCGGCGGCGCCTGCATTCTTGGATGACGACCTCGACGACGACGTACCCTTCTAACCACCCTTTACCGGACCCTGCTGAAAGGCAGGGCGAGGCTAAAGAGCGAGAAGGAAAGAATGATGATTGAGCAGCGTTCAGAAGCATGGTTCGAGCAGCGCAAGGGCCGCGTTACAGGATCCGTCGTAGGCGCCATCCTGGGCCTGTCCCCGTATATGACACGCGCCGATGTGCTTAGGTCGATGGTCCGGGCCTCCATGGGCGCTCCCAGCGAGTTTACGGGCAACGTCGCGACCGAATGGGGTACGTACAACGAAGCGGGCGCCATCCAAGAGTTCGAGATGGAGACGAGCGAGCGTGTTAACCCCATGCCGTTCGTGGAGTATGAGGATTGGTTGGGTGCAAGCCCGGATGGCCAGGTAACGGGCAATCGTCTTTTGGAAGTCAAATGCCCTTACGGCATCCGCAACGACGAAAAACCTATCTTCAAGATGCCACACGAATTACCGCACTACCTGGCGCAAATGCAGGTGCAGATGTTTTGCACTGGTCATCTCTCCTGTTATTTCTACCAGTGGACGCCATACGGCACCTGCAACAAATTAATCCACCGCGACGACGATTGGCTTGCAACCAATATTCCCCGCCTGAAGCAATTTCACACTGAGTATTTGTGGGAACTGAAGAACAACGCGGACGAGCATCTAACCGACAAGCGCATCATCATCGACACGCCATCCGCAGCAAAGATGGTTGCGGAGTACGATGACTTGTCCGAAGCGATCGAGCGCGCGACGGAACGCAAGAAAGAGTTGCTTGCGGAGATGGTCGCGATTGCGAAGGATAAAAACGCAATCTTCGGCGGGCGTAGACTGACGCTTACCAAGCGTGCCGGAGCGGTGTCTTATGCCACCGTCGTAAAGAAGCTGCTGCCAGACGCGGATCTTGAACCGTATCGCGGGAAGCCAACCGAGTTCTGGGGCCTGAAGTAAGATGGCTCTCCGTCCGTACCAACAGGCCGCGTGCGATGCGGCCTTGGACTTCATGCGCACGACGACCAGCCCTTGCTTGATCGACGCCGCCCCAGCAGCAGGCAAATCGCACATGATTGCGCATATTGCCGACCGCCTGCACGCTATGAGCGGCGGCAAGCGGATCCTGTGTCTCGCACCGAATGCCAAGCTGGTTTTGCAGAACAAGGCCAAGATGGACGAAACGGGTCATCCGTCGTCTATCTTTTCGGCGTCTTCTGGTCGTGCCAAGTCCACCCGGCACAGCATAGTATTCGCCACACCCGGCACGGTCGTAAACGCCATCTCACGCTTCAGCGACGGCTCTTACTGTGCTGTAGTCGTGGACGAGTGTCACGGTATGACGCCGACCATCCGCACGATCATCGAGTCGATGCGAGATGGCAATCCCCATACGAGAGTGCTGGGTCTAACCGGAACGCCCTACGTCATGGGAAAGGGTTATATCTTCCGCCAGCATTCTGACAACAAGATCAACGGCGAAGACGTGTGCCGTGATCCTTACTTTACCAAATGCGTCTACAGAGTTTCTGCACGTGAGATGCTGGACGCAAAATACATCACGCCTATGATAATCGGGCAGATCAATGCGGAATCCTACGACACCTCTGGCGTTCGACTCCTTCCGAACGGGCGCCTAGATGATGACACCGTGGAACGCGCCTTCGTAGGACAGGGCAGGCGCACGGCGGCTGTGGTCGCGGACGTTGTTTCGCAGGCGCAAAGACGCACCGGCGGCGTTATGTTGTTCGCGTCGACGATCGCGCACGCGCATGAAATCATGGCATCCCTGCCTCCCGGCAATTCCGTCATGGTCACGGGCGACATGCCGCCGCAGGAAGAGAAGAGGGCTGTCGCTGCATACAGAGCGCATAAGGTCCGCTACGTCGTATCCGTGGGTAAGCTAACGACCGGCTTTGACAGCCCTTGGACTTCCATCATCGCCACACTGCGCTATTCCGAGTCCGCAACCCTGTTGACGCAGATCTTGGGGCGTGCGTGGAGGCTGTTCGAGGGCAAGGAGGATTGCCTATGGCTGGATTATGCCGGAAACTATGACAGGCACTTTCCCGATGGTGACATCTACTCGCCAACGATTAAGGCGGGCAAGGCAGGCGAGAAAGGCGGTGCCATCGCTGCTGAGTGCCCCTCCTGTGGGCATGAGAACGACTTTACCGCCAACCCGGAATGCCTCGATTACAAGCTAGACCAGCATGGCTATTGCCTGGACGTTTGGGGAAACCCGATTGAAACAGATTACGGCCCCATGCCAGGGCATTGCGGACGCCGGTGCAATGGCCTCGTAAAAGTCGGGCCCCAATACGAGAGATGCGAATATTACTGGACTTCAAAGACCTGCGAGGTTTGCGAGGAAAAGAACGACATTAGCGCGCGTAGGTGCCGTTCGTGTAAGTCCGAGATAATCGACCCCAATGAGCGGCTTGTGGCTGAGTTTCAGGCCATGAAGAAAGATCCCACCATCCCGCAAACGGATGTTGTGCTTTCCATGAACGTTTCGCCGCCGAGTATAAGCACAACGGGCAAGACCACCGTTAAGGTAGAATGGAAAACGCCTTACAAGAACTTCACAGTATGGTATTCACCAGAAAGTAAGTACCAGCCACGCAAAGCAGAATGGGACAAGTTTTGCGCTGCAACCGAACACGGAACACCGGAAACTGTGTCCTACGTTAAACAGGTAGACAACGCATTCTACCGCACCCTAGCATTCAACATGGAGGCAGACGTTGCGCCTTAATAATCTACCCTTCCCCGTCTTCGGCGACACAAGCTTTAGGGGCAAGTGCCCCAAGGAATACGTAGAGCAGGCCAGCATCATCAACAGGATCCGCAAGGACTTTCCAGATACATGGGGGGTCCTTGTCCTGCATCCGCGCAACGAGGGTCTAAAGGAAGGCGGACAGTTCTCCACGGTGCTGAAGCATAAGGCTGAAGGCATGGCTGTTGGGGCCTCCGACGTGGTTATTCCAGCTTCCGTGGCGTTCGTGTGTGAGGTAAAACGATTGGACCACACCCTATCGTCATGGCAACCGGGGCAGATCCCGTACCTGACCGCTGCGCATGATGCAGGCGCCTTCGCGTGTGTCGCGTTGGGCGCTGTGGGGGCCTGGAAAGCGTTTGAAGCGTGGAGAGCATCGCTGTGACCATGAAACCCCAACAATGGCTAAACGAAGTCCTCTCCGGCCGCATAGCCATGGAAGACGCCCCCACCAGCATCCAATCCTGGGCACGCCTGCCGATCTTCCAAGGCGCATGCGAAATCATCGCGCTGGACACCCAAGACGAACGAAGGGCCGAACTAGCCAGGATCCCCCAGCTAATACGGCCCTATGTCGAACGGGAGGTGGTTAGAGTTTGGCCTATCAGGAACGATCTTTAATCACCCGCCAACCCCTCGACCAAGCCCGCGACCGCGCCGTCCCCAGCGGGTGCGGGTTGTCGGTCAGGTAGGCGCCGCGTAGGGCTGCGATCTGGCCGTCTAGGGTGGCTTGTTTCTCATGCACGTGATTCATGCCACCCCCGCCTCAATCTTAGCCGCAAGCTTACGCAACTGCATGGCTAGGCTCGGCTGCGGCACCTGCTCTATCGTAGTAAACCGATGCTCGTTGAGGCACTGACGGCGCCTGCGAACCCCGCTAGGGATAATGCGGCTGTCGATCACCTCCGATCCCTTGCCGCATTCCGGGCACATCATGCCGCCCTAGCTTGGGCAAGCCTTGCCCTGCGTGCATCACGTTCCGGCTTTTCTGCCGCGAAGTCGATTAGCATCTGGTCGGTAATTACATCGCGCCCGCAACGCCATCTCTTGCCCGCTATATCAGCCTTGCCTTCGAGATTGCAGCGGTAAACGATCCATCCCTCTCCCTGGAGGATGTGCTGGGCTTCCCCCGTAGGCGATGTATCCCGAACGCAGTAGTTCGTAAGGTGTGTCTTGTACTTTTCCTTGAGGCCGTGCTTTGGCTTCTCTGGCGCCGCCCTGACGAAAGCCTCTTTTGCGACCTTCTTAGCGCGCGATGGTCGTGGCTTGCGAGGCGCCTTGGGCTTCTTCAAGCTGGGATCTTTTGGCCTGCGCACAACCTTAGTAATGCCGAGTTCCTTGCGAAACCGCTCGATGCTGGTGAGGCCAAGATGGTATTTCTCGGAAAGTCTGCGGATGCCCATATATGGCGCGTCTTCCGCGAACCCTTCCGGCATGTCGCGCTTTTCGAGTGAGGGCCAAGGACCCAGCTCGTAACGCAGCACACCCATAAGGATGCTCTTCGCCGTGCGCCCGACGATCTCGCTGATCTCTTTGCTGCTATTGCCTTCAGCAACCAGAGCGCGAACACGGTCCTTTTCTTCCTGCGGCCACGGTGGGCTATATCCACCCATCAGTTTTCTCCCTTCAGTGTTTCAAGGACACGCGCTACGTATCCTCCTATGTCCGTCCACGAATCAACGTGGTTGTGATCGCCATTAAGAAGCCGTGCCGATTTAGCGCACAGCATGAACATGGCGTACTTTTGCCCCGCGCTCATTGCCGGGTAGGACGGTGCCGTCTGCATGATGGCGAACAGGTCCATCGCGATCTTCGTCCCCTCCGCATACTCCCCATACGTCGCGCCGCGTTCGGCTAGGATGGTTTCGATGGTCATGGCTGGAGGGCTTTGGCGATTGCTGCTTTAGCTGCTTCTAAACGCTGATAGGCGATGCCTTCCCAATCTGCGTCACCACTATCACGCCCTGCGTCTAGATCCTGCTCTAAGGCGCCTATGGCTCCTTCTAGCGCCTCCAGCAAATCCGGTGCCGCTGCGCGCAATTGCATATCCGCCATTTGACGCTCCATCAGCGCCGACCACTCATCTCGCTCTACACCATAAATACCTACAAGGTTACGAGCATCATCTAACCCTTTCCAACTAGACGATGAGCAGATCAGGTGCTCGCTGTAAATGGTTGCTCCAGAATGCTCGCACACGCGGATATTGTATGGCCACTGGCTATCCTGCTGAACATGCAGTGGTCCCGGCGTTCCCTTAAACTCGCTCACATCTCATCTCCCGCATTCTTCATGATAGAGCAGATAACCAGCGCCACGATCACACTCAGGGCAATCCAAATGATGCCGCCTATGATGATGTATTTATCGAGCATTGGCTTTGTCCTTGGCTGGCTTCAATGAGCGCATCTGGTTGATGAAGGTGTCGTCGGCTTTGGGGAGGTGGCGGAAACGGTGCGCCCTGAATCCATCTTGGCCCGAACCGCTGACCGCATGAACGCCAACAAGATACAGATACGGCCCTTTTAGAGCCCTAACTCGGTAAATCGCGCCATTCTTGATGTATTTGGTATTTTCTCCCGCATCGATGCACACCGCTACGTCACCGATTTTGAAAAAGTCATTCACGATTCCATCTCCTTTAAGGCTTTCTCAAGTTTCCCGATCGTAGCCAGCGACGGCACGTTGCCAGTCTCGTCGCCACGCAGATGCTTGATCCAACGGGTGATTGAAGTGCCGGATACCTTTGCCTCTGTAGCGAGGGCATAAAGGCTGATCCTGGCGGCGAAGGCTCGTTCGCGAACGGCGAGCATGAGGGTGTTTCTTTCATCCATTCGCAATCAATAGGCGTGCAGAAATGTGCGGTCAACGTATATTTTTGTGTTGACGGCATTCTTTTTAACGCCCATACCCATCCAAACACGCAGCAAGGGAGCCGCTGAGATGACGACGGAAAATAAGCAAGTCGCATGGTCTTATAGACTAGCGAATTGCATACACAGCGATGGTACGTATTCGGCGTTCGACAAAGAGCCTCGCCTATCATTCACTAAGCCAAGCGTGCCTGTAGGCGCCATTCATGATTTAACGCAACTTTGTGAGGTTCGGCCCATTGGTTTAGAAACGGAACAAGCGGCCCCCGGCACTGGTGAAAATCTGCTAAAGATAGCCCGCGAGTTTATCGACAAGCATCATGTTTCGTGTGCTGAGGCAACTGGCAATGATGGTGTTTATGAGGAAGCACCTCTGCTGGTCGAGGCTCTGGCTAATGTCGTTGGCTACTATTCCTATCCGGAGTCCGCACAATGACCCACGACTACGACGCCATGACCCGCGCCATCAAGGACGCGCCTTTGGGTGTGCAACTGCGCATCATCCGCCAGATCGTCGAGGCCAAGGACTTCCAGGAGTTCACGTCCGACGCGCTGTATCTGCTGGATGACGCCCTCGACGACATGGATGCGCAGGCGGTGGATATGCTGCGGCAGGAGGATTTGGAACTGCATGGGCCGGAGGTGGCGTGATGGAATGGCAACCAATTGAGACGGCGCCGAAGGATGGCACTAGGATTATGGCATGGTGGCCGGATGTAGTTCTCGATAAGAGCATCGGCGTTACATCTTGGATGGCTCCGGTTGGTTATTGTATCCACTGGACCCGAGACGGGCGTTGGAGTCCATTCGACCCTACCCACTGGATGCCCCTCCCAGCCCCTCCGGTGCACCCATGACCCCCCGCCAGATCGGCGCCACGGACTACCAGCGCAACCGGACGCGGGCACAGAACCCTTATCGCATTGCAGGACCGTCACGGGCGGCATGGTTTGGGGGTTGGGATGATGCAAAGAGAATGGAGATGATGACATGCCTGACCTGACACGGTTCAAGATCGGCGCCATGTACCGGGTGCCATGGTCCCCCAATCCTCACCGACTGGAGGCGATCAAGCCTCAGTATTGCCAGATGCATGGCGAACTGATCGGCACGAATCTGCATTTTCGTAAGCGCCGCAACAGCGAAACCCGGCCATGGGGCAGCATTGCGGTATCTAATCCGATCGACACAATTCAGCCTTGGGAGGCAGCGCCATGTTCATAAAGACCACCACCCACAACCGCATCGTAGCGGAGAAGGATGCGGAGATTGCGGGGTTGATGAAACGGTTGGATGCGTCTGCCGAGAGACACAAAGAAGATGCAGAAAGAATTAAGTTAGTTACTGGCTGGTATTATGCGGTGTCGGGCGCAAACACCAAGCTTCACGCCCGTCTAGCCCCATTTACCACCCCACGCGCCCGAGATGACAAGGGGCGCTTTATGAAGGACACCGTGGCATGATGGAATTTCTAGAGTTCGCGTTTCGCGACGGCTGGCATTTTGCCGGTGTCGTGGTTCTGTTGGTGGTAATTGGTTACGTCATCGAAGCCGTGGCGGTTGGCTTTGGGAATGCCCTGCGAGGTGCAAAATGATCTACCAGCGCAAACACTCCATGCACACCCGCGACCGGGACATTGCCAACATGCCACTCCAGCCACCCCACAAGGGCGAGCCGTGGTACATATCCCTCGCCCTGTGGCTCGTTATGGTACTTGCCTTTGTACTCGCCGCTGTGGCATTCGCTTGAATCTAGGAGATGACGAGATGACCGAACAACGTCCTGAACTAAACGATGATTGGTTTGAAAAGGCCGACGCCTATCAAGGCGATAAGCTTGTCCGCAAAGGAACCGATACGACAGACCAGCAAGCGGTGACGGTTGCGCAGGAGGGCGACGTGGTGCGCGATATTGCGAGCGAGACGGTATGCGGTCTCCGTGTCGCCGCCTACCGTGAGACGCATCCCGAGCATGGCGACAAATACGGCCACACCTACAGCGAGCATTGGTCAACGCCGAACACGCGCAACCCCGCTGTCCGTGTCGAGCGCCTGTTCACCGAGACGCAGTTGCGTGCAGCCATCGCCGCATCCCCCGAACCTGTACCCGCGACCAATCAGGCGGGAGAGGTGCGCGAGGGCTGTGTCGGCACGATGGACGCAGCACGGGCCACCTATTTCCTCGAACGGTTCAAGCGCGAGGAAAAGCTGCTCGGACCGCACGAACAGTGGGCGCTCGACTTCACGATCGCCGCCCTCGCTACCCAGCCCGCAACGTCGCAGGAGCCTGACGGTTGGCTTGCGGTGAAGGTCAACAGCGAGGGCGGGATCGTGATGCCCTACGGCCCGCTGCACCCGCAGCCTGATCGCCCGAACGACCCGCGCTACCAGTGGGCGCCCTTCTATCTCGGAGAGCCAAAGTGACCGCACCAAGCGAGCTTTTCGCGCTCGGCATTGACGGTTCGCGCAGTGTTTATGTCCGCAACGCTGATGGGTCATGGCCGACAGTTCCCACGCGCATTGAGCGGCCCGCAACGTCGCAGGAGGGGGAGAGAATGCCGACGCTCTGGGAAGATCCAGCCGGTAAGGGGTATCCGTGCTTCGAGCGGCCCATGACGCCAAACGAGGCACGCGAAACGATTGACCGCCTTAGCGCCCAGATCGTCGCCTATGAGAACGCCGCCACCCCGACGCCTCCCACCCTATCGGAGGACTTGCGGGAGGCTGCACAGGCGGTGATCGAGCAGGCGTTCGACTTCTACAAGGCGCGCAATGGCCGCGTCATGTCGATTGAGGGCGAAGACGGCGAGAAGTGCTGGATCGTGCCTTTCGACGCTTTCGAGCAACTCCGCGCCGCCCTCGCACAGGTGAAGGCATCATGAGCGGGGCTGTCGAAGGGGTGGCGCTGCTGCCGGTTGCGTACCTCCACACGCTTCATATGGAAGGAGGTCAGACAAACGAACGCCTATCTAGTTGGGATGGTGTTGACGAGTATGAACCATCGCGAACGGCGTTCGGTTCCCCCGGTCGAGACTACAGCGAGGAATATTTTGTAACGACACAGCCTCTTTATACCCGCATTATACCCCCGGTGTCGTCCTATGCGGATGGAGTGCAAGACGCGGCGAAGGTTGCGGAAGATCAGACGCGGCTCAATGTGCGGGCCTGTCGCGTTCGGGCAGACTACGCAATGGCGAACGAGTTTCAGGGCCTTGGCGACGTGATCACCGCCGCCATCCGCCTCTTGTCGCAGGGAGGGAAGGCAGACGTGTAAAGAAACCCCCAATTCCTTCACACGTCCCAAACCATATGCAAACCAGCTTTACAGGATATGCTTACCCACCTGCCGCACACCCTCGTTCTTAGCCGCCTCTACCAGAGCATCCTTGGCCGCATCGAGCGTCAGGGGTGCTTTGGGGTTCTTGGCGATGCTCGCGACGGCGGGGATCAGTACGCGCTTGGCGAGAGTGGTTAGGATCTTACCGAATAGGCTCATGGGGTGGTTCCTTTGCGATTACGTGTGTGGTATATCACGATTGCTGAAAAATCTCAGCATTCAATAGGCCGGTGCGCCGGTCGCTTTGGAGGTTAGAATGATTGAATATTCCGTACGCCCCGTAACGCGCTATTTTGTCACCCGATATAGCGCAGATGGCTCAACCGCCGGTGTCGAGACTAAGGGCGAATACGAGAGCCACGATGTAGCACATCAGGTAGCATATGCGCTCTGCAAGGCAGAGCATGATGCTGCTGGAACCGGCCCCGGCGATGTCAACTTCGTTTACCCTGGCGAACGACTTGGTAATCAGCAATCTGGTAGTCGAAAGGCGTCTGTTATGGACGGCCCGATGCTCTGTTCGTCGCGCAACAGGACGTAATGCCAAGCGAGCGGGAGCGCCTTACTCCCGCACCTGTTCCACAGAAACGGGATCCGATGGCGTACCGCTAGGCGTTGCCGGGTCACTCTTGGCTTTGCTGCCAGACGATGAACCCAACCAGAAGCCGAACGCCAGCACGGCAAACGACTTCCATGTACCAACAGTATCGCCGGTCATGGTGGCGTCACGCAGCACGACGACAACGTAAATGCTGAACAGCGCGTATCCGGCGATTGCGGCTAGGCACATGCCGACCACGATGCGGATGTTGGGAATGGTGGTGGCGTTAATCACAACGGCAACCCATTATACACACGCGCCTCCGCCGTTCGACGGTTAACCAGCCCCTGCATCGTCTTGCCCCCTGCTTTGTTCCAAACCAAGAACTGTGCCGCCGCGCCATCATAGTCCGCAGCCTTATGCTTCTTCAGCAGCGTGGACGACGTGAAAGCGCCGACGCCGATGTTATAAGCCAGCGACACCATGGCGCCTTTCTGCATGGGCGTCACAGCTGCATCGCCTAGCGCCTTGTCCACACCCGCCGCGAACTCTAGAACCTGCGTGGCGAGGCGGGTATCGGCTTCCACCTGAGTCCATACCGTGCCCGGCACGATAGGGCGTCCCTGTATATCGGTCGTTGACCCCCAGCCAATCGTCCAGGGCTTCCCACCAGTGCCGGGATCCGGGTACGCCTTCAGCTCGCAGCCCTCGAACTTCTTGATAAGCGCCAGCGCATACGGTAACCAACCCTCTGCATCGGCGCCACGCGGCAACCCGAACATATCCGCCAGATCATCCAGCGCCGTCACCATAGCGGGCGTGTAGCGACCACCTGGGGCGTAGTGGCGTACGTCGGCGAATAGTTCTGCGCGTGTCATAACTTACCCCTAGCCCTCAAATGGGCGCTCGCATGCGCCTTCTGCGCTTGGTTATTGAGGTCATGCCGACCTTTACGGCGCAACAATCCCACCAAGAACAGCGCCACCCCTAAAGTGAACAGCATGGGGATCCACCCATAAAAGGGGCTACGTTCCTGCTCCCAGATGACATCAATCGTCAGCAATCCACAGCCACCAGCTAGGCTAAGCCCTATGCGTTCCATCCTATTAAACATATGCCTGTACTTGGTGATGGCAACAATGCTCAAAAGCATGACGGCAATTCGCAGTAGGGAATGGAATGTTTCGATCATGCCTCTTCCTCCTTTTTGAGGCCAAGAGACTTCTTTGCTTTTGCTTGGATGTAGGGGACCAAGAACAGTCCCAGCGCCGCTCCGAAAAACCGAACTGCGCTCTGCAATTCTGGGGTGTCTAGGCTTATGCCAAATTGATGCTGGAAACCTAGAGCCAGCGCCGGGGCGCCGTATATCCCGAATGACACAGATGCCGCGAACGCGAACAGGCGTTCTGAAATACTCATCCTTTGCCATGGCATCGCCCAGACAGCCACCAGTGACCCACCGATGGACGCCAATAGCATTTGGAAAAATAGACGTTCATCATCTCTCACTTTAAGGCTTCCGAACGTCGAGCCACGGGTGTCCACCCCAGATGACGAAGACGAATGCCGCCCCACCAATTAGACAAACGATTGGCAACATCACCACCCCCAACCACGAAAATCGTCGCAAGCTGGATAATCAAAGCCGCGTCCAGCACACGGCGGTAGTCGAGATATTCAAGGCCATTACACCGTGCCACGGCATGCATCGCCAGCGTCACAAGATACACAGACCACAGGATAGGCGACCACCAGAGATGACGGCACGCAAAGCCTATTACGATCAACGAACAAAGATCGATAAAAGACCATGTGTCTTCATGGGTAACATATACGCCCCATCCGCTCACGATAAACGCCAGCGAGGCCGGGGCATATATCCAAGGCAGCGAGAACAGCAGCCAGTTGATCGAGATGACCACCGCTGCCGTCATGACGCACTTGCGGTCCACCTTCACGCAGGAAGACACCGCGATACATGCGGCGCAAAGCAATCCGAACGTAACGATGGACCACATTAGAGGTCAGCCGCCGGGCTTCTTGGGTGGCTGAGTCGGGTTGGTGTTGCCGCCGCCGCCACTGCGCTGCGTGGTGCCGGGCTTCGGCTTGGGGGCTGGCTTCGGGGGTTTTGCCATATCGTAATACTCCTTCTCGCTTTACGCCGCAGGATAACGCAACGTAAGATAAATCGTCTTACCCGAAAGCTGCGCGTTCGTCAGCGGGGTAATAGTTCCCGGCGCAAAGAAAGTGACCGTATTTGTGCCACCGTTGGTAGCCGCGTCCATCCCGCCTGCATAATTCGACAGGACCGGACCAACGGCGACTGTGGTGCAAGAGTACGGCAGACCGCCAATCGAGTTATTGCCGTTGTTGGCATTGGCTGGAAACGTGAAGCCTATTTCCACCTGAACGTAATTGGCCTGCCTCTCCCATGCGCCCGTTCCAGTCACAGCTAGTGCCGCACCAGAAGCATCCGTAACATTCCACGTTCCCGATTCCTGCAACAGCCGCGACGGCAGCGTAAGCCCTGGAAACAGGTTGTTAAGGCTGGACTTCAGGTTCGTGGTGTTGTTCGTGACCGTCTTGCCCGCCAGTGACGTTCCGGTGTTGTAGTCGAACGACCATGACGTGATCGACACATCCAACTGTACCAGTCGCACAATCGTCGAGTAGGGCACGAACGTGTTTCCGACAATCGACAGATGCGAGCTGTCCACCAGATCGGATCCAGCGCCGACCAGAATCTCCATGTTGGTGTTCTGGTTGCCCTCGAAGAAGTTGCGATAGATCGACGTACTAGGCACACCCTTCAAGGACAGCGGCAGGCTGCGGTTCTGCTCCCAATTATTGCGGTACAGTTCCAAATCAGATCCGTTCTCCCATTCCACGCTTGGACCACCGAGCGAAGAATAAAAGCGATTAAACAACAGGTTGTTGTTATTCGAAACGTTGCTGGTCTTGCCCTTCGAGCGGATATGGCGATGCAGCACGCTTGCCGATCCGTAATAGCCAAAGCTATTCTTCTCAATGATGGCAAAGATCAAATCGCCGTCGATGCAATAGGCCAACTGCCCGTAGAAGTGGCAGTCCGTCACCATCAGGCGCGAGAGGTAATCGACGTTGGTGGACTGGCCAATTGCGGTGCAACCCGCCCCGGTGAAAGCCATCTTGCGGACCGTCGTGTACTCGCGGATGTTGTTCGGCGTGTCGCTGGTGGCGAGGAAGATTGGCCCTGCATGCGTGCCAGCTACAAGCGAACCGACGTGGCCTCCAACGCCCTCGATAGTGACGCGATCGGGAAGTGTGATCGAGGCTGTGACCTTGTACGTGCCAGCCGGGAAATAAACAGTGCCGCCACCCCTACCGTTCAGGAACGTCATCGCCGCCTGGATGGCTGCTGTGTCGTCATTCGTCCCGTCACCCTTGGCACCGCCTGCGAACCGCGTGTCCGTGACGCTTACGGTTTCCTGAAGCTTGGCATCGACCGAACGACCACCAAAGCCAACCAGCGTAGCACCAGTGGGCGCCATCACATCTTCAAGGCCCTCACCAGCCAGCCCTTGCTCTCCCTGCGGCCCTGGATCCCCTTTGCTGGAGTTCATCGCAACATCAGGCACCCGGTAAAGGAATGACGTGGTATTCGGTGCGTAGATGTCGAGGTGATACGTACCCGGTGTCACGTACAGACTCAGGTTTCCATAAGCATCGGACTTCGCCATGTTCTCGACGCCAGACACGGTAACGATCGGCGTGCCGTTATCGTCCGATGACAGCGTGACCGTGTTCTGCGTGGTACGGTCGATGACCCGCGCAAAGTATCCGATCAGGCTATCGCCCGCCGTGTTCGTGATGGCTTCGAAGAAATGGTGCATCACATGGTCCCGTTAGTCAGGGTGATAGTAATATCTGCTGTTGCCGTTGTACCGAGTACATCGGTGCATGTCACGCGTGCCGTAGATGTCGCAACGGAGTCACCGGCTACTGTTTGCCGAAATGTCGTTGCTGCCATCGTGGGGGAGGTGATTGACGCGCCTCCACTGAGAATAGCCCAGCTATACGAATACGGCCCCAGCCCGCCGGTTGGCGTTGCTTGGCTCGCGGCGGATACCACCGACACCGGACGCCCTGCGTTGTTGCCGCGTCCGAATACGTTGGTGGCGGTAAGGGACATGGGCGACGTGAATACCGCAGCCTGCCGCCAAGCACCGCCCCTGTAGATTTCGATACGCGTCAAGCCTCTCCAGGCGCCGCCAATAAGGACTTCACCACGGCGTATATTGCGCCAGTTGCCAGATGCGAAAATCTCCATCAGGTATAGTAAAACACGATGCTGCCTTCAGCGGCAGCGGGGCGAGCGGTTCCTTCCGCCTGCGTGTAAACCTGACCACTGGCTAACCCAGAAGACGAGTGATGGAGGAATCCGCCGCGCGTTGCCCTGAACAGATCGCCCGTCAGCGTGCCGCCTGATGCAAGCAGGTAGGATCCAGCCGCAGGAATCTTGTCGTACGTATCGCGGATGACTGCCGCAATATAACGATCGACATCGTTGAGACTGCCGGGATTGGTAGAGCCTTCGCCAACGCTAAGGCCACCAATTGTCGTATTTGCTGACGGCGTAGTAGAGAACTCTGTCGCAGATGGCATGTTACTTACTCCTGTATTCTGCTATACCATGCAGCATGAGTTGGGGCATCATATTAGGTATCATGCTGAAAGGCATAATCTTCGAGATGTTTCATCAGGCGTCATTGCGTCGCCAACGACGAACCGGCACTAGCCAGCATAGGCGCCCCGAACAATCCGCCAATGCGCGCCCGGTTCGCTATACCGGTGCCCAAGCGGATAGCCACCTGAGGACGATCGATCAGCGAAGCTACTAGAGCACGCTGAGCAGCACGAGAGCCTCCCGCAGCCAGCGCGCTTCCTACTAACAGGCCGCTCAGGCCAAGTTTCTGCGCTCCGTCTTCGCCGCCTGCGGCATAACCACCGCCGCCGCCCAAGGCGCCAAGCCCCGCAACGCCTAGTGCCTGCTGAGTAAACAAACGTCCTGCCGTACCTGAATCTGGAACAGAATTAGGCAGAACAGACTGACCGGCCTCCGTAAGATTAAAGAACGGCTGGCGGGTAGTGCCTTGGCTACCACCAAAGCGCTTACCGTTAGCTGCCGCTGCATCGTTCAACTGTGACGGCGCAAACGTACCAGTTTCACCCACGCGCGTACCATTGCGCGCACGATTGACGGCATCTTTAAGAACTTGCGTCTGGCGGTATGCCTGGTCAGCATTGCGAAGCGCTGGCATAACAGCGGGCGCCTGCCGGTCAACCAAGCCTCGCATTGCGTCCTCAGCGCCAGTCACCGAGCGACCGACAAGATTGCCCATTGCATCGTTGCCGAAATCAGCGCCGCGCGTCTGCTGAATGAAATCTTGTATCGTGGCGCCGTCATACTGAGGTTGTGCCGTTAGCGGATCTAGATCAGATCGCGCCCATGCTTCGAACTCAGGCCCTACACGAGGGACCTGTGCGCCCTGATTAATGGCACCGTTATAATCGGCAGTAAACTGCGGATCACGTGTAACGGAAACGCCGTTCAGAGCGTTGTCGTAGCCTTGGCGAGTCGCGTTTTGCGCCGCATCAATGCCTCGCGGGCCAGTAATGCCGCCTGTATTGGCCCCAATGGGCGCTAAGGCCTCATCAAACGCTGCACGGTTAAAACCCTGCATGCCCTCCAGGCGACGGGCGTTTACGACGCCACCGAGCACCGGAACGCCAGACAGACGATCTTCGACACCCTTTGCCGTACCACCCAGAGTTTGCCCGACCGTCAACGGCACACCAGCAGCGCGAAGGCCCTGTACGTTTGCATCCTGCACGCCTCGGAACGCCGAACCGACACCCCGCGCCAACCCACGCCCCGCAGCGCCGCCAGCCAAGCCGCCAAGACCACCGCCAGCCGCACCAAGCAACCGCGAACCGTCCTCAGTCGAGCCAGCGCCGTATGCGGCACCGTAAAGCGCGTCACCACCGAGCGCGGCAACACCGGCACCCAGGCCCGCACGCGCAAGACCAAGTTCAGCAGCACCAGCACCGAGCGCACCACCCGTGACGCTTCCCAAGAAAGACGGAACAGGGTTTTTCTGACGCATATAGTCCATGGCCATGCTGGCATTGCCGCCAGCCATGTTATCTAGCGTGCCAGCCGTCAGGGCGTCTGCTGCCGATATGGCGTAGGAGCCAATATCACCACCAATGCCCCCAAGCGCCTTACTGTCTGCAATTGCGCCAAACATATTTCCCACGCCGTTTCGCGTATCATCGGCAACGGGAGGTGCAAAGTTCAAACGCCCACGCTTGCCGATAGCTGCGACCGATGCCGGGTCAGAGAATGTCTGGAACCCATTGTCGGATAGAAGCTTATTCAGCTCCTGCACACCTGCTCCTCGCGTATAAGCCTGAGACAGCCTCTTTGCCATTGCCACACCAGCGGCATTCGAGAAACCACCGCCCCCGGAGCCGCCGGTAGGTGAAGCCGCAACAGAGCCAACGTCGTAACCCGCTGGACCTTGGCCTTGCGGGGGTGTCCCTGCACCGGGAATGATTGCGGCTGGCTGCTGATCCTGAGTCTGCACAGGCCCGTTATCAACAGAACCTTCCCATTTCACAGCGGGTTGGCCAAGCGCCTTCATTTCCTCGTCAACACGCGCACGAATGCCGCGCAACTGCTCGTCAACGGCAACGTCACGGGTAGATGCGCTGGGAAGGTTGGCGCGGTCAAACATGACGGCATCACGGTCGGATACCGTCCCCATGCCGGGAACCTTAAACGCCGCTAAACCCTGCTGCGAAAGCGAATTACCGGCCACGTCAAATCGTGCGTTGGCGTCCGACGGCAAGTAATCCCGCCAACCGCTAGTAACGCCCTTAGTCGTCCCAATGCCAGTGTTGTAAAGCGACTGCGTACGATTAATCTGCCCCGCAAGCTGTCGCAACCGTGATAGTCGGTCCGTCTGCGTCTGCTTGGACTCGACGGGGTTGGATAGCTCTTTTTCCTTCCTAGCATTATCCAGCCGGATCGAGCGCAACTCTTCCTCGCTCAACTGCGGGGCCGTCTGCAACTTAGCCGCATCAAGGGCAATCTGCTGCGCAGTGCGAGCGTTGCCCAACTGCGCCCCACCCAAATCCGCCTGCTGCCGCTGTGCCTGCACCGGGTTAGGCGCGACTACGCCAGCGCCACCCTGAGGCGCCGCCTGTGCCAACGAGACAGGATTACCCGCCTCGTCGATATTCCAGATGTTACCGGCTTCGTCGCGTGCCTGCTGCTGTGCCATTATACCCCCATGCGCCGAAGAATGTTGTCGGCGTAAGAATTCGTTTTCGGACCCCAGAGACGACGATTAGGGCCTCCGTGGTAGCGCCTTAGCCCATCACGCACGTTGCCGGTAGCGTTTAGGGATTCCTCAAGATACCCCTGACCAAGCGCCTTCTGGTACGCTGCCGCAGCCTCGGACTTGCCCGACATAAGATCCGGCCTCCAGGGCACACCCAGCTTCTTCGCGACACCCTGCGCCGTGGCTGGCAGCATCTGGGTCATGCCCTGTGCCGTGCCGTACTGCGTCTGGGGGCCTGAGATGCCAACACGACCGCCGCTTTCCAGCTGGATCAAGTGCGGCAGGATGTCACCGGACTGGAAAGGTACGCGCCCCTTGCGAGGGCGCACCTCCTAGTGGCGTAAGCTTGCCAACGGGTGCCTGTGGTCCGCCCATACCCATACCCATACCCGGCGCGGGAGGCTGAACCCAGCGACCACCACCAGCGCCGTCCGATACGAAGTTGGGGGCAGGCGATGCGAGAGTCTGTGCGCGCTGCATGTACAGCGACTTGGCCTGTGCGCTTTCGGGATCGATGCCAGCGTTGCGCAACGTCAGGGTGAACGCATCGTCCTTGGCTGCGGTCGGGTGCGCCGCCTCGTACTGCTGCTTGCGCTCCCAATCGGTGTACTGATCCGCGCGCTGCTGCTGGTACTGTTGCGCCTGACGTGCAGCCTCTTGCTGCTGCTGCATGGCGGGAAGGAACGTGCCGCGTCCACCGCTCCAGTTCTGAAGGGCGTCACCGATCGTGCCAGCAATCATCTGGCCGGTGGTTGGCTTGGTATAGGTTGGCTTGGTGGCATCCTGCTGAATAGGGCCAGCGCCTACAGCCGCAGTAGGGTCAATGCCATAACCCGGTGTCTCGTAAGCGCCCTTCATCGGCACTCCGAACAACCCGCGTCGCGTCGTGCCCATCATTACTTGAAGCCTCCCGATGCCCAGCCGCTAAGAGCGCCGCCGCCAAGCTGCGCCAGTAGTCCGCCGATGCCGTTGCTCTGCGTCTGGGTTCCGTTAGTGTATTGGCCCAGAAGTCCCCCGATAGACGACCCAGCCCCCGCCGCAGCCTGTACAGGCGCCTGCTGGGACTGAAGGATGCTCTGGATGACCGACAGCGGCTGGTACTGCGCAGACGAGATACCGCCTGCTGCCGACGCTGCCGAGTCCATCCGGTTGCGCTCGTTGGTATAATCCGTGTAGCGAAGGTTATTTTCGTTCTTAGCAAGATTGCTAGTGATGATGTCACCGAATGCCGAACCACCAGTCAGGCCGCGCGTCCCGAGCGAGGCAGCAAGGCCATTGCGAACCCCGGCGTTCGTCTGGTCAATCTGCCCTTGGAGGTAGGGATTGCCCGCGTCCAGATATTTGCCCGAGGTCACGTCTTGGTTGTACTGCATGGCCGACTTAACGCCGGGTTGGCCGGAATTATACTGCTCCATCAACCCCGGAACCGCACTCGCCAGCGAGTTGGCCGTGGACGCAATCCCCGGCTGCGCGGCATTGTACGCGTTGCTGATATTGCTTGCGGCACCTTCGACCTGTGCCGAATAGACCGGCTTGGTTGAGGTCTTGGACTTACTTTTCATGCGTCACGCTCCAAAATCGCAAGCCCGTCTTCCATACCGCAAAACGTCCAGTGGGGTAACAGCCGAAGCCATCCTTTTCGCCCCCACACCCTAAGCTTTTTCACGTCAATATGAAAGGGCGAAGTAAGCACAGCCAATTCAAGGCCGCGTATGGTGTCTCGGGTCATCTTCCCGCCGCCTAGTCTAATGTCGCAAACGCAGTCTTCATCTACTTCGCTCGTCACGGTCATTTCGCCAACGTGCCACAACATCGCGTGACCGGTTGCTAGTTTCTGCTCCAGATCCGCCAACGAATACCCCGCCTTATCGGCTGCTGGCTGTAGGCGGTTGCGGTCTTCGTCGGACAGGATCACGGCACATCAACCCACGCCAAACCATCCCACCATTGCAGCGCCGTGCCGTTGTAACGCACTTCACCCACCTTGACCGCCTGTAGCTCGTTGATCGCGTTCGCTACCAGACGCGGCCAGTCCAGGCGCTTGCCGTCTACGGGTACGGGCTTGCTCATCGCTGCCCACCCGTATCATAGTCAACGTCCACACCCTGGCTATAAGACCACCGCACCCCGGCATCGACGATCATCGAGATAGCCATATACTTCCCCCGGACGCGGATCGGCACCCTACCCGAAGCCTGCATACCCGACTCCGTAACGATCCCCAGCGCGTCACCCATCCGCTGCCGTGCGTCGATGCGGATCGTTACGCCTGCGGTAGCATCGGACATCGGCGTAACAGACCGCACACGCGCTACCATAGGGTCCGCCAGTGACTGCCAGCCCATAGTCAGGGTCGCGGCTAGGTTAGGCCCCGACAGCGCGCCAATACGGTTCTGACGGTCCACCACGTACAAGCGCGGATCGCCACCCTGAAATCGTGGATCGTCCAGCGAGTAGGGCATGGCGTCAAGATCGGGGTACAGCGTGCCAACCTGCTCCAGCGTTACACTGCTTTCGTAGCCCGCAAACAGGCCAGAAAACGGGATCTCTATCGTACTAGCGCGGTCGATAACCCAGTTATAGACCCAGATCCTACCGGGGACACCCGGAACGCCCCACATGACCAGTGAGCGCTTCGGATCGATAGCCGCCCAAATCTTCTCGTAATCCTCCGGCGTCACCGAGTCGCGAAACGACTGGTCGAACTTCTCATTGCCTAGTGGTTTGAGCGCCTGCCCATCCTCCAGCGCCATGAAACCCCGGTCAGAAAGGAAGAACACGGAGCGCCCAGCCTGTGCGATGCTGCCGCTAGAGGCGCAACCGAAGTTAGGCGTGATTTCACTGAACGAAAAAGGGGCTGTGGCATCTCCGGTTCTCTCCATACGGACCAAGCGGAACCGCTGAAGGATAACACCGTATTCGCCGCCCGCAATGCCCTTGATTTCGCCGCCCGTAAGCATCGGCTGAAAACCGGACTGGTTGGTGCCGGGAGTCCACTGCGTATGATCGTTGAACCCCGACCACTTCACTAGGAGTTTATCGCCGCCTGCCTGCGTGACGACGACATAATCCCCGACCACTGCCACGCCATTGGCGCTGGGGCATCCGGTCAGGTTGGACGCCGTGCCCGCGTTCAGATCGACTTGCTTGGTCTCTACGCCGTTGACCGCCACCACGAAGTTGCCGAACTGCGTAAACCGCCAGCGATCGGTCACGGACATGCCGACGATAAGGTCATCCCATTCCCCGCCGCTGTAGCGCGCTAGGCCGTTGGCGGTGCCCGCCAGCAGGTAAGCCGTGCCGTCCGTCGAGATAGCCGCAAACCCGCCCTTAAACGTGGCTGGGAGGGGGTCTGAGATGGAGGCCAATGAACGCACCGGGCGATAGCCGTCCGCTGCTGGCAGGACGTTGATAGCCGCCGTCAGGACGCCACGCGGCAACTGGTCCGGGAGGTATGCGGGGAAGGGGAGGCGCTTGGTTGACATAATCAGGAAGCCGTATCATAAGAAACATGGCGCTGGGTAGTGAAACACCGACTGGATTGGTGGATGGTTTTAACGCCATAGTTCGTGGGTCCGATTCCCATCCTACCCAGCGCACCAATCATATCCTAACATACCCAACCTGACGATACCCCGTAGGAATCAACGGAGCCGCACCCCAGCGCGTCGCAATGGCGTTCTGCTTGATGGATTCCGTCAACGTCGCGACCTCCTGCGCCGCCTGCGCCATCCCGTCAGCATCACGCTCGCGACGTGCCAGATGATACAGCGCGCCCGCGACGTACAGGTCCGGGTGTTTCCTCAGGAGCCAGTTGGACACCGTAGCGTCCGAAAGGCCGGGGATCCGTTGGTAATAGACCATCTCGACGGTCACATTACCAACAGGCCCGACGCGGAGGTTCCGTCCCTCGATAGCATACGCCTGCGGGCAACCCGAGATGCCGCCATAGGTCTGAAGCATCCCACCCGGTGACATCGACGCCAGCCCCCGATCCGGCTGCGATTCTACGAAGATAAACCGCATTTCGTGGAAGTCGTCAGGTAGCGCGGTCAGTTCGGACGTAATATCGAACACCACCCGCGTTTCCATGTCAGGCGTACGCAGCGTGCGGTTGAACTCTGCCTCAGCCTTCCGCAATGCCCGATCAATCGCCTCCTGCGAGTAGTCGGCATCGTCCATCATGTCGCGGATCTCGTCGATGAGTTCCGAGTAGTTGGAGATGGCGCCTGGGGCGTAAGTTGGGATTGCGATGGACATTACTTAGGTCCTACCACACAAGTTGCACCGAGGGTAATCTTCGCGCGGGTGTAGAAGCCCGATAGTAAAGAAGTACCCGTCCACTTCGACAGGTCGCACTCCTTGATGGTGATCTTGCCTCCGATGCCATGGCTGTCGACTGTGACCAAGGGCTTGCCACCTATCGCGATCAGCTTGTCGATCGTGATGTCGGCCGAAGCTGCTGCGACCTGCACATGAGCGTTGCCGGGGTCCTCTGACGTCACCGTACCTGCGATGATCGTTGCCCAGCCTCGGAGCGTATAATGGCCCGCCCTGACGCCGCGCACGCGGTCGAGGCGCGTCGTGCCCTTCAAGTCGAATGCGCCGTCACTGACATCCTCCACCACGACGTCGCTGATGTCCGCGGTGTCGCCGCGCTCGTTGCTCATGCCGTCGCCTTGGCGGTACTTTCCGGCCGGATACAGCGACACGAAGTTGCTGATATGCCCGCGGCGGATCGTGATATTGGTAGCGCCCTGCATCCCGATACCAACGGTTATATCACCCACCGCGGTGTTGACGCCGATACCGCGTATCCGGAAGTCTTGGATCACCCAATCGTGCGATCCGCCGCGGATAAATATTCCGCGCTTGCGCACTCCAACGTCAATGCGCTGCGCAAGCACATTGCTAAAAGCCCGCCAGACGTTGGACTTCTGGGTGATGAAATGCCGCGCGTTCTCGATCCGGATATCTTGAAATACGCGCGGATCATCGAGCGGGCCATCCAACGGCACGGCGTCGAGCGCGCGCGTGATGCAGACGTTGCCATACGTGCCGCCCTTCGCCGCATAGGTCCACTGCGCCGATGCGCCGAGGTCCTTGCAGGCTGTCGTGATCCGCGGGGCAGCGACCGCCGACACCGGAGGCGCAAACGGGCACGTCACCGCATAGGTGAAACGTGCCAGATCAGGACAGAGCACCAACACGTCCTTCGCCTTGAACCCGTCTCGCGCCTTGGTCAGCAGCACCTTGCCGTCTTTGTTGGCGTCGAGGTTGGTGGGGCTGAAAGTGGTTTGCGCTGTGACTGGCGAGGCGATCAGGGCTAGTGCGGCGAAGGGAATGCGGACCATATCAATTCACCTGCGTCAGAGTGAGCGCGATCGTGTCCCCGGCTGCAAGCGCAGCGCTGCGGACGGTCGGATAGTCCACCGCCTGAACGGCGATGTTGTTGTCGATCGCGTTCTTTGCGACTGCCGCGGCAACTTCCGCAGCCATACCCATCGTCGGCTCCATGCGGTACGACCCGTAGGCCAGACGCGACGAGGATACCGACACGCTGGAGATCAGGTTGGTGCATGCCGATGCGTCTGGCACGATTGCTTCAAGCGGGAACGGCGTGATGAAGTTGACCCCACCCGCGTACTGCGTCGTCGCATTGTAAACGGCGCCCTGAATCGCAACGAGGCCACCCGTGTCCATGATGCGGATCGAATGAACGTCGAGTGCATAGCTGACCGTCGTGACCGTCTTGTTCGAGCGCGGCGCCGAGCCGTCCGGGCGGTTGTTGCCGTCCATGTCGTTGGCGTCGAACTTGTAGCTCGCGTTCTTCATCAGATACAGCGGCTCGCGGCGATAAGCATTCTTCGGCCAGAACAGCGGCGTGCCCGACGAGCCCGGATCAAGATGGCAGAACGGATCGAGATAGTAGCCCTGCAACGATGTGATAAGCGCTGCCGGAATCCGCGCATCGCCCGAGTAAAGCAGCCAGTACATCAGGCCGGAAATCCACGACTGCACGTCGTCGAACACCGCCTTGCGCGCGGGGAAGCTGGTTCCGGCAGCGGCATAGGCCAAGCCGCTGTTCAGCGCGTCGGTCGAGATGCGCCCCTCGCCGTTGTTCACATCGAACACGCCAGCCGTCGAGTCAATCTTGAGCAGCGACGCGATCGGATAAGTGATGCTTGCTGCCGTCGAGGCTGCGAAGATACGTCCGAAAATCTCATACTTCGATGCGGCGTAACCGGCGGGCGGGGAGCTGTTGACCGCGAGCGGAGCCATGCGCGACACGATGTTCGACCACGTCAAGCGCTTGTTCAGCGGCTGGATGCCCGCCGGGTCTGCTGCGCCATCAGCGATGCCTGGATCAGCGACGACACCGTAAATGCGCCCAGATGCTGAACTGCCGGGGGTGACGTATGGATCAATATCAAGCTGCGTGCCCCCAGCGCTCGTCTGAGGCTTGAGGTTGTTCGCTGCGCCACGATAGCCAGCCGCAGACTCATTGCCCGTCCCAGCGGCCTCGCGACCGATCTGGTAGGGCACGCCAGCCAAGCGGATAAGATCACCGTCGTAGCTGCCGTCGAAGAAGACCTTGCCCGTCACCGTGCGGCCGTCTGCCGTCGTGATGCTGGTGATCTTGGTGCCAGTCATTGCCGCAGCGGTTAGCCCGCCCGTCATGAAGACCGGGACGTTCTGGCCGACGATCAGGCCGGAACCCGTTGCCGCCTGCGTCCGGGTCGGATCCAGCATGCGACGGATCGCGCGCTGATAGTCACGCGGCGTCAGCGATAGGCCGTCTTGGGTAGCTGTATCCGCGCGCGCTTGCGAAATGGTGTTCATCCACGACAGCATGTCACGGAAGATGCCCTTCACATGGGCAGGGACCTTGGCGTCGATGTACGTCAGGCCGCTCGACGGCGTGCCTCCGATGTCCCAGATCGTTTCGTCCGCCCAGTCACCAATGATGGCGACGGTCAGCCCGCGTCGAGCCGCATCGTATGCAGCGATGACGGAAGGCAGCGAGCAGCCGTACGCGACGAAGTCGGCCGTGATGGTCGCGCTGCCCTTGCCGATTTCCTCGATGTATGGGGCGCCAAAGCGGGCACACTCGGTATAGTCCGTCCAGGCTGCGGCTTCCTCTGCACGCTGCGCAGGCGTCAGGTATGCGGAAATGTATGCACCAGCCAGCTTGCGAGTAGTCGTAGCCGTGCTGCCCGCCACGCCGAGGACGCGGAACGTTGGGTTTTCGCCACCGACCGTAGCGACAGACGTTGAGGCAAGAGCAGGCGCAACGACGATCCCATGATGCGTCACGTCGATTGCCGCGCCACTGTTGCGATGTGGCCCTGCCCATCCCGAGCCTGTCCAATGCGCTGCGGTTGCCGGGTTGATGCTCGCTGGCGCGGTATAGGACTGCATAACGGCAGTGGCAGAAGTCGCCTTGCTGTTGATCGAAATGCCGACGCCAGCACTGTCCCGCGCGCCCATGTCGATCAGTGTGCCGGCCGTGGCACTCAACGAATAGACCTCGACCGAGTGATCGTCTCGACCAACTGCGGTCAAGGGGCAACCTGTGTCGTAGTAGCTGGTGTTCGCAGCCGTCGTAATGCCGTCGTTTGCGGTAAAGGTAGGGGTGCCGACCTTCGTCAGGTTATAGGTGCCAGGGTTGCGGATATTGATCTGCTGCTGCGCCTCACTGTCTGCCGAAAAGACATAGCGTGCAAGCTTCCTACCCCACGCCCCCGATGCCTTGCTGCGACGGATCGCGTAATCCATTCGTCGTGCCAGTGCGTCACGCATTGGCGATCCTGCTGCGGTTGAGGCAGACATGACGTTTTGCGTTTCGGATTGGAACGCAAATGCGGTTGGACCGCCCGGTGTCGGCGTAGGCGTGGGGGTCGGTGTAGGAGTAGGCGTAACCCCATCCGGTTGCCCCCCACCCATAGACGCCTGAATCGCCACGCCAGCGGATCCAGGCTGCCAACCGCCCATTGAGGCATT
>Ga0182200_1000004_pt1 | contig 47200 bp, 79 predicted proteins | sample G5R1MG_15_FD_128389 | JGI IMG/M metagenome (GOLD analysis project Ga0182200, IMG submission 128389) | Switchgrass phyllosphere microbial communities from Michigan, USA - G5R3_NF_12SEP2016_LD1 MG | ecosystem: Host-associated > Plants > Phyllosphere > Phylloplane/Leaf | place: USA: Michigan... | reverse complement strand
GGTGCCTCGCAGTTCAGACACCTGGGTTGATCTCGCGCACGTGAATGGTCTGCATAAAGACCTGCATAATCGCCACCCTGCGTTACTGTTCGACCTGCTCCTGGTTGATCCCCGGGGGTAGGGGCTCGGCGTCCTCATGCGCCGGGCCCCGCTCTACATGAGGAGAGCGCCGTGCAAACGGACACCCACTGCGTCATCTGCAACACAGAGCTTCCGGTCCGAACAACGCCGGAAGGCAGGCCGCGGCTTTACTGCTCGAAGGACTGCACAAATAAGGGCTACCAGGCGCGGCGGACAGCGAGACGAGCCGCCGTCCGGGCTACCTACGCCTGCGTGACCTGCGGCAAGCCCTTCGTGCCACCGAAGGGAAACCAGCGATCGTGCTCTAAGCACTGCTGGCTGGTGAGTCGGGGTCTTGCTCTTGCCGAGCCCCACCCAAACCGGGTGTGCGCGCTCCCTGAGTGCGATAAGTTGTTCACCCCCAAGCGGCACCTCGACCGCTGTTGCAGCCGGGCGCATGGTCGCCGGCTGACCGACGTTGAGTGCGGCGGCAAGCGTCGGGCGATCAAGGTGGCTACGGCGACGGGCCGAGTGCGCTTGGACGACATCATTAGGCGCGACATGAACCGTTGTCACATCTGCGGCGAGAAGGTCGGCGACCAGCCCTATCCGCACCCGAAGTCACGGTCGTTGGATCACGTCATCCCGCTGTCCAAGGGTGGCAGCCACACGCAGGACAACATCAAGCTCTCGCATTTGAGCTGCAATGTCGCCAAGGGCAACCGTGGCGGAAATGAGCAGCTCCTGCTGATCGGTTAGGGGGTCTGGCGATGGAGCTCGGAACCCGTGGATCTCGACTCTGGGCCTCGCTTCTGTCCCAAGACAGCGACCTCGAGGACGAGACCAACCCGATGCGCGAGGTTGCGTTGTCCGCCTGCCGAACTGCGGATCGCGTCGATCACCTCGAGGACATGGCCGCAGTCACTGATCCCGTAGTCGAGGGTCGCGGCGGCCCCATGATCCACCCACTGCTCGCTGAGGTTCGTCAGCAGAGCGCGCTTCTAGCCCGCCTGGTTGCTGCCCTAAGGCTTCCGGACGCCGCTACGGGTAAGAAGCCGCAGAAGCGTCCGATCCGTGGCGTACAGCAGCCCTCAGCGGTCTCATCGCTTGACCGAGCTCGACAGGCAAAGACGGGGGCCTAAGTGTCCTGGTCCGGTCCGCAGTTCCCGGGGCACGAGTGCAGCCTTGGGTACGAGGTTGCTGACTGGATCGTGGCGAACTGCTGCCACGGTCCGGGCGATTTGCAGGGCGAACAGATCGACCTGGACGACGAGTTCTTGGGCTACATCGTCGCCGCTTACCGCATCGACCCTTTGACGGGCCGCAAGATGTGGGACGAGAGCGTGCTGTCTCGCCCGAAGGGTCGCGCTAAGACTGAGCTCGCCGGCTGGATCGTGTGCGCTGAGGCTTTTGGGCCGGTGCGCTTTGACCACTGGGACGATGACGGGCAGCCCGTGGGCCGCCAGGTCACTTCGCCGTTGGTGAAATGCCTGGCAACCGAAGAGTCTCAGGCCACTGCGGCTTTCTCGGTCGTCGCCTACATCGTCAACGACTGGGGCAAGGAGTTCCGCCCAGACGTCTACGGCGCCGTCTCTGGAGCCCGTCAGTACCAGTCCGCGACGGCCCTGTACCTGCCGCACGGTGGGGAGATTCGGGCTTGCTCGTCGGGTGCGGCGTCGAAGGACGGTGGCAAGGAGACGTTCGTCGTCGCTGACGAGTCGCACCTGTACGTGCTGCCAGAGCTCAAGCGCATGTACGGGACGGTCCGCCGCAACCTGGGCAAGCGGAAGCTCGCAGAGCCGTGGCTCATGCAGACCACGACCGCGTATCGCCCCGGTGAGTTGTCGATCGCCGAGGAGACGCTGACGGCTTGGCGCAAGCGGGAGCTGTCGCCGACGGTGCACGTAGACCACCGCGAAGCCAAGGGCAAGATCGACATCGCCAACCACGACCTGACGCTGCGCCAGCTCAAGCACGTGTACGGGCCGGCCGCTGAGTGGATGGACCTTGAGCGCATCTACCGCGAAATGAACGATCCGCGGTCGTGCCCTGATGAGGCCACCGCTGCCCGATATTTCTTGAACCGACCCATGTCGACCATCGACGCCTGGATCGCCAAGGACGTCGCCGAGCGCCAGGTGCTGACCGGTTCGACGGTCGCCCCGGGTGAGGCCATCACGCTGGGCTTCGACGGCTCCCTGAACGACGACACGACGGTCCTGCGTGGCTGCCGCATGTCAGACGGGTTCCGGTTCCGCATCGGCGCGTGGCCCAAGCCTGACGGGGCAGCCGGCATCGGCTGGGAGGTTCCGCGCAACGACGTGCTGGCGACCATCCGCGAGGCGTTCGCCCGCTACGACGTGGTGCGCGCCTACTTCGACCCGCACGAGTGGCGCTCGGACATTGACCAGCTCGCTGAGGACTTCGGCGATCGCGTTGTGTCCTGGGCGACCACCCGCGACACGGCTATGGGTGCGGCGCTGGACCGACTGCACGCCGACTTGATGAACGGCGTCACCTTCCACGACTCCGACCCGCTGGCCCTTGAGCACTACGGCAACTGCTACGTGCGCCGTAAGGGCTCGCTGCGGCTGGTGCGCAAGGAGTACCCGAACAGTCCCCGCAAGATTGACTCCGTTGTTGGTGACGCCCTGGCCTACGAGGCTCGAGCGGACGCGATCACGGACGGTTGGTCGGCGGTGAAACCCAAACGACGAATGGTGGTGCGCTAGTGGCTGAGCCCACGGAGGTTCTGCGCACCCTTGAGGCGTCGTTGATGGCTGAGGCGCCGCGGATCAAGTGGTACGACAGCTATTACGAGGGCGAGCAGGCGATTCGGTTTATGGCGCCGGCTATGCGGCGCGAGTTCGGCGACCGTATTTCCGCGTTGGTCATCAACCTGCCGCGTATTGGTGCCGACGCCTACGAGAACCGCCTTGACATCGAGGGTTTCCGGTTCGCTGGCGATGATGCACGCGACTCGGACCTGTGGGACGTGTGGCAGGCGAACGACATGGACGAGCAGTCGCAGCAGGCGAACCTTGAGTCGGTTGCGCTTTCGCGGGCTTATGCATGCGTGGGTTCTCCGGATTCCCCGGATGACCCGCCCATCATGTCGATCGAGCACCCGCTGCAGGCGTTCGTCGAGCGTGACCCGCGGACTCGCCGGGGCCGCGCTGGCATCAAGCGTTGGGACGAGCTCGACGGGACGCGCTGGGCAACTCTGTACCTTCCGAACTCGACTGGCACCTACCGGTTCGGCCGGGATGGCTGGACGCTGGATTCGCCGGCGGACGAGCACAACCTTGGCCGCCTGCCGATGGTGCCGCTGGTGAACCGTCCGCGGATTCTGCGCCCCAACGGGTTGTCCGAGTTCCACGACGTCATTCCGATCGCTGACGCCGCCAACAAGATGGCGACGGACATGATGGTCTCGGGTGAGTACCACGCTATGCCGCGTCGTTGGGCTACTGGGCTCAAGGAATCGGACTTTGTGGACGGCGCCGGTAACCAGATCAGCCCGTGGGACATGACGGCTGGGCATATCTGGGCGACGGAGGACAAGGAAGTCAAGGTCGGGCAGTTCCAGGAGTCCGACCTCGCTGTCTTCCACAACACGATCAAGGTGCTGGTGCAGGTCGCGTCCATGACGATGGCCCTGCCGCCGCACTACCTGGCGTTCACGTCGGACAATCCGACGTCTGCCGACGCGATCCGTTCGTCCGAGACCCAGCTCGTCAAGCGCGTGGAGCGCAAACAGACGTTCCTTGGCGGCGCGTGGGAAGAGGTCATGCGCCTAGTCCTGCGTTTCCAAACGGGCGATTTCGAGACCCGCGCGCAGTCGCTGGAGACCATGTGGCGTGACCCGTCGACTCCGACGGTGGCGCAGAAGGCTGATGCGACGGTGAAGCTGGCTCAGGCTGGCATCGTGCCGATCGAGCAGGCCCGTGAGGATCTGGGGTATTCGCCGGAGCAGCGTCGCCGTATGGCTGAGATGGATCAGGCTGCGTCGGCTGATCCCACGCTTGAGCGGATCGCCCGGGATCTGAGCGTCCAGGCGTCGGGTAATGCCGCCGCCTGAAGCGGCTCAGGAGTCGTACCAGTTCATCCAGCGGTTGCAGGCGTTGATCGTGGCGTCGTCGCGGCGGGCTTGGTCTCGGATGTCCACGGACTTTGACGGTTCGTGGACTGAGGTCGGCCCGCAGCTGACGTCGGTCGTTTCGGCCGGCCAGTTGGCCGCCGCTCAGCGCGCCACGACCTACGTACCGGCGGTGCTCGCCGAGACGGGCCAGCCTGACCTGCCAGATGCCCGCGTGCGGCCTCAGGCGTTCTCTGGGGTAGCTGCGGACGGTCGGAGTCTTACGGGCCTCCTGCGGTCTTCTGTGGTGCACGCGAAGACGGGTTCGGCTTCCGGGTTGAGCTCGGATCTGGCGCTTGGTGTTGGTCAGCGGTGGCTTGATGCGCTGGTCGAGACCGTGATCACCGACGCTTTCCGGCTGGCGACTGAGGCTGAGACTGCGGTGCGGGACAACTTGGGCTTTGTTCGCCAGGTCAACCCGCCGTGCTGTGGTCGGTGCGCTGTTCTCGCTGGTCGCTGGTACCGCTTCGACGCTGGCTTTGAGCGTCACCCGCGCTGCGACTGCATAGGCATCCCGGCCTCGGAGAATGTGGCCGGCTCGCTTGTCACTGACCCCGCGCGCCTGTTCAACGGCGGCCAAGTTCGCGGCCTCACTCGCCGAGAGCGCGAGCGTCTAGCTGCTGGTGATGACCCGGTGAAGGTCATCAACGAGTCCCGCGATATGTGGCGTGCCCGCATTCAGGAGCAGAAGGCAGCAGCGAAGCAGGCCGCTAAGGATGCCGAGCGCGCTACCCCTGCTGGTGAGGCTGCCGCTGCTCAGGGCCGGGCCAGCATGGAAGCCATCTTGAACAGCGCCGGTAATCGGCAGCAGGCGCAGGACTTCATGCGCCGCTTCGGTTTCATCGAATAGACCCCCCGGACCGCAACGGACCGGACTTCCCGCAACGGGAGACAGCACCACATGAGCGAACCTGTGCACACCTCCGAGACGCCTTCAACCGTCCAGGAGCCAGTTGATCCGCCGGCCGCACCCGCGTCGTCCGCCGAACCGCCCGCCGAGCCCAAGCCGACCGAAACGGTCGACTACTGGAAGCAGCGGGCACGGCAGAACGAGGCGCAGGCCAAGGCGAACGCTGACGCCGCTAAGCGCCTCAAGGACATCGAGGACCGGGACCTGTCCGAGCTGCAGAAGGCTCAGCGGGACCGCGACGAGATGTCCAAGCGCATCGACGAGCTGACGCGCACCAGCCTTCGCAACCAGGTGGCCCTGACCAAGGGGCTGCCCGCGGAGGTGGCCGCGATCCTCGCCGGCTCCACCGAGGAGGAGCTGACCGCGCACGCAGACGCCCTGCTGGCGTGGCGCGGCAGCCAGGTCCCGCCGACCCCCCGCCCCGACCCCGGTCAGGGTCCCCGGCCCAACTCGCCCGCAACGGACGAGGACGCGGTCTACAAGACGTTCTTCCCCGACCCGCCAGTTCGGCGATGAGGGGCTGTACCACCCGTCACGATCCGCCTATAGAGAGGGCCTGTCATGGCCGAGTACCTGCCGATCTACAAGCCGGGTCAGGCTCTGACCCTCAAGGCTTCCGCCGCCATCGTGGGCGGTCAGCTCGTCGCCCTGACTGGTTCGGGGACCGTCGGCCCTGCCGGCGCGAACTCCGCCGCCTGGGTGGGAGTCGCAGCGTTCGACGCGGCGCAGAACGACAACGTCACCATCCACTCGAGCGGGGTCCAGTCGCTGACCGCTTCGGGTGCTGTGACTGCCGGGGACGCCGTTGCCTCGGCCGCGAACGGTCAGGTCGCCACTGCGGCGACTCCGGCCTCTGCGGTGTTCGTCGGGGTCGCTCTGACCACGGCGGCTTCCGGCGCGAAGGTCCGCGTCAAGTTCGCTCGCTGATCCACCGCACCACCCCCCACCCAACCCGTTCGTAGGAGATGGCTGATCGCCTCTCCCCTTCCACTGAGGTGATTAGTCATCGCTACGTACCCTCCGGCCTCGGCCACTCTCGCCGACCCGAACGTCACTGCTTCCCGGTTCCTTGCGAACCCCAACTTCGTCGCCCGGCGCCTTCAGACGCTGGTTGACCTCCGCTACGTGGGCATGAGCCTGCTGACCGGTCGCCAGGCCACCTCTGGTGGTGCTGTCGGCTACGAGCAGGTTGAGGGCATCTTCGCCGACGCCGCCCCCGAGATCGTCGCCCCCGGCGCCGAGTACACGATGACCACGATCCAGGACGGCCCCGCCGGTCTGGCCCGGGTCGCCAAGTGGGGCAAGGACACCGAGGTCACCGACGAGGCCATCGCTCGCCGGAACATGGACCCGGTCTCGAAGGGTCTGCTGAAGCTCGCCAACTCGGCTGGTCTGGTCATCGACCAGGCTGTCGTGTCGGTCGTCGCTTCGGCGATCACCAACACCCGTCCGGCCGCCAACGCCTGGACCTCGACGCAGCCCACGATCCTGCGGGACATCCTGCGGGCCACCGCGGATGTGCGTGCCCTGAACCTCGGCTACGAGCCCAACGCGCTGCTGGTGGACGACTCCACCTGGGCGTACCTGGCTTCGGACCCGACGATCGCTGCGGCAATGGCCCGTGAGGCTCAGACCAACCCGATCTACACGGGCCGGTTCGAGATCCTGGCTGGCCTGCAGGTCATCCACACCTCCGCGGCGAACCTGCCGGGCGGTGTCGGCACCAACGCTTGGGTGCTGGACACCAACCAGCTCGGCTTCATTGCCACCGAGGAGCTGGGTGGCGGCTACCAGCAGGCCGGTGAGCTCGTGCAGTCGAAGGTGATGCGCGAGGACGCCCGTGACGCTTGGCGTCTGCGCGCCCGGGCGAACTTCGTCCCGGTCGTCACCGACGCTGGCGCTGGGTTCCGCATCTCCGGTGTCGCCTGATGGCTGGGCTGATCGTGACGGCGCCGATGGTGACCGCCAAGACCAGCAACGACCGGATCGTGACTCTCTACTGGGGTGACCTGGTGCCCGAGGGTCTTGCGAAGGAGTCGATCGAGCACCTCAAGGAGCTCGGTTTCGTGAAGGCCGGCAGCGAGCCGGTCGGCACGATCCTTCCGGTCGACCCGCCCGTTCTGCCCGCAGACAAGCGCAAGTGACGGAAGGGGGGCGGAGATGAACCCGGTACAGGTCGCTGACCTGGAGGCCCGTTTTCGCCCCCTGACCGGCACTGAGCCGACGGTGGCTCAGGCGCTGCTCGATGACGCTTGGGCAATCCTGGTTTCGCAGCTGCCGGACATCGACGCCCGCATGACGTCCGGTGCTACGAACGTGGCCCTGGTTCGTTCGGTGGTGTCGTCGATGGTGCTGCGGGTGCTACGGAACCCGGACGGTGTGCGCACGTGGTCTGTGGACGACTACTCGCAGACCCGTGACGCCTCAGTTGCGGGCGGGTCGCTGTACCTGTCGGCCGATGAGCTGGCGCTGCTCAACGGGCGCGCATCGTCTGCCCGTCGTGGCGCGTTCTCTGTTGCTCCTGCGCCGGCCGAGCCTGTCCGGTCGCCTGCTGCTGAGTGGTGGTACGGCTACGCGCCTGGGTATCTGCGGTGAGCCTGTTTCTGGACATGCCGACCGCTCGAGCCCGGCATGAGTCGCTGATGTCGTCAACCTGCCGCATCAACGCCAAGGGCGACGGCGGCAACACGACGGACCCGGAGACGGGCGAGGTCACGACCCCGGCCGGCACGCTGGTCTACGAGGGCAAGTGCCGTGTCCGTCCGGCTGGCACTCAGTCGCAGGACGTCGAGTCCGGTGGCGCTGAGCTGGCGAGCTTCGACTATTTGGTGACGGTCCCGTTCTCGGTGAGTGGTGTGCTTGAGGGCCATCGGGTGACGATCACCGGCAGCCCAGATCTGGCGCTGGTGAACAAGCTGGTGGAGGTCCGCAAGGTGGACCGCGGTGAGCACATCAGTGCGCGCCGGCTGTCGTGCGAGGAGGTCCAGTAGTGGACACCCCGCAGACGTTGGCCGCCGCGATGTTGAAGGCGGGCGCTGAGGCTGCTGTCGGTGCCCGGGTTGTTGTGCAGGCGTCGGCGAAGACGATCCGCGACGAGGCCCGCAAGAACGTGGAGAAGTCGGCGCCGGTTCAGAACGCCCACGCCCAGTACGCGATCACGTACGAGACCGGATTCGGTAAGACCGGTGTTGAGGCTGAGATCGGGTACGACAAGGACAAGAATGGCGGCGCTCTGGGCAACTTGCTGGAGTTCGGTGGCGGTGGCGACAAGTCCCCGCCTCACCGTGACCTCGGCCGAGCCCTGGACGCCGAGGAGCCGCGCTTCGAGTCGGCGTTGTCGAAGCTGCCGGGCATCGCGCTCTAGACGTCGAGCAAGAAGAAGCCTTCGCCGGTCACGGAGTCCTCGACAACCTGCCGGCCAAGTGGGTCGGGCGCACGCATGAACACCGTTCCGCGCTCTGTGGCCTGCTTCAACGAGAGGCCGGGCCGATTGTTGGGGTCGCTTACCCAGCCGGGCCGTAAGGCTTCCTGCACGTGAAGCGGCAAAGAGGCGAACACCTCGTCATGCGTGATCATCGCCGTATCGTCCCACGGGAGGCGCTCAGATGACCCTCCTGGACAACATCAAGGCCGCCGTTGAGATAGCTGTCCCCTTCGGCTACGGCAAGCAGCCCACCCGCGTTGGAACTAAGCCGTGGGTTGTGGCTTGGCCTGATGCTGGCACCGTCTACTCGGCGACGATGAAGTGGAACGACGGTGAAGACCTCACCATCACGTTCCGCCACTACGGCCTCACCCCTGAGTCGGCGGCTTTCGCCACCAAGCGCGTTAGGACGGCCTGTCTCGCGCAGCTGCACTCCACGGTCGACGGACGCCAGGTCTGGTCTGTGGAGCAGCTGACAGCCGTGCCGCTGGACCGCGAGGACGAGACGGACCCGCCCGCGTACGTCTACGCCGACGAGTACCGGTTTCGCTCCACACCCGCCTGACCCACACCTAATCCCCCGATCACCGCCGGTGCTCGGGTCCGCAGCCATGCCCTGAAGGAGATGCCGTGGCCGACGAGCCCGACACCGACGTGACAATCCGCAACGAGTTCGGAGCTGAGAAGGACGTGCCCAAGGGTGCCGTCCCCTACTTCACCAACTCCGGCTGGGTCGAGCTTGACGCCGCCGGTCGCAAGAAGGCCCACCAGACCACGACCGTCGTTGCCCCGAAGGAGTCCTAAGCCATGCCGGACCTGAGTTTTGAGGGAATGCTGAAGGTCAGCTTCGTGCCGACCATCACCAGCATTGCTGCCCCCACCGTCGCCCAGCTGACCGCCGGCACCCCCCTCGAGCAGGACCTCCTGCCCGACGGCCTGTCGACCCCCTCGGACACGGCCAGCATCGACAACTCGCGGATGAACTCCACGTTCACCACCGCCATCGTCGGCCGGCGCTCGTTCACCGGGATCACCGTCAAGTACATCCGGGGCACCAGCACCACCCAGACCGCGATCGCTGCCGCCCTGATCTACGGCGCCAACGGGTTCCTCGTGGTCCGCCGCGACAAGCTGTCCACCGTCGCCTGGACCGTGGCCGACAAGGTCGAGGTGTACCCGGTGCAGGTCGGTGAGCTCAACCCCGACTCCCCCGCCCCGAACACCCTGCAGGCTGTTGAGGTGCCGATGATGGTCACCCTTGAGCCGCGGTCGCTGAGCAACCCCGCGACCGTCGCCTGATGGGTCTGAGCGTCGAGGACCTGATCGGGCGGGTGAAGGTGCCCGTCCGGTCGGTCACGATCGTCCTGGACTCTTCGTCGCTTGCTGAGTACGACGAGCTGCGGGAGAAGCTGGACGCCGCGAACCGGCAGCAGGTCCGCATGACACAGACCCCTGAGGCTGTGGAGATCGCGGCCCGGATGCAGGAGCTTGAGGCCGAGATGCGTGAGGCGTCGGCGGTGTTCCAGTTCAAGGGCATCAGCAAGAACGCCCTGAACAACCTCGTCAAGCGGTTCCCGCCCAAGAAGGGGCAGGGCACCACGTGGGACGTGGAGGCTGGCAGCGTGCCGTTCGTGGCCGCCGCCTCGCAGGAGCCGGCCATGACCGAGGACGAGGCTGGTCGGCTGTGTGATGCCCTCGCTCAGGGGCAGTGGGACAAGCTCGTTTCGACCGCGTGGCTTGCCACCAACGGGGACGGCTCAGTCCCTTTCTCCGCGCGCGCCTCCGAGGTAATGCACGCGAACGGCTCGAAGTAGAGCAGTCGCGTCTGCTGGGGGTTCCCCTGTCGATCTTTCAGGGGCGCCCCCAGCCGCGTGAGGGTGAGTCGCTGTGGACCCAGGAAGACCGCGACTGGATCATCGCCCTCGCTGAGGAAGAGCGGGCCACATGCCCGTCGTGCGGGATGCTCAAGTCGATCTGCCGCGATCCCGACTACCAGCTCGCGTTCGAGCCTCACGAAGAGCAGTGCAACGCCACCTGGCGACTAGCTCAGTTCCGCGAGTCCGACGGGTGGAAGAACAAGCACCCGGCGACTCAGCAGGCCACGCAGATCAGTGCCCGGTTCCGCGAAGGCATGACGCCTCCGATCGACCACGGGCTGGAGCTCGAGGACTCAGCTGACGTTGAGGTCGACGAGCTCTAGGTTGTTGTCTGCGGTCTCTCGCACCTGGCACGTGAAGTCGGAGCGCAGGGAAGCGCCGAACGAGTTTTCCGAGTCGACGTAACCGACAACGGTGAAGAGGCCGTCCGCCTCGTCGATCTCAGAGCCAGTCGCGCCGGAGAACTCCGCAGTGCCAGGCGAGACGAGCTGCGTTTCGACCGCTCGCTCACAAGAGCGGTAAGCGTCGCCCGCGCCAATGCCCCCGCCACATGCAGCGAGGCTGAGGGCTGCACCGATAACGACTAGTCCGCGCTTCATGGGCGGTACTATGACAGAAAGACCCCCGGAGCGGCTGGCCGGCCACCCCGGGGGCAGAACGAATCCCCTGTAGGAGGGACCCGCATGTCAGATCGTAGCTGCTCCGTCGATGACTGTGAACGAGACCGCAAGGTCCGTGGCTGGTGCAAACTCCACTACGAGCGCATGCAGAACACGGGCCGACTGGATCTTGCGCCGCGGCCGAACCGCAGACCTTGCGAAATTGATGGTTGCGAAGGTGTCTCCGGCGCCAAAGGCACGGCCCGCGGACTATGCAGCAAGCACTACACGGCTTGGTCGCGCCACGGCGATCCGCTCAAGGCCGGAAGACAACCGATGGTGGCAGGATCTGCTCCTTGTTCTGTGGATGGCTGCGAGCTGCTTGTCCGCACCAGGGGATGGTGCGTCGCCCACTACAGCAATTGGTTGCGGCACGGCGAGGTGACTCCGCGCAAGCGGGGCGAGGTCCGAGACGGCAAGAAGGTCTGCCCGCGCTGCAAAGTAGATACTCCCGTTGAAAACATCGGCAAGACATATTGCCGTCCATGCGCTCTGGCCTACACCGTCGCTTATCAGACCGAGTTTCCTGAAACCGTGTGGCGCCATGCAGCCGCTCGCCGAGCACGAATCAATCAGGCCAGGCTTGAAGACTTCGATCGCTTAGAGATCTTTGAGCGGGACCACTGGATCTGCCAAATCTGCAACAGGCCTGTCGACCGCGAGAAGCCTTGGCGAAAGCCGACCTCACCGTCACTTGACCACATCGTCCCCGTTGCTCGCGGCGGTGAACACTCCCGCGCCAACGCCCAGACCGCCTGCCTGCGCTGCAACATGCGCAAGGGGCCCGCGCTGCATAACTAGACAACACTCAGGAGGTTATCCGCCTAATGGCCTCGCGAGTGGTAGCAGTGGCATTGAAGGCCGAGATTGGTCAGTATGTCGCCGGCATGGCTAAGGCCGCGGCATCAACAACCGCTCTGGGGCAGGCTTCTGACAACGTCGCCCAGAAGACTAAAGGCAACTTCGATGTTGTGGGCAAGATGTCGCAGTATGCCGGGCTTGCTGCGGCGGGAGCTTTGGTCGGGGTAATCGCAAAGTCCACCGAGTTTGAGACGGCTATGTCCGCGGTTCAGGCCGCTACTGGTGCCACTGCTGCCACGCTTGAAGATCTGCGTGAAGCTGCGATGGAAGCCGGTGCGGCTACCCAGTACAGCGCCACCGAGGCTGCCACTGCTATTACCGAGATGTCTAAGGCTGGCGTCTCGGCGGCGGACATCATGGGCGGCGGCCTCGACGGTGCCCTTGCGCTTGCCGCTGCGGGCCAGCTGGCGGTTGCTGATGCTGCCGAGATCGCTTCGGTCGCCATGACCCAGTTCAACCTGAGTGGCGAGGACCTGCCTCACGTTGCCGATCTGCTGGCCGCGGGTGCCGGCAAGGCCATGGGTTCGGTCGATGACCTTGGGCAGGCACTCAATCAGGCTGGCCTGGTCGCTTCGGCCGCCGGTCTGAACATCGAAGAGACAACGGGCGGGCTCGCCGCCTTTGCCTCTGCCGGCCTGGTGGGTTCTGATGCTGGCACCAGCTTCAAGTCGATGCTTCAGGCACTGCAGGCCCCGACCGGCAAGTCTTCGGAGTTGATGGCCGAGCTTGGTCTCAACATGTACGACTCGCAGGGCAACATGCTGGGCCTCGCTGAGATGGCCGGCCAGCTGCAGTCACAGCTCGGTGGGCTCACCGAGGAGCAGCGCAATGCCGCTCTTGCCCAGATCTTCGGCTCCGATGCCGTTCGTGCTGCCAACGTGCTGTACCGCGAGGGCTCCACGGGCATTCAGAGCTGGACCGCGGCCGTCAATGACCAGGGTTATGCGTCTGAACAAGCCGCCGCTTTGACGGACAATCTTAAGGGTGACCTAGAGCGACTGGGTGGCGCTTTCGACACGCTGCTAATCTCTCTTGGTTCCGGTGCGCAGGGACCCCTGCGTGATGTCGTGCAGCTTTTCACGGGGCTCCTCGAGGGCGTTTCCGGCGTTGTTGGCGTGATCTCCGACTTGCCCGGCCCAGTTCTCGCCGCCGCTGGCGCGATAGGCGCTGTCGCTATTCTGAACGGTCCGCTTTCGGGTGTTCTTGGCACATTGAGGGGTTTCGGAAGTAACGTCCTTGGCGGCGTGACGGGTACTACTAGTGCCTTTGGCGAAGCTTTGGGTTACGCACGCGCTAACGGCGATGGCCTTGGCACCGTGCTCCGGTCGGTCGGCGGGTACGCCGGTGGGCAGCTGAAGGCTGGCCTTGGCGGGGTCGTTGGGCTTCTTGGCGGACCCTGGGGCATTGCGATGGCCGGGGCGGCAGCTGGAGTCAGCTACATCACCTCCACGATGGAGGACGCAGACCGTCAGACGCAGGACTGGACGCAGTCCATCCTCAACGGCACCACTGCCGCTGACGGCTTGAACGAGGCATATCTCGCGCAGTACGGCGGCGAAAAGCCCGACTGGCTGCAGCAGCAGTCTGAGCTCCTCGGGTTCACATCGTCGCTTGAGGACGCTGAGGCCGGAGCGCGTGAGCTGTACGACGCGATGGACCCGCTGGCCCAGGCTCAGCAGAACGTCACCTACGACACGAACCGTCTGGTCGAGGCGATCGACAAGTTCGGCGAGAACAGCCCCGAGGCTCAGCAGGCCGCGGAGCTCCTGGCCGAGTCGAATGCCCGTCTCGCTGGTCGTCAGGATGCGGTCACTGCTGCCACGGAGGCTGCGGACGCCGCTCTGGCCGAGAGCAACGGCACGCTCGTCACGGCGGCCGAGGAGACCGAGTCGTACACCGACATCCTCAGTGCCGCCAACACTCAGTTGGACGAGCTGGTCGCCTCGCTTGCATATCTCGCTGGCGAGCAGGTCTCACTGACACAGGCCCAGAACGACGTGAACGCGGCGATCATGGATGCCACGGAGTCGTTCGACGAGAACGGCGGCTCGGTCGTGAACGCGGCCGGCCAGCTGGATCAGTACACCCGCAACGGCATCGAGGCGTATGACCGCCTGGTCGCAATGGGCGAGGCCAACAACACGCTGATCGCGACAATGGAGCAGCAGGGCCAGACCTCCGAGGCTGTGGCAGGTAAGGACGCCGAGCTGCGCGAGTCGTTCATTGTGACGGCTGAGCAGATGGGTCTGAACCGCGAGGAGGCCGAGAACTACGCGAACCAGATCCTCGGCATCCCCGAGGATCGGACGACGCAGATCAACGCCAACACGGAGACTGCAGCCTCTCGGATCTCAAGCATTGCGTCTGCTCTGTTCGGTCTCCCTGACGGCCAGGTCGATGTCAACGCGAACACGAACCCCGCTGAGCAGGCGCTGCAGGACTTCTTGCGCGCGAAGGCCAACCTCGGTCTGACCGTGTCGGGCTTCCTTGGCTTCGGTGGACCCAACCGCGCGAATGGTGGACCGATCACTGGTCCGGGGACGGGTCGCTCTGACTCGATCCTGGGTGTGGATGCGTTCACCGGTATGCCGACGTCGTACGTGTCGAACGGTGAGTTCGTCACCAACCAGCGGGAGTATCAGCGCAACCGCCCGCTCGTTGAGGCGATCAACGCTGGTGCTGTGCCGGCTGGGATCAACCCTGCCGATCTGCGGTTCCTTGCTGCTGGTGGGCCGGTGCTGGGCACGAAGACGATCGACGTGGGCATGAGCTTGGCCGGGGTCACTACGGCTTTGGCTGCTGCCGCTTCGGATGCTCCTGTTGCTGCGGGTCCGGCTGGTTCGGGCAGCATCGGTGGCACGTGGTCGTCGATCTACAACGTGGTGAAGGCTGCTATCCCTGCGGCCCGTCAGAACTCGACGTTCCGCCGCGGTGACCCTGGCTACCACGGCAAGAACAAGGCCGTTGACTTCGGTTACGGCTCGGGCCCTGGTGGCGCTGGCTCTGCTGGTCTCGCCAGCATCAACCGGTTCTTGTACGACAACTACGGCAGCAAGCTGGCCGAGTTGATCTATGACGGTATCGGTGATGACCGCCCGGACATCAAGAATGGTCGCCCGCACACGTACAACGCGGCGACTCGGGCTCAGCACGCGAACCACGTGCACGCCGCGAACTACCGCGACGGCGGCATGGTCGGTACTCCCTCTAACCCGCACATTCGTGACGCGGGTGGTCCGTTGCTCCCGGGCTTCACGTACAACGGCACGGGTCGCAACGAGATGGTGCTGCCGATGTCGTCTCGCGAGTTTGCAGGGGGATCCGGTGGGTCTCTCGCCAATCAGCCTGTGACGGTCAACTTCGAGGGCGCTGCTATCACTGGTGTCCTGCAGATGGGCGGCGATGGTCTGATGCGGATTGTTGATGGCCGCATCGAGCAGGCGCAGGCGAACATTGTCCGCACTTTGACTGCTCGTGGTGTCCGATGAGCGTCTTGTCGTTGGTCGCTACAGCTCAGTCGTCGAATGTGCCGCCGCGGGTGAAGGTCGATGTCACTGACACCGGCTCGAGCCCGGCCATTACTCAGGTGACGGTGACTCGGACGGACGCTGCCGGTAACACGTCGGTGGTCCGCACGAACGACGGTAACCCGCTGATCCTGACGACGTCGGGGTCGACGCGGGTTGGCACGGTCTTCGACTACGAGATGGCGTACGGGGTGCCGTACACGTACTCCACGTCGGAGCAGCCGGCGAACAAGTCGGCTGCGACGACGGTGGTGACTGGTACGCCGTGGCTGGTGCATCCGGGTGTGCCGGACCGTTCGATGCCGATTGATTTCCGTATCGGCTCATTCGATGACGAGGACTTCGCGGTCAACGTCGGGGTCTTCCATCCGATGGGTCGGGCGAACGCGGTGGTGGTGACTGATGGTCGCCGCCAGTCGGGTGCGTCGTCGTTCACGGTGGGCACGGAGACGTTGGCCGAGCTCGCCAACCTGCGCGCCCTGGTAGCCGATGCCGGGGTGCTGCAGCTGAACGTGCCGGCCACTCTGGGTCTGGGCATCGACACCGCGTACGTGTTCGTGATGGGCGTGACCGTCAAGCGCCGCTCGAACATTGGTACGGCACCGCAGCGGGATGTGGTGATGCCGTACGTGACGGTCGATGCCCCGGTCGGCGGTTCGCAGGCTCAGTACACGTGGGCTGACGTCATCGCCAAGTACCCGACGTGGCAGGCGCTCATCAACGCAAATCCGACGTGGGCTGCGGTTCAGACCCCAACTTCGTGAGGGGTGCGCTGTGTACCCAGTGAGCGAGCGTTACGGGCGCGCGGTCCGTAACGGCGGCACCCAGACGTGCACGGTCACTGCCCTGCTCAACGGGCAGCCTGTGTCTGGCGCATCCGATCTGGGCATCGTGTCGGGTTCTGTCACTGACACTTCCGCGCCGGGTGTGCGCCGTTCCCTGGACCTAGAGCTGTCTCCGCTGCCTGGTTTGCGGGACAAGCTGGTCATCACCGGCACACAGGTTCGTGTGACGTCGGTGCTGCGTTATCCGGATGGCACCACCGAGTCGGTCCCGATGGGCTTGTTCGAGGTCGACTCCACGTCGGTGTCGTACGGGTCGAAGGGCACGATCAAGCTGCAGGGTTCGGATCGTTGGGTGAAGATCCAGCGCGCCCGCTTCCTTATCCCGCAGGTGTCTGTGGTGGGTGTCGATACCCGCCAGCAGATCGCCGCCCTGATTCGTGAGGCTCTGGGGCCGTCGGAGCCTGTCGCCTACAACGTGCCGCTCACGTCGAACGTGGGCGCCTATGCGTGGGATCAGGACCGCGATAAGGCGATTATCGAGCTGGACGAGTCGATCGGTACGTGGACGTCGTTCTCCCGTACTGGTGCCGCAGAGATCAACCCGATGCCTCTCGCGTCAGCACGGTCCGCGGCTTGGGTGATCGACGCGAGTGCTTCCGGGATTCTGCTGGACGCCTCGAGGTCGGTGGATCGCACGAAGACGTACAACGTGGTGGTCGTCAACTCCGACAAGGTGGACGGCTCGGTGCTGTTCGACCCGCAGATCGTGTGGGACCAGGACCCGAACTCACCGACCTACGCCGGCACCAACCCGTTGACCGCAGCGAACGTCGGGCCGTTCGGGATCGTGCCGTACCACTTCACGTCCCCGCTGCTGCAGAACGCGCCCCAGGGTGTCGCGGCCGGCACCACGATCCTCGCCCGCGTCATGGGCCTCAACTCGCAGCTCACCCTGTCGGCGGTCCGTAATCACGCCCTGGACGTGTTCGACGTGATCGACGTGCAGCTGCCCCGTGAGCGCTATGACATTCCGATCCCGGTGGAGCGCCACATCATCGACAAGATCGTGCATCCGTTGACGCCTGATGGCGTGCAGCAGATCGACACCCGTTCGACGCGGACGGATTCGACGTGAACGCACTCGATGCCCTAGCGAGCTCGCTTCTCACTGCTGCTGCCGACACAAGCCAATGGGCGGTCGGAACCATCGCCACGGTCACCAATGGCGGCGCCGATGACGGCAATCCGTTGGTGGCCGTCAGCTGGCAGGGCAAGGCCATCCGCGCCGCCTACGCCTCGTCCTACACCCCGGTTGTCGGGCATGTGGTGCTGATGGCCCGTGTCGGCCCGCAGCTCGCCATCATCTGCCGGCTCATCGGCACCCCACCCGCTAGCTAAGGAGCACCTGTGGCCGAACGATCCACCTGGCCCATGTCCGCGTGGGAACTGTCCGCCAGCGACAAGCTCGAGGGCCGCGAGGTCAAGTCGGTCAAGGCAAGTGGTCGCGGACCCGAGGACACGGTGCACGTCACCTACACGTCCGGCGACCCCACCGATCACAAGGCCACCGACGAGCTCGACGTGGCGCGCCTGATTGCCAACACCCCGTTCGATGACGTGCCCGCCGAGGAGGTCTAAGTGCCGACGACGCAGAACTCATCGCTGCCGTACTCGACACTCGACGACTCTCCCAACGGCCCGGCTCAGTTCGCTTCCCTGGCGCTCAAGCTCGACAAGATGGTCATTCCGACTTTCAATACGTTCGCGGCCCGCAACGCTGCGATCCCCGCCCCGCAGGGTGGTCAGTCCGCTGTGGTCGCCGGCCTTCTGCAGACCGCGGATGCTGGCGGTCAGTGGCGGTGGGGCATCCGCAAGCACGTGTCGGGTACGACCGATGCCTCCGGGTATCTGGTTGTCAACCACGGGCTCGGGACCACCCCCACCGGCTGCCTCGTCACCAAGGGACCCCAGGCCACCGACCTGCTCAACCGGGTCCTGAACCTCGGCTGGGTGTCCGCTGACGCCAACAACGTCACCATCTACGCCACCCGCACCGACACGTCTGCCGCGCTCGGATCGAACCTGATCCAGTTCAGCATTGAGCCGTTCGTCTGATGACCGAGCCCCGACCCGACGAGCTCGCCGACGACACCGACGACCTCGACTGGGACGTCGACCGCGACGGGCGGATGCGCGACCACGCCACGGTCAGCGAAGACGCCGAGCCCACCACCGTCCCCTGGGAGGCGTGATGGCCGCCCAGCTAGGTTTGCCCGCAGCACTCGCTGCCCGCGGACTGAAGGTCGAGACGGTCCCCGGCTGGGAGAAGCGATCGGCCGGATCGTTCAACCCCAAGGGCGCCGTCTGCCACTGGACCGCTGGCCCCAAGGGCACGCTCAAGCGCCCCTCGCTGGCGATCTGCACGAACGGTCGCAGCGATCTGCCGGGCCCGCTGTGCAACGTCTACCTGAGCCGCGATGGCGTGGCTGTGGTCGTCGCTGCCGGTCGGGCAAACCACGCCGGGGCAGGCTCGTGGCACGGGGTCACCGGCAACTCGTCGTTCTTCGGTACTGAGTGCGAAGCCGCAGGGCCGGACGACTTCACCCCCGCCCAGCGCGCCGCCTACCCCCGTGTCAACGCAGCGTTCTGCGACCTCGGTGGGTTCGGCGCCGACATGGTGTGCGGCCACTCCGAGTACGCCACCCCGCGCGGCCGGAAGTCCGACATCAACGGCTACACGATGACCGACATGCGCGCCGACGTCGCGTCCGTCCTCGCAGGCCAGAGCCCCACTTCCCCGCTACAGGAGGACGACATGTACGACAACGCTGCACGCGACGAGCTAGTGGGTCGCATCGACATGGGATTCGCCCGACTGACGAACCTGGTCAACGGGCTCGAGGCCAGTGACACCCGCACCCGCATCGGGATTATTCAGTACGGGATGAACCTGCTGTTGGCCCGCGAGGACGGCGAGAGCATCGACTACGACAAGCTCGCCGCCGCACTCGCCCCAGTGCTGGCGCCGATGGTCACCGAGGCCGGCACGGGTGCGACGGCCGATGAGGTTGCTAACAAGCTCGCCGAACGCCTCGCGGCCTGACCGTGGTGCAGCGCTGCTACCACAAGGCGTTCACCAAGTGGGTCATCAACCGCACTACGCGACTGTGGCGGCGCGACTGCCTGACCTGCGGCTATTACGAGACGTACCAAGGATGAGCACGCTGGTGCAGGTCGAGGACCGGTTACGTCGCCTCGACTGGCTGAAGGTCGAGCTCGGCCTCATCTCCGTGTTTCACCTGGCCGCGGGGTTGACGATCGGTGTTGCCCCCGAACAGCAGGTCGTCACCACCGGAACCCGGCAGCTGTTCATGATCTGGCCGGACCTGTTCACCGTCGCGGACCTGCGGTTCATCTGGGCCATGTGGTTCGTGTGGGCCGGCGTGTTCTCCGCCGTGCTGTTCTACCGGGTCACGCTGTTCACGCAGCTCGCTACCTGGCTAACGGTCGCCCCACTGAACTTCATGTGGTTGGGCGTGCTGTCCATTGCGGTCACTCAAGGCGGCGGGTCAGCGCTGGGCGTGGTCGTTTGGCTCGTCCTCCTGTGCTGGTGGGCGACTGTCGCTGTCCGGCTCGCGCTCGGGGGAACGGGTGAACAGTGTGGAGGCTCGTAGCGCCTTTCGCGGCGGAACTACCGGAGCAGCAGTCCAATGGTCAGCTGCCCGTCCTCATCTTCGGCCTGCTCGGAACGGTCGTCGTTGTGTTGGGGACGGTTCTGGTCGCGCTCATCAACTCGCGCGCTAACCGCACCACCGCATCCCCGCCAGCACCGTCACCTGTCGGTGCCCTGGGGGATCAGGACGGTCGGGCCGGTGAACGCATCGCCGTCCTCGAGCACCGCGCCGAGGATTCCGACGACCGTGACGAGATGCAGGACCGTCGCCTCAACGCGATCGAAGCCCACCTGGACTTGAGGGGCGAGACATGGCGATGACTCGTCACGGCAAGCATTGGCCGAAAGCCGAGGACCACGACGACGAGCCGGAGTCAACCCCAGCCGGGGAGCACACGCACAGGCAGCCGCGAATAGTGCTTATGGGCCTGACGGTCGCCGTGGTGGTGCTGTTGCTGGCGAACGGGCTGACCCTGATCTACGGGGTGTCGGTCAACACCCGCCTCGGTCAGCTCGAGGAGTACGTGGCAGGCCGCGGCGTGCAGCGCGACGCCGAGAACCAACAGCTGCAGCAGGACATCTCGGACGCCGTGTGCAACGTCCTCGACTCCCTACCGGCCGGTGGTCTGTTCGATCCGATCCGCGCCCAGTACGGATGCGGACCCGGCATCCCCGTCGAGCAGCTTGACCCTGCGGCGGCCCAGAACCTCGCCGAGATCATCGAGCAGGGAACGGCAGCCCCGATCCTTCCCGACGCCCCCAGCGAGCCCACAGAGGCCGCACCGACACCTGCCGGGCCGACCCCGCCGTCGGGTGCAGTCATCACCCCGTCGGTGCCGTCCCCGACCTCATCTGCGCCGGCCATTGCAGCCCCGCCGGCCGCTAGCTCGCCGGCCCCCGCCCCTGCCCCTGCGCCTGCGCCCGTGACCCCGGCCCCCGCACCCGCAGCACCCACCACCCCGGCGCCCATCGCCGACCTGTCCGGCGTCACCGACGCCGTGTGCGGGCTCTTGCGTGTCTGTATCTGACCTAGGAGATCAAGTGAACTTCAAGCGCCTCGAGTACACGGAGCCGGCCATGTGGCGTGGCGTCGTCACCGCCCTGATCGCCCTGCTTGGCGCCGTCGGTGTGACCGTGACCGCTGATTTGTCTGCGCTCGTCGACTCCCTCATCGTCGCCGCCAGCCTCGCCCTGCCGCTCGTGCAGGCCGTTACGACTCGGGCCGCTGTGGTGTCCCCCGCGACCGCCGACAAGGAGGTCGGGATCGCCACCGGTCTCGCAACGGGCGGACTGAAGCCCACCGGCCACCCACAGACTCCCGGTGTCGCCGACCACGCAGCCCCGGAGTGACCGAGGCCGTGAACCTTTCCGAAGCCCGCAAGATGCCCGCCGCCCTCCTTGAGCTCGTCTCGGCGATGGCCTCCGGTGACGCCGTCCGCAAGCAGGCAGCGCGCGACGCCATCACCGCCATCCTCAACAGCTAGGGGGTCACGGTGCCGCTCGGTGACCTGCCCTCCGTCCACGAGCCGTTCCCCGACGAAGCCCACGAAGCAATCCGCAGGTACGTGGACCAGACAACTGTCGGTGTCGACGACCTGGCGATGGGGATGCAGGCCCTAGCTCAGTTGGCGAGCACGTTCTTCGCGGCCCTGGACTCGTCGGTTGCTGACCGGGCGTCCCTGCACACCGCAGACACCACCGAGACCACCCGCGCGAAGGCAGCCGAGCAGGCCAACGCGGATGCGATCACCGCAGAGGTCACCCGTGCTAAGGCAGCGGAGAAGGCCCTCAGCGACCGCGTGACGGCCCTTGAGGCACGCACCCTGGTCGGCACCACAGGGCAGCTCACCAAGACGCTACCTCTGCTGCTGGGGTCGGTGACCACCTTCGACGTGGTGTTCCGCAACCCGATGCCCACCACGGACTACATCCCGCTCGTGACGCTCGACGCCACCTCGGTCGCGGTCCTCGGAAGCATCACCGTGCAGCTGCCGATCACCGCGAAGACCAAGACCGGCTGCACCGTCTCGGTTCGCAACACGGCCCTGCTCACCGTCGCCAGCTCGGTCACCGTGTACGTGGCCGCGCTCGCCCTCTCCTGACCCACCACCCACTAGAAGGGGGCCGATTGTGGCCGACGCACTCCACGCGACCCTGACCGCCAACACGGTCACCACGCTCACCCTTGACGCGGACTACGGGACGCTCGAGGTCGTCAACGTGGACGGTGCCGCAGCCGTCTACTTCGTGGTCAACAGCCTCACCGCGCCGACCGTCGGTGGCCGCGGAACCCTGATCCTGCCGGCCGCGATCAGCGGGCTCGAGCTGTACCCCGACGGGTCACAGCCCACCGAGGTCAAGCTGATCTCCACCGGCACCCCCAAGGTCTCCGTCCGGGGCTACTGATGGCGGTCCTTCCGTCGTCGCTCACGTACGGGCGGGTGCGTTGGCAGGCGGTTGCGGCTGTCGCTGACGGCGCGGACACCAACGAGCTGCCTGACGCGCTGCCCGTGACGGGGTCGGTGACGTTCACGCCGACGGTCTCGGGTCCGCTGCTGCTGATCGGCCAGTCCCCAGTCACCGTGTTCCCGACGCCGGTCACGTACCAGCTCGACCCGGACGGCGTGCTCCGAGACTCATCCGGTCGCGCAGAGATCAGCCTCGTTGCCACCGATGCGCCCGGTCTGACCCCGCAGGACTGGACGTGGACGGCTCGCTACGACCTGAACAACAGCTTGGTCCGCGGCACGTTCGCCTTCTACCTGCCCAGCGGCACCACGGTGGACCTGACGAACGTGTCTCCGGTCGCCATCTCCAACGGTGTGCAAATCATCCAGGGGCCGGCCGGTAAGGACGGCACTGGTGGCACGGGTGGCGGCGCTGTCTCCTCGGTGCAGGGCCAGACCGGGACCGTGTTCCTGCTGCCGTCGGACATAGGCGCCGCATCTGCCCAAGCGTTGTCGGACGGCCTGGCGACAAAGGTCAACTCGTCGACGTACACGGCTGGGATTGCGGGCGCAAAAGACCGGGCTCAGCACACCGGCAGCCAGCTCGCGTCGACCATCTCGGACTTTGCCTCTGCTGCTCTGGCTGCCATTCCGCCGCAGATCGTGGTGCACGGCGACAACGCCAACGCATCCCGCCCCAACACGATCCTGCCCGTTGTCTGGTTCGGCACCGTCGACCCCGTCAACTCCGACGACACCAAAGACGTGACCGTCTACATCGGTCTCGAAGCGGGCGCACCAGCCCAGTCCACGACGGGTCGGGTCGGCCAGGCCACCGTCGGCACATCCACCATCGCAGCCTGAGTGGTTAGGGCCGCCAGCTCTCGTCGTAGTCGGAATGGTCGGTGTAGGGCAGGGCGAGCACTTGCAGTACCCGCTTGTTTGGCTGGCAGTGCCGGGGGCTGTCGATGAAGTGCGTGGCGTGCATGGCGATCAGCTCGCGCTTGACCTTGCACTCGACCAGCACCCGCTCGGGGTTGAAGTCAATAGCGAACCGACTACTGGGCATCTCGTAGAACCCTGCGCTCGAAACGTAGGACTCCCAGTCGTTCATGGGGTGCTCGTCCACAACCGACCGAGCCAGCGCCTCATCGTCGGCGATACGGCCCAGTAAGAACTCAGCGATATCCATGCGCGCATCCTTCTCGCCGCTCACTCGTCGCCGCCCATCACGCGAAGCCCTGGGACCTCAACGTCGACAGGCAACGCGACGTGGCTGCCGGTGTAGTGCGGGCTCCACTTGGCGCCACAACCGCCACCGCCGGTTCCTGACACGCACGTGCCGCCCTCGCTCTCCATGTCGAACGTGTGCGGCTCCACGATGCATCGGGATTCCCTGATTTCGCTCACTTATTTCCTCCTGAGATAGCGGACAAGCGCCTCGCGGAGAACCTCGGCTACCGAATCGCCTCGCTCGGCCGCTTTAGCGACCGCACTCAACCAAAGCTCGTCCGGTACCCAAAACGCTCTCCGGCGTGATGGTTCAGCCACCCCCACATGATATCAGGAATGGGAGCGTAATGGCTTCGTACAGCCCGAACTCGTGGACCGATGGCGAGACCATCACCAAGACCAAGCTGGACCGCCTCGAGGCAGGTACAGCGGCGGCCCTGGCGACCGCGGACGCACCCGAGCTGATCCGAGACACCGTCGGCGCCACCATCGTCGTCGGCCCGTACATGACCAAGGTGTTCGACGACGCCAACGAGACCACCACCCTCAACGCTGTCCCCCTGCCCGGGACGCTGCGGGTCGCGCTGTGGAACGGCAGCAACTACGCCATCGCAGGCACCGCCGTCACCTCGTCCAACCGTGTCGCCGGCACCTACATCCTGTTCAAGAACGGCCCCGACCCGTCGTCGGTCACCCCCAGCCTCGGTGTCATCGACGGCGACGATTGGGACCCGGCCGCGTGACCACCGCCTCCGACGTCGCAGCGATTCCTAGCCTCGTCAACTGGCTTCGCGGGGACTCGGCGAACACCTCCACCGTCGGTGCCGCCGTGTCCCTGTGGGATGACCGCACCACCAGCAACGCCGACGGTGCGAACCCCACCAGCTCCGAGCTCCCCAGCTACACCAACGACCCGCAGCCCGGTGCCGTGTGGGATGGCAGCCGCAAGATGCTGCTTTCCCCGGCGTCGGCGTCGCGCCAGGTCGAGACCCTGTTCGTGGTCGCCAAGCCCACCAGCACGTCCGGCTACCGGGCGCTGCGTGGCGGGTCCGGTGACGGCGCTTCGGGTGCCAACGAGCTCATCATCATCAACAACAAGCTGGCGATCTCCCGTCAGGGCATCGGCGACACCCTGTTCTCCACCGGCACCGTGTCGGCGAACGCGGTCGGCGTGTTCACGATGGACTTCGCGTCGGACTCTGCGCACCTGTGGTTGAACGGCACCGCATCCGGGACCGTCGCCAACCCCGCGCTCCCGTCGGCGAACCAGACCACTCGCATCGGCGCCGGCTACAACGGTGGCGACAACTTCGCGGGCAGCATCTACGAGCTGCTGTCATTCTCCCGCGTGCTCACCGCCACCGAGCGGGCCGCGGTGCACTCCTACCTGTCCGACCGGTACAGCGTCACCGTCGCCGACTACAACGGCACCGTCACCACCCCCACGCCGACGCCCACCCCCGGCACCGGGACTGGCACCGGAACCACGTCTGGTCGACGGTCACGTATCGGCGGCTCCTGGGTCACCACCACCCGCCGGTCACGCATCGGTGGCGGCAACACTGTGCCCGCTCGCAAGACCCGGCTGTCCGGTGTGTGGGCCACGATCGGTGGCGCCGTCTCCGGTGGCACGGGCGGCACTGGCGGAACCACGACGCCCGTCATACCGTCCGGCACCTCCACCCCGGCCCGCTGGTGGCTGACGTTCGGTGCCGCACCCCTTGCCCGCGCAACGTGGGAGACCGGGGTCAACTCCGACGGCAAGTGTCAGGTCGTGTGGGTCGGCTCCTTCCCCGACGTCCGCGCCCGCACCACCAAGCTCGAGACCGGTGTCGCCGCCCAGACCCAGGCCGCGTATCAGGCGTACATCCAGGACCTGTCGACCGGAAGCACCGTCGCCGACTCCGGGGTTGTTACTGACACCGCCGAGAAGTGGGTTGCCACCTCGTTCACCCCTGTCGCCGGCCGACGCTACAAGGGCTTCGCGCGTGTGCGTGCCAATGACGGGCAGTGGTCCGCCTACGCCTCCACGCGGTTCGTGGCGCCCTCCGGTGTCGTCCGGTACTTCGAGGACTACGGCGCTGTCGGTGACGGCACGACGCGGTCCGGTACCGACTACTCAAACAACATTTTCACCGGGCCGATCCGGGACGCCCTGAAGGCGTGCAACCCGGGCGATGTCGTCAGGTCGAAGAACCCCGGCACCGTCATCCCTGGGCTTACCGCGACCGGCACCACCCTGGCCGCGACCACCGCTGTCTTCACGCAGGCGATGGCCGGCAAGAAGGTCATCATCTACGGCGCCGGCTCCAAGGACGCCTCGACCAACTCGAACTGTCACCGCACCACGATCAGCGCGGTCTCGTCCGACCTGAAGTCCTGCACCCTCGCAGCCGCTGTCACCACGGGCGGCACCGGTCTCACGGCAGTAGCGAACTACGCCGAATACTGGACCGGGCACATGGACATGGACGCCGGGATGGGCGCCCCCGGTAACGCGGGTGGCTGGACGTTGGACGGGACCGGCTGTGTGTTCACGTCACTGGACGTCGACAAGTCCGGGTTCCGCACCATCATCCCCGACGTCACCTACCGGAACGTGCACTACTGGCAGAAGGTGCAGACCACCCGCGGCAACGGTTTGAACGGCAACACTGGTCCGTTCTTCATCGAGTCCGCAGGCGCGATCGGCATTCGGGTGATTGGCTGCTACGCCGAGCGCGCTCGGGACGCCGGGTTCCTGCTCTACAACAACCCGTCCGACGTGCACATCGTGGATTGCGTCACCGACCACTGCAACGCTGACCCGTTCCACGTCACCGGCTCCGGGCACGACATCCAGTTCATTCGCCCCCGCGCGATCTTTGCTGGTGACGATGTGGTGGCAAACATCGGCTACCGGTCCGACGGTGACTCTGCCCGGCCCTACAACATCACGTGGGAGTCCCCGCGGATGGAAGGCCAGGACTGGGGTCGCGGGCTGTCGTTCGGTGGCTGCTTCAACATCCTCGCCACCGACGTCGTGTTCGACGGCGGCGCGATGGCCGCGTTCCTCATCGGCTCCGACGGTGACCAGGCCAACACGAACAACGTGCAGGTCCGCCGGTTTACCGTCACCAACCCCAACGTGAAGCGCGGCACCAAGCCCACCTACACGCAGGGCGCCAACACGAACTCGACCATTGCTGATGACCCGTGGCTGAAGCTGCTCAACTCGAGCTCCCCCACAGCGCAGCGGGACATTCTGATGGAAGACGGCACCGTCAACAACGGGCGCTACATCCAGTTCATCTCCTACGGCAACGGACCGTTCAACGACGCCTCGATCATTCTGCGCGGCATCACGATGACCGGAACCGTCAATGCGGGCAGCAACTGGCTCGACCAGGGGACCTATAACTCGCATATTGATGCCCGCGGGATCAGCGTTCCGTCCGGCTCCACCCCCGCCAGCGCACCGACCAATCCGAACAGCTGAAAAGAGGACTGACAGATGAGTCGATGGGTTGCAACCGGCGGCGGAACAGGTGGTGGTGGGGGTGGACTCACCGAATCGCAGATCGCTGCCTCGCCCACCGTCCGGGAAGCGTTCGCACGTGGCGCCCTGAACGCCTCCGACTACGGCTGGTCAACCAGCAACACCGCAGCCCAGAACGAGACCGCCATGAACGCGGCCCTCGTCGACGCAAAGTCCCAGCGCCGACCCCTGTTCCTCGGGTTCGGCACCTACCAGAAGACCACCGGTTTCGACCTGCGCGGCACCTCCACCTACTCCGGTGGCGTTGAACTGTTCGGCGTCTCCCGGGAAAAGACCGTCGTCGTCGTCACCACCGACACCGCCGACCTGCTCTCCGTCGGTGGCTACAACGTGCACATCCACGATCTGCAGGTCAAGCACGCTAGCGACACCCCCGGCGCCACCACCGGCGACGGCCTTGTGTTCTACAAGGCCGCCTACGCCACCTTCAAGCGCCTGCAGATCACCAACACCGGCAAGGGCGTCGCCATCGCCCAGCTGGACGTCAACGAGCCCGGCGGCACCACCGGCACCGGGAACTGGATGTTCTCCTGCACGTTCGAGGACATCAACGTCCTCCGGTACTCCAAGAACGGCCTGTTCCTCAACGGCTACACCGGTCGCGCCACCGGCTCCGACTGGTCGAACGTCTACATCCAGAACGTGTCCCCCACCGGCGTCGCACTCAGCTCCACCGGCAACCCGATCGACTGCTACCTCCTCGACGAGTCTGTGTTCAGCCAGGTAAACGTCGAAGACCACGCCGGGGTCGGCACCGGGCTGCTCGTCAACGCCTGCGGCAACGTCGTCTTTCACGCCCTGCACTTCGAGCGGGTCGCCCTCAACACCTATGGCGCCCAGTACGTCCGGGTCTACGGATCGGCCGGCCTCATCGCCGAGGGCGTGTCACTGTCCTACTGCGACGTCGCCACCACCGGTGCCTCCGGCACCGTCCGCGTCTTCTCCGTCGCAGCCGGCGGCAAGCTCGACGTCCGCGGGGTGTCCCTGAACCACTGCACCAAGACCATCACCGGCCGCCGGTTCACCTACGCCGACGTCGACGACACCGACACCGGCAACTCGATCGACGTCACGACACCGGTCATCGAGTCCTCGGTCGCCTTCGACGCCCTCACCGACACCCCGGCCAGCGCCGGGCTCAAGCGCATTGGGGACGTCTACTACAAGGGCACGTTCCCCGCCTCGCCCGAGCTGACCGTTGAGCCGGCCACGCGAGCGGCAGCAGACCGGGCCACCCGCGCTAAGGCCCTCGCCGGCACCCCCGCCTCCCTTGGGGCGTTCGTGTCCGCCCCCGGCGCCGCGCTGCAGACCAGCCCCACCAGCGGCTCCACCGCCCGCAAGGGCTTCTACCTGCCGCGCGCGGTCACCAACCTGCGGCTCGTCTTCCACAACTTCGGCAACCGCGGCACCGCCTCATCCCCCAACTACGGGGACGTCGCCAACTCCGTCCCCATCACCGGAGCACAGGTCGGCCTCGAGGACTCCACCGGAGCAGTCTTCCCGGTCTTCGCCGGCGGCCAGCCCACCATCACCGTCGGCGCGGGCGGGTTCGTCGAGACAGACCCCATCGCCGCGGTCTTCGAGGCCGGGTGGGTCTACCCACGGGTGTTCCTGCCCGCCGGGCAGGTCTACTACCCGACAGCCCTCGCCCAGAACCCCGGCGGCGCAACCGGCTTCGGCGGCTACGTGGCCGGCCAGAACTACGCCCTGGCCGGCACCATCCCCGAGGCCAACTTCCAGCCCGTGTGGATGCCTGCCCTGCTCACCGGCACCCACCTCGACGGCACCCCCGTCACCCTGGGCATCGTCGGCTGCTCCGTTCCCCACGGCGCAGGCGACGGCGGCCTCTCCTCCACCTACACAGGCTGGAACGCCCTGAACTCCGAGCTCGGGTCCGGCGGGTTCATCGGCCGGGCACTGCGGACCGCGGGCATCCCCGCGATCAACGCCGCCACCTCCGGGGACAACCTGGGGAACTTCCGGCAGACCGCTGCCCTCTCCGAACCCCGCCAGCGGTTCCTTCGCGACGTCGGCACCATGCTGTCCTACGACACCCGCAACGACGTCACCGCCGGCACCGCCCTAGCCACCATCCAAACCAACCTGCTGGCCGAATGGTCCAAGTGGTCCCGCGGTGGGCAGCGCGTCGTGGACTACACCGGCACCCCCCGGTCCTCCTCCACCGACGCTTGGCTGACCAACCAGACCGCCAACGGAAACCCGTCGCTGCTGGTGTCACTGAACACGTGGAAGCGCGACGGATGCCCCGCCATCGGCGGAACACCAGCCGCCGTTGGAGCCACCGGCAGCACCGTGTCCCGCTGCATGGTCCGCAACACTGCCGGCACCGTCGTCGTGCAGCCCTCCGGACCGACCCATCCGCTGTACGTCATCTGGGAGGTCGCGGACACCGTCGAGTCCGCACGCAACAGCGGCATCTGGAAGTCCCCCATCATCAACCGCACCGTCGCTGACGCCACCGCATCCGTCGGGTTCGTCATCAACTCGGCCACCGCAGCATTCACCAGCGCCGACCTCGGCCGCGCCGTCTGGCTCGCAGGCGGCGGTGCATCCGGGGCCATGTACGCCGGCACCATCGAACGCATCTACAGCGCCACCCAGATCGGTGTCGGCACCCAGGTCGCCACCGCCGTCGCCGCAGACGGGGCACTGTCGATCGGGGATGCGTACACCCTCGACGGTCTGCACCCCCACACCCGCGGCTCCAAGGACGCCGCCGCTGCCATCATCGTCAGCGACATCGTCTGACCATGGCCGAACTCGTCGACTGGGTTGGCTGGTGGGCAGCCATCATCGGACTCTTCCTCGCGTCCGGATGGCTGGTCGAACACCTCGACCACTGACCACGCACACAGAAACGCCCCGCTCTCCGCATCGGAGGGCGGGGCGCTTCTTGCGTTTCGTGCGCCGCATGTGCGCCGCCAGCCCGCACAGCCCTGGCACCACTGACAACCCTGACGGGCGTACGCGCAGGTCAGCTATTCGGTGTGCCCCTGACCAGCAGGCAAACAACCTCCACGTGGGTGGTCATCGGGAACACGTCGAACTAGGCGGGGTTGGCGAGCTCGTCCATCGCGGCGACCAGTGCGGCCGACTGGGACCGATCGGGGCGCACGTAGTGCCGGGCCGTGTTGATGGACGACCAGCCGCACAGCTCCGCAACCAGCGTGATTGGTGCGTGCTCGGCTGCCCGGGTCGCGTATCTGGCCCGCAGGTTGTGTGCGGTGTGCGGGATGTTCAGCCGGGCTAGGTGGGCGTTGACGATCTGCGACACCGACGTCTTGTTGATGGCCTTGCCGTCGTGCCCGAGGAACATGACCCCGCGATTGCGCTGCCCGTAGCGACGCAGCCGGGTCAGCACAGCCATGCCGATGGGGACGCTCCGGTCCTTAGCGCCCTTGCCATCACGGACTGTGAGCCACGCTTGGTCGCCGCTGGTGTCGATGTCCGCCCAAGAAATCTGTGAAACCTCTATGCACCGCAGCCCGGCGTAGGCCATGAGGGTCATCATCGCGGCCAGCTTCACCGACGCCGAGTCCAGGGCGAGCTGCAGGTCTTCCTCGCCGATCGGGCGGGGCAACGGCTTAGGAACCTTGGGGCGGGTCAGCAGCTCGGTGGGGTCGGTGTCCCGGATACCGGAGTCGACCATCCACTTGTAGAGCGCTGTCACTGCGCCGATGTACGCACGCCGGGTCTGTGGCGCCTTACCGAGCACGACGAGCTGCTCCCAGGCCATCACATGCCCGGTCTCGACCTCGCGCAGTGGGCGGTCGACGACGGCGGCGAAACGGTTGAGCACAACGACGCGCACACGGATGGTCTCCGGGCGCAGTCCACGAAGGTCGCGCATCCAACGAACGAAACGGGCAAGGTCGGTATCGGTATCCCCCATGCCCCAACTACGAGTCACCCCATCGGGGGTCACGGCCCCGGGAGTGTCACGCAGAGGTGTGTCGGTGACGGTCGTCACTAGATCGTGACCAGGTTGAGGGGGTGATTAATTACAGACTGTGAGCGGCGCGCCCGGGGAGAGGCTAGGTAGTCGTCGGTAACGACCGGACGGTCCTGCCGGATACCTGAGCGCGGACGGCGCGGCTTGGGGAGGTCTGCCTCTGCCGTCGGGTCCTGGAACAGGTCGCCCACCAGCCACTCGAAGGGGACGCCGCACAGCTCGGCCCAATCGCGCAGGTCACGGCGGCGTGGCGGGGCGCCCTTGTCGTGGGTCCAGCGCGTGATCGTTCCGCGGTGCACCTCGAACTCGGCGGCCATCTGCTCGGCCTTGATGCCGGCGTGGTCCATCGACATGCGGAGGCGCCATCCGAGGGTGATCTCGGGGATGCGGGTCTCCGTCGCTTCGTTACTCATAGTGAAAGCGTCCGCCCATGACGCGTGCGCGTCAAGCGGTACAAGAGTGAACCTTGAACCACACGGCTGAAATTACGTAGGGCGTGTCTGTTGCGCGACGTGCGTCATTGCTGCATCGTGCTCCCTATGCCGAACACGACGCTCCTCACCTCGCCCGAGGTGGCCGCGTTGCTGAAGGTGTCGCTCCGCACCGTCCACCGGGCAGCCAAGGCCAGCAAGCTCTCGCCGGCTCAGAAGCTCAAGGGTCCGAACGGGGCGTTCCTCTTCACCGAGGACGCCGTGGAGCAGTACCGCGCCAGTCGCAACAGCAACGCCGCCTGACGCCCGGCCGGGAGCGCTAAGCCCGCCCCCGGCCGGTGCACCTAACCAACACGAGCCGCCCGCACACAGCCCTAGGAAGCCACGCGGACGGCTCGGCAACCGGAGGATACCCATGCCTGTCCACTTCAGTCCCCGCCCGCTGCGCACCGCAGCCCGCAAGTCCCGCCCGTTCTTGCGTAACGCGGCCCTGCGTCTGCTGATCGCGTTCTCCGCGGCAGCACTCGCCACGATCGCCCTCGTCCACGGCTACGACTCGATCGTTCTGGTCGGGGTCGTTGCTCTGACCGTCGCCGCCCTCGTGCGGCTCAACACCGAGCTGTCCGCGCTGTGACCGCCGAGGAATGGCGGCCCATCGCAGGCTTTCCGGGCTACCGGATCAGTAGCAATGGCCGGGTTCTCTCCGAGTTGCGACCCGTCTCGAAGATGCTCATTGCTTCGCCGATGTCTAGCGGGTACTTGTCGGTCAAGCTCTACCGCGACGCAGAGCCACACGGTCGCCTCGTTCACGTGCTCGTTGCTGAGGCATTCATTGGTCAGCGCCCTACGGGCTACGACGTCTGTCACGGCGACGGCAACCGGTCGAACAACACGCTCGCCAACCTGCGGTACGACACCCGTTCAGCCAACCTGCGCGAGCGCCGCGATCACGGAACCGATCCGAACGTCAACAAGACCCAGTGCCCTGCTGGTCATCCTTATGACCAGCGGAACACCTACACCCCGCCTGGGACTCGGCACAGGATCTGCCGCGCCTGCGGTGTCGCCGCTGGACGTCGCTACCGCGCACGCAAGTCGGTGGCGGCATGACCAACGTCCGCATCCGTCATGCCAATCGCCAGGCCACCCGTGACCGCCAGCTCGTGACCCTCCAGTATCGATCCCGCAACGGCGAGATCGTGGTTCAGCCGGCTGTCAAGGCGAACCGGTGACCGCCAGGCACGCCCGTTCGGACGTCCCGATGTTGGGTGATCCGCTGCTGGTGTCCGAGCTGCTGGCCCGTTTTCCGCTGGTGGTGTCGCGGGCTGCGATCGCTGTGCGCACCGAGGACCAGCGTGCGGCCGACTGGTGGGCCAGGCAGTACGCCCGGGCTGCGGACACGGTGCGCATCCCGCGGGTGCTGGCGTGAACGTCGAGGACTACCTCCAGGCCATCTGCTTCTCGCTGGTCGGTCTCGCTTTCGCCGGCTGGCTCATTCTCCGCCGCCTGGACGCCCTCGACCTGGGCCGCATCGCATGACGGGCTGGCTTCTGTTCATAGGCGTCTGGTTCGCCTTCGCCTGCGCTTTCTCGCTGTGGCTCGGTCCGCGCATCGACGCACACGACCAGCCCACGCACTGCACTAATCCCCTTTCTCATCCCCTCGACGCCTGTGCGCGTCGGAACGGAGGACAGCTGTGAGCACTCACGAACTGCGTATCTACGGCGCATCAGACGATCTGATCGAGATCGACGGCGCCATTCGGGAGGAGTTCGGCGCATACGACAGCGACGCCGTGCTGATCGGAATCTCAGACGGGACGCTGCTCCGGGTTCGTTACGACGAGGACGGCGACGGAACTTGGCGTATCCGTCGCGTCCGGCCCGGTAGTGGAGAACTGACCATCACCGCGTCCGAGGACCGCGAGGAAGGTTCGTACACCGACGAAGCCATCCTCGTCTCTGCTGCCCCTTTTGTCTGGGTGCTCAAGGGCTCGGAGCTGGCCCTGTGAGTACCACCCTGCGCTCCGTCTACTCCCCGCCGGCTGAGCTCGGCCCGTACACCCCGGTCGGCGCACCGATGCCGAACCTGGCGTTCCTGTGGGCGTCGATGGTCGCTGACGGCCCGTCCTGCGATGCGGTCACCAACGTGCAGCACCTGCCGTACCGCGACGGTGTGCTGCACATCCACTTCCTGACGCAGGCCGCGTTCCTGGAGTGGGCTGACTGGTTGGGGCTCGGCTGGCGTCAGGAACCGAAGGGTTCGTCGCTGCTGCTGGGTGCCCGGGGTTCCGTCACACGTGACGGACGTACCGCGACCGTGGAACTGCACTGCACCATCGGCGCCAGCGAGGTGCCGGCATGAGCGCCCCGGAGCTGTCTGCGGCTGAGGCTGCACGGGTCGCTGCGTTCGAGGCTGCACCTGCTGCCCCGGAGTCCTATGTGAGTCCCAATGACGAGTTCTCCAAGATGCGTGCGGACATCCAGCGCGAGCTCGGCATCCGCCACATCGACGACATCCCCTGGCACAAGGCGCCCGTCCCTCCGCGATTTCACAAGTGCACTCCGCAGACGAGTAGCCCGGCCGCGCTGCGATGCGCTTGCGGAGCCATTGCCAGCACGTTCGGCCCGTGGATGGAGCGCAACAGCCGCCTCGGTCCGTGGTGGAAGTTCGGCAAGAGGTCGCAGGCATGAACCACGACACGAGCCGCTCAGCCATCGAGTACGGCCCCAACGGTCACGTCACTGAGATGCCGTGCCAGCGCGACGGCTGCGAAGACGGACAGATCCCGGCCGGCACGTTCGCACCCAAGGCCACCAAGGACTGCGACGAGTGCGCGGGCGAAGGGGTCATCTACATCGACCCCGACGACTGGGACGACGACTGGGACACCCGCGACCACGAAGTTCAGAAGGGTGACTGGTAATGGCGCTACACGAACTCCCCGAGCTCATCCAGGGAACCGACGACTGGCACGAGCAGCGCCGCGGACTCGTCACCGCATCCGTTGTCGGCAAGTTGCTCACCACCAGTGGCCGGGTCGCTGACAACGACTATTCGCGTGCCACCACAGCCCTTCTGACGGCCGAACGCATCACCGGATACACCGAGCCCACGTACATGAATGACGACATGCTGCGTGGCGTTGAGGACGAGCCCAGGGCGCGGGACAAGTACTCCGAGCATTACGCCCCTGTCGTTGAGACTGGGTTTCTCGTCCGTGACGACTGGGGTTTCCGCATCGGCTACTCCCCCGACGGCCTGGTCGGTGACGACGGGCTGATCGAGGTCAAGTCGCGCCGGCAGAAGAAGCACCTGACGACCATTCTCAGCGACGAGGTGCCGCCCGAGAACATGGCCCAGTTGCAGTGCGGGCTACTCGTCTCCGGACGGCACTGGATCGACTACATCAGCTACTCCGGTGGGATGCCGCTCTACGTCAAGCGCGTACTTCCCGACCCCAAGTGGTTCCAGTCGATCGTCGCTGCCGTCGAGCAGTTCGAGAAGAACGCCGCCGAGATGGTTGCGGCCTATCAGACACGTACAGCCAACATGCCCGCGACTGAGCGGGTCATCGAAATGGAGATGGTCCTGTGACGACAAGCAGCGAGCCTTTGTCTTTCACCTCGTCGGTCGATCTGCCCGACGGAAGGCACATCTATGTGTCGATTGAAGTGCCGGCGTTGAACGTCCAGGGGCTCTCCCGCAATGACGTGAGCGAGCACGCCGAGATTGCCCAGGTGGGCGCATCAGCAGTCCTCAACTGTCTCCTGCGGGGCGACGCTGCACGCAAGGAGCTCCCGTTCTGATGACCACTTTCGACATGACTGAGAGCATCGCCCCGAAGTCTGACCAGATCAACGCGGAGGACATGCTCTCGGGTCCCCGCACCGTGACGGTCACCGAGGTTCGTCGCGGGTCCACTGATCAGCCGGTCGAGGTGGTCACTGCCGAGTTCGGCCCGGGTCGTCCGTTCCGTCCGAGCAAGACCGTCCGGCGCGTGATGGTCGCCGCCTGGGGTCCGGATGCGTCCACCTATGCCGGCAAGCGCATGACCCTGTGGAACGACCCGTCAGTTCGCTGGGCGGGGCAGGCCGTTGGTGGGCTGCGGGTGAGCCACATGTCCGACATCAAGAAGCCGCTCACTTTGGCGTTGACCGTAACTCGCGGGAAGCGAGAGACAACCACTGTCCAGCCGCTCCCGGACGCTCCTGCGCCCTCTCAGCGGCCCAGCAACGCCATCACCGCCGACCAGCTGAAGCAGCTCACCGAGGCGATGAAGGCCAACGGGTTCACCGACAAAGACTCGTGGCTGGCCTACCTGTCCCAGGCCGTCGGCCGTGACGTTCCAGCCACCAAGGAACTCACCCGCGACGAGGGCGACCTGGTGCTGCACGAGCTCAACAACGCACCCGGCGATGACCAGCAGGCCCTCACGTGACCGCCTACCGGGGACATCCCCGCGACGAAGCCAACTCCCCCGTCACCGAGGCCGCACGTGAAGCGTGGCGCACCCCCGGCTTCCAGTCGCCGCCCGCCAGCTGGCGTGACTCCGTTGATGCCACACCGCCGGATGCGCATGAGGCCGAGGAGGACCGGTCATGAGCGCAGCGAAGGCTAAAGGCACACGTTGGGAAAGTCGTTTGGTCACGTACCTGCAGGCCAACGGCTTCCCGTACGCAGACCGTGTACCCCTCTCCGGCAAGCATGACCGCGGTGACGTCACGATCGGCGCTGGTTCGCCCGTGATCGAAGCGAAGGACCAGTCGCGCCATTCGCTGTCGGAGTGGTTGACGGAAGCCCACACGGAGGCTGTGAACGCCCGCGCACCGTTCGGTGTCGTCTGGTTCCACCGCCGTGGCAAGAGTTCGCCGGCTGACGGCTATGTGCTGATGGACGGCAAGACGTTCACGGATCTGTTGCGTGGCGCCGGCTGGGGTGATGGGGCATGACGCTGAACACGATGTCGACTCTGGGCCGCCAGGCAGCTCAGGACGGCCGATTCCACACGCTGGTGCTGCCTGACATCACCGGTCAGGTGTGGCGTGACCAGGCGGCCTGCACCAAGTTCCCGGCCCAGTTGTGGGACCCGGCGTCGAACGGTTTGAGCACGGAGGACCGCAAGCGTTGGGGGCAGGCCGCTGAGGTGTGCCGCACGTGTCCGGTGATCGCCGAGTGTGCTGCGGATGTGTCACCGATGGATGCCGGCCAGGTTCGTGCTGGTCTGCTGGTCTCGGGCAAGGGTGAACTGAACCGACTGCCTGGCGTTAAGGGCACGCAGCCTGTTGCTGAGCCGGCTGTGGACCAGTTCTGGGACTACCGGCGCGACATCTCAGAGTGCGGCTCGAAGTCTGCTCAGCGCCGCCATCAGAAGAAGCGCGAGAAGTGCGCAATCTGCCGGACTACGGGTGAGCCTCGCTCTAAGCCGAAGTGTGGGACTGCGCAGGCTCGGCGTACACATCGCCGCTACGGGACGGCCTGCAAGAAGTGTGGGGTGGAGTAGTGAGCGCCCCGTATCCGCCCATAGACGGCACGGAGATGTGCGCACAGACGGACCCGGAGGCTTGGTTCCCGGAGGCTGGCAGCTTCTCTAACCGGTATGGAGCGCCGTACTTGTGCGCTGGTTGCCATGTGCAGGTCGAGTGCCTGGAGTTTGCGTTGACCGCGACTGCTGGTGACCGACCGGTGGTTGGGGTGTGGGGCGGAACAACAACCCCGCAACGTCAGCGCATCCGGGCTCAGCGTGCCAGGAATGAGCGTGCGGCGTGACCCCGGAGCAGGAGCTGCTGCGGAATGCGTACCTGGCCGAGATGTGGCCGACGTGCCGGGAGCATCACAACCGGGCATCTGCACTTGTGGAATGGCCGCATAACCCTGTGGATGGGGCGACAAATGGTCACTTGGAAAGGTATTCTGGGGGCGCAATAAAGCGAGGCCGCCCGGTGGTGGAAGACCGGGCGACCTCTGACCCACCAACCGCCAACACGGAAGGGGGTCTGCGTGATGAGCGTAGACCAGACCACTGATAGTTCCTACCTCGAGCCAACCCCGAAGGGTGTGGCCGAGATGATGCTCGCGGCCGGCTCCAGCTTCGAAACTGAAGTCGCCTTGCTGCTCCACCAGATCGTCAGCGAGCACGAGCACCCCGTCACGTGCGGCCAGTGCTCCCAGTGGGGCACCGAAGCGGGCCCGTGCGTGGTGCTTGAGTCTGCCAACTCGATCGGCATCGCCTGGCTGATGAGCAAGGTCCCGAACCTCGTCGAGCGCGCCGCACAGGGCAAGTGAGCCTGCCGTGGGTGCGACTCGACTCGGCAATCGCGTCGCACGACAAGGTGCTGGAGCTGCTGGCGGACCCGTCGCCGAAGCGTTGGCAGGCCGTTGCGTCGTTCATGTTCAGCCTTGGTTGGTGTGGAAATCACGGCACCGACGGCAACATCCCGTCGACTGCTCTCCCGTTTGTGCACGGCACGAAGGCGACTGCGGATCTGCTGGTCAAGCACGGTCTGTGGCGGCCGGTGCAGCGTGGCTGGCTGATCCCGAACTACCTGGTCAGGCAGCAGTCCGCCGCTACGGGCGAGGACATCAAGGCTGCGCAGGTGCAGGGGTCGCGCAAGGGCAACTGCATCCGTTGGCACGGCGAGGACTGCGGCTGTTGGTCGCGTGCCGCATGACCGTCCCTACCGACTCGGTACCGATCGGTGGAGGGAGTCGGTCTACCGAGTCGCTTGACCGACTCCTACGTACGTACGGACGTACTAACGAAGATAACTACTACAGATGCGAGGGGATCTCATGGTGAGTAACGCGCACGAGCAGAGCACCGCAGATGTCGTCTCAGAGTTGAATGAATGGGCCGACCGTTGCCACCACCTCGCCATCAACTGCTCGCTGATCGCGCTTGAGGGTGGGGAGAACGACCCGACGCGGTTCGATGGGATGGCGTTGGCGTACGGGAACATGAGTGAGTTCCTGTATCGGCGCGTCGACCAGATCCACGGATTGATTCCATGACCGCGATCATCATGCGGGGAGACGCGGGCAATCTGCTGCTCCCCGACGAGTCCGTCGACCTGATCGTCACGAGCCCGCCGTACTTCGGTCTGCGTTCCTACACCGACGGTGGTCAGCACTATGCCGAGCAGATCGGTGCCGAGGCCACGCCAGCTGAGTATCTGGATGCGCTGATGGCGTGCACTGCCGAGTGGATGCGGGTGCTCAAGCCGTCCGGGTCGATCTTCGTCAACCTGGGCGATAAGTACAGCACCGGCAACAGCGGCCAGTCTGGGATGGCGAAGCTGGGCGAGCAGTACCGCGGCGGTGGGCACACGCAGGACAAGGCAAAGGTCCGCACCGGCCGAGTGCAGGGCATGCCTGCCAAGACGCTCATCGGTTTGCCCTGGCGCTACGCCATACGCTGCATTGACGAGCTGGGCCTGATCCTGCGTTCGGAGATCATCTGGGCTAAGCCGAACGGGCTGCCCGAGTCCGTCACCGACCGTGTACGTCGATCGCACGAGCAGGTCTTCCACTTCACCAAGGCGCAGCGGTACTACTCGGCGGTCGACCACATTCGGGAGCAGTACGTCGCTTTCCGCCCGGGTGGGGTCGCCAATGGGACACAGCGCATTGCAGCCGAGCGCCAAAGCGTCAACGTTGATTACGGCGGCATCCGACCTGAGCAGAACGCACTCGGCAAGCTCCCCGGCTCTGTCTGGTCGATCCCCACGTCACCGCTGCGCGTGCCGGCCGAGCTCGAGGTTGACCACTTCGCCGCCTATCCGCCCGAGCTGGTCCGGCGCATCGTGCTCGGCTGGTCACCGCGGGACGTGTGCACGGCGTGCGGTGAAGGTCGACGGCCGGTGGTTCTCAAGAGCGAGCCTGTCGTTGTCAACGGCTCGCATAAGGCGGCGGCCATAACCAGCAAGTACGGGAATGGGCAGCGGCACGGCACCCACGGCAGCACTCTGGGCCACGAGCGCACGGCAACCATCACCGGATATGCCTGCGGATGCCCCGACACGTCCTTTCGGTCGACCGCTGGGGTCGTGCTTGACCCGTTCGGCGGGACAGGAACTACCGCGCTCGTTGCGTCCGTCCACGGTCGCGTGGGGCTGAGCAATGACCTGTCCGACGACTACTGCCGCATCGCGCGGTGGCGGACGACCGACCCAAAGCAGCGGGCCAAGGCTGCCGGGGTTCTTCACAAGCCGCCGAGGGTCAAGCCGCAGACGGAAGAGCTGCCCGGTGCAGAGCACGTGCCAGGCCAGATGGACCTACTCGGAGGTGTTGCGTGAGCACTGACCAAACAAACAGCGTGGAGCCCGTGCGATGACCGCGACCCACCCGTGTGCGGTCACTACCGCCACCTTTCAGGCCGGACGTGGACCCGCAGCAGGAGCGCTTCTGCCTCTGCGAGTCGACCTCATCCCAGACATACAGGGATCGGTCAGCGTCGGCCTGTCCCTCTACGACTCCGATATGCACCTGCACCCGCATCAGGAGGACGTGACGGTGCTGCTCAACCGCTACGAAGCCGAGGCGCTGCGGGACGCTCTCAGCAATTGGCTGGAGACCCGATGAGCACCTGCCAGCACCGGAGCACAACGTTCAGCCGCGACATCTGCCCCGACCCGTGCGGAGTCATGCACACCCTCTGCCTCGGCTGCTGGGCAACGCTGGACGAATGTGCGCACGTCCTCGTCGACCCCGCTGATTGGACCGAGGAACAGGCTCAGGCAGCGCAGGCCGAGCTGGACGAGCTGGAGCGCACCGACCCCGACGTGGCAGCAGCCGCGGCGTCCTACGACCGAATGGTGGAACGCGTGGCCAGTAAGACGTGGTTCGGGAACGGTCGGCAGACGGACGAGCAGCGCATAGCCATTGCCGCTGAGCGTGCGGCGGCCGATGAGCTGACCCGCGAACTCGACACCGTGTATGCGCAGCCGACGGACGTGGACTTTGAGAAGGCGGCAGGGTTTGTCCGGATGGCCTGCGCAGCTCAGGGCAGCAGCGAGCACTACGCGGTTCGGACGTACATCGCAACTGCTTTGGCCGTTGAGCGGGCAGCGATCCACGCCCGCTATGAGGCGCTGGCTGTCCGGCTGGAGCAGAACAACGACTACAGCGACAACTGGGGTGCTGGTTGGGTCGACGGACGCCTCGCTGCCGCGGTCGACATCCGTCAGGTGGCTGCCCAGTGAATGAAGACAAGACCCTCTGCTGTGTCCACCATCGCGGTATGCACGACCAAGGTGGTCGCTGCACCATTGCTGACTGCCAATGCAAGTGGGGGTCAGTCGAGGCCAACCCTCGCTACCTGATGACCGCCGCCCAGGTGTCCGAGCCGACTAGCGGGCAGCTCGCTCGCGGCTACGAGTTCGTTCACCGCTACATCGAGAACGACTACTACCGGGACCGGACTGCCAAAGCGTTCGCCGCATCCCTCGCCGCTGAGCGGGCAGCGATCCACGCCCGCTACGAGGCGCTCGGTGTTCGTCTCGCTGCTGAGGCCGGACTGCACGGGGTGCTGCGGGAGATCCGTCAGGTGGCTGCCGAGTGATCCGCTACGAGTGCGCCGACTGTGGACTAACCGCGATGGATCTGCCCGACGACGTTGACCCGAGGTTTGTGTTCCAGTGGATCGCCGCTGACGTCATGTGCTGCGAAGGCTGTGCATCGCAGACCGATGGGCACGACCAGTGACCGCCGCCCAGGTGCCCGAGCCCACCGCCGAGCAGCTCAAGACCGGCCACGCAATCGCGTTCGACATCATCACCGGGGCCACAAATGGGCGCAGCGCCGAGGCCATCGCCGCCGCTATCTCAGCTGCCGTTGCCGCCGAACGGTCGAAGTACGTCGAGGTCGGGCGGGAGAAGGCCAACGACTCTCGGCATGCAGACCGGCACCGCACCGTCGGCAACACCACGTTCTGCGCCGTGCGCGGGTGTGGGTGGTCCGACAAATGACCACGGCGCAGATCGGCATAAACCACCGCGCCATCACGGAAGCAGCCGACCGACTCACATCCACAGGCTGGACCGGCGACGCGCACCAGTTCTGCGAGCAGCTCGTGCTCACCGCCATTGGGGCCGGCTACCGGAAGCTCGAGCCACCACCACCCGCACGGCCGGTCAACGTCGCAACAGATGCACAACGGGCCGCGCACATCGAGGCCGCCAAAGCAGAAGTCGAGGCAGCGCGACGGAAACGACAGGAGACGAAGTGAGCGAGATGGGTCGTAATCGCCCTGTAAGCCGATCTGAGCGCCTAGACCCTGTCCGCCGGTACCAGTTGGTCAATCCGGTACACGGGATTACGCACGCAGCCACTGAGACCGGCATCGAAGACCCCTACGGATTGGACCTCATCTGATGAGCAGTGACCCGGTCGTGAGCCTTGAGCCGACTGCCCATGAGCGCAGCACGGCGCGTTACTGGGCATGGAGCACAAGTGCCCCACCGGCGACCCCCAAAGAACTGGCCGACCTGATCGCCACCGCCCTCGCACACGAACGCGAGCGACTGGCTTACATCGCCAAATGTGAGCGCGACACCTGACTGCAGGCCCACCCGAAACAGCACACGCGGCCACACGAGGCGAACCCGGAAACCAGCGGCACACGCAGAAAAGGGGACGTGATGAACGCCCGGATGTGGGAGAATGCAGAAAGCAAAACGGCCGCCGCAGGTGCTGGAAACACCCGCGACGACCTTGACCACAACCACCTCGGCAAGGAGGCGGGCATGACCCGTTCGCAGAGTACCGACCAGCCCAAGCCGCTCACCATCGACGGCGACACGCTCCAGTACGGCACCGAGCCGCCCTTCCATTACTGGGAGGACGACCACACGGCCCTGGTGCACGTGCTGTGGGACGCCAAGTTCCAGGGCCTGAGCATCGACGATGCTGACGCCCTCGCTTCTCAGATCATGCGATCGCGCTGGCACAAGGCGACGCTGGCTGAGGGTGCCAAGCAGGAGTTGCTCACGACTGCGCAGGCTGCGATGGATGAAGGCCAGCGACGTCGCCCGCTTGCCCTTGCTGACTGGCTGCTCGCTCGCAAGGACCGCCTCGCACACAAGCGGGACTACAGGTGACCCTCCCCGACCCCGGCGTGACCACACCGCCGACCGACGAGCAGACGTGGACCGAAGACGACCACACGACGGCGCTCGACCTGGTGTACGCCTGGCTCGGTGCTGACCGTGCTGCTCGCAATTGGCTTGCCCAGCCCGGCTACATCGTCCTGACGCAGAACATCGCGTCGGCCATCTCCGAGGCGTTCGACAACGGATACGCCGCCGGTCGAGCTGCTGCTGACGGACGAATGGCATGACCGCCCCCGACCCTGCCCGTCTGCACCAGTCCATCAGGCAGTTAGAGGGAGACGGGGGGCGCGTGGACGTGGAGCGCACCCGTGCTGCAGCCGCAATCGTGGCTAACCGCTGGCAGACGGATGGCATGGACAGCGCCGTCAACACTGAGGCGTTGATCCACGACATCGCTGCTGCGCTGGACCGGGTGGCAGCCGACGCCGCGGCAGAAGCGCGTGCAGCTGGCATCCACGACTCGCTGACCGAGGCCCGCAAGGTCATCAGCCAGTACGTCGCGACCGCCGAGCGGTGGCGCTACGACCGAGTCATGTGGGCGTTCGCCGTAATGCTCAGCGAGATTCCCGAGGAAACCCCTTGCCCCCGCAGCCCGGCCGATGACGAGTGGGACCTGATCCGCGCCCGTGCCGCCGAGCTTCGCGCCCCAGCCCGCACCGACGAGGAGAACTGACGTGAGCGAGCAGCGACGCAAAGTCTCGATGGATGTGGAGTGCCCGTGGTGCGGTTCTCCACCTGGCATGGGGTGCATTGGGAAGGGTGGACAGTTCCGGTCGTCCCACAAGCAGCGAGCCGAGATGGCACGCGAGGCCGCGTCGTGACCGTCTCCGACCCAGGCGCCGGACAGCAGCAGGGGCGGGAGGTGTGCGAGCTGTCGCAGCGCGTCGACGGCCAGTGGCACTCCTGGCGCTTCGACGGTGACGACCCGTACGTCATCTGCCACTACTGCGGTCGCGTGCAGGACGCAGTCACCGGGCGCGTCATGGACGAGGGGCGCAACCCTGCCCCGTCTCCTACTCCCCCGGCGCGGGACAGCGGGCGGGACGAGGCGCGGGAAGCCGTGGCGCGGTGGCTGTGGGAGCAAGACGGATACGCGGGCAGCTGGGAACGCGAAGACCAGCAGGACTACTACCGCGAAGACGCTGACCGGCTGCTGGCGTTGCCCGAGCTGGACAAGCTGCTGCGGCGGCCGGCGTGAGCAGTGACGAGGACGCCCGCCTGCTTGCCGAGTGGGAAGCCGGTCCTGGTCGCAGGCCGACACCCGATGAAGGCAAGCGCTGGCTCGAGCAGGCTCATCGGTTTCCGCGAGTGTGTAGCGAGTGCCGTCACGAGATTAGCCAGCACAGCAGTGAGGGCGGCGTGGGATGCCTGAGCCGGGTGTATGACTCGCCTCAGCTGGCCTACGTCTGCCCCTGCCTGCGAATCGGTACGTCTCGAGCAGACCAGTGACCTACTCCCGCTTGCTGATCCTTGACGCCGGCACCCAGCCCACCTTGTCCGGCATCGGCATCCCCGGCACCCACTCGCGGTCAGCCCGGATCCGACCCCACCACATGCCGTCCCGCTGCTCCCAAGCCCACAGCTCCCCCGGCATCACGTCGTCGTGCGGCCACTTGATGATCCGCACCCACACCGGGACCGGGAAGTCAGCCACAACCAGCACCGTAAACGGCGAGAGGATGGCGGCATGAGTGAGCAGCCAACGACCTCGCAACGCACCGAGGGATACGGCGATCTGATCGTCTACCGCAGCGACGACTTCAAGGTCACGATCACCAAGGCAGAGCCGCGCATCAGGATCGACGCACAGATGCTGTCCGGCCTGCGTCTCGACCGTGACCACTGGGCCACCTACGACGCGCAGACGGAAGCCCTCACGCTTCGGCCACACAAAGGCCGAACCGTCGTCTACCGCGTTCTCTGGGACACCTTGGACGAAGACACCAACCTCGTTGACTGCGAGTGGCCCGATTAGCAACGGAGGCGCGACCTTGACCGAACCCGAGCAGCACCTGTGCGTCATCGGCAACAAGCCGCACCCCGCCGAGGTCGGCAACCTGTGCCGCGGTCACTACGGCCGGCTGTCCGACACCATCCGCGACATCGAGACCCAGACACTCGAACTGTCTGCGGTCCCCAGCATGGCCGTGGTGTCAGGCCGTGGCGGCTCACTCGCATCGCACCGGTCACCTGCCCGCATCGACGTGCTGACCTTGACCGACCGACGACGTAACGCTGCTGGTCTCGGTGCCGACTGGGACCACACGCGCTACGACGACACCCCTGAGGTGCTGGACACGCTGGGTTCGTGGGCTCGGATGGTGCGAGAGGAACGTGGGTTCACCACTGATGGGCACGCGACTGTGGTCAGCGAGAGCGAGACGCTGACACGGAACCTCGAGTGGCTGGCTGAGCAGCAGTGGGTTGACGAGATGTACGACGACCTGCGGAAGCTGCTGACCGTTCTTAAGCGCGTCAACGGTGATCCTGACGACAAGCCCGCTGGGCGCTGCTACCTGCCCCAAGCTGACGGGGTGTGCGGTGGAGCTATCTGGATCGACTCCGTGGCCGCACACGCAGCCTGCGGGCGATGTGGGCAGACGTGGGATGGGCGGCAGATCGCACATCTCAACATCGCGCTCGATGAAGCTAAGCGCCCCCGCGATGCCAATGGTGTGCCAATGCGCACGGCACGAGAGCTGGCTGCCGATCGCAACGAGAGGGTGACCGCCATTCGTCGCCGGCTGCACCGCGCAAAGGTCAAGCCAATCGACGGACAGTGGTACCCGGTTGACGTTATGCGCGGACCGGTTGTCAATCCCGACGAACGTGTGGTGTCATAGGGGGGAGCGCGCGACTGCATTCTTGCGAATGCCGGTCTCGCACAATAAAGACCCCGGCGTCTGCGCTAACAGACCCGGGGCGTGGACGACCGGTGGAGGTCGACAGTGGCAGAGCCTAGCTGCATCGCACCAATGTGCACACGCACTGGTAGCGGCAAGAGCCGCCCAATGTGCTCACTGCACAAGAACCGTTGGTACAAGCACGGCACTTTCGATGCCTCTTCGTACTCGACGCGAACCCAAGAGCAACGGCTTGACGCCAAGACGGACAAGACAGCGTCCGGGTGCTGGAACTGGACCGGAGCAGTAAGTGGCAGCGGCTATGGCAACTTCACCTTGGCGGACGGTCGCTCCGGGCTACCGCATCGGGTGAGCTACGAGCGGCATGTTGGGCAAATCCCCGCGGGCCTGCAGATCGACCACCTGTGCCGCAACCGATTGTGCTTGAACCCTAACCACCTTGAAGCGGTCACGCATAGGGTCAACACCCTCCGTTCGGAAGCCGCATCAGCCCATGCGGCACGACAGACTCATTGCCATGCCGGTCACCCGTTCAACGCTGAGAACACGCGGATCGAGCGAGACGGAGCCAGGCGTTGCCTGACCTGCAAGCGTAGTTACGCGAGCTCTTAGGAAGCCGACAAAGCAACGGGAGCAGCCGTGACTCAGTCAGCCGTAACCCTCGCCGACCTCGACGCCCCGAAGATCGACACGCTGCTCGCCTGGAACGTGCGCGAACGAGGGAAGCTCGCCGACCTCGTGGCTGCTGCCATTCCCGCCATTGATCGGCACACGCTGCGGATAGAGCAGCTGCTGGATGCGCGCGTGAAGCTGGCCCAGTCGTGAGCGGCTACCCCGTCCACGTCGTGCGCATCGTCGAGGGCATTGCCACTTGCCCGTGTGGTTGGTACGTCGAGGACGACAGCTCTGACAGCGTTGGCCTTGAGGCTTGGAAGACTGAGCACGAGCAGTCGCAGCCCGAGACGCTGACCGTTGAGGAGATGGCTATGCGTCATCACTCGCGGATCATGGGCAAGAACCTCCCGCTCACCGAGAAGCGCAACTGGACACGTGCGCTCAGGGGGATTGCATGACCGAAGCCAAGCTCGAGGCCGGCGAGTACGTAGTCAACGCACAGGCCGTGACCAGTGCCAGCGCGAGGCAGCTCAACGCATGGCACGAGCGACAGGCCGCGCTCGCTGCAGTTCGGGAACGTGACGACGCTGCCAATCGGGAACGGCTCGAGGTAGCCCGCAACAACATGGAGCTGCTGCTTCGTGACGATGGGCTGGATTGCGAGTAGCAGCTGATGCCAGCCTCTCGTGTCTGCACCGTTGCCGGCTGCCCCACCATCGTGCGCGGCACCAACCGCTGCCAGACGCACGCACGACCACAGTCCCAACACAGGGGCTACGACGCGGCACACCGCAAGCTACGGCGCGAATGGGCGCCACGAGTAGCCGCCGGTGGTGTCACTTGCTGGCGATGCGGACTGCCCATCCAGGTCGGCACCACATGGGACCTCGGGCACGATGACGGAGACCGCAGCATCACGCGCGGACCCGAGCATGCCAACGGATGCAACCGCCGCGCAGCTGGACTCGCTGCTCACGGACTGTGATCGACCGGATCGTTATGCGCATGATCATGCAGGGGTGGGGGATGACCCCGCCGGACCATGATCAACATCCACCGGCGGGAGGTGCCTCGCAG
>Ga0182200_1000003_pt1 | contig 51514 bp, 49 predicted proteins | sample G5R1MG_15_FD_128389 | JGI IMG/M metagenome (GOLD analysis project Ga0182200, IMG submission 128389) | Switchgrass phyllosphere microbial communities from Michigan, USA - G5R3_NF_12SEP2016_LD1 MG | ecosystem: Host-associated > Plants > Phyllosphere > Phylloplane/Leaf | place: USA: Michigan... | reverse complement strand
CGAGCTGGAGCATATGGCGCAGCAGTTTTTCGACAAGCGCAAGTTGACGATTTATGGCGGAAGCTCGGAGATCCAGCGCAACATCATCGCTCGGCGCCTGCTGAACGTCTGACGGGAACCAGGGCATGGACTTCAACTACGACGACAATCAGCGGATGCTGTTCGACATGGTCGACCGCTTCCTGACCGACAAGCACGATCTCGCGAAGCGGGAAAAGTTGCTTAAGGATGCGGCGGCTGAGGCGGCTCTATGGTCGGAAATGGCCGAGCTAGGGTTGCTCGGCGCTGCCTTTACCGAAGAGCAGGGTGGCTTCGCCACCTCTTCGGTCGATGCGATGGTGGTGATGGAGCGGTTCGGCCGCCATCTGGTCACCCAGCCATATCTTTACACCGCCATCATTGGCGGACGCCTGCTGATTGAAGGTCTGGCCGGTGACGCTCGGGACGAGGCGATCGCTTCGGTGATCGCGGGTGAAAGCCATCTTGCCCTTGCAGCTGGAAGCCAGCACCTGCTGCACAGTGCACAGGACACCAGCTTTACGGCACGGCGCGACGGCGCTGGCTGGCTGCTGAGCGGCCGGATGCCGGTAGTGCTGAACGGCGATCGCGCCCATCGCTTCATTGTCGCTGCCCGCACGGCAGGCAGCATCGGAGAGAACGATGGCGTTACCCTCTTCATGGTCGAGGCTGACGGCACGGGTGTTTCGCGCAGGCCCTTGCGGATGATCGACGCGTTCGGCGCCGCCGAACTGGTGCTCGAGAATGTCGCGGTAGGCGCCGATGCCGTGCTGGGCCAAGTCGATGGCGGTTTGCCACTGGTGGAAACGGCACTAGACTATGGCATCGTTGCGGTGTGCAACGAGGCGGTCGGGTCGATGGAGTACCTGATCCCCGCGACTGCCGAATACACGCGAACTCGCGTGCAGTATGCCGCGCCGTTGTCGAAGTTTCAGGTGCTGCAACATCGCATGGCGGATATGTACATCCAGACCCAGACAGCGAAGTCGATGGCGCTGGTCGCCGCCATGTCACTTGACGACGACGCGCTGGAACGTTCGCGCATGGCCTCGGCGGCGAAGGTGCAAGTAGGCCGCTCGGCGAAATTCGTGGGTTATCAGGCGGTACAGCTGCATGGCGGCATGGGTGTGTCGGAGGAACTCGACATCGGTCACCATTACATCCGCCTGAACCTCATCAATCAGCTGTTCGGTGACACCGGCTTCCATTCTCGTCGCTTCGGAGCGCTGGCCAGCCAGGCCGCGCAGCCGCTTGCGGCCTGACACCTCTTTCTCGGAGATTTTGCTCATGACCGATTACGCCCGCTTCGACCTTATCCAGGTGGAACTGGATGGTGCTGCGCTGCGCATCACGCTCAACAATCCGGACAAGCGCAACATCATCACGGACCCGGTGAACGAGCAGATCTCAGATGCTTTCCAGGCTGCGACCTTCGATCACCGCGTACGCGTCGTGGTCCTGGCCGGCGAAGGAAAGGTGTTCTGCGGCGGCGGTGATTTCGCGCAGATGAAGCGCAAAGTCGACGATCCGGGCGAGTTCTTCAAAAATCTGTGGGGATCTCGCCGGCTGGTCTATACCGTGCTCGACTGCCCCAAGCCGACCGTCGCCAAGCTCCACGGCGCGGCCATGGGCCTGGGTGCGACGCTTCCCTTGCTCTGCGACCTTGTCATCGCGACCGACGACACCAAGATCGCCGATCCGCACGTCAACATCGGCCTGGTCGCCGGGGATGGCGGCTCGCTCATCTGGCCTCAGCAGATGGGTTACGCCAAGGCACGCAAGTTCCTGCTCCTGGGCGAGCCGATCATGGGCAAGGAAGCGGCTGAGCTCGGTCTGATCGCCGAGTCAGCCCCGACCTTCGAAGCCATGCAGGAAATCGCCGAGCGCTGGGTCGCCAAGCTGGCATCGTCGGCCAGCAATGCAATTTATGGCACGAAGACCGCGATTAACCAGCCGCTGCGCCAACTCGCTCAGGCGGCGATGGATGCGGGCATGGCCTATGAAGGTCTCTCGAACATCAGCCGCGACCACGCCGAAGCGATCGACGCGATCCTAGCAAAGCGTGCTCCGACCTTCACCGGCGATTGATCGCGTCGCAATGACGCACTGGTTCGAAGGAGCCACGGGGCAACGGCTTGCCGCTGACTTGTATGGACCCGACGAAGGCACACCCGTGCTCCTGCTCGGCGGCATGGGTCAGACCAGGCACAGCTGGCGCCGCGCTGCCCAACGGATCGCCGATAACGGTCGCAGGGCTATCACCCTCGACTTTCGGGGGCACGGCGAAAGCGACCGTGCCGTCGACGGTGAGTACGGCTATCACAGCCAGGCCGCCGATATTGCGGGTGTCGCACGGGCGGTTGGCAGGCCGATGGTGCTGGCCGGCAATTCATTCGGCGGCAAGATCGCGCTTGCCTCCGCAGGGATCTGCGGTCCGAGAATCGTCGCAGGTATTGTCATGGTCGACGCTGTGCCGCGCTCGCTTCCTGCGGGAATTTCGGCTGTGTCGGACTCCATGCAGATGTCGCCGGCAGGCTTTGCGTCACCAGAGGAAGCGGCCGCCCAAGTCGCGGCCGGTCGCGGGGAGGCTGTGGCACCTGGTGCTGCCGATCGCTTGCGGCGCAACATGCGTCAGGAGAGTGACGGCCGATGGTACTGGCATTGGGATGCGACGGCCTATCGCGACCCCCGCCATAACGTCGGGCTGGGGAGAGGGTCAGAACTGCTGGAGAGCCTGGCTGCAGATGTGCAGGTCCCTGCCTTGCTGGCATGGTGCGAACTGAGCGACGTTGTCGGTCTGGACGGCGTCGAGGCGCTGAAGGCGCTGATCCCCCAGCTTGAGGTGGAGATCATCGCGGGAGCGCGGCACATGATCGTGGGCGATCAGAACGACCTCTTCGCCGACGCGCTGCTCGCCTTTGTCGCGCGGCATGCGCTCTGAGCGGTCCGCAATGTATATGTGATGATATGGCGGGCGTTCTTGTCTTCGTGCGCTTCTGACCGAACACGCCTTGGCTATCTTTCAATGGGAATACGCCGTGCTCGACAGCTTCTTCACTCCCGCCAGCATCGCCGTCGTCGGAGCCGCCGATGACCCGGCCAAAATGCGCGGCAAGCTGCTGAAGATCACTCTGGCAAGCGCGTATAAGGGGCCAGTCTATCCCGTGCATCCCAAAGGTGGCACGATTCAGGGTCGGCAGGCCTACACCAACCTCAGCGAAATCCCTGGCGGAGCGGAGCTGGTGTTGATCGCAACGCCTGGCGCCACTGTTCCCGGCATCGTCCGCGAGGCGGTCGCGTCGGGCGCGAGGGCGGCAGTGATCCTTTCGTCGGGCGTCGACATGGATGACTTGGCCGACGCGATCGGCGACAGCGGCCTGCGCTACATGGGGCCTAACTGCGAGGGTTATATCTCGCTGGACGGAGCAGCCGCCACATTCGCGGCGGTCGCAGATGCGACGTTGGCCGCCGGCCGCCCTGCACCACGTCCTGGGCGTAAGGTCTCGATCGTGTCGCAATCCGGCGGCCTGGGGTTCGCCTTGTTCGGCCGCGGTGTCAGCGAGAACCTCGATTTCCATGCGGTGGTGACGACAGGGAACGAGGGCGATCTCGAAAGCCTGGACTTCGTCGATCATCTTCTGGACCAGGGCGAGACCGGCGTCATCGTCATGTTCATCGAAGGCCTGAAGTCGCCGGGCCGCTTCGCCGAAGTGGCCGGCAAGGCGGCCGACAAGGGCGTGCCCATCGTCATGATGAAGATCGGCCGCTCCGAGGCAGGGCAGCGCGCGGCCGTCTCGCACACGGCGCACCTTACCGGCGCCGATACCGCCTACGACGCCATCTTTGAGCGCTATGGCATTATCCGCGTGTTCGACCAAGAAGAGCTGCTTTCCGTGGCAGCAGCCTTGGCCCGGTTCCCGCACGTGCCGGTGAAGAAGGTGGCCATTGTCTCCACCTCGGGCGGCGCTGGAGGCTGGGCTGCGGATCTTTGCGGGATGTCGGGGCTTGATGTCCCGGTGCTCAGCGACGGTTTGCAGAGGGATTTGTCGGAGTGGATCCCGGAGTTCGGCTCCACCGCCAATCCGGTGGATGTTACCGCCAACGCCGTGGAGGCGGGCGGCGTACCGCTGGTTCATGTTCTGGAACGCTTGCAGGACAGCGACGAAGTGGACGCCTTCATCGTGAATATCGGCCTACATGCGCCAGGTCGCATCAGCAAGCTTGCCGACATCCTGGGGCAGGTCTTTGCCAATGCGAAGAAGCCGATCCTGTTCACCTCGCACATCCTCCCCATTGCGGAGAATATGGCCGCCCTGGCGAAGCTCGGAGGGCAGGGCTTCCACAGCTACACCGGCTGCGCCGCCGCGTTGAATGGCATCGGGCGCTATGCGGCGTTCCAGACATCATGGAACGGCCGGGAAACGGTAGCGCCGGCAACCGCGCCCAAGCTGCCAGACCTCAAGCCCGGTGTGCTGGACGAAGCGGATACCAGTGCGCTGATCAAGGCTTATGACATCCCGACGCCCCCGACAGCTCTTGCCGCAAGCCGCGATGTCGCCGCCCATGAAGCAGCGGCGATGGGCTTTCCGGTCGTGCTCAAGATCCAGTCGCCTGACATTTCGCACAAGACGGAGGCCGGCGGCGTGAAGTTAGGGGTCGCCGCCGGTGAAGTGGAAGCTGCCTTCGACGAGATCATGGCAAACGCCAAAGCCTACGATCCTCAAGCACGTCTGGAAGGCGTGCTGATCCAGAAGATGATGCCCAAGGGTCATGAAATGGTGATCGGCGTCATCCGCGATCCCGACTTCGGTCCATTGGTGATGTTGGGATCGGGCGGTATCTACCTCGAAGTGTTGAAAGATGTCGTCTTCGCGCCGCCGCCGATCTCGCCAGAAGAAGCCAAGCGTCTGATCCTGAGCCTCAAGACGGCGGCGATCCTTCAAGGTGTCCGTGGTCAGAAGCCCGCCGACATCGATGCGCTTGCAGCGCTGGTCTCCCGCGTGTCCGAGGTGGCGCGTACCGAGACTTCGATCGAGCAGATCGACTTCAACCCTTTGTTCGTCTACCCCGAAGGCGAAGGCGTCGTTGCCGTCGATGCGCTGGCAGTGGCAATCGATCCTAACGCGCCCAGCAACATCGGTGGGCACCACTGAGCGGCCTGAAAGCATCCGGGAGGTAGCGGTGTCAGCACCCATTCTATCCATCCATCCCGAAGCGGAATACGCTGCCTTCCTGGCGGACGGGCGTTTCATGCTACAGCGGGTGATCTCCACCGGCGAAACGGTGTTCTTCCCGCGCGTGGCACAGCCTCGAACGGGCAAGGACGATCTGGAGTGGGTTGAAGCGGCAGGGGCGGCGACACTCTATTCGTTCACCATAACCCGTAACCGGCCGCCCGCTGCAGACTACGTCATCGCGCTTGTCGATCTTGCCGAGGGCGTGAGGATGATGAGCCGTATCGTCGACTGTGATCCTGCCCGGCTATCCATCGGCATGTCCTTGCGCGCACGTGTCGGGGAAGTGGACGGGGCTCCCGTCGTACTATTCGAGCCTGAGGAGACGCAGTCTTGACAGGTTTCCCCAGAGGTCAGGCCGCCGTCGTCGGTGCAGCAACTTACGGCATGGACTCCAAGCCCGGTTTCTCCGCGATAGAACTTCTGGCCAAGGCCTCGTTCGCAGCGATCGCCGACGCAGGGCTCGTGCCGACCGAGATCGATGCCGTATTCTCCACCCTTCCCGAAGATCCGTTCAGTGCCATGAGCGTGCCGGAGTACCTCGGCATCAGGCCCAAGCTGGTCGAGAACTCGCGCACCGGCGGTTCGGCTTTCCAGATCTACGCGATGTGGGCCGCACTGGCGCTGGAAGCGGGTCTCTGCAATGCGGTGCTCATCTGCTACGGCAGCAACCAGCGTTCCGGGGCAGGCGGACTGGTGCGCAGCGCAACCCTACCGTTCCCGTACGAAGCGCCCTACAAACCACGCAATCCCACCACGTCCTACGCGCTGGCTGCGAAGCGGCACATGCATCAATTTGGCACGACCCGGGAGCATCTTGCCGAAGTCGCGGTCGCGGCGAGGAAGTGGGCGCAGCTCAATCCCGATGCCAACATGCGCGATCCGCTCAGCATAGAGGATGTGTTGAACGCCCGGATGGTGTCCGATCCACTGACCGTGCGGGACTGCTGCCTGGTGACCGACGGTGCCGCGGCCGTGGTCATGACGCGCGCCGATCGTGCCAGGGATCTGCCGAACAAGCCAGCCTATTTGCTTGGCGCAGCAGATGCGACTTGGCATCGCAATATCTCAACCTCAGCCGACATCACCATCACGGCGGCCAGCGAAGCGGCGCCTCGCGCCTACGCTCAGGCCGGGATCGGACCGGCGGACATCGATGTCGTCGAACTGTACGACGCGTTCACGATCAACACGATCCTCTTCCTGGAAGACTTTGGCTTCTGCGCTAAAGGTGAAGGCGGATCCTTTGTCGCCGACGGCGCTATTGCTCCAGGCGGTCGACTGCCGGTCAACACGAATGGCGGCGGTCTTTCCTGTGTGCATCCCGGCATGTACGGGCTGTTCAGCATGGTTGAGGCGGTGACGCAACTGCGCGGTATAGCGGGTGAGCGGCAGGTGAAGGATGCCCGCGTCGCGCTCTCGCACGGCAATGGCGGCGTCCTATCCAGCCAAGCGGTGACGATCTGGGGGACAGCTGAGACATTGTAGGATCAAAAGTCATGATTGCTCGCGTTCGCCAGGCCAGACGAGCAACATGGACGTGGCAGGAGAAGGAAGGCTGTGGCGGAGAGGCTGCCGGAAACATCGATCCTGCTGGGCAAGCCCCACGACGATCTTCGCTTTGTGGTGCGGGCTCAGCAGCAGACCTCGATAGCCGGGGTCGAACTGCACGACATCCAACATGCCACGCCGGTTCTGCTGGACGATCATAGTGGCCAGGCCTTCATGGATCTATCGATCGGTGCGCGACCTGGCCAGCCCACCGGTTGCTATCCCGACATCGCGGGGCACCAAGTGCATCGCATAGGCGAGATGATGTTCATTCCCGCTCACCAGCGCCTAAGGAGCAGCTGGCAGGGTGGGCGGCAGCGCTCGGTCTGTATTCTGTTCAATCGCGCGAATGACTGGATGGATCGTGACTGGACTGCGCGTGAGCTCGACAGCATGCTGGATATGCGGGACGGGACCATGCGGGCCGTCATGCTGCGCATTGCCGAAGAGCTGTTGCAGCCCGGCTTCGAATCGTCGCTGATGATCGAGGCTCTCTGCATGCAGATGGCGGTTCTTTTGCGCCGGCAATGGCAACGTATAGGCGTCGAGTCGTTGGATGACGGCGCGACTCTGGCCAGCCGGCAACTGTCCTCGATCAAAGAGCGGCTGGACTGTCCCGGGCCATCGCCCTCCCTCGTTGAGCTTGCACGCTCTTGTGGGCTATCCACGCGGCATTTCGGTCGGCTGTTCCGTCAAACGACCGGGCGGTCGTTTACAGACTTCGCGGTAGAGCGCCGGATTGAACGTGCCAAGGCGCTGCTGACGGATAGCAGCGTGCCGATCAAGCAAATTGCCTGGCAATGTGGATTTCAAACAGCGGCGGCCTTCTCGGTGGCGTTCCGTAGCATGGCGGGCATGCCACCGAGCGCGTTTCGCGCGACCAGGCGTCACTAGTCTTTCGAAAGGAACCGAACCCTCGTTCGAAAGCCGAAGCGTCGTAGTTTGCCTGCCATGTAGGCATGTGCAACAAGGTTCAGGAGATCAGCTCGTGTCGCTTTCGCCTGTCTAAGGTTCAGCGACCCCGGATGTCCTCAAACAAAAAGCCTTGGCGTCTGGCGGCATGTTTATCGCGCGGCCGTACAAGCTCGAGAGCGCTATGACGCTCGGCAGAACAATAAGCTGGAGAAGGATGTTGATGCAAATTCCCCGTCTTGCCAATATCATGCAGCTTGCCTGGATAACGCCGGATCTCGATCGCAGCCTGGCACAGTTTCGCCAGCGATATCGCGTGCCCGAGTTCTTCGTGATGGAGGCCAAATTTCCTGCCGAGGTTTTCGGCCAGAAGGGCGACATGAACCTGCGTATCGCGCTGGCTAATGTCGATGACATGCAGTTGGAACTGATTCAGCCAATCGGTGGCGGCGTCAACTTCCTGTATAGCGATGTTCTCCCAAAGGACGGCTCTCACGCCAATGTATTCCACCATGTCTGTGTGAAGGTGCACGGCACTTTGGAGGACTGGGACAAGCACGTCGCCGGCTTGGCGCCGGACATGCCTATTGCTTACACGGGGGATCTGGGGCCGGAGGCGCGTGTCGTCTACACGGACCAACGCGATACCTTGGGTATCTACGTCGAGCATGTGTGGTTCTCAGAGGCGACCACAGCCAACATGGCCGCTGCCGTTCCCACATACCGCTCGCGCTAATTTCTCGGAGGCTCTGCCATGACCAAGTATCGCACTTTGGATCATATCGTTCTGCCGATCATCACATGGGATCCGGACCGTCCGGCCGAACGGATCAACGATCACATCCTGATGGCTTATGCGACGTCCAATGCTTACGTCGTCACCGGTGATGAAGGCGATGTCATCATCAATACGACTGCATCTGCCCAGGCCCCGCATGCGCGTCGAAACCTAGAGGCGCTGCTCGGCCGTCCACTGAAGCCCGCTAAGATCATCTTCACGCAAAGTCACCCCGATCATATCGGCGGTTGGCAGACCTTCGCGGATCCGGGCTCCGAGATCATTGGTCAGCAAATGTTCCGCCAGATCTGCAAAGAACGAAAGATGCTCGGCGGTTTCTTCACGCCGCGTAACCGCAACGTGCTTTCCGCGATGATGCCGCCTGACAAGCCGGATCTGGCATGGTTCGATACGCCTGATCCCGAACCGCTAAGCACTTTCGATGATCACATGGAGTTCACCGTTTCGGGCCGCCGCTACCAGCTGATCTCGCTCCCGAGTGGAGAGACGTTGGATGGCCTGGGATTGTGGATTCCGGACGAGAAGATCCTGTTCACCGGCAATTGGGCAGGTGCGATCTATGGGGCGCTGCCAAATTTCTACACGGCTCGCGGCGACCGCGATCGTTCCATCCCGCGCTGGCTACGCGATTGCGACCGCGTGCTGGCGCTGGAGCCGGAACTTCTCATCACCGGCCACGAACGGCCGATAGAGGGCGCGGCGCACATCCGAGAGACCTTGGGCAAAGTGCGCGACGCGGTGCAGTACATCCATGATCAGACCGTGGCCGGTATGGTCTCCGGTGTCACGCTCCCGGAGATACAGGCCAAGCTGAAGTTGCCAGAGCATCTGACGCCACGCGACGGACGTTGCCCGCCTCACTGGATCGCGCGCAGTGTGTGGGAGGAATATAGCGGCTGGTTCCGACAGGAGCGAACCAGCGAGTTGTACCCCACCCCGCCGAGCGCGATCTGGCCCGAGTTGGCCAGCATGGCAGGCGGCGCATCTGCGCTGATCGATAAAGCCCGCAGCCACCTGAGCTCTGGCGATCCGCAGAAGGCCCTGCACTTCGTGGAGATCGCGGTCGCCGCCGAGCCGAAAAGTCGTCTCGTACGCGAAGCCGAACTGGAGATCCTCAACGCGCTGGGAGACGGCACGCAAGGGCGCATCTTCGATTTGTTAGGCTGGCTGGAAGGCCGCATCACGAATGCGCAGGCCGTGCTCGACGGCAAGCAGGAGCAAGAATGATGATCGCGGAAAAATTGCGCATCAACGACCTTGCGAATCCGGTCCTCACGCCCGCGCAGGAACAAGCCGTCGCTTACGCCAATGCCAATCCGGTGCGCCTGGAACCCGAGGCGGTGCTGTCGGCGGCTAAGGCGGCAACAGGTCTCAGTGATTTTGGAGATGATAGCTTTCGCCCGCGCCTGGCGCTGTGGCTGCAGTCGTGCGACGAAGATGAAGGATTGTCGGCGGTCGGCCGCGCAGGCATTTTCGGTCAGGCGGTCAACTACGCCGTAGCTCGGCTCTACCTGGAAGACCTAATCAAGCGTCATCCGGAGATAGAGGATGTGGAGATCGATCGCCCGCTGGTAATCGCTGGCCTGCCCAGATCCGGCACCACTTACACGCTGGCGTTGATGGCGGGTGACCCGCGGCTGCGCTCGCTGCCGCACTGGGAGGGGGTCCGTCCAATTTGTGATCCGTACGTCGTCGATGGCAAGGACACGCGCTACGATTTGTGCGCCAAGGAATGGGAGCAAACCGACGCGCTCATGCCCTTCGTCAAGTCAATCCATGAATTTGCGCCCGACCACATTACGGAGGACGTTGAGCTGCAAGGCCTCGACTTTGGCGGCTATTACATCGAGTGGACCGCGCGTGTGCCCAAGTGGCGCGACTTCCAGTTCAGTACTGACCGCAAGGTATGGCTGCGCTACATGCGGCGCGCCATGCAGGCGCTCAGCTGGCAGAAGGGCCCCAATCGCTGGGTCATCAAGTGTCCGCAACACATGGAACAACTGCTGGAGGTAAACGAGGTGCTGCCCGGCGCCTTTACAGTGATCACCCATCGCGATCCGGTTGCCTCGATCCAATCAGCTATAACCGGACAGGCCTATTCTGCGAGGATTACACGTACTTCCGTCTATCTAAAAGAAATCGCCGAATACTGGATTGATCGCTACGAACGTTTACTGCGCGCCTGCGTGCGTGATCGCGATCAGCTTGATCCCGCACGGTCATACGACTTGTATTTTCAGGACTTGATGGCAGACCCGATGCGCCAACTCGAGACAATCTACAAGGGCGCGGATCTTCCATTCGACGAGCAAACCCGTACTGCCTTCCAGAATACGATCGAGGCGAACAAGCGCGGGCGTCACGGACAACTCTCCTATGATCTGCGCGGTGACTTCGGGCTTGATCCGGAACAGATTAGAGAACGGTTCGGCTTCTACTTCGATCGTTTCCCTCACGTGCGCGTCGAAGTACGCTGACCAGATAAGGACCAATCATGGCTGAAAATCTATTCGACCTCAGCGGCAAGGTCGGCCTTGTGACCGGTGCCAACTCGGGTCTCGGCCTCGCCATGGCTGAAGGTCTCGCACGGGGCGGGGCCGACGTTGTCATCTGGGGACGACGCGAAGATCGCAATGCCCAGGCGGCAGAGCGCCTTCGTGCTCACGGCGGCAGAGTGTCGCACCGCACGGTCGATGTTTCCGACGAGAATTCGGTGATGGATGGCTTCGCAGCGGCGGTGCAGGAGTTCGGCCGCGTGGACTGCGTCATCGCCAATGCGGGCACCGCCGGCGTGTCACCGCTTGATCAGATGACGTCCGAGACTTGGCATGGGCTGCTCGACATCAATCTGCATGGTGTTTTCTACACCTTGCGAGAGGCGGCAAGGCACATGAAGGCGCGCTCCGCCGCCGGCGATCCAGGCGGGTCGATCATCCTAAACGGCAGCTTGGCCGTGTTCGCCGGGGTTCCCGGGCTGACTCATTATGCCGCAGCAAAAGGCGGCTTGAATTCGATGTCCAAGGCGCTCGCAGTGGAACTTGGCGAGCATCTGGTGCGGGTGAACGTGATCTGCCCTGGTTTCATCCCTACCGAGATAACGGGCCCGGAGGCGCAACCCTTGATCGATGCCACCGTGGCGCGCAGTCCGATCAAGATTCTGGGAACGCCGGAAGATCTGCAAGGGATTGTTGTCTACCTCGCCAGTGATATGGCGCGATATCATACTGGCGATACAATAACGCTTGATGGCGGGATGATGGCGCAAAGCTACTAAAAGACCGCAGCTCGGGAGAAAATGCTTGAAGCTAGTTCGCGTACATGGCCCCGGTCATTACTCCATCGACGAAACTGCAGCTCCTCAAGCAGGAGCGAACGACGCTATCGTGCGGGTAGAGGCTTGCGGAATTTGCGGCAGCGATATCCACTTCGTCCGAGGCGGCGTCACGCGTCCGAATAACGAGCCGATGCCGCTCGGCCACGAGGCCGCAGGCGTAGTCGTTTCCGTCGGATCGAACGTTCAGGATGTGAAACCCGGCATGCGGGTCTTCATCAATCCAATGGGTGATGACGACTCAAACGTGATGGGCAACGGTGGAAGCGAGGGCGCCTTCACGCCCGAAGTCCTGGTGCGTGATGCCAAGTTGGGGGGAGCCTTGCTGCCCGTTCCCGACGCGATCCCGCTCAGGCACGCGGCGTTGGTCGAGCCACTCGCCGTGGGCATGCATGGCGTGAACCGCGGGCGTCCAGAACGAGACTCGAAAGTTGCCGTGTTCGGCTGTGGGCCGATTGGCCTGGGTGCAATCCTGTGGCTGGCGCGGCGCAATGTGTCCTCGATTGTCGCGATCGATGTCTCGGAAGAGCGTCTGAAGCTGGCGCGTCAACTGGGCGCGCACGCGACGATCAACCCTGCGAAAGAGGACCTGCGCAGCCGGCTGGAGGAACTGCATGGTCAGGGCCGTCCTGCGCTTGGTCAGAACACTGTAGGCACGGACATCTACTATGACATGGCCGGTGCCCGCACGATCATTCCCGACATTCTGACCTTCGCGCAGTTCCATGCGCGTCTAGTAGTGACGGCGGTCTATCTTGAACCCGTACCGCTGGATCTGACGCATCTGCTGGCGCGCGAAATGGAGATCACGGCGGCAGTCGGCTATCCGGAAGAACTCAAGGAGGTGCTTGCCACGTTGCTTGATATCGATCCCGCGCTGCTGGACGCTTATATCAGTCACGAGTTCGCCTTCGAGGACTTCGATGAGGCCTTCAAGGTTGCACAGACGCCCCAAAGCGCCAAGGTGATGGTCTCGTTCGTCTGACCTGTCGCGCCCGGCCGGCAGTGCGGCCTGGCGCGACAATCAGGCAACAATCGCTTCAAGCCTTCCAGTCACTTCCGGCCTCACGGCTCATCAAGTTGGTGGAATGCTCTGTGCCTATCCGAGAGTATGCGCATGCAAACATTCACAATCGCCTGGACCGCATCCCAGATCGATGATCTGAAGCAACGGATCGCCGCCGCCGCTGTGCCACCGGCGCCTGAGGGTGCGGGATGGTCGTTGGGCTGTGATCGTGACTTCCTTCTGAAGGTGCGCGATTACTGGTTGAACGGCTATGACTGGCAGGCGGCGGTTGACGATCTCAACCGCTATCCGCAGTTTATCGCCGAGATCGACGGCCTGCCGATCCACTTCATCCATGTGAAAGGCGAGGGCGAGAACCGCCGGCCCTTGCTGATGACACATGGCTGGCCGGGATCATTCTACGAATTCTGGGACGTCATCGAACGTCTGGCCTTTCCGTCTCGGCACGGTGGCGATGCCGCCGACGCGTTCGACCTCGTGATGCCCAGTCTACCGGGCTACGCTTTCAGCGGCAAACCGAGCCAGCCCATCGGCCCGCAAACCACTGCCGCGATGTGGAACAAGCTGATGACCCAGGTGCTGGGTTATCCCACGTACCTGGCGCAGGGCGGGGACTGGGGCAGTCTAGTGACCGCCAACTTAGGTCTCCATCATGGCGACACGGTGCGGGGCATTCACCTCAACATGGTGGCCCTTCGTTCGGCCATGCCTCCGCAGAACGCGGCTGAGGAGGAGTGGGTGGCCAAGTCGATGCGCGCCCATCAAACACTCAGCGCCTATAGCATGCTGCAGATGTTTAGGCCGATGTCGCTCGCCTATGTTGCAGCCGGCAATCCGCTGGGGCAGGCGGCCTGGATCCTGGAGCGCTTCCACGACTGGTCTGATCTCTCTCAGGGAGAGCTCGAGAGCGTCTACGGCCTTGACCACCTGATCACCAACATCATGCTTTACGTGATGACCGATAGCTTTGAGAGCGCGATCTGGTTCTACAACGGTCTGATCCGTGAAGGCGGGCGTGACTTGGGCGAGGGCGAGACTTGCGACACACCCCTCGGCATTGCGGCATTTCCAGGAGATGCGCTGCTGCCGGTCCCACCCCGCAGTCGCGTGAAACTGGTCGCGAGCAAGTTGATGCATTGGACCGACATGCCCGCTGGCGGTCACTTTGCGGCTATGGAACAACCCCAGGCCTTCGCCGAGGACGTCACCAATTGGGCCCAGAAGGTTTGGCCTGCCGGCAGCTGATCGAAAGGCTTGATCGTCCTGGCCGGAGTTGATGCCGCGGCGTTGGCAGACACCGAGGCGCTTCATCGATCCTCTCGGTGAAGCGCCCTTTCGATTTCACAGCGCGATAATCCTTGTCTGCAGGAACTCCTCGAAACCCTCCAGCCCCATCTCTCGCCCGATCCCGCTCTGCTTGTAACCGCCGAACGGAGCGTCGGGGCCGAAATAGGAGGCTCCATTGATCGACAGAGTGCCAGTCCGGACGCGGCGAGCGAGCCGCAGGGCGCGCTCAGGATCGCCGGATTGAATTGCGCCGGAAAGGCCGTACGGAGAGTCATTGGCGATCCGAACGGCATCGTCGTCATCATCAAACGGAATTACCACCAGCACCGGCCCGAAGATTTCCTCCTGCGCGATCTGCATGTCGTTGGAGACATCTGCGAACAGGGTCGGTCGGATGTAGTAGCCGCCCGTTTGTGACAGCAGGCCCTCGCCACCTGTGACAAGACGAGCACCTTCAGCCTTGCCCGCATCGATGTAGCCGAGGACGCGGTCGTATTGTGCGCGTGACACCACAGGTCCCATGACCTGCTCCATGGAGTTCGGCTCGCCGAAAGGCACCGCCTCGAACATGTCTTTGAGGATTCCGATCGCCTCGGCATATCGGCTGCGCGGGACGAGAAGGCGGGTGGTGAGGGCGCACCCTTGTCCGGCATGGAAGCAGACGGCGGCGCCGGTTTGCAGCGCCGTAGGGAGATCGGCATCGTCGAGCACGATATTGGCGGATTTGCCGCCCAGTTCCAGGAACACACGCTTCAGCGTAGGCGCGGCAGCTTCCATGATCCGGCGTCCCACCGCCGTCGAGCCGGTAAACGAAATGACGTCTACTCGCCGGTCTGTGACGATCTGCTCGCCAAGAGCCGCCTTATCGTGGCTGGTGATGACGTTGAATACGCCGGGCGGCAGCTCGGCCCGGGCCGCGGCCTCGCCCATCAGCGCCGCAGCCCAAGGTGTGTCCGGAGCTGCCTTGAGTACGACCGTACAGCCGGCGGCCAAGGCCGAGGCGGCTTTGGCAATGTTGATCTGCAATGGCACGTTCCAGGGCGTAATGGCACCGATGACCCCCGCCGCCTCCTTGACGACGAGGCGGCGCCTTGCCTCGCCCATGGGCAGAGACAGGCTCAAATCACGTTCCCACTCGTACTGCTCGGCAAGAGCAATCGGCCAAGCCATCATTTCGAGTGGTTTATCGAGGTGCAAAAGGTGCGTCATGAGGCGCGTGCATCCCGATTCAGCCATGATGCGATCCCGCCAATCGTCGGCTAGGTCCTGCATCGCCTTTTGCCAGCGACGCAGCGCCTGCACGCGCAACTCGACGTCAGCCGACCAAGCCGTCGCATCGAAGGCCCGTCGCGCAGCCGCGATCGCTTCATCCACGTCAGCGTGGGAAGCGTTCGCGGCCAAGCCAGCGGCGGTCCCCGTCACCGGCGACTCCACCGGATAGGTCAAGCGGTCTGCTGCCGGACGCAAGATGCCATCAATGTAGAGCCTGGATGCCTGATCATCACTCACTGCAACTCTCCCGTGGCGGCCCAATCGAGCCTTTGCCGATTATTATTGACCGAAGGCGATACCTGTGTTGGAGAAAAAGACAATATGTCAGCGCCGCTGTTGAGAAGCGGTGGCGACGCGCTCACGGTCTACCGACTTCACTCCAGGGCAGGGTGAAATCAGGCGGAGAAGCACCATCAATCATGGTGGTGTTATGGACACCGTGCCGCTTGGGATGCTTCTCGCGCAAGATGGCGATCAGCGCTATATCGACGCGATCAGGAGATTGAGATGAGCAGTCTGGTTAAGGAACTGACGCCGCAGAGCTTGGCAAGCATGCATCTGCCCAAGGACGTGGTATATAAAATCCCCGAATTGGGCCACCCGCAGTGGGTGCGGCGTCCGGCCGGTCACTGGTACCTTCCCTTGATGTTCGACGTTGCCGGCGGCGTGACGGTCAACGTGCTTCGTTACGAAAAGCCAGGGATCGTGGGGCGCCACATCCATGATGGGCCCGTTTATTCGTACACGATCGAGGGCAGCTGGTATTATCCGGAGCACGACTGGGTTGCCGAGGCCGGCAGCTTCGTCTGGGAGCCGACTGGTGATATCCATACTCTCACGGTGTCGACCGACAAGATGATGGCGCTTTACGTCATGCATGGCGGCCTGGTCTCCGTGGACAAGGATGACAAGCCCGTCGCCTATGATAATTGCCTCAGTCTTTTGTCGTATTGCGACCAGTGGTACCGTGATCACGGCCTGGGCGAAGACTACGTCAAGCAGTTCATTCGCTAATAATACACGAGCCTGATTGAGACTGATGTCGGCAAGCCGGGCCGTTGGAGAGGTGAGGGCGTTAGGGCCCTTGCCGAGCGCAATTCGCTAGCGACCATTAACGGGATCGCCGTCCACGCCCGTGGCGCCGCTTGGTCGATTGGCAAGGGCTGGGTCGAGTTTGACGGCACGCCTGGGGTAAGAGCGGCTAAGCGGAGCGTCCGTGCTTTAGCTTAACCGCACAACTTGGGTCCATCGTCAGCGCCCTGAAGGATTATGCGGGCGACTTGAAGCTTCCGGCCGATTCGCACCGTCTGCGCATGTCGATCATCATCGTTGTTCCGGATCCCGGCGCCACATCTCGATCCTAACGAAGACGGATCCGGAAGAGGGCAGGGAATGGACCCACCTTTGACGTCAAACTCTCCGATCAAATGCGTGTTGAGCATCCAGCCTTGAGGCGTTGCTGTTTGATGCATGCTATGCCTAATTGGTCTTCCAAAAACGAATAACCAGGAGAGAGAGTATGGCAAAGCACGTTTTGGTTGCGTTCACCGAGCCTGTCGATGGCCAGGAAGACACGTACAACGAATGGTACAACGAGACCCATATTCCTGAGATATTAAGTGTGCCCGGGATCATCAGTGCGCGTCGGTTCCGAACCAAGATCGTGAACGTAAGTGGCGCTCCTGCTTGGAAGTACATGGCGATCTACGAAGTTGAGACCGACGACCTCGGCGGAACTCTGAAGGCATTAGGAGAAACCACGAGCGAAGTAATCTCCGCGCTCGACCAGAGTAAGTCCGGCACCATCGTCGCCAAGGAGATCTTCTCTCTTAACGAAGCTGGATGATCAGATCGAGCCAGAGTGCTGGTGCGCGATTATAGCTCTACGCGATGTCGCTCTGGCTCTGTGCTGACTGCGCCAGAGGGATTGCGCGGACGATCTTGTTGGCGGGCATGCGGTATGATCAGTGGACAGCCGACCAGCAGCATGTCATTTATGAAGCATCGTCAGATTGATTCGGGCCTTTCAAGGTTACCGGGTATGACAAGCAAACCAGCGCGAAGATTGGCTTATAGCCGGCATGTCGTGGGCTAGCGCCTTGCAGGCTCAGTCGGGAGAAGATCGAGTGGCAGTTCAACAGGTGATGGAACGGGTCGTGGAGACTCGCGATCTCGGCTATCGCGTCTACGACGCTGATGGCCACTATTACGAGACCTACGACACGTTTCGCCGGCATCTACCAAAGAAGTTCCACAAGGACTTTCAATATGTCCAAGTGGAAGGGCGCACCAAGCTCGCCATCAACGGCCATCTGAGTGACTACATCCCCAATCCCACCTTTGATGTCGTAGCAGCGCCTGGGACCCACGAGCTTTGGTTCCGTGGTGACAACAAGGAAGGCAAGACACTTCGTGAGTTGACCGGTGACGTTCTTGCCGCGCAACCCGAGTTCTCACAGGCAGAAGCACGGCTCAAGCTGCTGGACGAGCAGAAGGTGCACGCGCAGCTTGTATTCCCGACGCTTGCCTCCGTGATCGAAGGCCATATGGGCAACAACGTGGAATTGGCTGCAGCTTGCGTTCATTCGCTTAATGCCTGGGTGGCCGACGAGTGGACCTTTAATTACAAGGATCGATTGTTCCCCTGCGCCTATATCTCGCTCGCGGATGTCGACCTCGCTTGCGACGAGCTGGATTGGGCGTTGGAACGCGGTGCGCGCTTGATCCTGATCCGCCCCGCCCCAGTTCCTGGCCTGTTCGGTCCTCGCTCGCCAGGCTCGCCCGAGTTCGACAAGTTCTGGGCCAAGTTGAACGAGTCCAACATCTTCGTCGTGCTCCACGTCTCGGATTCGGGCTATGATCAGATTTATCGCTGGTGGGGCAGCAGCAAGGCGAACGAAGCGCTTGCCTTCGATCGCTCCGATCCGCTGAAGGCCTGCATCGATCTGCAGGGGCGAGCGATTGCCGATATGATCTCGGCGTTGATTGCCCATGGTGTCATGGACCGCTTTCCCAACATCCGCTGGGTTTCCGCCGAAAACGGTTCGATATGGGTTCCGCATCTCGTGCATATGCTCAAGCGCGCTTACGGCCAGATGCCTAAGAGCTTTGCAAAAGACCCGGTCGAGACATTCCAGGAGTGCGTTTACGTCGCGCCTTATTACGAGGAAGACCTGAACGAACTGAAGCAGCACGTCTCGGCCGACCGCATGCTGTTTGGCAGCGATTGGCCACATCCGGAGGGCCTGCTACTGCCTCTGGACTTCATCAACGAAGTGAAAGACTTCACGCCCGCCGAGCAACAAAAGTTTATGAGCTCGAACCTCAAAGGGCTGCTCGAAGGCAAGCGTTGAGGATCGGCGCGCTATCTCGCCTATCCTTCAGTCCACCAAATCGAGCGGTGCGGCCGCTCCAGCTTTGTAAGGCTAACACGCATCATGGCTCAGACAGAAGTCGATCCCACCTGGGGTCCTGCCTACGGTGATCGGTTCGACTATCGCGTCGATATCCTGCGGCGCCGCAATCCGGTCACCGCGACTGCGCAAGATGGCACGCAACTGGGGCGGACCGAGCGCGCTTTGTTGGTGGACGAACAGAACCATGGCCTGGTCTTCTACTTTCCACGCAACGATGTCGATCTGTCGAGGCTGGAGAAGATCGAAGGGCGGGTCAGCCATTGTCCGTACAAGGGGGTAGCGACCTACTGGACCTTGGCAGGCGGCGACCACGACCGCCCGGTCGCATGGGCGTACGAGACGCCGTATCCTGAAGTCGGCCAGCTCGCCGACCACATCGCCTTCTACCAAGATCGCGTAACCGTCTCGATCGGCGTCGCAATCTTCCCGATCCCAAAGAAGGTGTAGGCGGGGGCATGGTTGAGGACCCGACGAACGATTTCTATGACAAGACATGGGGGGATCTGCAGGATCTCATCCGTATCATCGATTTGCAGCCGACTGCCGAGAACGTTTTTACGGCACCGCCGCATCTCAATGCACCGCGCAACGTCGTCGAAGGCAGTCAGATGCTGGCGCAGGCAGTCGTCGCAGCCGGAAAGGCCGTGCCCGACAAACGGGTTATCTCAGCCTACGCGCAGTTCGTCCGGGTTGCCGGTTTCCACATCCCCCTCGATTTCAGGACGGAGATCCTGCAGTCGGGGCGCACTTTCGCTAGCGTCCTTGTCTCGGCGGAGCAGGAGGGCAAGCTTCGATGCCCGGCGATGCTGTTGCTTGACAAGGACGTACCCGACTTGATTGCGCATCAGGTGGGGATGCCGAAGGTACCGGGACCTGACGCGTGCCCCGACTTTGACTTCGGGATGTCCGGTCGCGACGCCCGCTTCGTCAACGGCGACTACACGCCACACGAAGATCGCCTGGGTCCGCCGGTTCTGCATTGCTGGATGCGCTGCCGGGACAAGCCCGAGACCCAACTGCTGAACCAGGCACTGCTCACCCAGTGCGTGGGTCACATGACCATAGGCGCCGCCATGCTGCCTCACGAGGGCGTCAAGGAAGGCGACGCGCATGTGACTATGTCGACGGGCGTCATGTCGATCGCGATCGCCTATCATGCGGATGCCGATGTCTCGGAGTGGATCCTTTACTCCAACCCCTCGATCTACGCGGGGCGGGGGCTGGCTCAGGGACATGGCACAGTGTTTTCACAAGATGGCGTGCTGCTGGCATCCTACACCGTCACCGCAATGATCCGCGGTTTCGACCGACCGCTTGACGGCCTCGACGTTGCTGCGAACCAGTTGATATAGGATGGGTCCGGCGGGCGGTCCCTTGAAGGTATTTCGCCCGATCCAACCTGGACGCTTGAATTTGCCTCGCAGGTGCCTTGATCGAGCATCTGCGGAGCCACATCCAAATTCTCGACGTAGCGGTGTCGGTCAACCCACAACCGGAAACGCGCCGCCATCGACGCGCAGGTTCACCTGGTTGATGTACCCGGACAGCGGACTGGCCAGGAACGTCACCATCGTCGCGATGTCATCGACATGACCGACGCGATGCACCGTCTGCGGCTGCTGCTTGAGCAGGAACGCTTCGCTCTTCGCGCGATCGTCGCCCCAGCCTTCCCGCTCGCCGATGGCCTTGAACCAGGCCTTGACCGAGCGGGTGTAGATGATGCCCGGCAGCACGCAATTGACAGTCACGCCCGATCCCGAGAGCGCCTTTGCTGCCGACGCGGTCAACCCCATCAATGCGGTTTTCGCGACGCCGTAGTCAGGCAATTCGCCCGAAGGAAGCCAGCCTCCCACGCTGCCGATGTTGATGACGCGGCCCCATTGCTGCTCCTGCATGGAGGGGACGAGCCGCTGCATCATGCGGACCGCGGCGCCGACGTTCATGTCGTACGTGCGGTTCCAGTCTTCAGGTGTGACGCCGAAGAACGAACTCACGCTGCTGTTACCCGCAAAGCCGGCCGCATTGTTGACCACGATGTCGATGGCGCCGAGTGCGTCCTTTGCAGCGTTGCACACGCTGTCTGCTCCGGCGTCGTCCGCCACATCGCCAAGCGCAAGGATCGCGGTACCTCCCGCGGCCGTGATCGCCTCGACCACGGCCCGACCCCGCCGTTCGCTGCGTCCATTGACAACGACCGAGGCCCCTTCCGCCGCGAGGGTGCGGGCAATCGCCTCGCCGATGCCGGCGGTACTTCCGGTCACGATTGCTCGTTTGCCGCTCAGTTGCAGGTCCATGAAGCACACATCCCTTTGTCATCCAAGTCATCACAGAATCTCATCGAATAAGATCACACAATTTGCACATGGATGAAATCAAATATAGATCGATCTAGTCCGTGATATTGATTTCTCTGCGGTAGATATATTGTTGGCTCGAAATTTAAATAAACAGTCACAGCGACCTTGATCGTTGGGAGAGAGTGGATGAATATCGGCTTGAACGGCAAAGTAGCACTCGTCGCAGGCGGTAGCCGTGGATGTGGTCTGGCAATCTCGAAAGAACTTGCGGAGGAGGGCGCTTTCGTCGTCTTGACTGGCCGCGAACCCGATATCGTCGCGCAAGCGGTAGAGGTCATCAAGAATGAAGGCGGTCGTGCCCACGGCGTGGTCGGCGGCATGGTGACACAGAAAGAAGCCGACCGTCTCGTGGGCGAAGCAACCGAGGTGTTCCACACGCCGGACATCCTGGTGGTCAATCCGCCCACGCCGGGCAACGTGGAAGGCTTTCTGCACAACTCAGACGAAGATTATCTCGCTGCGCATGAGAACTACACCATGTCGTTGGTCCGCCTTTCGCGCCTGGTCATCCCGGCCATGCAGGAGAGGCGATGGGGACGCATCATCGCCATGGCGTCGATCGGGGTGAAGACGCCCCATCTGCGGTTTTCCTTGCCCGCGCAGAACACGCGCGTCGCTTCCGCGGCGGTGGCCAAGACCATGTCCTATGAATTCGCCAAGGACAACATCACGGTCAACACCATCGCCACTGGTCCTTTCCCCTCCGCCCTATCTGATGAGTACAACAACAGCGCTGGTTATGCCCCGGACCGGATCGCCAAGTCGACGCCGATGGGGCGTCTCGGCCGGACCGAGGAGATGGCCGCGATCGTGGCCTTCCTATGCTCCGACCGCGCCAGCTTCGTTTCGGGTGAGACCATCCGCGTCGATGGGGGCTCCACCTTGAACCTGTTTTGATCATCGCCCGACTTGGCCTCGGCTCTGCCGGCGATAGGGTCTGGCGGGATGAACTGGTCGTTGGCGACTTCCTGCCGGCGATGCCGAAACACATATCGACGATCGATGGGTCACGCTGGGATTGCTCGGGACCAGAATTAGCCAAGAGCATTCGGCTTTTCGCGCCGTGGATGCTGTAGGAGAAGAACGCCATGGATGATGTGCAAGCCGATACCATCGAAACCGTAGCGGCACCGCTGTTCGAGCCAATCGCGCTCCGTTCCATGACGGTGCGCAATCGGATCGCCATGGCCCCGATGACGCGCGAATACTCGCCCGGCGGCGTTCCCACCGTTGACGTCGTCGAATACTACCGGCGTCGGTCGGCCGGGGGTGTCGGCATGATCGTGACCGAGGGCACGGGCATTGATCATCCCGTGGCGGTCGATGGCACGGCGATCCCGCATATGTACGGCGATGCCGCCCTGGAAGGCTGGCGCGCGGTGGTCGACGCCGTGCATGCGGAAGGGGCGGTGATCGTGCCGCAGCTGTGGCATCAAGGCTGCTTGCGAGACCCGGCCCGATCCGCCTTGCCCGAGCATCCGGGACATCGGCCTTCTGGCTTGTGGGGCACCCCCGGAGTGGTCTCTTACGAGGCCGACTTCATCGAGCGGGTCAGCAAGCCGACTGAAGCGATGACTGAGACAGACATCGCCGACGTCATCGCCGCGTATGGGCGCTCTGCCCGCCATGCCATAGACGTTGGCTTCGACGGCGTGGCTATTCATGGTGCGCATGGATACCTGATCGACACGTTCCTCTGGCGCGACACCAACAGGCGTACAGACCGCTTCAACGGCGATGCGCGCGCTCGCGCCCTTTTCGGGTCCGAGGTCATTCGTGAGGTCCGCCGTCAGGTGGGCGAGGACAAGCCGATCATCCTGCGCATTTCGCAGCACAAGCAGCAGGACTACAAAGCGCGCTTTGCCGATACGCCGGACGAGCTTGAGATTATTCTGGGAGCACTCTCCGAGGCCGGCGTCGATCTGTTCGATGCCAGCAGCCGCCGCTTTGACATGCCCGCCTTCGAGGGTTCCGAAACCACGCTGGCAGGCTGGGCCAGGAAGCTGACCGGCAAACCGAGCATGGCGGTGGGCGGCATCGGCCTCAACAACTGGATGCAGGACACCTTGAAGGGCAGGGGCGAGACTCTGGCGCTCAACAATCTGGACGCGGTGCGCCGTCTTTATGACCAGGGAGTGTTCGACATGATTGCGGTCGGTCGGGCGCTCATCAGCGATCCTGACTGGGTCCAGAAAGCGCGCGCAGGCGGCACTTTCACGCCGTATGATCAAGCCGCGCTGTCAGAGTTGAGATGAGGACGGAGCTTACTGCTCCCCTTTTTCGACGCTTTACGAGGTATGGGAACATCTCCAATCGCACGGTGCAGGTGGCGTGAGCCGTCATACCACCCGAGATGCCATTGATCGTTCGCTTTTCGTAGCACAAGTTGAGCGCTACGACGTGCGGACGATCTGCAATCCGCAGGAGCGTGAGGCGATGCTGGGGGTGATCAGCCAAGCGGATGTCTGCATACTCGACACCACCACCAAGCGCTTTCGGCAGCCGCCCGCGAGGGAGTCACCGCTTGATCTCGCCGGCAAGGCTCAAGAAGCTCATTGACCTGTCAGTCGCCACCGCCAGATCTCATGAGACCCTCACATGACCGACATTGAGAAGCTGCTCGCGATACATGCGATCAAGGACGTACTCGCTAAGAAGCTCCGCTACATGGACCTCAAGATGTGGGACGATTACGCGAGCTTGCACGCGCAAGATGCCTATTCCGAAACGTGGAAGCACAGCCTTCCAGCCGATGATCAACCCGTCTCGGCGGAGGGAACCCGAGGCCGCGTTGTCGGCCCCCAGGCGATCGCCGGGCAATTGGCTAGAGTCTTCACCCATCCGACACCCATCACCTCGGTCCACCACTGTCACGGCGCTGAGATCGAATTCCTTTCCGACACCGAGGCGAAAGGCATCTGGGCGATGGAAGATTCACTATGGTGGCAGAACGGCGGCGTCGAAGAGCATCTGCACGGCTACGGCCACTACTACGAGACTTTTCGCAAGGAAGGTGACCGGTGGCTTTTCACTTCGCGTCAACTTATCCGCCTCCGCGTCGACATGACGCCGAGCTTCTGGTCTCGCATCAACGCCTGAGCGCTTACCTTCAATCGGTTGAGGGAGGGGCAGGTATCATCTGATCAATGTGTTTCAGCATCGCGCGAGCTTCAGGGTCGCCTGTCATCAGGCGGTTGGTGCGCCGCTGGATCAGCCACTTGCCGTCTTGGCGCACCATCTCCCACTTGTTCGCCGAGACCCGCCAGGGATAGAAGCGCTCGTCTCCGTCGGGCCGCATCACGCAGCTGTAATTCAGGGCCACCGCCGTGTTGCCATCGATGTGGACGTGGGGCACTCCCATGACGTGGCAGACGCCTTCGGGCACTTGGCCGAAGTGGCGTTCCTCAAACACCTTGGCGATTGCCTCGTGCCCTTGGCAGGAATGCACGCCGCCGATGTCGTATATGCCGTCCTCGGTCCATAGCTGGGCGAGAATGCGGGAACGCTCGAGACGGTCCGACACGTCAACCAGCGGACCATAACTGGCGATCACCTGGCGGATCTCGATTTGATCACGCTGCCAGCGCGCTTCCGCTTCCAGCGCGGCGAGGCGCTCGTCAATGGTGCCTTGCGGCTGCATAGGGTCTCCCATATCCCTTGTTGCGGCACTTAGATCATGAGAGCCACTGCCCGGCACTCGGAAGCTGTTTTGCAGCATATACGCGATGGTCAATCCGTATCGCACGAAAGGAGCTCGCCAGGCTGGACCGGGGTTCGTGATCGCGGCATCGATCCCAGGTAGTTTGATCTTGAGAGCAGCGCCATGGATGACACCCGCCCCGATCCGAACGTAAGGGTATTCGGCAGCCCGCATCGCTACTACCAGGGACCCGACGCGCTGGAAGGGCTCCCGCGCATTTGCGCGCAGAGTGGCTCCACGCCATTCCTGGTCGTCGATGCGGACGTGCTGGCGCTCCTTGGAGATCGTCTGGCCAAATTGTTCGAGGACGCGACTCACCAGATCGCGGCCATCCGGGGCGAGGTGACCGCGGCCCTGATGGACGATCTGGCGGCGCACGCTCGCGCTGCCGGGGCTGATCTGGTGGTCGGCATGGGTGGAGGCAAGGCGCTCGACATCGGCAAGGGCTGCGCGATCCGGGTGGGCGCACGCTTCATCTCAGTACCCACCGTCGCCTCGAACGATAGCCCGACCGCCAGCGGGCTAGCCGTCTATGACGAACATCATCGGATGGTCGCCGTGGAGTCACTGGGTCGCAATCCCGAGGCGGTGGTGGTCGATACCAAGCTTGTGGCGGGCGCGCCTGCGCAATTCCTGCGCGCCGGTATGGGCGACGCCATCGCGAAGAAGTTCGAAGGTGAGGGGTCGCAGGCGCATGGCGGCTTGAACGCGCACTACACGCGCCAACTTCGCACCGGCGCCTACATCGCCAATGGTTGCTATGAGACGATCCGCGAATTTGGCGAAGCGGCGATGGCGGCAGCCGGAGGCGGCACTCCCAATGAGGCGTTCGAGGCGGTCGTCGAGGCGAATATCCTGATGGCCGGCCTTGGCTTCGAGAACATGGGGCTCAGCCTCGCGCATGGGCTCACGCGCGGGCTGGTGCGCACGCCGGTGGTGGACCGGGCGCCGCATGGCTACCACATTGCCTATGGTGTGCTGGTGCAACTGGCGGCTGAAGGGCGGTCCGAAGCCTTTATCGCCGACCTTGCCGACTTCTACGGACGGATCGGTCTGCCGCGTAGCCTGACCGAAATGGGGCTCGAGATCATCGAGCCTGAGACGCTGCGATTGATAGCGGAGAACACCGCCGTCGCGCCCAAGGGTGCCTACCTCATCGTGGCTTATGACGCGGACGCGCTCATCGCGGCGATGGAGTCCACCGAGGATCGTTTCCGTCGCACCGTGAGGAGCGCGGAGCATGCCTGAGTTCATTGGCAAAACCGTTCTCGTGACTGGCGGCACTGGTGGCATTGGCGGAGCGATCGCTGCGGCCTTCGCCAAAGCCGGCGCCAGCGTGATTGCGACCGGGTGGGGCGAGGCAGAGCTCCGAGCGCGGCGTGCCGATCCTGAATTCGCCGGCATTGACATTCGCGAGCTGGACGTCGGCAGCGATGCCGCGGTCGAAGCGCTGGCACGCGATACGGCCACACTCGACGTTCTTGTCAATTGCGCTGGGATTTCGGCGCGAGACAAGCCGTTCGAGGTCGCGACCTTCCAGCGCAATTACGACATCAACATGCTAGGAACGCTACGAACCTGCAACGCCTTTCTGCCGCATCTGGAGGCATCTGGCGCCGGTGCGATCGTCAACACCGCATCGATGATGAGCTATCTGGGAAGCGGCACGTCTCCTGCCTACGCCGCGGCCAAGGGGGCGGTGGCGCAAGCGACCAAGAGCATGGCCATCGCCTGGGCACCCAAGAACATCCGGGTCAACGCCGTCGCACCGGGGTGGATCAAAACGCCAATGTCGGCGACAGCCGTTCACGAACCTTCCTTTTCCGAGCGTGTCGTGGCGCGTACGCCGATGGGAGACTGGGGGGAGCCGCATCACCTTGCCGGACCCGTGTTGTTCCTCGCTTCGCCAGCAGCAGCTTGGGTGACCGGGATCATCCTGCCGGTCGACGGCGGTTATCTCGCCTATTGAGGATAAAGGGCGATGCAAGCTGCTGTCTTCCACCTGGATGATCGCAAGTTGGTTGTGGAGGATGTGCCCGAACCTACGCCGGGTATCGGGCAAGTCGTCGTGCGCGTGCATCGTTGCGGCATCTGCGGCAGCGACCTGCACATGGCGCAAGGGCATGGCGCCTCGTTTGCAGATGGCACAATCACCGGGCATAAGGTCGCCGGCGAGGTCGTCGCCATCGGCAGTGGAGTTACGCGCGTCGCGATCGGCGATACCGTTGCCGTGCTACCACTCCTGAGCTGCGGGACGTGTGTCTCCTGCCAAGTCTGGCGACCCCGCAGGCTGCGGCACGGCGCAGATGCTGGGCTCACATAAAGAAGGCGGGGGATATGCGGAATACCTCCTCACGAACGAGATCTGGTGTGTAAGATTGCCGCAGGCCCTGAGGTTCGAAGACGGGGCGCTGGTGGAGCCGCTGGCTGTTTCGTTGCGCGCGATCTAAGCGTCCGGCCTCACGCCGGGTGACAAGGTGCTCGTCATAGGGGGCGGGCGCGATTGGGCTGGCCGCCGCCTATTGGGCACGATTGAGCGGCGCGGGCAAGATTGCAGTCTCGGCAACCTCAACGCGGCGTCAGGATGTGGCGATGGCGATGAAGGCCACTGCGTTCATCGTGCCGCAGGAAGGGCAGTCACTTGCAGATCAAGCCGCTGCCGCGCTCGGCGGCGCCCCTGATATCGTGGTGGAACGCGCCGGCTTTCCCGGCTCGCTCAATGCCGCTGTAGCGGCGGTGAAGCGACGCGGCACGATCATGGCTCCGGGCTTTTGCTGGACACCGGACAGCTCCAGCGGGATGGCCGCGATGATGAAGGAGGCGACGATCCGCTACACTCACATCTATGACCGCCGCGAGTTCGAGATCGCGACCGACGCGATGGGTGCCGGCCATGTCGAGCCTCGCGCCATGATCACCAAAGTCGTCGGCCTCAAGGATGTGCCGGCATCCTTCGAAGAGCTACGCGGACCGAACAGCCAGAGCAAGGTGATGATCCGCCCGGCTCGAGCTAAGTGGCTCTGGCGGAAACGACCTGCGTGGTGTCGCGCAAAGCAAAGCGCCAACCCTCGGACGTATGGGCGTTACTCATCCTGTTGGCGGCTCTGACGACGATCGCGGGTGAGCGGATCATCGTCAGACGTACAGCACGGCCCGGATAAAGCGATCACACAGGCATGATGGCCGGACGACCCGACCGATAGCGTCACCCGGGATCTGATCAGTACCGCTGGATCCAACCACCATCGACGTTGAGGATCTGACCGGTCATCCACCTGCCGGCATCGGAGACCAGCAGCAGAAGCGCACCGCACAGCGCATCTGGCGTGTCGCGCGGCTGGATCACGCAGCGATTCACGATGGACTGCACGAAGGCGTTATCGTCGGGCGTCATGGCGAGACCGGCGTCCGTCTTGGTCATCCCGGGCGCGATGGCGTTCACGCGGATATTCTGTCCGCCAAGTTCGGCTGCCAGCGTCGTGGTGGTGCCGGCCAAGGCAAGTTTTGTGATGCCGTAGAGGCTCTGCGCCGGGAAAGCGCCAGCGGACAACTGGTTGACGATGGCGCCGCCGCCCCGCTCGTTCATGCTGGCGGCAACCGCCTGGGTGCAGTTGATGGCGCCCCAGACATTGACGGCGATGAATTTATCGAATTCGTTCTTGCCGGTCGAGATCGTGGCGGAGGCCCCCATCTCGAGCATCAGCGCCGCATTGTTCACCAGAATGTCGACGCCGCCGAACGCCTCGATCGCGCGGGCAACCATCGCTTGGACCGAAGTGGGATCGACAATGTCGACCTGAACGCTGACGGCCTTGCCGCCTTGGCCATTGATCTCGTTGGCAACGCGTTCGGCACCCTCACCATTGAGATCGGCCACGATCACGCTGGCGCCTGCATTGGCAAGCGCGATGGCATAAGCACGCCCGATCGAATTACCGCGTCCGCCGGCGCCGGTGACGATTGCCACTTTGCCAGTGAGATCGAAATTTTGATTGGTGAAATCAGCCATCAATAAGTCCTCTTCTCATCCGCGCGTGATCGGGCGGCTTTTGGCGATACGGATCGCGCGGGCGATAAACGAGTGTTTGTAAGCGATGTCAATCATGAGAATTCCGGGGCCAGGGTTAGCCGAGTTACTGCAACCCGCATCGCTGCGCTGTCGCCTTGGCGGTTCTAGCCAATCGTGGCGAGAACGGTCCCGACCTCATGTGCTTCGCCCGGAGCGATCAGGATGTGCAACTTGCCGCTGGCCGGCGCTTCCACCTCGTTGGTCGACTTGTCACTTTCCAGCAGGAAAAGCGGCTCGCCTTCGACGACATCATGGCCGTCCGCTATCAGCCATTCGGCGACAGTACCTTCGCTCATCGAGAAGCCGATCTTGGGAAGTAGGACTTCAGTGCTCATGGGACACCTTCATGCAAAGGGCTTTGGCCGCATCGACGATGCGCGCAGAATCGGGAACGAAAGCGGTTTCCAGGGGACGGGAGAATGGCACCGGGCAGAAGGCGCTGCCTAAACGGTGCACTGGGGCCTTGAGCCTGCCGAATAGCTCATGGGCAACCGTCGCGGCGATCTCCGCGCCGGCGCCGAACGGCTTGACGGCTTCGTGCACGATCAGCAGGCGTCCGGTCTTGGCGACGGAGGCCAGTACGGCCTCCTTATCCCAGGGCTGGATCGTGCGCAGGTCGATCACCTCCGCAGATAGGCCTTCCCGCTCGAGCTTTGCTGCCGCTGTGACAGCCTCGACAGCCAGCCTGGAGTAAGACACGATGGTCAGGTCGCTGCCTTCTCGCCGGATTGCGGCCTTGCCAATCTCGATCTTGGCTTCGGGGTCGGGCGCTGGCCCGCTCGATCCATAAAGCAGTATGTTCTCGATGAAGATGCACGGGTCGGGATCATCGATGCAGGCGCGAAGCAAGCCATAAGCATCGGCGGGCGTGGACGGCGCCACCACCTTCAATCCTGCGACGTGCGAAAACCAAGACTCGAAGTAGTCACCATGCTGGCCGCCCGAGGCGATGCCGGCCCCTGTCATCATGCGGATCGTAATGGGAACGCCAGTTTGGCCACCCGACATGAAGCGCAACTTCGCCGCGTGGTTGACGATCATGTCCATCGCTACGGTCGAGAAGTTCATCAGCATGATTTCGGCGACCGGGCGGTAGCCGGCAAGGCTGGCGCCGATTGCGGCCCCGATGATAGCTTGTTCTGATATCGGCGTGGATCGCACCCGATGGTCCCCGAAGCGAGTGGACAGTCCTTTGGAGATGCCCATCACGCCGCCGTCTTCTGGGTCGGCAACGTCTTCACCCAGCAACAGCACCTTGGGATTCGCCGCCATCGCATCGACAAAGGCGAGGTTGAGCGCCTTGAGGACGGAGGTGCGCGCCGGGGCAGGGGAGGTCGACGCCTGGTCCTGAGTAGCGGTGGCGTTCATGCGTAGCTCTCCTGAGGCACGATGCTTGGATCGGCGAAGACATCGCGTCGCAGTTCGGCGACGTCAGGTAACGGGGCGGCAAGCGCGAAATCGACAGCATCATCGATCGCGCCTTCCACATCCTGTTCGATCTTCGCGAGAACAGCTTCGTCGGCAATGCCTCTGGCGATCAGATCGGCGCGGAAGCGGGGGTATGGGTCAGCGGCGATGGCTGCCTGCTTCTCAGCCTTGTCCATGTAGGCATCGGCATCGCCCATGACGTGCCCATGGAAGCGGAAGGTCATGGCCTCGATCAGGGTGGGACCTTCACCGTCGCGCGCCCGGGCAACGGCCTCGGCCGCGACGGCGTACATCGCGGCTGGATCGTTACCATCCACCTGAACGCCGGGGATGTTGTAAGCCACGGCGCGGTCGGCGATGCACTTGGCGGCGGTCGCCTTGGCATAAGTCGTGTGTTCGCCGTAGCGGTTGTTCTGGCATACGAAGACGACCGGAAGCTTCCAAACCGCAGCCAGGTTCAAGGCTTCGTGGAACGCGCCGATGTTGGACGCGCCATCCCCGAAATAGGCTACCGCAACGCGCTTGCTGCCGTCGAGTTGAGCCGCCCAGGCCAAGCCGTTGGCAATCGGCATCGACGAGCCGACGATGCCGGTGGTGACCATGATCCCCTTTGCCGGCTAGGTGAGGTGCATCGGCCCGCCCTTGCCTTTGCAAGTGCCGGTCGCTCGTCCGGCCACTTCCGACCAGAGTTCACGCAGCGGCATACCCTTTGCGAGCATGTCGTGAATGCCACGATAGATGGTGCAGATCGTATCCTCGTCGTTCAGCGCCGCAGACATTGCAGAGGGGATCACCTCTTGCCCGCGATAGCTGTAGTAGGGGGCGACCAAGCGGCCGCTGGTCAGAAGCTTTCGCGATCGTTCGTCGTTTGCCTTCAGCAACGCCATGCTGCGAAAGATCGTCATCAACGTGTCTGCATCGGCCGTGAAGCTGTTGTTCACTCTCACTCTCCCGTGAGTCGATATCGTGGGCACCGCGACCGCTTGGCTAGTGCCGAGTTCGCGAGCATCACAGTCTTAGTGTAACATGCCTGGCACATCAAGACTTGGAGAGGAAGCATCGGTTTAGCACTATGCTGTCCATTCTCAGCCGGCGGATGGGCGGCCCACCCCTGGCTCGCCACCGTCGATAGCGATGATCTGACCCGTAATGCTCCGTCCGCCCGTGGATGCCAGGAACACCATCCCCGCGGCAATCTCTTCGGGTTCGACAATCCGGCCGAGTGGGATGCTGGCGGCGTATCTTTCCACCACCTCCGGGTTCCGCTTCATCTCCTCTTCCAAAGACCAGGAGCGTGTCATCCCCGGCGCGATGCCGTTCACCCGCACATTGAAAGGCGCAAGCTCGGCGCCAAGCGAACGCACCGCATGGTTCAGTCCTGCCTTGGCGATCCCGTAGGGCATCATGCCATAAGCCGGACGCAGGCCAGCGCCCGAACTGGTCACCAGGATCACGCCCTCGCCGCGTTCCTTCATGTGCCTGGCCGCGCGGTTCATCAGCGCCATGTTGTGCACGATGTTGGTTTGCAGCAGCCGTTCGTATTCATGGATCGCTAGTTCCCCTGCCGGACCGTAGGTGGAGGGTGTCGCAGCGGCATTGCAGATCACCACGTCCATCGCACCGAGGCGATCGAGCGCCTCGTCGAACGCGGCCAGCGTGGCTTGCAGATCGTCAAGATCGCAGCCGATCCCAATCGCCACATCGCGGCCTACGTTGACGTCGATTTCGCGCGCCGCTTCCACCGCATCGTCGGCGTTCCGGCTGGTGATGGCGACGGTTGCGCCATGATCGACAAAAGCCTGGGCGATCGCTCTGCCGATGCCCTTCGTGGCGCCGGTGATGAATGCCTTTTTGCCCGTCAGATCGAACAGGGATCGTGGCATCGTCATTCTCCCACTCATCTTTTGCCATTGTATCCGGAGTTAGGCTGCGGCGCGAACGGCTGGCAATTGCCGCGCGAGAGCAGGCTGAGAAATTGCGTATGTGATCGCTGGAGAGACCTGCCCACGACCAGGGATGCTGTGGCCTTGACCCCTGTGATCACGGCGGCGAGCATGGTGGAACACGCGAACGGAAACGGTGGTCTGGCATGAACGGTGCGGCAGCATGAGCTATCTGGAAAAGAGAGCGGACTTGTCCGGCAAGGTAGCGGTGGTGACCGGCGGGGCGGGCGGACTGGGATGGCCGATCTCACGCGACCTGGCCCGGGCGGGCGTGCAGGTGGCATTGTGCGACCGCGACCAGGTCGCTCTGGATAGCATCGCCGAGGAAATGTCGGCAATGTCGGTCAAGACTTTGTTGCGCCACGCTGACGTTCGCGATCCTGAAGCCATGGAGGGTTTCTTCCAGGAGATCGACGCCGAGTTCGGCCGCGTCGACATCCTGGTCAATGTGCCGGGGGGCGGCTTCGTCGCACCGCTGATGGAGACCCGGCCCAAGGGTTGGCAGGCTGTGGCCAATCAGAACTTCTTCTACGTTCTGGACACCACGCAGCAGGCCGTTCGCCGCATGCGAGCGCAAGGTGGCGGCGGCTCTATCATCTACGTCACCTCGGTTGAGGCGCATCGCGGCGTGCCCAATCGTGCCATCTATGGCTCGATGAAAGCTGCCGTGGCCCATCTGGCGAAGACTTTGGCGATGGAGTTCCATGCCGACGGAATCAGGGTCAACTGCATTGCACCTGACATCTTCCCGACGCCAGGGAGCGGGGGGCAACCATTCGAACCCGGTTCGGCACAGGACAAGTTGAACCAGTCCATCTCGATACCGATGGCTCGTTTCGGCACCGGGGAGGATCTGACCGGTTGCATTCTGTTCCTCGCGTCGAACCTGTCAGCCTACGTCACGGGATCAACCGTACATGTCGACGGCGGCACCTATGGGGCGAGCGGCTGGTTCAACTGGCCCGAGGAGGGTTGGATGAACACGCCGCCCGCGCAGATCCTCGACATGCTTGCCGAACGGCACCACGGCTGAACCCGGCCAATATGAGCGGGTGGGCGATGGCTGAGCGAGCTTGCTTGACAACCTCGTGACGCGCTGTAGCCCGGGCATCATTGCTTACAAAGTGTATGTCGCCCTAAGGCGGCATGATCGAACGGCGGGAAGGTAGAGGATCGAACATGGTCAAAGTCATGGAAGGCGTGCGCATCCTGGAAGTTGCGCAGTTCACATTCGTTCCGGTGGCGGGCGCCCTCCTGGCGGATTGGGGTGCTGACGTCATCAAGATCGAGCATCCGGTACGCGGGGACACCCAGCGCGGCTTCATCAATCTCGACGGCGTTCCGATCAACCCCGAGCGCAACGTGATGATGGCGCATCCCAACCGCGGCAAGCGCAGCGTGGGTATCGATGTCTCGAAGCCGGAAGGTCAGCAGCTGATTTACGATCTGGCCAAGGAGTGCGACGTCTTCCTGACGAACTACCTGCCCGAGCAGCGCCAGAAGCTCAAGATCGACTTGGAGCACATCCGCGCGGCCAATCCGAACATCATCTATGCACGCGGCAGCGCGCTTGGCGACAAGGGGCCCGAGCGCTTGAAGGGTGGCTTTGATTCAACGGCATTCTGGGCGCGTGGCGGTTCGGCGATGTGCGTCACGCCCGCGGAACTCGGCAGCCCGCTGACTCAGCCAGGACCAGCTTACGGCGACACGATCGGGGGGACCAACATCGCCGGCGGCATCAGCGCGGCATTGTTCCATCGCCAGAAGACAGGCGAGGCGGTGGAGCTTGACGTGTCGCTGCTCTCGTCGGGCATCTGGGCCGTCGGCATGGGGCTGGCGGTCACCATTGAGTCGGGCAAGTGTCAGGCGCCCAAGATGCCGGCTTCGGGTGGAGCAAAGGGGAATCCCTTCGTCGGCGTGTTCCAGACCGCGGACGGGCGGCATCTCAACCTGACCGTCCTCACTCCCGGACCCTACCTTGCGGATACCTGGGAGCACCTTGGCAAGCCGGAGCTGATGCAAGACGAGCGCTTCAACACGGCACAGGCACTGATGACCAACTGGGTGGAAGGAAGCGTGGAGGTGACCCGCGCAATCGCCAGCCAGCCGATGTCCTACTGGTTGGAACGCTTCAAAACGCTGCGCGGCCAATGGGCTCCATACCAGACTCTCGACGAGATCGCCCGCGATCCGCAGGCGCTCGAGAACGATATGATCATCGATGTCGAGGCGACGGACGGAGGCGCACCGATCAAGCTCGCTGCCGGTCCGGTGCAATTCAATCACGAACCGACGCAAGCGGGTCGATCGCCCGAGGCTGCCGAGCACACCGAAGTCGTGCTCATGGAACTTGGCATCGAATGGGACCGGATTGAGGCACTCAAGGCGAGCGGCGCGGTCGCCTGATCAGCAGCGTCCGGACTGGCCGGACTGGCGCGCAGACCCTGGCGCCAGTCCGGTGCAAGCCAAACGCAAGGATGCCTTCGATACAGCAGCTGCCACTGCATTGAGGCATCCGGGTCGTTTTGCCGCCCGCTTAAAACTGGATTGCCGGTCAGGGGAGTTCGACCACGTGCTTGCCCAGGCCCTTGCCTGCGAGCATCGCGACATAGGCCTCGGCGGCGAGCGACAACCCTGTGCTCACAGTCTCATCGTAGGCCAGCGTGCCGGCGGCGAGGCGTTCGGCCAGCCAGGCACGACCGGCTTGATGCAGATCCTGATGCTCGGTCCAGGCAAAACCCTGAATGCTCAACTGTTTGCGCAAGATAAGGCGGAAGTTGGTTAAGGCGATCGGATCGCCGTTGCGGTAGTGTGCAGCCAACCCGCAAAGGACCACGCGCCCACCCGCGACCATCGAGTGCAATGCGGGATCGAGCGAGGGTGCGCCCACGTTTTCGAACAGAACATTGATGCCGGCGGACGCCGCCGCCGAAAGCCGTTCGCTCAAGCCGAGAGGCCGATGGTCCAGACACACGTCGTAGCCGTAGCGGGAGACGGCAAGGCGGCACTTGTCTTCCCCACCGGCGATACCCAGGACGCGTGCGCCGCGCTCTCGCGCGAGCTGCCCGCACACGCTGCCGACCGGGCCGGTCGCGGCCGAGATCAAGATCGTCTCGCCTGGCTGTACGGCTGCTAGTGTCATTCCCACCCAAGCCGTCAGGCCCGATGCTCCCAGTGCACCGAAGTACACCGTGGTTGGCCAACGCGGATCGGCTGCCAAGACCTCGACCTCAGCGGCGCGCAGTACGTTCCAAGTCCGCCACCGCCCGGTTGCTAGAACCATGGAGCCGACAGGAACCTGCGCCGCTCGCGATTGCACCACCTCGCCGATGATGCGGCCCTGCACCGGCCAAGTGCCGCCGCCATCGCCACTGCCGATCATGGCGAAACTGAGATAGGGGTCGAGCGACAGCCAGCCCGTGCGCACGACAATCTCGCCCTCTTCGGGCCGTGCAAGTGGCTCATCCACCATGACGAAGTCAGACACGTCCAAACCAGCCGTGCCACTGTGGCGCGTATGCCAGCCCGCAAGGGTTGGTGGCACCTGATGATTCACCACAGCATGCTCCTCATTTGGTGAAGGAGCACGATCAAGCCGGGCGCTCCCAGGCCGAAATGCTGCGCAGGTATTCTGCCATCGGGACGGGCGCCATCTTCTTGCTTGGATTGTAGAAAGGCGAGAACACGGCAAGCGCCTGCTTGAGGTTGCTCTTCAGCAGATTAAGGCGATAGGTCTTCATGGTACCATCGCGGCGGCATTGTAAGAGTGCGCCATTTCACCGTTGCGGGACCAGCGCGGTTCAATGTCCTTGAGCTGGAAGGTGGGATATCGCGGCGTTATCGTCGTGCGCGCGTTCACATCTCTCTCCATGATCCTTGTTTGCCAAGCTGTAATGGCCGCGCTGATTGATGTGAAAGTAGCGCAAGCGTGCAGGACAGCCGCTGTATCGAGGCCAGTCTGTGCCTCTTTCTCCCGACATGCAACCAGAGCTTTCGATCCGAACCGACGTCTTGCTTGCGACAGCTTTGCCTCCCGCTCTAAGATGTTGGCATGGCTAATGAGAATAGGCGCCGCAGGGAGCGCGGCGAGGCGACCCGGTTCGCCATCATCGAAGCGGCCGAGATGCTGTTCGCTCAGCATGGCATTGATGGCGCGTCGTTGCGTCAGATCGGTGTGGCATCCGGCTCTGCCAACACCAACGTGGTCGCCTATCATTTCGGGGACAGAGACGCCTTGGTCGATGCCATCATCCGGTATCGCCTGCCCGAAATCGAAAGAATGCGCGCGGCGTTGCTGGCGAAGCGCGAGGCCCAGGAGGGCACGCCAACCTTGCTGGAGCTGCTGCTCATCCTGTTTGATCCGGTAATCCAGCAACGTAACAGTGTGGGCCAGCGAAGTTATGCTGCATTCCTGGCCGGGCTGTTCCGATCCGGCGCGGCCTGGCAACGTTACTCGTTCCGAGGGGATTACCCTACCACCGGGCGCATCTTGAAGTTGCTGCATGAGCGCACGGCCCTTCCGCGCGCGCTTTTCCGGGCGCGGATGAAGATTTGCACAAACATGGTCGTCTCGGCGCTCGATCTGTTGGAGCGTGAAGGCGCGGTCAGCGCCGAGACGGAGGCACTCCAGTTCATGGATGCGCTGGTCATGGCTGAGGCTGCATTGATGGTGCAGCCTCCGACCCAGGATTGCAATCAATTACCCTGATTAGGAAGTTACCGCCGTGCAGGTCTGCGCGTTCGAGGGGCCGTCGGGCGTTGCAAGAGAACTATGCCGAGTAGGCACGTTCAAGCCGGCGCATCGCCGTGCTGGTCATCATGGGGCGGGAGCGCTCCGCCATTGCAGCACCGGCGAATGGGTTTGCCCCAGCACAGGGCATTGAGAGATCGGACGCTGGCTAGGGCCGGGATCTTCAAGGGATCAGGGTAGCACTCGCTCGTCGGGCGTGTTGTCGGTGGAGCGTACCGAGCCGAACGGGCGTTCCAGCAAACGGCGGACGATTACAAGGTCTGTTGGCCGCATGTGTGCTGCCGCCTCTTCGTGCATGCGCATCTCGTCAGAGGTCAGGCGGTCACGCTGACGCAGGTAGTCATGCCAGGTCGGACAGGTGAACCGTTCCACCCAAAGCTCCGGGTCGCTGATGTTGCGTGCAACCGACCAAGCGAAAGCCCCATTGCGGCTGCGCGCGGAACGCACTTTGAGCATGCTGGCGTAAAAAGAACGCGCACGGTCGGCAGGAATGCGATATTCCATCTCTACGACGACGGGACCGCTGCGGCCGGTCAGCGCGAGACTGACTTCGATGTCGCCCATCGCCACCGGCTTGCCCTCATGCTCCTCCCTGGTGGGTATCCGCAGAAAATAGCCGAGCGTCAGGAATACGACCGACAGCATCGCGGCGCTGCCGAGCGCGACCTGCACGCCGAAAACCTGAGTGACAAAACCCCAGAACCAACTGCCCACCGCGATGCCGCCGGCTACCGAGGCTTGGAATGCGGCTACCAGTCGGCCTGTCACCCAGCGCGGAGCGCTGGTTTGAAACAGCACGTTGCACAATGTGACGCCGGTCATCCAGCCGATGCCGCCAACCACCAGCATCATTCCGGTGACAACCGGCAAAGTGCTGATGGCCACCACCGTCATGCTGGCGGCCATCAGCAGCGAGGAGATCGCCAGCGTCGCTTCCCCGGATATCCGCTGCCGCAATGGGCCAAGCAGCATGGCCCCGATCACTGCGCCGATGCCGAAACAGCCCAACATGAACCCGAAGACCTCGGCGGTCCCGTGCAGGAGGTCGCGCACGAGCAATGGCAACAGCGCGGAGATGACGCAGCCGCCAAAACCGAACAGGAACGCGCGGATCGCAACAGTGCGTACTGGTGGCGAATGTAGAACGTAACGCACGCCGGCGGCCACCGCCCGGTCGATGCGTTCCGGTGGAAGCCGGGCAGGCTGGGGTATGCGTCGCCACAGAAAAAGCACCACAATCAGCGGTAGGTAGCCTACAGCGGTAAGCCCGAAGGCGGTGACCGTGCCTCCCAAGGCCAGCACGGCGCCGCCAATGGCAGGGCCAAAGCTGCGGGCGATGTTGAAGCAGATCGCATTGAGCGCGATGGCTTGGGGCAAGACGCCGCGTGGGACTTGCTCGCCGACCGAAGCCTGCCACGATGGCGTGAACATCGCGAGCCCCGCGCCGATCAGGGAACACGCGCCCAGCAGGATCCATGGCGTGACCCACCCCATGAAGGTGAGCAGCACGAGGCCAGCCGCGAAGACGAACGCGACGCTTAGAGAGACAAGGCCGACGCGACGGCGATCGTACATGTCGGCAACCGCGCCGGCAGGCAGGGACAGCAGCATGAGCGGCAGCGTGATCGCCGATTGTACAAGCGCCACAAGCTCGGCCCGGGGCGTAAGCTGGGTCATGTGCCAAGCGGCCGAGACCGTCAGCACCATGAAGCTGAGATTTGAAAGAAGACTTGCCAGCCAGATGTTGCGGAACACGGGTGAGCGAAGCGGCTCAAGCATGCTGACCGGGCCGGGCAAGCTAGCTTCCGCGCTGTTCATCTGTGTCCGGTTCCCCGACGTACGATGCCTTCGATGTCTCGTCTCGTCGGCGAGCCGGATCGCACAGCGCAGCCGCCGGCGCAATTCGAAGCGGTGGTGACCTTGCTCCAGCCGGACATAACGCGTGCGTGATTGCAAACTAAGCCGATCGCCTTAACATCCTTGAAGCGCATAATGAGCCGGTCGGCCGCGCGGGAGAGTATCGCGATGAACGCCACGATATCGGGTCGCAATCTTGCGACCCTCACAGCGGTTGCTGCGCCGATCGCCGCGTTATCCTTGTCGCTCACGACGATCATCCCGCAGGAGCTAACGCGCAACCACGGCGTCTCATTGGCCGAGGCCGGCCTTGCCTTCATGCTGATCCGACTGGCCGACATAGTTATAGACCCTCTCCTGGGCGACTTGATGGACCGCACGCATGCACGGATGAGGCGCTACCAGATCTGGATCGTCAGCGGATGCCTCCCTCTCGCCGGCGGCGTGTGGATGTGTTTCTTTCCTCCGGCGACGGTGAGCATGATCTACCTCGTCTCTGCGCTGGCCTTGGCGTATCTCGGTTATTCGATCCTGGCTTTGGCCCACCTTGCGCTTTGTGCCGCGCAGACCGACGACTACGCCGAGCGCGGCCGGGTGTTCGGCTGGTGGCAACGATACACCACCGCCGGCATCCTATTGACGATGCTGATCCCGAAGCTGCTCGACGGTTACCTTGGATTGGGCCTGGTGCAGTGGATGGGCGTCACCATCCTTGGGCTGCTGGCGCTTTGCGTCGCCGCTACGGTGTTGCTGGCGAAAACTCGACCTGCAAAAGCAAGTGGGGCGAAGGGCGGTTTGCGTGCCTACCTCGCGCTTTTCGCGCTTCCTGCCACGCGCCGTATCATCGTGGCGGAACTCTTGTTGGGCTTGAACGTGGGCATCAGCGCCGTGGCCGGGATCATGTTCGCCACGTCGGTAAAGGGTTTCACCCTCGGCGACTTCGGCACGCAGATCGTCGTCTACTTTCTGGTGGGGACCGTGACGGCCACAGTCTGGGGGCGGATCGCCCAGCGCTTCCAAAAGCATCGGGCGTTGATCTTTGGCGCGCTGGGAGCGGCCGTGAGTCAGGTGCTGTTCCTGTTCGTGCCACCCGGCAACCTGCCTATGCTCATGATCCCAGCAGTTGTCGGCGGTTTCTTCTACGGCGCCACCTACATGCTGCCCCGAGCGATGATCGCGGATGCGGCTGACGAAGAGCGGCTGGCCCGCGGTGCTGACCGTACTGCACTACTATATGCCCTCTTGATCGGCGTCTTCAAACTTGGTCACGCTCTGTCGGTTGGCATCGGCCTACTGGCGCTTGCAGCCTTCTCCTACGTGCCGGCGCTTGCCGAGCGCAATACGCCTGCGGCGCTTACCGGTCTGACGTTTGTTTACATCGGACTGCCGGTGCTCTGCGCGCTCGGCTCGATGCTGGCGATGATCGGCTATCCGCTGACTGCCCGGCGCCATCGAGAGATTCGCACAGCGCTCGCCCAGCATGACAGCTTCAGAGGCTAAGCGGACGATTGCTTCTAGTGTACGGCGCGCATTCGTTCATCAGCGTACCGCGCGGATCGTGTCTGCGAGCTTTTCAGCGAGCATGATCGTTGGCAGATTGGTATTGGCGCTGGGGATGGCTGGAAAAGCGGACGCATCCGCGACGCGCAATCCCTCGACCCCCTTGACCCGGCCGTCAGCCAGGAGCGGCGCCATGGCGTCATCCGGTGCGCCCATCCGGCACGAACAGCTGGCATGCCACACGCCCGCGACGGCCGATCGGATGAAGGCATCACACGCGGCATCATCGACCAGCAGCGTTGCGAGGCCTTCTCCCTCCATGACTGCCCGTTCAAGGAACTGACGACGCATCCAAGCCGGACCGTCCAGGAACAGAGCGGCGATGCGTGTCAGGATCTTGTTGCGTATGTTGATGGTGCCGATCTGCCGCACCTTCTCGCTGTAGCTCGCCGGGAACGGATCCGCGATCACGTTCTCCAGCAAGGGCGAGAGGTGTAGCCGCGCCATGCGGCGAAAAGCGAGCCGCAATCGCTCCACATCGCGGCCATCGGACAGGAGCGCGAAATCGACCTTTGCCGGAAGACGCGGATCACTGGAAGCAAGGGTGATCCGGCCATCCTCTGAGAGCGGGTTGTTGATCCATATCGCCAGGGTGCCCAGTCGTTTTCCGACAGCATGCCAAGCTGCCTTGGTGGAGAGTATGCCCGCCATGTCCCCGGCCGGATAGCGCGCTCGGTCACTGGAGAAGCGAATACCCAGCATGATGTGACGCCGCTGCGCGCCAAGTCTGGAGGCTGGATAAAGGTAGCTGGCGATTGCCACGGATGGATGATCGGAGAGACCGCGACCGACACCTTGCTGATCGGATCGCACCGCGATGCCGAGATCGCGCAGTTCCTGGCTTGGTCCGATGCCGGCCCGCAACAGGATTTCCGGCGTATAGAGCGCGCCCGCGCAAAGAATCACGGTACGACCCTCGATCTGCTCCTCGCCCACTCGCACGCCGCGCACGCGAGTGCCGTCGAACAGCAGCTCGTCCACGGTCGCCCCGGTGCGGATGGTCAGATTGGAGCGCGCACGCACCTCTGATGTGAGCCACGCCATAGCCGCGCTTACTCGGTGATCATCAACATTGGAGATCGTGATGGGATAATGGCCATCGCCGAATTCACCGTTCTGATCCTCAAGCCAACGCAGGCCTTCCCGCTTGAGCGCGGCCGAGAACGCCTGGGCCTGGCCCGGCCATTGCGCGAACGGAACGCGGCGGATCGGCAAAGGGCCGGTTCGACCATGCAGCGGACCGTCAAAATCGAGGTCGGTCTCAAGCTTGCGGAAATACGGTAGCACACCGTCCCAGCCCCAGCCGCGGGCGCCGCGACGCTCCCACATCTCGTAGTCGTCCGGAACGCCGCGATTGGCCATCTGGCCGTTGATCGCGGAGCTGCCCCCAATTACCCGGCCCTGTTCGTAGCGGCGAAGCGGCGGATCGAAGTCGGGTGCATTGTTGCCCGCAAGGGCCACCGTCACACGCCGTTCGGACCAAACGAAACGAGGATCGAGATAAGCGCTGCCAGGATAGCTATCGAGGATGGTGGCGGGCTCCTGGCCCGGGCGCATGTCAGGTCCGGCTTCGAGCAGCAAGACACGATTAGCGCCGTCTTCGGAAAGGCGGCTTGCCATGACCGAGCCCGCCGATCCCCCGCCTATGACGATGTGACTGTACGACATGCCTGGCAGCTACCACTAATGAATCTGCCTTAATAGGTGGCGTAAAGCTTCTTTGTCCGTATCACCGGTATGATCGATACTGTGCAGGCTTCGACGGCGTAGCCAGTATCGTCGCGGTCAACGCGTACGCCTATCGACCTTTACAACAATCTCGCTTGTCTCGGTGATATGCGGCTCGCCTCCGACAGGGCGAAGTTCGCGTCTGTAAAAGCGAAAGCGGGAATCATGGGCGCGTAAACAGTGGGTCTGCTTAGGTCGTGCGTCGGATCACAAGCGCGATAGCACGCGGGAAACCATGCCGCCGTCGCGGAAGGCCTTCCCGTACTTAGTGGTAGCGTGACAAAAGGAGGCATGCTTGGTGAACTGCTTCCGATCATCAAGGGCCCGGTGCCGGCATCGCCGCCGCGCCGCCCCTTCTCCATCCGGCGCACGTCTACCATCGATACGCGTTGGCCGGATGGCATGGGAGGGAACATGCTGCAAATTGGAGCAGCGCGCGACCTGCTTACGCGCGACGAGATCGATGATCCGCGGATCGTGGTGCTTGACCGATTTGAAATCAAGCTCAGCCAAGCACGGGAGATCCTGCAAATCAGCGCGACTCCGGATCGGCCTGACCTCCCGGCGCTGATGGGGGCACGCGCGGGCGGGCACTTGCGGAGCGCGATCATCAATGCGCTGCCTGCCGAAGTTGCCGCCGGGACACCGCTTTACCTCCTGCTGGACGACGTCGGAGGCGCCAGCTTGGTGGCACCGTTTGCCTGGGCGCAGTGGAACGAGGAAACGAAGCAGCAGATCACCGCGTCGTTGGACCTTGGCGGTTTGCGGCATAAGATGGCGGGCGTATGCATCGGCTTCGCACCTGGTTCTCCCGCACTCGACTCGTCGCGAGAGACGCTGAAACAGAATGACGAGGTGCCGCCGCTGGGTCGAGACGGCGATCCGCATGCCTGGCACGAGCTGGTCGATTGGCACGAAGTCTCCGCTCGCCGCGCACGTTGCATTGATGTCTGGTTCGAGGACGAGGACGTTGTGATCCAGGCTTTCTTTCAGGACAGTGCCGCTACGCAAAGTGGCGAGCGCCGGGCAGTTCACGAGTATCTGCTCTACGCCCGTGCGGACCGGCGCAGCGGTACCTTGCAGGCGCTGTCGGCGGAGCCTCGCATTCTACCTTTCGACGTGTGCCCCGCGGCGATCTTCAACATCGGCCGGATGGTTGGCACGCCACTTGGCGATCTTCGTCAAGCGGTGGTGGCGAAACTGCCGCGTACGGATGGTTGCACGCATCTGAACGATACCATCCGATCTCTGGCCGAAGTGCCGCAGCTTTCTGTCGTCTTGGCCGAGGCCGTGAGCTCATCCGCATCGTAGGCATCAGCGCGCTGCGCGGTTAGTCCGGCATTTCGCCGGACAGGAAGCTGGCGATGATCGGTTCCAGCATTGGGCTCCCCACACCCAGTTCGCGCAAGCTGTCCGCTACAGTGGCGACGTCCTTGCTCAGGAAGGGGCGTGTGTGAGCGAGTGTGGAAGCAACGCTTGAGCCAGCAAACAGCGAGCCGGCAAGGCTTGCGCTGCTGCACTCTTGAAAGATCCCAGCGCAACAGCGCGGATCAAGGCTTAGGCTTTCAGCAAGGCTCAGCACCTCTGCCGTCACCCGCAAGTTGGCGGCGAAGAGCAGGTTGTTGAGCAGCTTGACCACCTGGCCCTGGCCCAAGGCGCCGATGTGATGAATGCGGGCGGCGTAGGCGTCGAGCAATGGGCGAACACGCGCGAGCGCATCCTCTGCGCCACCGACCATGATCGTCAGCGTTCCTTTCTCAGCCTGAGCGGGTGAGCCGCTGAAGGTAGCGTCCAGCACTGCGACACCGGCCGGCGCGGCATCTTGGAGCTGTTGCGCGAGCGCGGGCGACCCGGTGGTATGGAGCACCAGCACACTGCCGGGCCCCATAGCCGCGAGCGTGCCGTGGTCCAGCAGCACCGAACGCACTTGAGCGTCGTTGAACAGGCAAATCGCCAGAACCTCGCAAGCAGCGGCAAGCGATGGGTAATCGCTAGAGAAGCTTGCACCCTCGGCACGCAGCTTCCCCACCGCTTGCCCGCGTTCGTAGGCCAGGATGCGGTGCCCGGCGATCAGCGCCCGCGCGGCCATTGGCCCCCCGATCTCGCCAAGGCCTATCCAGCCGACTTGCATTGCATGCCTCCTGTTACGGGCCGTGCCCCGGATCGGACCTTCGGCTCAATTACTCACCTTCGCCGCGCAGCAGACGGTAGGCCCTGATCAGGCACAGCCCGCCCGCCAGCACCCAGCACGCCATGAACAGCAAGGCGAACAGCAAGCTGCGCTTCCCCGCCAGTGGGATCAGCAGATCGGAGAGAATGCCGGCTAGGCTTGGCCCCAGGCCGTTGCCGAGCGACCCCATGACAAGCAGCGTCAGCGCCACCGCCAATGCTCGATTTGCGGGAGGAACTACGTTCTGGATCGTGGCGAAGACCGCCCCATACCAGAAGTTGGTGAATAACATCGCAGGAACGAGGAACAGCAAGGCAAGCTGCCATGTCGGCATCAGGAACGGCACCATCAGTGCCAGGCCGGCGAAGATGATGAGCATCCCCGGCAGCTTCACCGTCCGCCCCCAGTCGAGCGTCCTACCCCCGACAAAGCCGCTCAACACATAGCCGACGACGCTCGCCGTTCCGCCGACGAGCCCGAGCCAAAGGCCGGCGCTTTGGATCGGCAAGCCGTACGTGCGCATGAAGAACGCGGCCATCCACGTCGAAACGCCGGTCGAGCCGCCGGTGCACAGCACGCCCGCTGCCGAGAGCCAGAGAAAGGTGCGGTTGGCGAGCAGGTCCCGGATCGATCCAAACAGTGGCGTCGCGCGCGGCCGCTGCTCGATCGGCAATGTTCGGCGGGCCTCGGGTAAAAAGCGCCAGACGAGAAGGGCGAGCAGGATGCCCGGGGCACCCATGATGAGGAAGGTCGCGCGCCACCCGAACGCGGCGGCGCACAGGCCGCCAGCGATCATCGCGAACATGACCCCCATCGCTCCTCCGGCGCCCATGAAGCCGAGCGCTGTACCGCGCCGCTCCGGCGGGAAGTAGCTTGCCACCAGGGAGTGGTTGGTCGGGTGACAACCGGACTCGCCCGCGCCCACCGCCATGCGCACGACGGCCAGGGCCGCGAAGCTGTTCACCGCCGCCATCGCCATTGTCATCGTGGACCAAACAAGCAGGAATAGCGCGAGCAAGACTGGCCGATCACGCCGGTCGGCTAGGCGGGCGGCCGGGATGCTGAAGCCGGCGTAGCACACGGCGAACAGCAAACCGATCGCCAAGCCGATCTGGCTGTCGCTGAGCTGAAGATCGGACTTGATCGGCTCGATCAAGATCGCGATCAGCATGCGATCCAGCGTGTTGAAGAACACCACCGTCGTCAGGATCGCCACCGCGACGATACCTTGCTTATGGCTTAGCGCGCCTTCCGCAATCGCGGAGGCGGCTCCCGGGCCGGTGGAAGGCGTGGATCTTTCATGCATCGCTTCGCCTCCAGTTGGTCCGGTCCATCCGCCGAATCCGACATCATCCCCGGGCAGTCGCTCCCGCTGGCGTGACGTTTGCGAAGACAGAGTGTTGGACGATGACAGGAACATGGCCGTTGTGTCTGCCGCTGCCGAGACCTGTGTGCGGCTTATCGGATGGATGATGTTTAAGGGACTGTGCTGGGTGTTCGGCCTGACTGTTGTAGACGATGCGCCAAGACAAAATGGAGCACGTGCGATGAGGATCGGCTTTGTGGGTTTGGGCGATCAAGGCGGCCCCATGCCGCTGCGCCTGTTGGAAGCCGGGCATGATGTGACGATCTGGGCCCGCCGTCCGGATGCATGCGCGCCCTTCGTTGAGGCAGGCGCAAAAGTCGCGCCTGATCTGCAAACGCTGGGGCAGCAATCGGATTGGATCGGCATTTGCGTGTTCGACGATGCCGGCGTGCGGCAGGTTTGCGAGGCGATCATGCCGCATATGCAACCCGGCGGCACGATCGTGGTCCATTCCACCGTTCATCCGGACACTTGCCGTGAACTGGCAACGCGAGCGGCGGCTAACGGCTTGGCATTCGTCGACGCACCGGTCAGCGGCGGCAACGTGCGGGCGCGCGAAGGTACGCTCACCATCATGATCGGTGCGAGTGAGGAAGCATTCGCAGCCAGTGAAGCGATCCTGCGGGCGTATGCGACCACGATCGTGCGCACGGGTGAGCCCGGCGCCGGACAGACGGCGAAGCTGATCAACAACACCCTGCTGGTCACTCACGCGGCCATCGCCCGTGCCGCAATCCAGACGAGTGCGGACCTGGGCCTGGATCGTGCCGGGATCGTCGCGATCGTCAACGCCAGCAGTGGCCGCAGTTATGGCTTCGAGCTGTTCGGCGCGATCGGCATGACCGGGTTCGCCCGCGTCTCGTCGATCTTCGACAAGGACGTTGGCCTCCTCTCCGAATATATCGCGCCCGACGCTCCTATGAGGCCCTTCATCCAACTTACCGAGCATTTGCTCGACGAACTGCGTCCCATGGCCGGCTGAGCACCCCCTGGGACCTTGACAGATCCTGTTAAGGGGATCGGCGGATCCGCTCAATACCCCAGCGCCCGCGCCGCTTCGATGACGTGGGCAGCATGGTCGTAAGGTGTGATGCCGCTGCGAAGGGCCTTGAGATCGGGCACTTCGACGCCGACATCCAGATCCTCCGGTAGGAGGGCAAGCACGTCCAGCAGCGGCAGTTCGCCTTCGCCGGGTGCCAGGCGGCCCAACACCGCCTCCTCCTTGTACGGCGTTCCTGGGCTTCTCAGCGGAACGTCGCAAAGCTGCGCATATTGAAGCCGTCCCGGCGGCACCGCGCACAAGTCCTCCAGGGTTCCGCCCGAACGGAACAGATGCATGGTGTCGATCATGACGCCACAGCGGTCCGGTCCGACGTGTTCCGAGGCGTCAAGCGCCATCGTCAAGGTGCTGACCGGGTTCATCGGCGCAAATTCGACGATGAAGCGCATTCCTCGAGCGATGACCATGTCGCACAGCATGGCGAACTGGTCGTGAGTGCGAGCAAGATCGTGCTCGACACTGATTGCATTGATGCGCTCGGTGCCAAGCTGCGCCATGATGTCGAGGTGCGCTTCTCGCTCTCGGATGTCGTAGGCAGGTGTGATCATGAAGCCTTCACCCAGCGTTACCCGTACGCCCGTGTCGGCCAGAGCCGCCGTTAACTCGCGGCGCAGCGCAGGCTCTTCAGCCAGCGACCAGTGCTCGTATAACTGGAGATCGGCAATGCCGAAGCTCTTCAGATCCAGCGCGGCGATGCCCAGCGATACACCTGAACAGCCAAGTTGCGAGGCGATGCGGACCTGCTCCACCGGATTGATGCCCAGCAGTGTCAGCATTTCCAGCCCAAGCCGATTGGTCGATCCGCTCATGCCTTGGGCATCCCAGAATAACCGGACTCGAACTGTGCAATCTTGCGGCGGATGAAGCCGTCGGGATCATCCGCCCAGCGGCGCACGATATCCCACAGCGCATCGTCCGAGGCGATCAGGATGCGCCCTTCTTCCAGGCCGTTCACGAACTTGGCGGCGGCGTCCCGCGCGCTCATCAGCCGCAACTCGGAGCCAGGTCCACGCATGGGGGCCTCCGGCGTCCAGGTGGTCATTGTTGCGGCGATGCCGGTTCGTACCGGGCCGGGGATCAGGCACGATACCCGGATGCCGCGCGGCTCGCAGTACAGCGCCAGGTTTTGCGTGAGGCTTATGACGGCTGCCTTCGCCGCCGCATAAGGGACGCGGCTCGACGCATAAGGATACATGCCCGCGAAGGAACCCGTATTGACGATGTGCCCGCGGCCGCGTTCGAGCATCGCCGGCAACACCTCACGCACACCGTGCACGACGGCACGATAGTTCAGGTTTGAGATACGCTCCCACTCATCGCCGGGAACATCCTGCGGATCGCCGCTGAGGATCGCGCCGACATTGTTCAGCAGAACATCGATCGGCCCGAACGAACCCCTAGCTTGCTCGACCGCGCTGGCGATCGATGCGGCCGAAAGCACATCCACTTGCAATGCCTGCGCTCTGCCTTCCAATTTCGCGATCCCGTGCGCGGTTTCCTGCGCGGCGGCGAGGTCTATGTCAGCTACCGAGAGGCGCGCTCCGCGTCGCGCAAGCTCTTCAGAGACCGCGCGTCCGATACCCTTGGCGCCGCCCAGGATGAGGACATGCGCATCCAGGAACTTCTGGGTGAGATCGGGCATCGGCTAAGCTCTCCTGCGTCCCATGGCTTGTTCTTGCTTCAGCAGCCCATCAAGGCGATAGCGATCTCAAGTCCCGGCGTTGATGATTTACGCAATCAGTCGAGTGTTTCGCCAACGTTCAAGATGGTGAGAGAATGGAACGCCTGCTTGATCGTTTGCCTTGCCGTCGCCGCTGTTCCCTGCAAGATCGTTTGGTGGCGATTTCTTTTCGAGACCAATCCTATGTTGAAAGATGCAGGACCTGGTCAAGCTCTCACGAAGTCTGAAATGGCGGCACCATGATCGGGCATGAAGTGATAAACGGGTACGCCACGGGGCTACTTACTCGTCCTCAAAGCCGACCGGCATCAGCAGCGCATTGGGACCGTTTCCGGACTCGGCCCAAGCCTGCTCGACGGCGGCGCGCAGATCATCACCCAGCGTCAGCCGTCGGCACGGTGTGCCGAAGCCCTCGATCATGCCGCGAAGGTCGGGCCCGAGTGCGCGCATGTCCATGTTGAGGTATCCGGGCTGCTGCGGGTTCGCGGCCCGACCGAGGTCTTTCAGGTAGCCTCGCTCGTAATTGCGGGTCGAACCATAGCCATGGTTGTCGAGAACGACGAGGGTAACGGGAAGGTTCATCGCCTTGAGCGTCCACAGGCCGGCCATCCCAAATCGCACGCTGCCATCGCCGACGACGCAGGTGACGGGCTCGCCAGACGCCAGCGCGATTCCTGCAGCCGCACCCGTTGCCCAACCGAGGGAGGCTCCGTTGGTCCCCGCGAAGCGCCGCCCATCCTTGGACGCTAGCGCGTTGATGAGAAAGCCAGAGGCCATCACTGATTCGTCGACCACCCAGCCTCGGTCCAAGGCATCGTGGAGCGGTGCGACGCACCGTTCAAAGCCATCGAACAACCGCCCCAGTGCCTCGCCAGGGCGTCGTACGACAGGTCTCGGCTTGCACCACTTGGATCGTTCCTGAAGCAGTGCCTGGCTGCAGGGTGTATTCTCGAAGTGATGGCGCAAGGCCTTGGCGAAGGCTGCCGGGTCGCTTGCCGACACCCAGTCGAAACGCCGCATGGCCTCTAATCTGTTCGGATCGATGTTCACCTGCGCCACGAAGCGAGCCGCGGCGAAATACTCCGCGGGGCGCGGGCTGGCCTCGGTCATAGCTCGGGTGCCGAGCAGCAGGACGACATCGGCCTCCTCTTCCAAGCCGGACATTGCCAGTACCCCGCGCGAATGGCTGTGGCCTGGTCCGACGCCGAGCCGATCGAGCATGCCAGCTTCGTAGACCACCGGGATGTTGTTGGCAGCGGCCAGCGCTTCCAGATCCTCGGCTCCGCCCAGGCGGCGCACTTGTCCGCCCACCACGATCAAAGGCCGCTGCGCCAAGCGCAACGCGTTCGCAACCGCGGCAATATCCGGTACCGCAGGCCCGCCGCGAGTCGAGAGGCGCTGTGTCTGGACAGGGGCGGGGTCGCGCATCACGTCCTCGCAGATGGAGAGAAACACGGGTCCTCCTGGCGCGCCCTCGGCGACCCGCTTACCATGCTCCAGCCAGCTTCGAGCAGAAGCACCTTTGCCAAGTTCATGTGCGAGGCGAACAAAGGGCTTTACCAAGGGGATGGTATCGCCCTCGCAGTACGCACCAAGGTGGGTGCGAGCGGTGGAGAGTTGCTGTGATGCCAGGAGGATCAGCGGGGAATCATCTCGTGCGGCATTGTACAGGTTGGCCAAACCGTTCGCCGTGCCGGGCAACATGTACAGCATCGCGACGGCTGATCCGTTTACCCTGGAATATCCGTCCGCAGCGGCGACGGTGACAGATTCGTGCACAGTGGGGACAAGCGTGATGTCCGTGCGCTGCAGCGTGTGGAATACGGAGACCAACTGACTTCCCGGTAAGCCGAAGATGTGGCGGTAGCCATTCTCCACCAGAAACTCGACGATCTCTTCGGCCCCGGTCTTTAGTGTCGAGCTCAAAGTTACTCTCCCGTCCACCGAATCTGCCGTACGCTATTAATGCGCCTGCCTTATAAGGGGCGTGACGATGGGATGTGTCAATCCTCTAGGGAATGTAATCGCGCAGTCTCTCCACCTTGGCAGGCCAGTTCCGGCAAGTTTTCACCGAAAATCTCGATCTCTTCGTACCGGAACCGTTTGCCGGCATCTCTATGTGCAACCAGGGTTCATGACGAGAAATCTGTGAAGACATTGCTTCAAGGCCAAAGGCCCAGGCGGACGCAGCAAGCCACGGTCATCCGCGCCCGGTGCGCAATTGAGTACCGTCGATCAGATTGCTTGTTGACTGATCCGTGTTGTTGATAGCTGCGTTGATCGGGTCTACGGCATCGCCCACCCCGTGGGTCACGCACTACATACGTGGCAAAGGAGTGCGGTCTTTCTCTCTCGTGATCGGGATGAACATGGCGTGGAACACGGTTTCCACATCAATGGAGTCGGTGCTTGGCATCAACTCGGTGCCGATGCGCCGTTCGATCTCGGCCCCGAAGGTCTCAAGATCATCAGTCTCGACATCATAGAGCGTCAGGTAAGACCATTTGTTCGCAGGTCCGGCGACCTTGAAACGCTCAGCCGTCTGAACTCCTGGCAAAGCCTTGACGTCATCAAGATGTTGTTCGTCATACCACCGGTTGAATTCGGCATCCTGTCCCTCGAGCGCATTGGCCAAGACCACCATCTTGTAACGCATGTTCTCTCCCCCCTTCACATAGGGCCATCCCATCAGCCTCTTGGCGCCGCTTTCAGGGATCAAGTTCGGCCAGTAAGGTCATAGCTAGCAAAGCAGTTCTCATAGACGATCTTCTTAGCGCAGTTGCGAACGCAACAGGGACGTCTGCCATCCTTTTCCGCTCATGCTCAGCGTAGCGACGGGAATGTGGTACATTTGCAAGTCCATGATCACGATGACTGAACTGGCCCCCGTTTCGTCCGGACACCCTCAGGCATAGAATGGAGGCTAGGGGCTATCCCCTGAGCACATGCTTATGTCTGGATATGAAGTTATCGCTGATGGCGGCCGCCGCCGGTTCTG